>Ga0208373_1001271_pt1 | contig 34616 bp, 37 predicted proteins | sample RifOxyC2_FD_184036 | JGI IMG/M metagenome (GOLD analysis project Ga0208373, IMG submission 184036) | Soil microbial communities from Rifle, Colorado - Rifle Oxygen_injection C2 (SPAdes) | ecosystem: Environmental > Terrestrial > Deep subsurface > Rock core/Sediment | place: Rifle, Colorado... | reverse complement strand
CAGAGTAAGCGATGATTTATTTATTATTTTTACTCTTTTCATACCTATCTAATAGATAGGTTATATATTTAAACTTTGTGGATTAATTTTAGAGTACTAAATCTCATTCGGAGATACTGCTACACCCTTTCTTGCAGGAAAGGTTCTAGGAGTCCAAGAACTACTCTGGAAGATAAAAAATAGACATAGTAAGCTTTAAAAAGCGTTATTTGTATGGGTATTTGTAACGTTGACCCTCGTCATGATCGTGAGGAGGCTAGCTACATTAAATTGTTCGATCGGCTCTTCGGAGATAACAAATATGAAAGTACCAAAGGAAACAAACAGATATTGTCCATATTGCAGGAAGCATACGGTTCAAGTTATAGCTACGGCTAAACAGAAATCTAGAAGCAGTGCACATCCATTGTCCAGATGGGGAACTACAAGAACAAAGTCTAGAAGTTATAACTCAGGATTTGGTAACAGAGGAAGATTCTCCAAACCTGCAGTTAAGGCATGGAAGAGAAAGACAAAGATTACAAGAAGAATTACACTTACATTCAAATGCAAGACATGTAACAAGATGAAGATAATAAAGAAAGCTATAAGAAGCGGAAGAATCGAAATAGGAGAAAAGGTGGCTAAATAGAACCAAGGTTCTATGATTCCTATACTAATATAAACTAACATGGCAAAAACAGGAAAAGTAATAAAAAAATCATTCTTTGACGTGAAGTCTTCATTAATTTCATCAAAGATAAGTCTTTACGGAACTACAAAGGAAGAAATGGTTGGAAAGACTGTGAATTTAGATTTAACTAGAATATTGAGAGGAAAGAATCTTGAATTTAAGATGAAAGTTAAGTTGGATGGAGAAAATCTTGTTGGGGAGCCTGTCAGTTTGAATTTGGCTGGAGCTTTCATAAGAAGAATGATGAGAAAGGGAAGCGATTATGTTGAGGATTCGTTTATTACAGAATGTAAAGATTGCAATGTTGTTATTAAACCATTTTTGATTACAAGAAATAAAGTTTCAAGAGCTGTTAGAAACCTTTTAAGGACTACCACAAGAAAATATCTTGAGGGATATTTGAAAGCAAGAACATCAAAGGAAGTATTTTCAGATATAATGTCAAATAAGATACAGAAAGAACTTTCATTCAAGTTGAAGAAAGTATATCCTCTTGCTTTGTGTGAAATAAGAGTATTCGAAATAACTCTTGATAAGCCTTCTGAAAGTCCTAAGGAAAAGCAGCATGTTAAGGAAGAAGTGAAAGAAGTCAGAGAAGTAAAAGAAGAGAAAAAGGAAGAAGTTAAAGAAGAAAAAGCTGAAAAAGTAAAGAAGGCTAAGAAGGAATAAATTATTCCTTATTAATTATATTAAAATATATATTATCTAAATATTCATTATTTATTTAATCTCTTATATCTCTGTAAAGTTCTTTTCTTGTTGTATTTGTGCTTCTTAGAACAAAAACCCCTTGGGCTATTCTTTCAAGACCTATCTTCTTGGCTTTTGCAAATTCTGTGAATTTTTTTACTTGCCCTTCTATTTTAAAGTAGGCTATGGGAGAATCTTTAATCTCTTTTGCTTCTTTTCCATAGAGTCGTATAACTTTATCTCTAATTTGATCTGAAGAATATCTGCAAGTTTCATATATTAGAACGACTCATTCTTTCATATCTTTTTCTTATTATCTGTGTATAAAAAGATTATTGTAACCATTTGAGATATCTATTTTTTGTTTTATTTCAGGGTAAACTCACTTAAGTGAGTTATACAAAATCTTTTATAGTCTGTTTGTTGGAGTATTATATGGAAATTGGAAAAAAATGCGAGAAGTGTAAGGGAACAAAGAGGATAATGGGAAAGGATGGAACTATTGGTCCGTGCTGGGATTGTCTTAATTCCGGGGAAATGGATCAGCATTCCAAGACTGTGAAGGATTCTGGAATAAAGGTTTAATTAAATTCTGAGATATGTTTAAAAGTAGGACTCTCCTTTTGTTATTTGATTATAAATCAATAACCTTAAAATGGAAGTTCTAAATAATCCTAGAAGATATTTTTGGATAACTTTGTTCTTGAGCTCCAGTTTATTATCTCCAGTTCTGACTTTGTTCTACTTAAATAGGGGATTAGATTATTCACAAATATTTCTGTTATATGCAGTAATAGTTGTATCTATGCTTATATTTGAAGTGCCCACGGGATTAATTGGAGACAAGTATGGGAGAAAAACTTCGATTATCATAGGAATTATAGGATGGATTATTTTTAATATTAGTTTATTATATGTTCATTCATTTTGGGCTTTTTTTGCTTTATTTATCCTTTGGGGTTTTAATGCCACTTGTTCTTCTGGAAGTGATGAAGCTTTGATTTATGATTCTCTTAAGCAGGCAAGAAAGGAGAAGGAAATGAAAAAGCATATAGGTAATATCTCTTCTGCAAGATTTTTACCTCTTGTGATAATTGCACCCCTGGGCGCCTTAATTGCGAAAGATTTGACCTCTTTTCAGTTTACAATTCTAATTTTGGCTAACTTATTATTTACATTTATTGCATTATTAATTTCTTTCAGTTTGGTTGAACCAAGAATTGTGTCTGGACCTCATGAAGTAAGGTCGCCTTTTCAACTTTTTAAGTCATCCATAACCCACATCAAAAATTCTCCCAATTTAGTTAGGTTATTTATGAATAAAACTCTTATATTAATCCCTGGAAGCCAGATATTTGGTTTGCTATGGCAACCTTATCTAAAGAATTCGGGTGTATCTGTGGCATTTTTTGGAATTTTGATTGCAATAGCCTCGTTAATCATATTTTTCTTGAGTAGAAATATAGGCAAGATTGAGTCTAAATTTGGTGGAAAGAGAATTATATTTTATACAGGGCTATTGCCTCTAATTGCATTTATAATGGGTTCTTATTTTGAAAATGTAATTGCGGCGTTAATATTCTACTTTTTGATAAAAATTTCTATTTCTCTAAGAGACCCAATATTTTCTCAGTACATGAATGAGCACATAAGTTCTCATAATCGTGCAACGACATTGTCTAGTCTTTCAATGATAGATAGCTTCTTTGATGTTATAATCTTCATATCTGCAGGATTTATAGCCAATATTAGTTTAGGTTATTCATTTTTGTTTTCAGCAGTATTAATGCTAATTGCATTGATATTTTTCAGAGTTTTAGATAAAAATATTAAATAGAAAGATAAGTAGCCCCGCCCGGATTCGAACCGGGGCCTGAGCCGCCAAAGGGCTCAATCCTTGACCACTAGACGACGGGGCTTCAATTAAGTAAGAACTTAGAGGGTTTTAAAATCTTTGTTTATCAGGGATTTTATTGTTTATCACCATTAAGAATTAATAAGCTCCTTTGTATCTTCCTCTTCCTTCCACTTTTTCTAGGCGATGCAAAACTACTTTTGAATGCTGAGATGACTTATAACCTGAGATTATTGCTTTCCAGTATTTCTCATAGTGTTTAAAGTGTTTGGCTTCAAGGGCTTGTTTTATTAAATGCAAATCAACTGCTTTGTCTTCCGGGCTTGCTGATTCATAGCCAAGACCGAAGTCGATGAAATAGACTTTTTTGTTATGATAAATCATATTACTTGTTGTTAAATCTCCGTGGATTATTCCAGCATCATGCAATAGAGAGATTTGTTTTCCTATTGTTTTGCAAACTTCTTGGTTGTTCTTTAATTTATCAAGGTATTGAGAGAGTTTTTTCCCAGGGATGAACTCCAATGTAATTTTGTGGGATTTTTCATCTACTTTTATGACTTTTGGGATTGGGATTAACTTTGAGGCTTTTTCAAGAAGTCTTGCTTCCCTTTTTGTCCTTTGTCTTCTTAATCTCGTGTCAATAATTTCTATTCTGTAGCCTTTTTTTACTCTGTCTTTTATTACTTCATTGCCTTTTCTGGTTAGAATTGCTTCTGCGCCTTGGGCGATGATTTTTTTTACCATATTTGGATTAAAACTGAATGATTTAATAAGATTTGCCAAACTAGCGAAAGAAGGAGTATTATCCAGGGCATTATATAATCTGCCGTAAATTTTATCTTTTTTCTATTTACTTTAAATCCTAATAGTTCAGCATAATATGCGTACATAGTAATATCTTTTTCTTTTTTGAATTGAGCCTTTGTCAAAATGCAAGCATTGAAGATAAATATCTGAATGTAGTATAGAATGATAAAAATAGAGATTATTTTCCAGTCAAGCCAGAAGGGAGAAGTCCATGCTAATAATATGAGAATTGTGTGAAATACAGTTAATAGGGCATTCTTCATATTAATAATTAAATCTCCTTTCATATTCTTTATGGGTTAGCCATTCAAGTATAAGACTTATTACAATTGCTTTTCCACCTCTTATACTGTAAATCAATCTCCAGGCGTTTGGCAAATCATATTTCCAAAGGTTTGTTGAACTATATTTTACTAGATACTCTTTAGGTATTTGTTTCTTGGGAATTTGAATTCCGCAAAAAGCATTTTTTTCGATATTTTCTAATGCTTGGTCAATAAATTTAAACAATTCTTTCTCAGATGAATCACCTTTCTCTAATTTGTAGAATGCTTCTTTTATTGACTCATCGGCAAATCTTGTTTCGGAGGGTAAAATCATTTTCTTCTTCCCAAATCTTTTCTTTGGTAATATTTATGGGCAGACTCGGGATAGTAAATCCAACCTATTTTTCCTTCTGCATCCACAGATATCTTTCTTGAATACAATAGATAGTCAATGATAACACAAAATGTTTGGTACATCATTTTTTTAGGGAGACTTTCCCATAGGCTTCGCTTTTTGAATTCTCCATCGTGTTCTCTAATAAATTCTTCAACCATGAGGACGGTGTCTAATCGAGGGAATCTTAATATGTCAGTCATAACTGTTTTTTCCATGTTATATCAATAGATATAACAATATTTAAGTCTTTCTATTCGGATATTTATGGAGAGTTTTAAATATCCTTTAATATAATTAAGGGGATGAAAAAGGGATTATTGATTCTGGGGTTGTTGATATTGTGCTTGAGTTTTGTTAATGCAGTCGATTTACCCAATTACAAAGATAAATATGTGAATGATTTCGCTTCCGTACTTTCTCAGAATCAAACTATTGAACTTAGGGCTTTATTCTATTCTGTTGATACGGATACCAGCGCAGAAGTAGTATTTGTTTCAGACACGGAATGCGCGAGTAAGGGAGGGCAGAGTCAATATGCTATTGATCTCGGTAAGGCTTGGAAGGTTGGGAAGGCAGATAAGAATAATGGACTTTTGATATTATACTGCAAGGCGGAAAATAAGATATTTGCTGCTACAGGGTATGGGCTAGAGGGAATATTGCCTGATTCAAAGATTGGGAGACTGTTGGATGAGAATTATGTTCCTCTGAGAGATAATAATAGTGTTGGTGATGGGATAGTTCAATTTTCTAAGGCAGTTGCTCAAGTAATTGAAGATAACAGAGAAGAGGTATTGTCGGGGCAGGCGGGAGGAAGCACAGATAATACAGTTCCTATAGGATTTATTGTTTTTGTGATATGGATTATATTTGTTATTGTGACAAGTGCACTTCGAAAGAGAAGAAAGAAACAAGGAAAGGACTTCCCTTGGTGGATTCTTTTGTTGATGCCAAGCAGAACTAGTGGAAGTGGTGGAGGATTTGGCTCTGGAGGTTTTGGAGGCGGAAGCTTCGGCGGAGGCGGCTTTGGTGGTGGGGGAGCCGGGAGATAGATTTATAAATAAAAAATCTTTATGTTAAACATGGCAAAAGGAATAGTAAAAGGAAGGATGCATTGGGGTTGGTGGGTTCTTATCGCTGTTGTAGTTATATTGGTACTTTGGGTAGTCGGTTCTTATAATGGATTTGCTACGAGTGAGCAGAATATAAATGGAAAGTGGAGTGAAGTTGAAAGTATGTATCAGAGACAGGCCGATTTAATTCCTAATTTTGTTTCTAGCGTTTCGAGTCAGGTAAGTGTTGAGACAAAATTTGTAAAGGATGTTATTGCTGCAAGAACTGCTTATGCTTCCGCCAGTACTCAATTGCAGAAAGATGCGGCAGGACAGCAGATGAATACAGGAATTACTGCTTTTGTTAATGCTGTTGCTGAAAGTTATCCTCAGTTGTTGGCTAGCGAGGGATATACTGCCTTGAGAGATGAACTAGCAGGAAGTCAGAATAGGATTACAAATGCAAGAGGAGAATACATTAAGGCGATACAGAGTTACAACACAAGAGTTGTAAGATTCCCTGGAAATGTCATAGCTGGAATGTTCGGATTTGAGAAGAAGGAATATTATCAAGCTGAACAGGGAGCGATGGAAACTCCAGCTCTTGGAACTGGGCAGTTGCCTCAGTAAGTCGAAGTTACTTATTATTTTTATAAAATAAATGTTGTTAATTTGAGGTCTGAGATAGTTTATCATAATAAAAATTTGTGGTTTATGGGTTATCTCTTTAAAGGTAATATTTAAATACTAGTATTACTGTAATACATTATGGATATTAGAACAATAAAAGGTATAGATGAAGAGACTTGGATGAAATTCAAAATGTTAGCTGTGAAAAGAAGAGTTACCATGGGTAGATTATTAATTAATATGTTGGAGACATATGAAAAAAATACAGATGAGTTCTGGAATTCTATTCTAAGTGGAAAGAAGATAATCTCCGATAAGGAAGCTGAAGAAATGCATAAAACTGTAAAAAAACTAAGGAAAGAATGGGGTTTCAGACGTGAATCTAATTTTTGATACTTCTGTTTTAGTCGAGTTAGAAAGGGGAAATAAAGAAGTAATAGAAAAGATAAGAGATTTAAGAAGATTCTATCCAGTGCCTGCTAGAATAAGTTTTATAACTTATTTTGAATTCTTATATGGTTTAAGAGACAAGTCTCAAAAAAATAAAGAAGAGTTTATTGCTTTTGTTGAAAAATTTAGCGTTATTCAAACATCTAAGAAAACTGCAGAAATTTTAGTAAAACTTAAACAGAATTATGAGTTGCCTCTGGCAGATTTAATTATCGCTGCGCATACTCTTGAAACCGGAGCAATATTAGTTACGAAGGATAGGGATTTTGCAGGTATAAAAGAGATTGAAAAGTTTTTGATTTAAATTATGTAACATCTCTAATGAAGATATCTAGGAATTATAACTTTTAAAGATGAAATTCTAGAATTTCATCTTCCTACCGAACTTTCTGGCGAATTTCATCATTGTCTTTTGGTCGAGACCTTTCTCACCTATTTGAGATTGGGATTTAATCATTTCCTGAAGCATTTTATATTGTTTTATGAGCATTCTGATATCGCTTGTTGTAGTTCCGGAGCCTTTTGCTATTCTAGCTATTCTGGAAGTTTGTTTTTCAAGAAGTTCAGGGTTTTCTTTTTCTGCTTTAGTCATGCTGGAGATTGCTGCTTTCCAGTGTTTTACTTTATCTTCCTGTTTCTCCATCATATTTTCTGGAATTTTATCTTTAATATTTCCTAATCCGGGAATCATGGACATTATTTTATCCATGGAACCTAGCTGGCCCATTGAATCTAATTGTCCTGAGAAGTCATCAAGGGTGAATTTGCCTTCCTGAAGTTTTCTTTGGGTTTCTTCTATCTTGTCTTTATCAACGACTGAATGTATTTTTTCCATGAGAGATTTAAGGTCGCCCATTCCTAGAAGTCTAGAAAGGAAAGCTTCAGGGTCGAATGTTTCTAGGTCTGCAGGTTTTTCTCCGGTACCTATGAATATAACTGGGGCTTTTACTTCAGCACATGCTGTCAAAGCACCGCCGGCTTTTGCAGTGGAATCCATTCTTGTGATGATGACTCCCGTGATGTTAACTGCTTCTTTGAATGCCTGAGCTTGTTTCTTTGCGGTTTGTCCTATGTCTGCAGGCATTACCAAGAAGACTTCCGTTGGTTTTGTTAGCTTCCCTATTTCTTTTATTTCTTTGATAAGAGATTCTTCTAATGCATCTCTTCCCGCTGAGTCAACAATAACTAGTTCATATTTGTTTAATTCAGATTCGAACTTTTTCCAAATCTTTTTAGGGTCTTTTTCATCTTTGTCTATGAAACATTGAACATTTAACTTATCGCAGAGTTGTTTCAATTGTTCTGGGGCGGCAGGCCTGTGAACGTCAAGACCTATTGCGCATACTTTGTGGGATCTTTTTCCATAGTATGCTGCAAGTTTGCTGATGGTGGTGGTTTTACCTGCGCCATAGAGTCCAACCATGAGGAATACATTGTGCTTCTGCAGTTTTATTTCTCTGGATTCTCCAAGAATTGCTATAAGTTCATCGTGAAGTATCTTCACTATGTGCTCTTTTTTATCTAAACCTTGCAGTCGCTCATCCAATGCAGTTTGTTTTATTCTATTTGATATCTCCAGAACAAGTTTAACGTTTACATCTGCTTCTATAAGAGCTCTTTGAAGTTCTTTTACAATTCCATCTACAACTGCTTTATCTAGGAAGATGGCATTGGCTATCTTATCTGTTACTTTCTTTAGTGCTGAGGATAACTTTTCTAACATATTAGAACGAGGATTTTAAGGGTATTAAAAGTTTGGGTATTTGAGATTTTGACACTCAAGTTAACTAGGATAACAATAAAAATAAATATCTTATGTTCGATGATTAAAGGTTGTTATGGGAGATAACTATGTTTTTTAATTTTAAATAGGGTTGTCTAATTGTATTAATTAATTTTCCAAGTAAGCCTTATATGCTTCTTTCATCCAGAAGAGGTCGAAGACATTAACTGTTTCTGTTCTCGGGTGATGAAGTCCAGTTACGGGAACTCCTATGTTTAAGCATGGGATGACGTCCCCAAATGCGTCATACATTTGGGCATCGCCTTTCCAACTCCATCTACTATCGACAGGACTGTAGTCTCCGCCAATTTGGTATCTCAACCTTTGCTTTTTTCCTGGAAGTTTTTTATCGAATAAATCTAAAATTTTACTCATGTGCTTTGGAGAGGTGGTGACTCCGCAATTTATCATTGCTCCCCAACCAAGCCTTGAGGCACCCCTATAATTAACATTATAAGAATCTTCTAATTCTTCGGGACCTAGGCCAACACCAACATCTGCAAATATTGCAGGCATCCCTCCGAGAAGTTCTCTATTGAGGGCTACTGGAAGTTCTATTTCTTTTGCTTTGTCTCCATGAACTATCTTTAGGGTTTCTCTGAGTGTATTTTCGAAAAATCCTCTGTAACTTGCTGAATTTCCTACACTTCCTATCTCTTCGTTATCTAAAGCAAAAATAAGAGTAGTATTGTCGTTATTTTTCAAAGTTTCTAGACCTGCTTTTAGTGAAGCCCAGACACAGCATCTATCATCATGTCCAAAGGCTCCAAGCTCATTCCCTACCATTCTTCCATTACTTCCGTTTGTAAAATGAGGGAGGCAATATAATCTTGCTCTTGCAAAGTCATCTGCTGTTTTTATTCCAAGTTTATGATACAGATCAAAGACATTTCTTAAACCGGTGTCTACTTTTAATCCTTCATATGTTTTCAAAGCTCTTACATCATCTACATGAAGAGATTTTTGTTTTATTCTTCCTGGGAGGTCTACTCTTTTTTCTTTTCCATTGAAATAAATCTTTCCGATGATATCTACATCCATTCCGTACCAGTCATCTGCACGCACGCCTCCGAAAGGTTCGGTGTAAAGTCCGAGTGAAGGGCTGGCGAGGCCTTTTTCAGTATCGCATTCAACATATACAGGGTTTACGGGGATTCTTAATGATGGCACGTCTGAGTGAGAAATTATTATTCTTAGTGGGCTGTCTTTTTTTCCAGGTTTTATGAGCGCAAATGAATTGCCTATTGCTCCATTTATGCCCATATCTTCATCAGTTACAAAAAATGGACTTTCTCCAGGCTGTGTTTTTACCTTGGCTTCCAATGCAATCTGTTTTGCTTTTTGAATAGTATCTGAAACAAGTCTTTCTTGTATAAAAACCAGATATTCTGGAATTTCTTTTTTACAAATTTGGTTAAGAATTTGTTTTGTTATATGATTTGCTGCGGGCTGTTCACCTTCAAAGTTGCGTGCAATGTAATCATTTGCTGAAGCCATTATTTTCTCTGTTAGTTTCCTTTAAAAAGGATTTAGTTTGTGAAACATAGGTGTTTGAATACTATCCTTTCAGTTGGATAATGTTTATTAAGTTTATTTTTGAGAAGAGATAATGAAAAATGAGGGAATTTATATGGCAGAACGAAAGGGTTCTTCTCTTTTTTTTAGTAGTAAAACTTTCATCAGGGATATAAATATTCATTATCCTTTGTCAGATTTTGAACAACTTGGAATTATTCCATTTGAAAATCTCGAAGGAAGAATTTCTTATGATACGATTATTAAAAAAGCTAGATGTTGGGAGGCAAAGGTACTTGCCCCAGTAAGTTACCCAGAAGGCAATGGTTCTTGGAATGCCTATGCTTGTTTTAAGGTAAATAATCCTCAGGTTCTTAAAGAATTAGTTTATGGGGCTCAAATATATGAACCCTTTAGAGAAGTTTTGCCTGATTGAATTCATATAATATAAATACAAATTAGAATGATAATTGAGAGTATTGTTATTACTTGTTCTTCTTTTGACCATATTGGAAGAAAACCCGAGAATTTTATTCCAATCCAATATTCTTCAGAACAGTTGATTTTATTATTTTAACTTTTTTGGTTTATTCCATCTAGCAGTTTTACATTTTGGGCAGATAAGTGGCTGCTCGTTTCCTCTTTTCATCCAGACGTGATCGCATTTATTACATTTGTATATTTCATTGCCGTCAAACACTTTTTCAATAGCCATAGTTTATTTAATTAAATGGATTATATAAAGTTTTCTCTTTAGGTTTACCTAATAACCGAAAGATTTAAATAGGAGTATTACTTAATAAGTATACCTAATAGGTGCAAGATGAATGAAAACGAAATACGGGTAATGATTGATGAAGATAAGCAAAAAGAAATATTTGGAGAGTTTGTTAAGAAGTTTAACAAAGATATTGAAGCTGCAAAATTTTTAGGGATTTCAAAATATAATTTATCAGATTATAAAAATAATAAAACGAGATATATTCTCGAGGGTATTTTAGGAAAGGTTACTAATTATTTGAATATTAAAATGCCAGGCATTATTGAGTCTAAAACTCTTAAAGAGATAAGAAAAACAATGGCGAATAAGGCGACTAATGCCTTGAAGAATAAATACGGATCAGAATGGAAAAGTGTTTTGCAAAAAGGAAGCAGATTAGCGTTGGAGGAGAAATATGGAAAAGATGCTTATCAAGTCATAACAAAAAGAGGATTTGATAGTTCTAAGTTGAAATATGGCAATAATTGGAGAAAGGAATTGAGTAAAAAAGGTATTGCTTCTCTAAAAGACAAGTATGGTGAAAGATGGTTCGATGTAACTCTAAAAAAAGGAAGGAAAGTACTCGAGAATAAGTATGGGGTGAATTGGCAAAAGAAATTAAGCGATATTGGTAGAGACACTCACAATAAGAAATATATCAAGAATTTCAACAAAATTCCCTTATTTCATAAAAGTATTTTTGCAAAAAGAAAACCTACTCAAAGTGAACAGTTTATTATTGATTGTTTGAAGAAAAACAATATTTCATTTGAATCCAATGTGCTTATAGGAGATATAGAATTGGATATTGTTATTCCAAATAGACAAAATCCTAAATATATAATTGAAGTATCTGATGCAAAACCAACTACATATAATCAAAGAAAGAAAGCTTTGCAGTTACATTATCAGAAAAAATTATTTCCTCAAGCTCAAATTATTGCTTTGATTAGAACTCAATTTTCAGACAATACTAGTCATCTTTCTTTACATAAAATAACTAAAGATTTTCTGGACGAGGAAGAAATAATCTTGCTTTCATTGCAGAATATCAATAATTATCTCTTGGAGATTATAAACTCTATAAAGAAAAACGAGAATATAAAAATAAACGAGGAACTTACATTTTCTAAAATAAGTATTGCCTCTTCGAAAAAGGGTTCATTATTTCAGTCTAAGCGAATTAATAAAAATGAAAAACAATTACATGATTTGCTTTTGAAAATCGGTGCTTCTCCTTTTGGAGCATTTCCATTTGAAGTTAAAGACAATTCTTTTATTTGCCTTGATAATTATGAGGAATATAACGGCAAGAAAATTGCTTATGAGATAAATTCTTCAAGAAGTTATAATTCTATAAGATCTTTGGCAGGTAAGATACTCATATGTAAAAAGTTCAAACCAGATATGAAATTCGTAGTCATTTTAACAAATCCAGGCATCACAAATAATACTTCATTTGCTTTTTTAAGTGATATTACCGATAAAGTGATTTTAAATAGAGATTTTAATGGTGGCTATTTAATTAATGTTAGAAATGAATTGTTATCCTAACCCTATTTTTTCCAATACTTTTTTTGAATTAAAAGTTTCTAAATCTTCATAATTCTGCCCAGTACCTAAATAGTATATTGGCTTTTTAGTAACATAACTAACAGAAAGTATTGCTCCACCTTTCTCGTCTATATCGCTTTTTGTTAAAACTATTCCATCAATGGCAATTGTCTCATTAAAAGTTTGACATTGAGTTACCATATCATTTCCCGTGATGGACTCACCGACGAATATTTTAAGATTTGGTTTGGAGATTTTTATTATCTTTTCCATTTCTTTTAATAAGTTGGCTTTTGTATACATTCTTCCCGCAGTGTCTATCAAGACTGTCTGAATTTTATTTTTTTCTGCGTACTTTATTGCATCGAAGGCAACGGAGGCAGGGTCAGCACCATATTGGGAAGAGATTACTTTTACATTGAGTCTTTCTCCATGTTTTTGAAGTTGTTCTATGGAAGCCGCTCTGAAGGTATCTCCTGCTGCTAGAACGCATGAGATTTTATTTTTCTGAAGAAAACTGGCAAGTTTTGCGATGGATGTTGTTTTTCCTGAACCATTTATTCCAAAGAATAGGATTACATAGGGAGAAGTTGAGCTTTTTATGTTTTCAATGAGGTTTGGAGGTTCTATGAGTACGGAAAGGATGGAATTCTTCAAACTCTCAAGGATTGTTTGTTCTATTTTGTCTTTCTTTACTTCAATTCCAACTAAATCTTTGATTAAATCGGCTTTTATTTTATCTACTACTTCAAGGGCAACGTTATTTTCTAACAATGTGATTTCAATTTCTGAGAATATTTCATCAACGTGCTTTTGTTCTAGGGTAACTGTTCCAGATGGGGCTATTTTTTTGAATAATTTGGAGAAGAAGCCTTGTTTTTCTTCCTGTTCTTCCTCTTGCGGTTTAATGGGTTCTTCTTTCTTTTCTTCTTGAGTTATCTCTTGCTCGAGAGGTTCTTTGATAGCTATCTGTTGTCTGATAGGCTTTTCAGTAGATTTAGGTAATTCTGGAGCTTCAGGTAATCTCTCTTGTTCTATTTCGTCTTCTACAATTTCTATTTCTTCGTGGATTTCTTCCTTGAGTGTTTTCTTTTTTGGTTCATTTTTATTGAATTTTTGAGTTTTTGCAGGTTTTGCCTTTTTTTCAACTTTTTTTACTTCTTTCTTCGACTCTTTCTTTGCCTTTTTTTCCTTTTTGGATGGTTCTTCTTCTTTCTTTCCAAACCATCCTGAAAATTTCTTCTTTAGTGATTCAAACATAAATAGATAATATTGTAGGAGTTTATAAATTTAGCAGATAATGAAAATATAAACGGGAGTTATCTCATGTTCGATGACTAATCAGAATCATGGAGATAATATTTTTTAAGGGTTATTGGAAGAGTTGCTCGAAGGACATTATTTTATCTCTAAAAAAGGGGTTTTATTATCACTGAATAGGGTATAAGCATTTTTATAAACTAAAATTGGGTTGATTAGTTATGATTAATTATAATGAAATTTATGAGGTACTTAGAAAGGAGAAGTATTCGGAGACTTTGCAACCTTTAACAAAGGGATTTTTAGTTGAGATTGCTGAATTTCTGAGCGAGAAGAGAACTGAGTCTATGCAGGAGGATAATTTATTTTCTGATAATCTTGCAAAATCTAAGAAACAGTTGGAAAATGCAATATCCTTATTTAAGGAACTTATGAGAGTGAGAAAGAGAAAACTGCTTAATTTAGTTTTTGTTGCAACAGAAACGGGGATAATGAAAAGAGATTATGAAAATATGCTTGCTGCGGAAAGAGATTTATTTGATAGATTGGTTAAATCTTTTGAGGAAAGCGATAGAGAGATAACAAAAGTTGTAAATGGTAGAAGAGATAAGGAGAAGGAAGATAAGTTTAGAATGGTAATGTTTAGTCAGAGTGTTGATCAGTTTATGGGAATGGACGGACAACCACTTGGGCCATATGTTGCAGGAGAATTGGTAAATATGGATGGAAAAGTTGCGGAGATTTTTGTTACAGGTGGAAAAGCGAGTTTTGTGGACGATGAATAGTACACGACACCTAACGGTTTCTTCTACGAAATCTTCCCTAGAGATAGCCTATGATTCCTATACGAAAGTGTCCAAGGACACGGACCAAGGTCTTACGAACCCTATAAAAAGATGAACCTTCGGTTCAATCTTCTTCGAAGTCTTTATGAGTTTTTCTCTTTAGATACCGGTTTCCTGATATGTCGCATTTCTTGTTTACTTCATGAATTTTCCCTTAAGATAGCCCATAATAATCTAATTTGTTAGCTAGTGTCCGATGGAGATAAGTTATTGCGGGAGATAATAATTATTTTTGGTTTTAGTCTATAAGAAATGAAGTTATTTTTCATGGGGATTGAAGAGTTTGTAATCTACCCAATCTGCTTTTTGCATTAGGGTTTCTATCTTTTCATGTGTTGATTTTGGGAGAATGGTATGTAATCTTTCTCTTCCGTTTTTTATTTCATCGGGAGTTTTTGTTCTTGCAAATCTCATTCCCACTATTCCCTGAAGAGTTCTTTCTAAAAAATCTGGGTTTGCAGCTTTGATGTAGTCTTCTCCGAAATTTGCGAGATCTGATCTAAGCAGAGAATAGGCAACAATGAAATCACTTTTTACTCTGTCTTTTTTGAACATTCCCTCTTCATTCATGTTTTGTTTTTTGAAATCTTCAAATGAACTGCATTTTTTCCAGAGATTTTCTTCTTCATGTAGTCCTGGCCAGTATAAGGGGCGGGCAATTGCAATATCTGAAAGCAAAAGAGGTTCTCGTATTCCAGTTGTGTGCCCTGCTCCTCTTGCTCCGTTTACTTCCGCATAGTTTCTTCCATCAAGAATGTTTAGTATTTGAGTGAGTGCATTGTTTTTTTGTTCTCTTTCTAGGAAAGGATAGGCTGCTCCAACGGCATTATATAGTGCCCAGGGGATAGTTTCATATGGGCCTCCGGCGATTGCTTCAATGAATGCTCTACAATTGCGGTTTTGCTCATCAGTATACGCATCATCTAAAGCTCTATCATAAATATCAAATATATGGTTTATTGCTTCGTCAGGTTTATCCATTAATAATTGAGCAAAAGGTTCAACGTGGATTATTGCACAGGCTTCGTGGGTGGCAAATGCATTTTTTATTTGCCCTATTATCTCATCTATGTCTTTTTTATTCATAATAATTAAAGGGTTACTGATTTATTTAAGTCTATGCTACCACTCTTTCAAGAGAAACAAATGCAAAGACAAAAGCTTTTAAGAAAAGCCTCTAGGGGGATTTGAACCCCCGACTTTCGGTTTTTTTGCGATATTTTAACTGATACAAAACCGATACTCTACCACTGAGTTATAGAGGCGTAAAAATAGTTGTTTTGGTTCATATTTAAGCTTTATTGTCTCTTTAATTGTTGTCTCCTTAGCAGAGAGACATAACATTATAAATATTACTTTCTTTAAGGTACTGTGGAAAAAAGAATAAACTTTAATTCGGAAAAATCAAGAGATAAATATTTTAAAGACGTGTTGATAACAAATAATTTATCTGGTTGGAATGAACTCTCTTTAAAATTTGGAATACCTAGAGCTACACTTAGTAAGTATCGGATAGGGAAATTAACTCTTCCAGTTAATCTTTATAGAGTATTATCTGCTAATTTTAGCGATTATAATAAAATCTATTTTTTAAAAGAAACTTCTATACTAGATGATAATTGGGGACAGATAAAAGGAGGCATAAAAACATACTCTTCTCATAAAGAAATATTTGAAAAGGGTAGAGAAAAAGCCATAAAAAGAGTAAGAGAATTGGTGCATCGATTCGATATTAACATTAAGTTAGACAATGCCCTAGCATATTTCATAGGTTTATTTATTGCAGAAGGTTTTACAAATAAATATCAAGGGTATTATCTTACTCAATTTACAGGTCATTGGCAATTTGAACATGCTTTTTATGATGAGACTATTAGAAAGATAGCGGATAATTTATTTTCTCTTAAACCTTATATTCGTCACGATTCTTTATCAAATGCGGTGAGGTTTAATCTATATTCTAGGGATTTATTTACTATGATAACTGAGAGATTCAAAATTAGTAGAGGGAGAAAGTCTTATACTGTATTAATTCCAGATGAAATTTTGAATGCGGATAAGGAAATACTTTTTTCTTGCATTTCGGGTATTTATGACGGAGAATCTTGCTTTTTTGTAGATAAAAGAAAGAAATACAATAAACCTTATCCAAGAATAGATTTACACATGGTTAATCCTACAATAATAAAACAAATTTACGAAATTTTAATCAAAAATGGAATTAAATGCAGTATTAGTGGAAATTATGTAAGAATTTATATTTACGGAGATAAGAATATATCTGATTTTTTGAATAAGATAGGTTTTCAGAATCCTAAGCATATCAATAAAGTCGATTCTTATTTTGGCAATAATTATATATCAAAAAAGCTTATATAGGGATATGATTTTGCCTTTTAAGTCGGTCCCATAGTATAATGGTAGAACATCTCTTTGACGTGGAGAGGGCCCAAGTTCGATTCTTGGTGGGACCATGGATAGACTAAGAATCGAGAGATTACATTATAAAAAGAGTTATCACTCCGACGTGGACGTATATACTTAAATATCCCTGTTATAATGTAGTATAATGCGAAATATATGTTATTTTGCAACTGTTCTTGTATTTTTACTATTTGGATTTGTGGCACTTGCTTCTGGAGATTATCTTACGGAGTTTGAAGCGGATATTTATGCAGAATCTCAAATCGCCCCGAATGTAAGTATTCAAATCTCTAATTATATTAATATCGGCAATATAAGTATCGGAGAGGAAAGTGAAGAAATAAAGATATATGTAAATAATACAGGGAATGTTGGGATAAGGATAACTCCGGAGTTAGTCAATTCAAGCGAAGAGATATTCAGCTATCTTTATTTTAGAAAGCCCTATCAGGGAAACACTCCTATTCGCATAGGTCTCTTCAGTTTCAATATATCTACAAATAGTAGTGGTCTGATAAAAACAGATTATTTTTATCTAAATCTTAATTTAACAAATTATATGGGTAATTTAACTGAAAATATGATTGGTCACAAAGCTCATGTGCGGTTCAATGTAGTCGCACAATAAAATGAAAAGAAATTTGATTTTAGTTTTTATTCTTATAATCTTTTTGTCTTTTGTTTCTGCATCTGATTTAGGGGTTTATCCTGATGAGATGAAATTCGATGTGGATATTGGAGAGAAGGCATGCAGCCAGGTGATTGTGTTTTCTTCTGAAAATATCTCGGTTGAATTGGAGGATTCATGGGCGGAGCAGGGTTATTTTGGGAGGGAGAGTGAAAGGCACACTCTGAAAAGTGAACTAAAAGGAATTGAGATAAGTTATTCTGATAAATTTAGCTTTAGAGGGCAAAAAGAGATTAAGGTTTGCATCACAGGGAATATTGCGGGGCGATTTCATGGACTTTTGATGATAAGAGGGGAGAATGTTGGAATTGGCTCTTGGATGAGTGTTAATGTTCATGGGAATGTTCTTTCGGGGATAACTGGAGAGGTTATATATGATATTGGAAATGGAAGCGTAGTGGGAATGATGCTTCTGTTTAATATTGCTCTTTTGTTGGTTTTGGCTTATTTATTGATTAGGATGAAGAAAAATAAGAAGTAAAAATATTGTTATCTGTTGTAGTAGATTATAACTTTGAGCAAGAGAGTTATATGAAATATCTATTGTTTTATCTAGATGCCATTTAGAGCGAGCAGATATCATAGGGTATTGGGCTATATTTATCAGGAAGCATTATCTTATTAACTTACTTAGTAAGTTATTTAATAAGATTTAAATAGTATTATTTCCAATGAACTTAGAGAGGTATGGTGTGAAGAAGTATTTACTTTTAGTTGAAGACGAGAAGTTGTGGGAGAAATTCAAGGAGTCTATAGATAGAGACATAAATACTGAGATTATGGATTTGATAAAACGCAAAACAGAGGGGAAAAATGGAAAAAAAGAGTAGGATAAATGAAACAAATAGGGCAAGTAGAATAAATAGGAAGGGGCAGATAGGGTTGTATGTCCTCATTGCGCTAGTTATAGTTGGGCTCATTGTGGGATTTGTATTATTTAGGGACAGGATATTTGCTTCTAGCGTTCCTGCTCAGCTTGTTCCGGTGTATACATATTATTCAAGTTGTATAGAACAGGAATCAAAGATGGCTTTGGATTTTGCAGGAACTCATGGAGGGAGAGTATTTGCTAAGGAATATGTTCCTGGAAGCAATTATGCTCCCTTTTCGTCACAGATGGACTTTCTTGGGAGCCAGGTGCCCTATTGGTATTACCTTTCTGGAAATGGGATTGTAAAGGAGAGTGTGCCTACGAAAGAAGAAATGCAAAGGGAGGTGGCAGATTATATAAAAGAGAATATTGGAAGTTGTAATTTTGATAATTTTTACTCTGAAGGGTTTACAATTGAACTTAGTGATCCTAGCGTGAATGTGCAGATTCTGGATAATAATGTACTGGTGAGTGTTGCTCAAAAGGTTTCTGTTTCAAAGGGAGAAGATAGTGCAGTAAAGCAAAGCTTTGACGTTAATTTAAACAGTGGATTTGGAAAGTTGTATAATTCTGCATTGCAGATATATGCTTTGGAAAAGAAGGAGGCATTTTTGGAAAATTATACTGTTGATGCAATTAGGATGTATGCCCCGGTTGACGGTGTGGAAATTAATTGTGCTCCAAAAGTATGGAAAACAAATGAAGTTGTGGATGAATTGAAGAAAGCACTTGAGGCAAATGTAAATGCAATAAAGTTTAAGGGAAATTATTATTCTTTGAACGATAAGAAGAATAATTATTTTGTGGTTAATTCAATAAATCTTGATAGGGGAGTTTCTGCAAATCTTCTTTATTCTGGAAGTTGGCCAACTAAAGTTGAAATAAACGGAGAGGGAGTTAGCAAGCAGGTAATGGTTGCAAGTCCGGTTGGAAATCAGCAGGGGCTGGGGATTTTAGGATTCTGCTATGCACCATATCACTTTGTTTATGATGTTAGCTTCCCCGTGATGATTACATTATATAATGGGCAAGATACTTTCCAGTTCCCAGTTGTGGTTGTTGTAGATAAAAATGTGCCTAGGGAAGCAGGATTATACAACATAGGTAATGAAACTGAAACTGTGGATATGTGCGCTGATGCAACTAATGATGTGCAAGTTAGAGTGTTTGATGTTAATCTTAATCCTCTAGCTAGTAAGGTGAGCGCAGACTTTAGTTGCTTGGATCAGGAATGTCCAATAGGTGAAAGCAGTACTGGCGTAGTCTCTGGAAAGGTCCCTCCTTGTGTAAATGGATATGTAAATGTAAGAGCAGAGGGATATGCTGAGAAAAAGCAATTGTTCTCTTCAAATGTGGAAAGCAGTGCAGATATAATATTGGACAAAGAAAAAGAAATGAATGTTCAGCTAATGGTTGGAGGAACGCCATTGGATGGAAATGCTATTATTTCATTTAGCGGGGAGAGGAATTACTTTACTACTCTGCCTGAAATGAGTAAGATGAAACTTTCTGAGGGATTATATAATGTAAGTGTATATGTGTATGGAAATTCTACAGTGGTTATTCCTGCGGGAACTAAGAGAGAATGTTATACTGTGCAAAGTCCAGGATTTTTAGGATTTGGAAGTAGCAGGCAGGAATGTACGGACATAAATATTCCCGAGACTAAGATAGAAAGTGCATTGGTTGGAGGCGGGAAAGCGGATGTTTACATATTGGCATCGGATTTGGATAAATCTACAATGACTTTATATGTTGATTCATTTGGAAAACCAACTTCAACTGAACAACTTCAAGAGAATTATATTATATTTGACAGCAAGGGGGTAGGAATGGACTTCAAATGATAATTGAAAAAACAAAACTTAGTTATCTAATGTCCGAGAGAGTTAATAATATTGGCGAGAGTTATAGTTGTCATAATAAGAGGAAGATTAATATCCTCGCATTGGTATTTTTGCTATTTACTATAATTTTTACATTTAGTGTTAGCGCAGTGAGTTCGTTTGGAGGCAGCACTTCTGCTTCATATAGCACTTCAAGTTATACTGGGACGAGTTTCCAGAGTTTCTATGGAAGTGAGATGTACACATATTGGCCGATACTTGGAGATAGAGATACTTGCGAAGCAAGGCAGGATATGATATTGCAGGTTGTTCCAGCAGGATGTCAGCCAGTTGTTGTGAGAAGCGATATTATTGCAGAGCAGAATGTTCCAGTGTTCTGTCAGATACAGGCTTTGAAATTAAATCCTTATGTTGAGATTAAGGATATTAGAAGTATTACATTTAGTGGTGTTAGAGGATATCCTCAGGAAGTTGTTGGAACTGGATTTCACCCGGCAAGAGCAGCTCTGAGGACAAATGATAGGCTGCTTGGAAGTCCTCTTGCTAATAATATAGGATATGCAGTTATTATATTAAAGAAGCAACCAAATGAAACTGCGTTGCCTGATTTTATAAACATGACTTTGGCTGCGAGAATAGAGTATGATTCTAGCAATGCATTGGGAATTGGTAATACAGAATTTTCTCTTTCTCCAGTAAGTGAAAGCGAATGGGCAACTGAGAAGTTGAAGCAGAGTTTCTGGCAGGGAAGATATTCAGTAAGATTGGATGAGGCATATGATGATTTTGCAATTGTTTCCATTTATTCGGGAGATAAAAAAATAGTTACAACTAGAGTGGATAAGGGAAAGGTGAGCAGTGATATTTATCTTCCTGGAATGTATTGCAGAGCAGGATTGCAGATTCACTATGACGGATTTAGAAGTGCGGATAAAAAAGCAAGAATAGAAGTTACAAGTGATTCTGGAACGGATGTATTCGATGTTTACGGACCTAGCAGTGGACAGAGCGGAGGCAGTTCATTCCTAAATAGATGCAGAGTTAATAGTATAGATATTAACAATGATGGAACTGGAAGCGTTACAATAATGTGCGATGCGCAGAAAATTGTGCTGAAGATGGGTTCAACTTCAATAACTGAAACTATTATTCCTAAGGGTGCAATAGTTAGCTCAAGCGACGCTGGAGGAACTCAAATATCTTGGGTTTATCTTGATGATAGCGTTGTTGGTGCTGGAAATGGAGGTAATTATTCTATTCAAAAGAAAGGAACAGGAGAATGGCAGCTTTTCTATAGGAAAACATCTACAAGCAGTGCAGTGAGCAAGGAAAAGGATTTGACTGATGCTAATAACAAATGGATGGTTACATTGAAGAATGAACTCATTGCGAGACAACAGGGAAAGACAACTGGAGATATGACTGAGAGGGTTTATTCTGGAGATGCAGAGAAAAATGTTAATGATGCTCTCGATGCGTATAAAGGCGTTGTTGACGATTATACCTCTGAGAAAACAGGAGTCAATGCGGGAGATGAATATTATGGAGTAAAAGCATTGGATGCGGCAATATCTCTCGCGGAATATGCACAGAAGCAGAGGACTCAGATAATGTTGTATGATAAATTCCTTGAGAAATATCCATTACATCCGGAGATAAACGGGAAAATAGCAGGAAAAGAAAGATTGCTTTCATATGACGCTTCAAAGTCGAGCGATGTTGTTAAGATAAACAATCAGTGGGTAAGTATTAAATTAATTGAATTGAGCAAGCCGAAGAGTGAAGAGGTAAGTGCTCTTGTTGCTTTTGCCGGAACGGATTTGAATTTACGTTTGGGTGAAAAGGCTCAGGAAGTTTCTCTTGCGGCGAGTGGGACAGCTAAAGTAACTTTAGAGGAAACTCCTACTGTAAATAGTGCTAAGATAAAAGTAATTTGTCCTCTTATTTCTGGAAAGGCAGAATCTCGTACAGAAACAGTTTCATTAAATAGGGAAACTACATTCTGTGGGAAGCAATTGACATTGAAGGATACTACTGTTCCTAAAGTTGCGACTGTGAGACTTACTTCAAGTGCAAGAAGTCTTGGAAGTGAAACAAACATTACAATAGGAATAGGAATAGAAAAGAGAGCAATACAATTGACTCCTGAGGTAGCTATTGATAAGGCGAACAAACTAAATAAGACAATAGCCCAGTGGGAAAAGATTTCGGAAGGACTTGGGAAGGTGGTTACTGGATTGAAGGCGGCTTGTTTTGCCACTTCTGGAATATTGACTGTTAAAACTTTTCTAACTGGAATGAGCGGAGAGGGAATTGCAAGACAGCAGGTAATGAAAGGAAAGGGAGGATGGAATGAAAAGTGTCAGGGAATGATTGCTCAGAATCCTGGAATGACTTTAAGTCAATGCTTCTCTGAGAATGCTGATGCGATAAACAGAGATGTAAAAGCACTTGCTCAGGGATATACATTAACAAATGATAAGTTGAAAGAAATTGAAGCAAAGGATACAATTAGTTCTGGGTTTGGAGGAAGTAAGGTTGTAAATAGAAGTGCTGCTGCAAGAGATTTGATAAAAGAGTTGAGGGGAAGTTATGGAAGTCAGACTGTTAAGTTAACCAATGGAGAGACAACGGTAAATAGTTTGATTGATGAGGGAAGTTATGATAGAAATGAGGTTAGCTATGAGCAATTGAGGGATATGTACTCTTCTCTTAGTGTGCAATCTGGAACGACAGGACTTGCAACTGATTCTGGAAAGGCAATAGTATCTGAAAAGTTGAAAACAATTGGAGTGGATGTTAAATCTAGACTTGATGACAATACGCTTAAGCAAGGAATATTGGGTTCTTCTACATTGAAGGGAACTGGATTGGCTAAATCAGATATAGATGCGTTTGCTCCTAAGAATTCAATAGAAGGATATTATGATGGGGCAGTTTTATCTTCTAGTGATGCGGCAAAACTTGGAGTAACTGTAGATAAGGACACTCCTGCGAAGATAATTACCTATAATAGTAAGCCGTATCTTTTGACTTTGTCATCAACAACAACTTCAGGTTCGAAGTATAAGATAGACAGCATTTACAGCATGAAAGAATCTGGAGGAGATTATGTCGTGGATAGCAAACTTGATTCTAAGACAAGTTCTGAAGCTAAATCGATAACTGAAAGAGTAAGTGTGTTTAACAAATTGGATGCGAAGAGTTACAATAATTATTATCAGGATCCTGAAGTAAGATATTATGAGAGCGAGCCATACAAAGGGCTTCCTGCATTGGTGCCAGTGGATACTCAGAAAGGATGGTATGTTGCAACGAAGCAAAGTCTTGGCGCCCTCGGCAGTAGTGGATTACAATCGTTTAAGGCAAATGGAAGAGTTGCGAGCTTCTGGGTTTGCAATGTAGGGGAAAATCATATTGCTGAATTTCTTACGGGATTGGGAGACGATGTGTGCACTGAATTTAATTTGGATAGTGGGCAGACATTGAGAAAATTCCCTGGATTGAGTGATACGGAAGCTCAGAGAGTTGTTCAGGACAGCATAAGTGCATTGAATGAGGCATCCGATAAGTATACTGCGGGAGTAAGGTCTGTAATGATAAGAGGAAAGATGTACAAGGTAGGAAATCCTGCTTCAAATATTGCAACAAGTCAGTGTCAAGACTTCATGGACCCTAATGATTGTAAGATATTGTTTAATGTTTGTGATCCGGTGATATGTCCTGCTAGTAGATGCGACTTTGGAGGAAAGTATCCGGTGCAGGATGTAATACAGACGGGAATAGTCGGCTCTGCATTGCTTTGTTTGCCTAATATAAAAGAGGTTGCAGTTCCAGTTTGTCTTACTGGAATACAGGCAGGAATAGATGGATTAGTTTCTGTTATGAAGAGCTACAGAGATTGCTTGGCTGAGAATGCAAATACTGGAAAGACAGTTGGAATATGTGATGAAATTAATTCGATATATATGTGCGAGTTCTTCTGGAAGCAGGCAGCGCCATTGGCAAATGTTCTTCTTCCTAAATTGGTGGAGAGTGCATACTCTGGAGGACTGCAAGGAACGAGAGGGGGAGGAGAGTATTTAACTGTTCAAGGAGCATGGGATAATGCGAAGAAGTCTTTAGATTTCTTTACTCAAAATTATGCAGTTAATGCAATAACTGCATTTAATGTTAGAAGCACGGAGGAGGCAGGGACAGAATTTTGTAAAGCATATATTTCACTTAAGGGACCTAAGTCAATAAAGAGTTTACTTGAGCCAGATAGTCCTCCACAGTTTTATGCAAAGTTTGATGCAATAAAATATAGCACTGCAACTGTGCCTCCAACTTCGCAGTATAAGGTTTATTATCATATATTTGGAGGAAAGGACTCGGGAGTTTACTATAATGTTTATTTGAAGAATCCTCCTGCGACTTCATATTATTATTCAACTCCTACAATACAGGTTGCCTCTGGTTTTATACAGAAGGGAGGATATGCTTCTCAAACTAGAGACTTTACTGCGCCTGAAGGATATAAGGAACTTTGTGTAAGGATAAATGATAATGAGCAGTGCGGATTTAATTCAGTTACAAGTGATTTTGCGTTGAATCAATTGAGTGATACATATGCACAGCAGCAGATGACTGATAAGGATGTGACGACGGAGAAGGGATGCATAAGCGGAAATTCAAATGCACTCGCTTTGACTAATTTGAATGTTCAGGCGGGAGTGGAGAATGCGATTGACCCTCAGATATACAATAACGGAATAGTAAGAATATGTTCTACTAAGAATCCTGGAAGCTCAACAGATAATACGAGATTTGTTGCAGTTGGATATTGCGATGACCCAAGAATAATATGCTGGCTTGACAAGAACAGCGTGAATAATGCAATATCTCAGAGTAATCTGGGAGTAAAGAATGCAACTTTGCAGGAATTGGAAAATATGACAATTGCAAACATTGGAGCTTCTGGAGAGCTTTATACTATAAGCGTAGCGGAGAGTGTAATTGCGGCTCTTAGAGCAAAGTATGTTGCATTGATATTGACAAAGAGCAATGTTGCAAGTGCAACTGCTCTTCTTGATGAGATTACTACAGAGTCTCAGAAGATATATCTTAATTCACAGAAGGCAGATGTTGCTTTGCTGAAGGCGCAGGTGAAGGATAAGATTGCAAGGGCATATCTGGATGAAATACTCTCGGCAGAAAGAGGAGTTAGTGTTACGGTAACTCCTGCAACGACGGATACTACTACAACTACTGCGGTTGAGGGAGGAACATATAGACTTGGAGATGCGAAAGCCTTTGGTTCATCGGGGGCGCAACTTCAACCTATTTTATTTGATGAATCCGAACTCAGTATTGCAGTTGGGAGTGATAAGTTATTCTTTGTTCAGGGTTCTAGCACCCCTTCTCAAATTGGAAATATAAATGGAGGTTTGATAGCCATAACTGCTCCTGCAGTTGCCGGACTTGTAAAAAGTGGAAGCATAACTCAAGAGTTATCTAATCATATTAATAATTTGAATGGTGTTACTGTTAGTGAATTGGAAGGAGAAGGGTATAGATATGCGAAACCAACTTCTACAGCTACAACGACAACGACTCCAGCAACTACAACACCTGCATTTAATACTGCGCCGGTTGATTCTCTGAATTCTGGATTGAATTAATAATAATTTATTTTAATTTTATAAAGTATAAACGATTTTCAATAAAAATAGAGAGTAAAAAGTTGCTATCTCTTGTAGTAGAGTTCATCAGATTATAATATTTAACAATTTAGGCATTTGATTTAACTTAGAAAAATATATGCGGGGACTAGCATTTCTACAACCTCCAGCGGGTTCTAGGAGTCCAGCGACCACAAATCCTCACGGATTTGACATGTCTTTCAGACATGAAATGCGGGGACTAGGATTTGAACCTAGGAAAGCACTAAGCTATCAGGTCCTAAGCCTGACCCATTTGACCACTCTGGCATCCCCGCTCAGGAAAACGAGTTTTAATGGTTATAAAAAGGTATTGATTGTAAAAAATTAATTATCTTATGTTTGAGAATGCTTCAGTAATTCTATTATCCTATTACGATAAAATAAATTATTTGTTATATATTTAAGAAATTATTATTAGACATCAGATAACTAAAAGAAGTTATTTCTTCGCTTTTTCAGCGCTTGCGACTTTTGCTTTAAGTTTTTCATCCAATTGCAATCTATCAATGAGTTCTTTGTATCTGTTTCTTATGGTAACTTCAGTAATTCCTGCGACGTCTGCGACTTCTCTTTGGGTTTTCTTTTCATCGTTCAACAGGGCAGCGACGTATAATGCTGCTGCGGCTATTCCTGCTGGACCTCTTCCTGAAATTAATTCAGAGATGTCTGCTTTCTTTAGAACTTTAAGGGCTTCATTCTGTGTCTTTGGAGAAAGATGCAAAATTGATGAGAATCTTGAGATGTAATCTTTTGGAGAGGAAGGAGTTACTTTGATTTTAAGCTTTCTAACTATAAATCTGTAGGTTCTTCCTATTTCTTTTCTTTCAACGTCCGATGCTCCGGCAATTTCATCTAATGTTCTAGGGATGTTGTATGACCTGCAGGCGGCATAGATACAGGCAGCTATTACTGATTCCATGCTTCTCCCACGCACAAGACCTCTCTGAAGAACGTAATTGTATACTCTTGATGCTTCGTCTCTAACCACTGAAGGTAAATTGAGGAAAGATGATACTCTTCTAAGCTCTGCCATTGCTAATCTAAGGTTTCTTTCAATGGATGTTGAGACTCTTTCCTGCCATTTCTTTAATCTAAGGAATTTTCTTGTTTGTCCAGCTTCTAATTTGTAGATATCTGAGATTTCTCCGACGTTTGTTGTTAGGCCTTTGTCGAATTTCTGCATGGACATTGGAGCTCCTCCTCTGCCTTTTTTATCTGATTTATCGAACTGTCCGCCTGCATCTTGACCAGAGTCAACCATTTTTTCTTCTACTATAAGGCCACACTCATTGCAAATGATTTCCCCTTTATGATCATCATAGGTCAAATCGACGCTACCACATTCCGGACATCTTTTTACGAAGCTCATGTTGTTTTTAGGTTAGAATTTTACCAAAAGGTTTATAAATCTTAGTGAAGGGAGAGTATTTAAACCTTTCGGTGCCTCGAAAGGTTTATCGACGATAATATTTTAATGGAGAATTAGGCGATCAATATTTGGGTTTTATTTTCTTTACAAAGCTTATTCTTTCTAAAGGTATTGGATTAAATATCACAACTTCTGGAAGGGTGAAATTTCCTTGATAATCACTAAGTTTAACCCTTGAATTCCAATAATCTCTATGTCCTTCAGCTAATCTTGTTTTGTATCTATCAGTGCCTTTAAGAGTTTGTAAGTCTTTGGAAGTTTTTCTTATGTGAGAATAATCAAGGACAAGGGGATTATCTTCTTCCGCTAATTTTATTTTTAATAAAAATGCCATGTCTTTTCCTTTTCTGCAGCAGCTTAGAAGATAATCCCATAGTGAAAATTCACATTCCTCTTTATAATTTATCCATGATTTAGGAGTAGGTTCAGTTAGTCCAAAAATAGCTGCAGAAGTTGCTTGATTATCTATTTGTGAAGCCTCAATTCCTTCTGGAACTACTCTTCTATGGGGGAGCATCCAACCTTTTACGGTTTCACTTTCAACGAGTTTTCCCGTTATGGGATGTTTAATCATATATCCTGAATGTCCATTTCTAATTCCGTTCCAACCTTCTATGTTGGTGTAGTGATATATAAATTCTAAATTTACCATTAAAATCCTCTTTAGAACTGCTTTTTAAAAGTATCGCTTTATCTAGAATTATTATTTCTTAATCAAAATAGCATTTACCATGCCTTCTTGGCTTGGTCTGTTGGTTATTCTTGCTTTTCCGAGTGTGGTTTCTATGAGTGCACCCTTCATTAATCTGTTTTGTCTGGCAAAGAATCTGTTTTGAGGAGTTTCCTCGACGTTTGTTATTTCTGCTTTCTTTACTTTTCCATCGATGACTAGATTGACTTTATTTGTGGTAAGCAATAAAATTTTATCACTTCCGCCTCTTACTCTAAGGGATTTTCTTCTTGTTTCTTTATTCATTGTTACAACTCTTGCTTGAGATTGTCTTTCATAGAGCTTTTTCTTTCTATGTGTGTGATATTTTGCTCCTGATATTTTTCTTCCTTTATTCATAATTAACGTTTGGAAATATGCTTTATAAATCTTATTGATGAGACAATATTGAATAAAACTAGAAAAAATAAGAAGTTATTATCTAAAATTTATAATTTCTCATCAAATCTACTAATTTGCTATCTGAAACAGTATTTCCTTTATTGTCATATAACCATTTTTCTCCGTCAATTCTTATTAATCCCTGGCTTTCAACGAATTGGTTAAAGAATTTTTCTTGTGCCTTCAATGATATTCTTGCATCAGAATTTAGATTTGGATTAGAAATCATTTTCTCCACCATTATTTTTCTAAATTGATTTAGATTGTATTCAGGTTCTGTTTCAGTATATAATATATGAAATAATAGCCCAAAACTAGCAAGTAGAGTCATAGCTCCGCCAATATTTTTTAATCTCTCTCTCATAATTTCATGGCTTTTATCATATTTATAAACTTTATTGTGCTAAGAGGTTAATTATCTATTATGATAAAAGTTGGAAAGGTTTAAATAGCAAAATTGTAAGGATGAATAATGGTGAACGGAATTGAAAGACCTCTTGACCTTTTGAACCAATCAAAGGGAAAGGAAGTTCTTGTGCAGTTGAAAGGGGACAAACAACTTGTTGGAACCCTTTTGGCGTTTGACATCCACATTAATGTGGTGTTGGACAATGCGAAAGAGATAGAAAATGGAGAAATGAAGAAAAGTGTTGGCCTCAGCTTTTTGAGGGGAGACACGATAATCTTCATATCGCCTGCTTCGACTTCTTCAAAGAAATAGTTGGTCTTTATTTTTAACTTGGACAGAAAATAAATTAAAGGGATAGTCGGAGCTTTGCTTCTACATTACAATAATCTTTAAATAGTTTGAACAGCTTTTTTATTATGGAACTGGTTGATAGACAATATTCTAAGGACGGCACTATAAAGTATGCCTTTGCTGTTCCAGTTAGACAAAATTTGATATCTTCTTTTCCTGAAAGAAAGGAATTGATTGAAACTGCTTTTCTTGATTTGGGGAGAAGGAGAGATGATAAGCCACGATATGTTTTGTGTTTGTCTACAATGGCTGGATGTATAATGCAGTGTATTCATTGTGAAAATCAGTTTAATGGTTTTTACAGGGTTTTAACTCCTGATGAAATTAATAAACAAATAGACTCGGCTCTAATGGAAGATAGAAATTTAGAAAAAGTTATTAGAGAAAATAGAGTTGAACATGCGTTTATGGGGATGGGGGAACCTTTGTATTGCGATAATGCTGTGAGGGCTGTTCAGAAGCATAAGTCTTCTATTAAAGATACGCGATTTGCGTTTTCTACCATCGGGGGAAAAGGGTATATAGACAGATTAACAAAAAGAGATTTTCCTTTTCCGATAAGACTTGAAATTTCATTACATTTTCCGAACGATAATCTACGAAGACAGGCAATGCACGTTAATACTCTTGCAAACTATTCCACTGAACTTACAATTTCAAGAACATTGGATGATTCTGAAATATTTATGGATAGATTTCCTGGAAAGGTTGCTTTGAATTATGCTTTAATTGACGGATTAAATAATGCTGAGCAGGATGCGCAGGAGATTGCTCAATTATTAAGAGGAAGAAGAGGATTTTATGTAAAAGTTATGGAAATTAATCAGACCTCTGCGCTTACTGGAAGTTGGAGAGGAGAAAGATGGGCTTTCGGAATTAATCCTGGAGAAAGAGGACCTTTTTATGAAACTCCAGAGGAATTTAGAGAGGTTTTAGAGAAATATGGTGTTGAGGCGACAACATTTAGAAGTTTGGGAAGAGATATTGATGCTGCTTGTGGGAAGATGGCGCTTAGGTGATTATCTAAGCTCATCAATTCTCGCTATTTTGTCTAATTTATTTTTAATTTTCTTTAAATTAGATTTTGAAATGTAGGAATTTAAATCAGATTTTGGTTTTTCTTCAAAATAATCTTCAATTTTCCACCAAAGTCTTTTTGAGACGTTATTTAGTCCAATTTCTTTATAGAATGGTACCAATATTGTTGCAATCCAAGTGTATCTTTTCTTTGATTTTTCAAATGATTCATCTTTTTTTACAATTTTTCTCCCTAGAATATCGCTAATCTTGCTTAATTCATCAGAGGCATGAATAATTACTACTCCAATGTCTTTTTGAGAATAATCCATTATCTTTTTGTAGAAACCAACTCGATCTTTAAACCATGATTTAGTTTCTTTGTTCCATTTTATTTCCCAGGACATTCCATCTACTAGAAATGCGACTCTAGGTCCAAAAATCTTTTTTATTGTTGGAAGTTTAACGTTGCAATCTTCTACAACGTCATGTAACAAACCTGCGCATATTTCTTCATAATTTCTTCCCCATCTTGCTAAAAGAACGCCAGCATAGGCAGGATGGATAAAGTAGGGATAACTGGAGCCGTCAAATTTTTGTCCTTTATGCTTTCTTTCTGCAAATTTATATGCTTTTTCAATTAATTTATTTTCTTTTTTAGGAAAATCTTTTCTTATTTTTAATATTTCTTTTAGATAGTTCTTCATATTTCAAAAACATCAAAGTCTTTTGCTAATTTAACGTTCTTGAAGACCTTTTTGGCTTCTTTTTCTATAATTGTTGGATTGAATTCATATCTTTGGGAAATGTGGGTTAGAATTAATTTTTTTGACTTTGAGCGCTTTGCTATTTGGGCAGCGTTTTCAGATGTTAGATGTTTGTATTCCTTGGCTTTTTCATTTTCTTCCTTTGCAAAGGTAGATTCACAGATTAGAAGGTCTGATTTTGAGGCAAGGGAGATGCAATTATCATTTAGTGCAGTGTCCATGATGATTGTAATTTTCTTTCCTTCTTCTTTGTAGATAAGGGACTTTGCCTTTATTGTTTTTCCATCTATTACAATGTCTTTTCCTTGTTGAAGTTGTCCTAGAAGAGGAGAGTTTGGAATCTTCATCTTCTTTAGTTTCTTTTTATCTAATCTTATTTTATCTTTAATGGAAATGGAGTAGGCATTGCAGGGAGAGTCATGGTCCATGGATTTTGCTTCTATTTTGAATGTTCCAAAATCAAGGGTTTCATTTGAAAGTTCTTTTACTTCCAAATTAATTTTGAATTTAATCATTAAATCTTCTATTGCTTTCATAAATCGCAGAGAGCCTCTTGGACCGTATATTTTAAGGGTTTTTTGATAGTTTGACATTGCTAGAGTTTGCAAGATTCCGGGTAAGCCTAGAATGTGGTCTCCGTGCCAGTGAGTTATGAGGATTTTTGTTATTCTTGGAAGTGCAATTTTAGCTATTTGGAATTGTCTCTGAGTTCCTTCTCCTGGATCAACTAGTATGTTTTCGTTTGCAAAGCTAATTAAAATGCCTGTGTGATTCCTTCTTGCGGTTGGAATGGCATTTCCTGTTCCTAGAAATGTTAGTTTCATGTTTTCCATTGTAAGAGGTAATTTAGGATGTTTAAATAGATTGCTTTTAATATAGAGAATTAAGGACATATTATCTGATGTCCGATGATACAGGACACCTAGCGGTTTCCTCTATGAAATCTTCCCTAGATATAGTTATGAATTGATAATTATATTCTATTCAATGAAATTGGATTTATATTATCTAATGTTCGAGGGGTTATCGGGCAATATTCGATGAAACTTAAGTTACAGTGTAAGATAATTCAATGTTTGGTGGATGAGTTTAGGCGTATAAAGAGCAGAATAAAAAAGATTTATAAGATAGAAGGATTGTATATGTTAATGAAAAAGGGAGTTTTAATTTTTGGACTTTTGTTTGTTTCATTGATGATTGTGCTTACTTTTGCTAGGTTTAGCATTGTTGACAAGGCAAATGGGGTAACAGGTAATGTTATTCAGGAGAATTATAATCCAGTATTTTCATGGAGGGATTTTAATTTAGAGATAAAGAATATTTCAAACAATAGGGATTCAGTGGATGTTTCATATGGATTGAGGGAATTTACGAATAATCCTCAGCCTATTGATGTTTCTTTTTATTTTGCAGAGAAAGGAAAGGATTTGAAATATGCTGGAAAGGAAACAGTTGTTGTTTCTGCGAATTCTGAAACAATTTATACAAAGAGATTTTCAATTCCTCTTTCTGGAGAATATAATATTAATTTGGAGGCTACAAATGGAAGAAAGATTACTTCGGACGGCAGGGAGTTTATGTTCACAAGGAGTGTTATTTCGGGGAATGTTATTCAGGAAGTTAGAGAGAGTAATAGTAAGAACATTATTTTGCTTGTTTTGATTATTATATTAGTTATAATCTTAATAATTGAACTCAAAAAGAAGAGAAAAGTTGTGGAACATTATAAATCGAAACATAATAGTAGGTTTATTAGTTTGGATTTGAAGTGATAAAATAATCAATTATATCTTATTCCCAATAGAGGCCAGATTATCTAATGTCTAATAATTAAGTTGTTGAATAAGATAATTATATCTTAGTATATGCAGTATAATCAGAGTTAGGTAAATGGAATATCATATCATCTGTTTAATTTCATCTTAGATGAAATTTAATATTTAGAAGATAATTAAAAGATATTTATGGAGGGGTTGATTGGCTAGAAATATCAAAATCGGTAGTCTTAAAAACTTGGTTTTTTTATTATAATTATGAGGAGTGAAAAAGAGGCAGAGGGAGTTCTATGGGGAAAGCTTGCTAGAAAGGAAGATGATCAGAAAAATCTTCTTAGAATGTCTGAAATAAGTTTGTGGATAGATCATTATGACGATATATTTTCTGATTTCGATCCAAGACCCTTTGCAGTGAGAGCATTATCTGATGACTTTTTATTGGAAGCTAGAAAGGCAACTGTTGCACATCCGGATGGAAGACCAGAACTTAAGTTTTTGATTCCAATGGATAAGAGAGATATAACTTTGGAGAATATAATAAAGAGAAGGTTGAAGGATCATTTCAATAGACATTATATATTGGAAAGGAAGGAAAGTAGAAAAATTCTTACTAGAGCAAGTATCATGATTTTTCTTGGAGTTATGATGATGGTTGGAGCGGCAACTCTTTCTTTTTGGAAAGATAATATTTTTATGTGGCACGTTTTGAGAATTATATTGGAGCCGGGAGGGTGGTTTACGGTTTGGACTGGATTTGATCAGATATTTTATGAATTTAGGGAAAATAGTCCTGATCTGGAATTTTATAAAAAGATGATTGAGGCAGAGATAACTTTTGATAGCTATTAGAAATCTTATATAATTTAGGAGTATAGAAAGATTTATATACTTGATATATCTATAAGATATATGAAAATTATTAAGTTAGAGACTGCGACTGAACTCAAGATAAAAAATATAGTAGGGTTTCTTAGAAGAAAAGTTACAAAGTTTGGAACAAGTGCTAAAGTTGATTGTCCCAAAGAATATCTTGGAAAATCAGTTTATTTGGTAATAACTAAATAACTTTACAAAAAACAATGTTGCTGACAAAGGAGTTTGCAGAGATACTCGGAATGTTTGCAGCAGACGGATGTCTTCAGGAAGAGTATATTTGTATGTGGGGAAATTTATTTGCGGACAAGGAATATTATGATAATGTTGTGTGTCCTCTATTTTCAAAAGTTTTTGAAAGAAGAGTTGTTCCCCATGAGAAAAAGAGTAATTCTGTTTATGGATTCTATATTTGTGGCAAAGAAATAGTAAAATTGTTTAAAGAAATAGGTTTTACACGAAATAAAACTTATACTGTTAAAGTACCTAAAGAGATATTACATAGTAAAGATCCAGAAATCCTCTCAGCGTTCATTAGAGGATATGCTGATTGTGATGGTTGTATTTCATTTATGAAAAGGAAAGGGAAGTATAACGAGTTTAAACTTAAATTTAATACTTATCCTAGAGTTCATATTGTTTCTGTTTCAAAGCAAGTCATGGAAGATATTAGCAGTATGCTAAATTCTTTAAATGTTCAACATACTTTATGGCTACATCCCAAATAAGATTTTTTAGAAAATAGACAGGTTTTTATAGGCTTTATATCTTATTTCTGTGTTCTCTCTTTTCTTTTCTCTCTTAGAGAA
>Ga0208373_1001269_pt1 | contig 34685 bp, 35 predicted proteins | sample RifOxyC2_FD_184036 | JGI IMG/M metagenome (GOLD analysis project Ga0208373, IMG submission 184036) | Soil microbial communities from Rifle, Colorado - Rifle Oxygen_injection C2 (SPAdes) | ecosystem: Environmental > Terrestrial > Deep subsurface > Rock core/Sediment | place: Rifle, Colorado... | reverse complement strand
TATTCCGTCCGCTAAAACGGTTTGGAGAGAATCAAAAACCGTTTGATCATAATCCAAAGTCGCGAAGTCCTGGCTGTAATAGCCCACCCGCGTATCTTTTAGGATAACTGTGTCTTCGCCCGTGTTATTTACCAAAGAACGAAGAAGCGTGCTCTTGCCAATTCCATTTGGACCGGAAATCAACAGTCGATCTCTTTGCCTTAACAAGATATTCACTTTTTTTGTTATTGGTTCGTGATTTTTGATTATTTTTACCGCCTTGATTGTCACCAAATTACCCACTATCCCCTGCGCCGGAATACTAAATTCTCTAATCGTCCTATCTTCACGACGCACGTCCACCTTATTTTCTTCCATCTCCTCAACTTCTTCTTTTAACTTACTCGCCAACTTGCGCATTTTGCCGCCTTTGTGCGCGAAAAAGTTTACCTTTTCTTTGTTGTCCAAAATGGCTTTTTCCAATTGGGCGTTTTTCTTTATTTCTCTTTCAATTCTTTTACTGATTTCTTCCACCACGGAAAAATAGTCGCCGACATAGGTTTCTATTTTTTTTGTAAAAATATCCAAATAAACTACGCCTTCAGTAAAACAATTTAAAAAATCCGCGTCATGAGAAATGACAATTACCGTTTTGTCATACATGACTAAAAATTCTATCAAATGGTCAATGCCAGCTTTGTCCAAATTGTTTGTCGGTTCGTCTAAAAGCAAGATGTCTGGATTTTGTATTAGAGCAAATGCCAGTAAAATTCTTGCCTGCTGTCCGCCGGACAAATCCCCCACTTTTCTATCAACCGGGACAGTCAAATTTACAGCATTCATTACTTTGCTTATCATGCCTTTAATTTTTTTAGGAACACTCTCAAATGCCTTGGAAAAATATGCTTCAACCGTTAAATTCAAATCCTGTTTTTCAACCACTTGCAATGCCGTGGCAATGGTGGCGTTGTTGGTTATAAAAACATTGCCTTTGGTTGGTTTTAATTCGCCTTTAATCAATTTAAATATCGTGCTTTTCCCAGCGCCGTTCTGACCCATCAAGGTCACTTTCGCGCTTTTTCGCACGCCAAAACACACCTCGTCCAACACTGGCTTATTTTCCGAGTACTCAAACGTTACATTGTCAAATCGCAAAATGACGTCTTCTTGCATAATGTTGCTTAATAATCTCACAATTTTAGACTTTTGTCAATAAAAATCAGTTTGTTTTGTCTTATTGGGGTTTCTTTGTTATACTACTGCTATACTTAATTATTATCTATGCGTAAAAAAATCCTCATCGGGCTGGGAGTAATAATTTTACTTCCAATTTTAGTAATTTTGTCAATGCGCCTGACAGCAAAAAGCCAGACAGTCGGAGCTGTTACGGCCAATAGAGACGCCAGCGCGCTTAAAATAACAGAGGTTACATCAGCCACATGGAAACATCCGGAGACAGTGATTGGCAAGGCCTATAAAATAGAAAAAAACAAAAATGACAAAAAACTAGTACACGTAGAATTTGCCTACAACCCGGCTGATATTGACCCAAAAATACCAGAAACAGCCTTACGCTTGTATAAATGGCAGGAGAAAGCTGAAAATCCCTATTGGGCGCCAGTAAAAAGCTCAGTTGATACAAAAAGACACACTGTTTCAGCTGACTTAACTTCTTTTAGCATTTTAGCAGTGCACGCCCCACTAATGTATTATTGGCCTGAAAGTGATGTGGTGGCTCTAAACACATATCTTGCAAGTTTAACTAAAAAAATCCCCGAGTATTCTTGCGGAATTGTTATTATAGTAGGTGAAGAATTAATAGAATGGGTAGATGGTGAAATTGTGGAATATTATTTACGGCCAGATGGCGAAGATGTTGAAACCAGGGACTGTGTGCACCGAGAAGGTTCCATCTATCCCTCAATTGCCGATTGGCAGTCACATCAGCGAGAAATGAAATGGGGTCCAAAACAATCCAGAAACACTCAATACACGTTAGATATCTGTATTGGTTGGCAAACAGATGATAAAAAAAGCGCGAAAGTTGATGGGGTTGTACGTGATCAAAAAGGAAAACCATTGGAAGGAATAACCGTGATTGCGAAAAAAATCACCTACTGGCCTACGGAAGAAAAGGTTGTGACCAAAGAAGATGGATCCTACCATTTAGACATGCATTCCGGCGAATACAAAGTGACTGCTGACCCGGCGACTGGCGGCAATGGCAAACACAAAAATTGCGCGTCTGGCGGATATACGGAAAGATTTCACGAATTTGGCGAATTTCCAAACGACATAGAGGGCTACCGTCATGGACCTTGGCAAAAAGACATCACATTGCAATGCGCGGATTACTACATAGACGAGACAGTTACACTTCCAGTTGACGCTACTACATATGGCATAAGAACACAAGGAACAGAAACTCAACACATAACCGGACGATTGCTAAAACCAACTTCCGGAGGTTATGGGTGGGAAGGAATTTGGGAAGTTGATCAGCGGTTTGAGACCAAAACCAAAACGAGCGGCTCAATGAAAATCATGGGCGGGGTGATTAATATGCCTTCCGGATCCGCAACCGCGCGCGACCGTTTTGTATATCAATTTACTTTATCACGCGGAGTTAAAGCTGGAAGCACTTTTGCGATTGTCGGCAGCCGCGCGGGAGATGGTTATCAATTAGACACCACAATTGACGCCGGCGGAGTGCAAGTTAGCGCTAATGGCGCAAGCGCTTCGTGGAACATAGGAAGCAAATCAAACAAATCAACCGCTGATTATGTGGCGGTAACACAAACTCACAAAGTTGTTTCTGTTAGCGGTGAAGATGGTTTGATAATTGAATTGCCGGCCATGCTTTCGTCCAAACTGTCTCAAGTGCCAATTAAACGTATTAGCGAGTAAAAAACTATCAATATTTAAAAATTGCCCAAGTGGGCGATTTTTAAATAACCAACATTATGACCGATTATGCCGCATGTTATCCAGCGCACAGGTGTACTCTATTACCAGCACAGGAATCCACTTTAATACCAATCACCAACCACACCACCCCAATTAAATATCCAACCAACACATCACTTAAATAATGCACGCCGAGATAAAGCCGACTAAAACCAATTGCTAAAATTATTATAATACTAACAACAAGCGTCAACGCGCGATATTTTTTGATCTCACGCAACAGCAAATACGCGAGAAATCCATAAAACGCGATAGCGATTGTCGCGTGTCCGCTGGGAAAGGAGGCCGAATGTTCTAAAACAAGCGCGTCAGATGGCCTTACCCTGTCCACAATAAGTTTTAGAATATAAGTCGTGACTTCACTGCCAACAATCGCCGTCCACATAGAGATTATTTGCCATTTTTTACGCCAATGCCATAAAAGCAAAGAGATAATTACTGAAAGTATTATTACAAACAGAGCTTCTCCAAGCATTGTAAAACTCAAAAATATTTTCTCAGCGAATATGTCGCGCAGACCGAAAAACCAAGCATTGACTTGCTTATCAAGAATAATTACAGTGTCTAATGGTGTTTGCATGATATTTTAGATTTTGTTATTTGGTGTTTTGTACAACTCTGGGTCAATTGTACGCGTAAAGCAGGTTCTGCCTGTCTCATGATTCCAATTTTGTTGGAACGAATCATTTGGCATGGCATATTGCGGCGCTGTCTTGAATCTAGAATCTAAATCATTATTTGAACGCGCGAATGTAGCGCACAATTCAAATTTAAGCGGGTCTAAAATTTTATATTCATAGGGTGTTTTTGAGTCGGGGTCCATTGGAACTACAAAACCGGAAATGTCATCTTGCAGTAAGCTCAGATTTGCGGGAAGATTGTGTTTCAGCGTCCAATAATTTAAAACTTGATTTTGCAACATTTGCAATTCCTGCACCCGTTGTTCATCAAATCTTCTATTCCTCTGGTCAACTGGCGTGCCAACTATAAAAAACCCGACAATAATGCTTCCCAGCGCCAACACTGCTAAAATTATTGCCAAGATTTTTGGAAGTTTTGATTTTAAGTCCTTTCTTTTCAAATCCCACATGTAATATCCAAAAACACCACAGGCCACCAGAAGCACAACTAAAACTTTCAAAGCAAACCGCGCTGACAACTCTCCATTCAAAAAATTATACACAAAAATCATTAGGTCAACGATAATTGTTATTGCAGAGATAAAAAGAGTGAAATAAGTAAGCCACTTGCGCAGTTTCAATTCCCGCTTCTCTGGCGTGACGGCTAAGTCCTTTGCTAACAGCCATGCCGTAAGAATATACGCCGGAACTGCGACAAATAATATGGAACTGGCTGTGCGCACTAAGTCCGAAATGCTTGTAAAATAGTAATTTAACTTGTCCGGAAATAAGACATTAACATATTGCACATAAAGGATAATAAAACCGATCATGCTTAAATAAAACGTAACAATATTGAAAAGATGCAAAAATACATCTTTTGGCGTGCTTTTGATGGGGTTTTCCATAGTGTTTTGTTAGTTAGTGATTTATCTACAGTGGTATTTTACTATGAGTTGACATATTTTTCAAGTCCTGTTATAATGTTTGCATAAATTCGGGAGTAGCTCAGCGGTAGAGCAGCACGCTGTTAACGTGATGGTCGCGGGTCCGATCCCCGCCTCCCGAGCATCGATTTTAAAACCGCAAAAACCAGCTTATCTTAGCTGATTTTTTGGTTCTAACTTATATAATAGAGGTGGGACAGTGTTAGAACTAATAGAATTTTTGATTTATTCTGAAAGTGCTACATTAATTTACTTTTACCTGTGTTTATAGTAAAATAAAACAAACAATAAACAACTATGTCTACCATGTTTTTTGAAATTATTATTATAATTGCCTTAATCGTTTTAAATGGCTATTTTTCTATGTCGGAAATAGCTTTATTGAGCGTTAAAAAAAGTCGACTTAGACACCTATCCAAACAAGGAGATAAAAAAGCTAAAAATGCCTTGTTTTTAACACGAAATTCCTCGGAGATGCTATCCACAATTCAAATTGGCATAACCACCATTGGTATTTTGGCAGGTGCCTTCGGCGGTGCCACATTAGCTGAATATTTAGAAGATTATTTAAAACAATTTGCTTCCATTTCTGCTTTCAGTGGAGCGATCAGTGTGTTTGTAGTCGTTATTGCCATTACCTATTTTTCTTTGGTAATCGGTGAATTAGTGCCAAAACAAATTGCTTTATCCAATCCTGAAAAAAGATCATTGAAAGTTGCCGGTACTATTAAAATGATTTTGAAAATTTCCAGTCCATTAGTAAAATTACTTAGCTCGTCAACTGGCGCTCTACTTAAACTGTTGCGTATCAAGCCAGCTTCCGAGCAAACAGTTAGCGAAGAAGAAATTAAACTATTAATTGCCGAAGGAGCTGAGAGTGGTGTTTTTGAACGAGCCGAACAAAAAATGGTAGAAAGAATTTTTCATTTGGGCAATCGACCGATAAAAGATTTCATGACTTCACGCGAAAAAGTGGTGTGGTTGGATATCAATGATCCGATAGAAGAAATCAGAAGAAAAATAACCACAAGCGATAAATCTGTTTTCCCAATTTGTGATGGCAGTTTGAATAAAAATATAGGCGCTGTTGAAACCAAAGATGTTCTTAATCATCTATTCGATAGAGGTTTTGATAATATGGATTTAAAATCAATAATTCAGCCTGTTATACGTATTGATGCAGATGTGCCATCACTTGTTGCGATTGAGCGTTTAAAAAAGTCCGCAATCAGCATCGTTTTAATAACTGAAAAATCTTCCGATAATATTATTGGAATTATAAGTTTTCATGATATTTTGGAAGAAATTGTGGGAGAGTTTCAAAGTTCCTTATAACTATATTTATTTCCAACCACAGTTCAAACATGGTCCGTCCCTCCGAGCCAAAATTTAAAAACTCTAAAAATTCGCTTACCCTAGCGAATTTTTTAGTTTGAACATTTAAAAATAGAGGCGGGATGCTCGAACTGTGTATAAACTATACTTGCGAACTATTCGCATTTGTGTTATACTCCTCGCATATGGAAAAACTTAAAAAACAATTAGTCAAAGCGGGATATAAAATAACTACTCCCAGAATTGAGGTTTTAGAAGGGCTGTCTTCTGCCCACCACCCTATCTCAGCTCGCGAGTTACATAAAAAAACAAAAAAGATTGATCGAGCTTCGGTTTATCGCACTTTGAATTTGTTTGAAGAATTGCATTTGGTAAATATTGAAGTAATTAAAAAAGAAAAATTGTATTGTTTAGCTGATGTTCCTCATCATCATATTATTTGTAAAAAATGCGGGTACACAGAAGAAGTAAAATGCAATCATAATTTTGATAATTTTAAAAATTTTTCAAACATTTACCACCAGTTAACACTAATTGGGGTATGTAATAAATGCATTTAATCAAATAATGTATGGACGTATTATTTTATTCAATCATAGCTACCTTTGTGGTCAGTGTCATTTCATTTGTTGGAATAGTAACCCTATTTTTGAAGGATAGAATTTTAAATAAAATTGTATTCTATTTAGTGGCAATTTCGGCTGGTTCACTTATGGGTGGAGCTTTTTTGCATCTAATTCCCGAAGCAGTCGAGAGTATTGAAGGTGAACATGGGATAGATGTCATCGTGATCGCTGTCTTGATTGGTTTTGCCTTGTTTTTTATTCTAGAAAGAGTTTTGCATTGGCACCATTGCCATCAACATGGCGGGGATTGCTCTGTTCACCCATTTACGTACCTGAATTTAATCGGAGATGGTTTGCATAATTTTATAGACGGCGTAGTTATTGTGGCCGCCTTTTCATTAAGCACTGAACTGGGAGTAGCCACCACAATCGGCGTTATTCTCCATGAAATTCCTCAAGAAATATCTGATTTTGGTGTGCTTATCTACGGTGGATTTACCAAGGGAAAAGCTTTGCTATTTAATTTTCTCTCAGGTATTACTGCGATTTTCGGAGCGCTTTGTGGATTTGTACTCATCAATGTTGCTCAAGAGGCAATGCCTCTGTTAATCGGAATAACAGCCGGTGGATTTATTTACATCTCGGCTTCTGATTTAATTCCAGAACTGCACAAAGAATCTAAATTCTATAAGTCCTTAATTGCTTTTGGATGTTTTTTTGCTGGAGTAGGTTTGATGTTTTTATTAAAAATTGGCCACGGCCATTAGAGATGCATTCAAATGCAAAATAACATAATTTTAGCATTTATTTTAACTATTCTAGCCGGCCTTTCTACCGTACTTGGTGCTTTTTTAATATTCTGGATTAAAACAACCTGTACCAAATTTTTATCATTCGGTTTGGGACTATCCGCCGGAGTAATGATTTATCTTTCTTTTTTTGAATTACTGAAAGAATCTAATCATCTATTGACTAACGGCTCTAGTGGTAATTGGAATGAATTGGTAATTGTTATGTTTTTAGTTGGGTTAGCCATTGCTGGTATAATTGATATGTTTACTCACAACCGCATGGAAGCTTGCCCAAGTTTAGAATGCAAGAATGTTGATATGGCTAATATGATAGGTGGTGAGTGGCATGGCCACAGACATCACCATGGACAAAAACTGTGGAGTCAACAAGCACTGCTAAAAACTGGAGTTTTTACGGCCATTGTTATTGCTATTCATAATTTTCCAGAAGGTATTGCTACTTTTACTACTGCCAGTGTTAATTTAGTATTTGGTTTATCCATTGCTATTGCCATCGCTATACATAATATTCCTGAAGGATTTTGCATTGCTTTACCAATTTATTATGCTACTAATAATAAAAAGAAGAGTATTTTATATGCATTACTGGCTGGCTTGGCTGAACCGGCTGGAGCCTTGTTAGCCTATATAATTCTTTTGCCTTTTATTAATAATAGTGTCTTGGGTATGATGTTAGCTGTGGTAGCTGGTATTATGGTTTACATATCTTTTGATGAATTATTACCTACTGCCAGAAGATATGGCGGCCATACTAGTTTATTCGGCTTGGTCTGTGGTATGGCTTTAATGGCGTTTAGCTTATATTTATTACACTAAAAAGTTCTAGTTTCTATCTTAATTTGAACGTCGTCCGTGACCCCGAGCCAAAATTTAAAAATTCTAAAAATTCGCTTACCCCAGTGAGTTTTTTAGTTCAAACATTTGGTGATAGGGGCTGGATGCTCTATTGTCAATGTTGTGTGTTTTGTGTATAATATCAATAGTCATTGATATACTTTATAAAACATATGCCAATCAAATGTTGTAAAAACAAAAAGGTCGTCAGCAATCTTAAAAAGACAGTTAATTTTTTAAAGATTATCGCTGAAGAAAATCGCGTGCGTATTTTGTGTATGCTTAAAAACGGCCCAAAATGCGTTTGTAAGATTTGGCCAGCTTTAGATTTACCACAAAATTTGGCCTCTCACCATTTGGGAGTTTTAAAAGAGGCGGGTTTAGTAAAGTCAAACAAAGAGGGTTTAAAGGTCTTTTATGAATTAAACGACAAAAATCTAAACAAACAACTAACTAACTTACATTTATTCTTAAAGCCAGAGTGCTATGGTAATTAAAATTTTGGGTTCGGGCTGTCCCAACTGCGTCAAGCTAGAAGCTAACGCTAAAAAGGCCTTAGAAGAGTTAAATATGGAAGCGGTTGTGGATAAAGTGACAGACATTGGTTTGATCATGAATTATGGAGTAATGAGTACTCCAGCTCTCGTGGTTGAAGAAAAAGTATTAAGTTATGGTCGTATCCCTGATGTTAATGAAATTAAAGAAATGTTATCCAAGATGGTGCCTGTCTAATTTAACATGATAAATGCTAAAAATATATGTTTTACCCAATACAATTGTTTGCCGATTGGCTGACATACAATCTTTTTGGCTTAGTCCAAAATTCACGTCTGGGTACATCAGTTAATTTTTTCGTTTATGATAGTTTAAAGATTCTCATTCTTTTGTTAATAATAAACTACTTCATGGCGATTGTTCGTCATTATTTTCCAGTGGAAAAATTAAAGGATTTTTTGGCTTCACGCAAATGGTACGGAGCTGACTATTTTTTGGGTTCTTTTTTTGGCACTATTACTCCATTTTGTTCCTGTTCCTCCATCCCTTTATTTATTGGCTTTTTGGAAGCCGGAATACCTCTTGGAGTTACCATGTCGTTTCTAATTACTTCACCATTAGTTAACCAAGTAGCAGTGGTGTTATTTGCCGGATTATTTGGCTGGAAAGTAACAATTTTGTATGTAATCGCCGCTGTGTTGCTTGGGGTAGTTGGTGGATTCATCCTGGGGAAATTAAAATTGGAAAAATATGTGGCTGACTATGTCTGGCAAATCAAAAGCCAAAAAATAGACCTGGAGCAGAAAAAGGAAACTTGGCAAAAATTATTAAAAATATTTTGGAAAGAGGGTTGGGTGTTTACCAAAAAAATTATTTGGTATGTACTTATTGGTATTGGTGTAGGGGCAGTGATACATGGCTTTGTACCAGCTGGGTTTTTTGAACACTATATTACCGCAGAAAATCTTTTTGCCGTGCCTATCGCCACTATTTTGGCTGTACCGATGTATGCTAATGCGGTTGGAGTTATTCCGATTATGCAATCACTGGTGGAAAAAGGTATTCCACTTGGCACGGCCATGGCTTTTATGATGGCCGTAGTTGGTCTATCCTTACCTGAAGCTCTTATACTTAAAAGGGTAATGAAAATGAAATTGTTGGCTTACTTTTTTGGTATTACAACTATAAATATAATTATTATTGGCTATTTATTTAATATTTTTGTGAAATAACTATATGAGTGGTAAAAAAAGTATAATCCTTGGCATGCTTGTTGGCTTAGGCATTGTCCTCGGATTAGTAGCCATAGTTTGGGTTACTAGTATAGATTCCTCTGAAACTAAAAATGTCTCTGCTGTTCAAGAACAAAAGCAACCTGCAGATAAAATAGAAGTGGTACATTTTCATGCCACCCAGCAATGTTGGTCATGTATTACTGCTGGAGAATTTGCTTTGAAAACAATCAAAGAAAGATTCCCGGAAGAATACAAAAATGGCATAATTGTTTTTAAAGAAATTAATGGTGAATTGCTGGAAAATAAAGATATCGTCATGAAGTACCAAGCTGGCGGATCTTCTATTTTTGTAAATAGCATTATTGATGGCAAGGATAATATTGAAGAAGATGCAACTGTCTGGCGTTTAGTGTCTGATGAAGAAGGTTTCAAAGATTATTTTCAAAACAAATTGAAAAAATTGTTAGGAAAATAATTTTATGGATATAATAAATTTTTTAATAGACAATTATAATATTCCAATTTTGACTGCTTTTTTATTAGGCATTCTTACTTCTATTAGCCCTTGTCCTTTAGCGACCAATATCACTGCCATTGCTTATATTTCTCGTGAGCTTAAAACTGTTAAAAATACTTTGCTTAATGGCTTATTTTATACTTTAGGTCGGGGAATCAGCTATACCATATTAGCCCTGCTTATTTATTTTGGCTTATCATCTTTTAAAATTTCTAGGATATTTCAAGGTTGGGGCGACAAAATATTGGGACCAGTTTTGATTATTATTGGCTTGGTAATGTTTAATGTTATAAAAATAAATATTAAAGGGTCAAGCGAGAAAATAGATAAAATAAAGGTTTGGTTGTCAAACAAAGGTTATGTTGGATCATTATTGCTTGGAATGTTATTCGCCATGGCTTTCTGTCCTTATAGCGGAGTGCTATTTTTCGGGGCACTTATGCCATTAGTTTTAAAAACAACTGGCGGAGTATTTTTACCTCCATTGTTTGCCCTAGGCACAGGATTGCCCGTTATCATATTTTCTTTTTTGATTGCTTTTTCCATGCAAAAAGTCAGTAAAGCTTTTCAGATTGTACAAAAGATTGAAAAAGTAATGCGATACAGTGTTGCTACCGTGTTTATTATAACTGGAATTTACTATATGCAATACTTAATAAAATATTTAGTCAGTTAAAATTATGAATAACAAAAAGTTAAATTTATTAGACCGTTTTCTAACCCTATGGATCTTCCTTGCCATGGCTATCGGTGTCGGTTTAGGATATCTCATACCGAGTACGGAAAAATTTATTAATTCATTTTCTATTGGCACAACAAACATTCCAATTGCCATCGGTTTGATTCTTATGATGTATCCACCGCTGGCAAAGGTTCGTTATGATAAATTAGGGTCTGTTTTTAAAAATAAAAAAGTTATCACTTTATCATTGGTGATGAATTGGCTTGTCGGTCCACTGCTGATGTTCTTTTTGGCTATTACTTTTTTACGTGGTTATCCAGAATACATGATGGGTTTGATTTTAATTGGGCTGGCTCGCTGTATTGCAATGGTATTGGTGTGGAATGATCTGGCTGATGGAGACGCAGAGTATGCGGCAGGTTTAGTTGCTCTAAACAGTATTTTTCAAATTTTCACTTACAGTTTTTTAGCCTATTTTTTTCTCACATTTTTACCACCATACTTTGGCATAGAAAGTACCGTTATTAAAGTCAGCATGGGGGAAATAGCTAAAAGTGTCTTGATTTATTTAGGCATACCATTTGGAGCAGGATTTTTAACCCAATATTTTTTACGAAAAAATAAAGGGCATGATTGGTATGACAAAAAGTTTATTAAAAAAATTAGTCCTTTAACATTAATATCCCTATTGTTCACCATCGTGGTCATGTTCAGTTTAAAGGGTAGTTTAATAGTAACTATTCCTTTTGATGTATTGAGAATTGCTATTCCACTGGCGATATATTTTGTCATTATGTTTTTTGTGACATTTCTAATCGGTAGATTTTTTGATGCCGATTGCCACCACAATACAGCTACTGCTTTTACCGCTACAGGAAATAATTTTGAACTGGCGATTGCCGTTGCTATTGGTGTATTTGGCATTAGCTCGGGTCAAGCTTTTGCCGGGGTTGTTGGTCCTTTAATTGAAGTTCCGGTTTTAATTTTATTAGTGAATGTGGCTCGCTGGTTACAAAGAAGGTGCTACCCTCACTTGTTTACTAACCAATAAATAAATTTTAAATAAACAATCAAACATCCGAAACGCCATAACCCAAGCGAGCAAATTTAAAAATCGCCCATCAGGCGATTTTTAATATTTTGTACTCGACATCTTTCTCACCCACCTTAACTTTCACCACATCCCCCACCCTATGCCCAAGCAAAGCCGAGCCAATTGGCGAATTGTGAGAGATAATCCCCTTTTCCGGCTTGGTTTCTGATGAGCCAAGTATTTGATAAATTTTTTGCATGCCATTATACTCAATCGTCACTGTGTGACCAACTTGCACCACATCTGTTCCTTTGTTTGCAGTAATAATCTCGGCATCGTTGAGTTGTCTTTCCAATTTCAAAATCCCGCCATTGATTCCGCGCAAGCGCCCTTTGGCTAGTTGATACTCCACGTTTTCTGAAAAATCGCCCAATTCTGCCAAGCGCGCCACTTCCTTGGCGGCTTCCGGGCGAATTTGTTTTAATTTCTTTAATTTTGTCTCAAGTTCGGCAAATTTGACCCGCGTCATTAGTGGGTCGGACTTAATTTGGCTGAATTTTCCGGGTTTTCTGTATGGTGTTTGCATACCCAGTATATCAACTTCCAGTGCCAAACGTCGTTTTATTCCTTACGTAATGAATTAAACGTAATCCAAGAAAACGCCTTCCTTGCGTTGTTTTTAAATATCCCTCACGACGTTTGGCATCGTTTTCGCTTAAACATGCTTCATAATAAATTAATTTGAATGGTCTTCTAAACTTTGTAGAAAAAGTTTTTCCGCCATTGTGTTCTTCCATTCTTCGTCTCAAATCTCTGGTAAAACCAATATATCTTTTCCCATCTTTCAGACTTTCTAAAACGTAGACATAGAAGAACACACTGGAAGTTGTATTACTGGGCATATGTAAATAATAATAGCATAAAATAGGGTTTAATGCTATAATTAAATAGGTTTTCAATTAACTACCTTTAACCCACAAAGCATATGAACTTCCTGGAAAAATACAATCTAAAGACATCTACGATATTAAAAATTGCCGGGTTGGCAATTGTGGCCATAATCGTGGTGGTGTTTGCGTTTAGCTTGATCGGCACTTCGTTAAAATCACTTTCCGGAAACCAAACCAGCACTAGGCTTTTCAAAGGCATGCCAGCTTATGACTCGGCCATGACAGAGTCGGCCGGAGTATCAATGGGTTTGTCGGCCAGAAACGTGGCTTCCGCGCCCAGCCCAATCATGCCACCCAACCAAAATGGCACGACTGGCGATAATGCCGAAGAGTTTGAAGTTACAGAATACAATGCCAATATAGAAACACGCCAATTGGACCAAACCTGCGCGCAAGTTGCGGGATTGAAAGGCAAAGATTATGTAATTTTTGAAAGCGCCAGCGAATATGACCATGGTTGCAATTATGTGTTTAAAGTTAAAAAAGCCAATGTCGCAGAAATCTTGACAGTTATAAAAGAAATGGATCCAAAGGACTTGGCCGAGAACACATTTACCATTAAAGCTTTAGTTGAAGACTTTACCAGCGAAATCCAAATCTTGCAGAAAAAATTGGCCTCGGTGGATGAGACTTTGAAAAAAGCTGTCAGCGCCTATGACGAAGTGGCCACTCTGGCAACAAAAATTCAGAATGTGGAAACTTTGACAAAAATCATAAATAACAAAATTGATATTATTGAACGACTAACGCAAGAGCGAATAAACATCAATTCTCAACTGGAAATGATTGCCCGCGCCAAAGCCCAGCAACTTGACCGCTTGGAATACACCTACTTCCGCGTGAATATTTTGGAAGACAAATTTATTGATGGTGAAAATTTGGCGGATTCTTGGAAAGCGGCCGTAAAAGAGTTTGTCACGAATATTAACAAAGTAATACAAGATATTACAGTAAACCTGATTGCTTTCTTGTTTGTGATGTTGCAATATATTATTTATCTATTTATCTTGCTTTTTGTGGTTAAATATGGCTGGAAGTTGATAAAATATATCTGGAAACGGTAAAAAAATAACTTATATAAAACAAAAACAGCCCTACCAAAGCGCTGTTTTTGAATCCGCACAAGTCTACCAGCCTTGCGCAGAAATGAAATATCTCAAGTGTTGTCAATTCAACATCTTGAGAATCGCCTCCTGAATGAACATGCTGTCTGGGGAAAGGTAGTTCACTATTCCCCAAACCGCCCACGGAATGACTACCCACTTCCAGGCCTTTGACCATTTGACCTGGACATAACCGCCGAGCAGAACAAGAAGCGGGTCACCAATGAGCCGGTTGGACCAGTTCTCAAACCCACGCTTCCACTGGGAGATCCCGCTTCCCAGCACTCCCAGCTCCATTGAGTACTCAATGGCCTCCCACGCGTATGCGACGCACAGGGTAAGAGCCAAGAGCTTGGCGACACTAGCTTTTGGCATTACCAGTTTGAGAGACGCCATAGCTACCACACCCCAAAGCAAGTGCTCAACGGACCACATGTCCAGCATCGCGTTTTCGCGGTTGCCATACTTCAGGGGGACAACCATGAAAATCACAAGCAGACCAATCAGCGTATCGTGCAGAATCACCAGCCTCCGTGGGTTGCTGGTGGGATCCCACCGCACGAACTTATAAACTAGCACCCCCAGAAGTGCCAGAAGCTCGTGCGCCTTTTGAGTCAGGAAGATGAAGAATCCAGCTACCATATCACAAGCAATCGAAATGCGTTTTGCGTTCTCGACGCCGAACTTGGTAGCCAAGGTATTCTTGTACCCCTGATCAATCTTGGAATCTTCAATATCCTTGACCATCTCACGGCCAAGAACAAGGAAGAAAAACACAGAGTACCAAATCCAGATCTTGGTGTCTACGGTCTTGAGGTACACCGAGCCACACAAAACCGGACTGGCGCCACACACGGCAACGATAAGGTTGTTAAGCACAATGATGTGCTCCAAGTAAGAGTACAGCAACCCTGTTGCCAGAACCATTGCACAAAACGTCGCAACCCACGGCGCCATGATTGCCAGTAAGGCAATCACACCAAGGGTCACGGCAGTTAGCGCCGCCCAGTACCCAAAAAAGGTCTGCGGGTGGTCGTATGCCAACCGCTTGCCTTTTTTCAGGTCGTGTGCCCGGTCATGCCAATCATTAAACGTCATGATTGACATGTGTAGGAGTGAACAGGACATGGCCGTAAGAAGCGCCACAGTCCATTCTAATCCTTCAGTTCCATACATCACATATCCTGCAAGCGTGAACAGGAACGTAAAGATGGTTCCCCGGATTCGTCCAGTCTTCACGAACTCAATCATCGGGGGGCGGGACATTACGAGCCCGCCACCGTACACCAGTGTTTGACTCATCTCGCCCTCCGCAGCTGTTGTTAAATACCAAAAACCCTGATGTAATATTATCATTTTCAAAGTTCGTGTCAAGGTAAGATAGATTGCTTCGTCGGCCAGATGCCTCCTCGCAATGACGAAAAGCCAGACATCTCCTTTGCCAAGGCGAGGGAAAAAAACCAAAACTCCGGGAGCTGTGGCCAAAGCTCCCGGAGTTTAAATATTCCGTTAAATCAAAAACTCCCATTTTGATGAGAGCTTTTGACTGTTCCCCGACTGAGTGACTCGTGAAGAGAAACAGTCGGGATTCCTCCCTGTAAAAGATCATGCGGGAAGTGCGTCCCGCCTGCGCTACCTCATGAGCGCGGCCGCGGCCGCTTCACGAAGCATGTCAGAAATGGCCATGAGCTTGTTGTGCATCAGGCGGGTCAGTTCCGCATTCCATCCAGCATTGGTGGCGTGTTGAACCAGCCCCGGCAATGGTTCGTCAGTGTGTCCCGACGCGTGCCGGTACTCTTCCCTGACCGACCTGAGTGAGATTCCACTCCTTGTGGCTGGTACAACTTCGTTGGCCTCTCTCAGAATGAATGAGAGAAGATCCGGATCGTGGTCCGTGGACTCCCCAGAAACAGAGGCCGTAATCAGCGCGTAAATGGTCTGATCGTTCTGTGGGTCTCCTCCTGATTCCACAGACGTATCAAGGACATCATACATCATCTGCAAGGCCATGGCAGTCAGCAATTCCATTGTATCATCCTCCAGTTAAATATCGGATATAGTATAAACACCAAACAACAAAAAAGTCAATAGAAAAAACTATCTATTGCTTTTTCTTCATCACAATGATATACTCTCACCAGTTGCACACTTATTCAAATAATTTTAATTTATGACAGCTTATAACAAGTTCGGCGGTGGAAACCGCGATGATCGTGGTGGACGCAGTGGATATAGAGGACAAGGCGGTTTCGGTGGTGGTGGACGCAGTTTTGGAGGTCGCAGTGACGGCCCAAAACAGATGTTCCCAGCCGTTTGTGGCAAATGTGGCGAAGACTGCCAAGTGCCTTTTAGACCAAGCGGAGAACGACCAGTTTTCTGCAGTAATTGTTTCAAAGAACAAGGTGGCGGTAATGACAGACCAAAGTTTGCGCCAAAGAGTTTTGGTGGTGGCAGAGACCGCGACATGGGCGGTCGCACCAGCAGTGCTCCGGATTACAGCGCACAGTTTGCCAGTTTGAATGCCAAGATGGATAGAATATTATCTATCCTTGCACCAGTGAAGGTGGAAAAGGTTATCAAAGAAGAAGTAGTGAAAGAAAAGAAGGTGGCAAAAAAAGCGAAAGCAAAGAAAAAATAAAACATCAATTCTCCCCTCTCCTCGTAGGAGAGGGGGCAGGGGTGAGGTCTTAGCGGTATTTACTTCAAAGCGCCGTTGAGACCTCATCCCAAACCCTTCTCCTACGAGGAGAAGGGACGAACGACACCACCTCACCCTTAATCCCTCTCCTTGAAAAGGAGAGGGCACAAAAAAATCCCGGTTAGACCGGGATTTTTAATTTCTTTCGTTCAGCTCGTACCCTATCAGTCTCTGTTAAATACATTTTGCGCAACCGAATACTTAATGGGGTAATTTCTAAATACTCATCTTCAGCCATGACTTCCAAACCGCGTTCAAGCGTCAGCTCCATTGGCGGGGTAAATTGAATGGCAATATCAGAATTAGAAGACCGCATATTAGTCAAATGCTTGCCCTTGATTGGATTCACAGTCATATCCATGCCTTTGGCAGTGTTACCAATTACCTGACCTTCATACACTTCCACATTCGCACCCACAAACAATGTTCCACGGTCTTGTAAATTGGCGAGTGAGTAAGCCAGCACTTTGCCGGTTTCGCCCGACACCATAGAACCCACATCGCGTTTTTCTATGTCGCCGACATGCGGTTTGAATCCGATGACCTCGGTGCATAAAATGCCCTCGCCGCGCGTATCAACAATAAATTCCGAACGATAACCCAAAAGTCCGCGAGTGGGCATGTGGTAAATCAAACGCGTGTGATTTTGTTCCGGCTTCATCATTATCATTTGCCCTTTGCGTTTGGACATTTTTTCTATTACTACACCAGCGCATTCCTGCGGAATATCCAAAGTGACTTCCTCAAACGGCTCGTGTTTGACACCATCTACCATTTTTATAATAACCTGTGGTTGGGAGACTTGCACTTCAAAACCCTCGCGCCGCATATTTTCCAACAAAATCGCAATATGCAATTCACCGCGGCCGCAAACCTCATAGTGATCAATGGGTGTAAAATCAACTTTGAGGCCGACATTCACTTCCAACTCTTTTTCCAGACGTTCTTTGATTTGTCTATTGGTAACATACTTACCTTCTTTGCCCGCAAACGGCGAACTATTAACCAAGAAATTAAGCGTGATGGTTGGTTCATCGATCCTAATGGCTGGCAAGAGTGTTTGGTCTTTGTTGGCGCAAATTGTGTCGCTGATATAAATATCAGGCAAACCGGCAATCATCACAATATCCCCGGCCGAGGCCTCGCTGACTTCTTTGCGAGTTAAACCCTCAAAAGTGAAAATTTTCAAAATCTGGCCGGCAATTATTTCGCCGGATTCTTTTTTTACAAAAACTTTGTCAGCTAATTTTACTGTGCCCTGATAAATTCTTCCAATACCCAAACGGCCCAGATAATTATCATAAGCCAAATTAAATGGCTGAAAAGCAAATGGAAGTGTCAAATCGGCCTTGACTGGCGGGACTTTTTCCAAAATGGTGTCCAACAAAGGCGTAAGATTGGTAGAAGTGTCGGTTAAATTCATTTTAGCAATCCCCTGCTTGGCAATCGCGTAGACAGTTGTAAAATCTAATTGTTCATCATTCGCGCCCAAATCCATAAATAATTCCAAAACTTTTTCCTGCGTCCATTCTGGCCGAGCGGCCTGTTTGTCAATTTTGTTAATTACCACAATCGGCTTGAGACCAAGTTCAAGTGACTTTTTTAAGACAAATTTTGTTTGAGGCATTGGGCCTTCTTGCGCGTCAACAATCAGCAAGACAGAATCAATAGAGCGCAAAACACGTTCCACTTCGGAACCAAAATCCGCGTGTCCCGGGGTGTCCACAATGTTTATCTTGGTACCCTTATAGAAGACGGAAGTATTTTTTGAGTAAATAGTAATACCACGCTCTTTCTCAAGCGCGTTAGAGTCCATGGTCGCGTTTTCGTCTGTCACCATGCCGGTTTGGCGCATCAAAGCATCAGTCAATTTGGTCTTGCCGTGGTCTACGTGAGCGATGATGGCTATATTGCGGATTTCCATACTTGAAATAAATAATCCCCGAAAGGGACTTCGCGGGGATTATACTATGAAATGGAGAATTTGTCAAGGCCATCCTATCAATTGTCAATTCGCGATTTTGGTAAAAATTTAAGATTATTACTGCTCACTACTTTCTTTCCAGTTTTTTGTTCCAATTCCAATCGCGCGTTTTTGGCAATCCGACCGCCCTTTTTCGCCGGAATTTTATTTTCTTCCAACCCCTTTGTCTCCATTGTCTCGGCGATTTGACGGGTGGAGAGCTCGGCCAAAGCCGTAAAGACCAATTCCGCGTCTGACATATGATCGCGTAAATTTTCTGTTTTTAAATCTTTCAAACTCTTATGCTCTCTTACCGACAAATCACTCCACTCTTTGTGGATGATATCGGTCAAAATCGCGTACTCGCCTCGCTCTTTAACTTCGTTATTTTTCCAATAATCAGTCAATTTATTCCTAATCTCCTGCCCCATCATTCTTTGTTGAATCCATTTTTGGCTTCGCCCCATTCTTTGCCAATAATCCCGGCTGCGATTTAGCGCCTTTTCCGGGTCATTTATTTCCTCAATTCTTTCATAACCAACCCGTGCCAACCAAAGCTTAACCGGCTCGGCTTTTGGACTGGGGACGGATTGAATGAGGCGCAACAATGTCTCCACGTCAGCGACATCGGTTTTATAATACTTTCCATCCGCAGATCGTAATTTCAGTTTGTCACATTTTGTGACAGACTCGTTTCCCTCTTGTTTTAAGCGACTTTTAAGCGTTGTCCAATAGCTTTGCGCCTTTTTAAAGTCCGACTGTTCAGTAAGGACAGACATAATATCAATGACAGAAAAAAACCAAAGTTCTTTTCCCTCATCATAAATTCTACGAATTTTCTTGCCTTCAAAAATCGCTAATTTTTTATTTTTTGACATAAAATTTTAATTATTTCTCATCTATTATAGCACAACCAATAGAAAATTTGAAATAAAAAACATCCTTTTAGGACGAAGCCTGCCCGGGGGTTCCAGACGCGTGTGCGTTGGAACCTCTGAGTGTCGCCGAAAGATACGTTAGTTGCCAAACTCAATCACCGTGATATAATACTAACGAACCATAATACATCTTTCTTATGATCGAAACAAGGACACCACAACTAGAACACATAGAGAATATCGAAGGAAGACGGGGACGCAACACAGAGATCAGTTTTACTTTTGTACGCCATTCGCAAAAAACGTCAGGGCGTGTTTATACAGAAGACGGTTCTGAACTAATAGACGCAGACATAACAGAAAAAGGTAAATCCCGCGCCGCCGACTACGGACGTGAGATGTTTTCTGATCGACAAATCAAAAAGGCCTATGCGACAGACAAAGATAGAACACGGCAGACCTTAGAAGCGTCATTTCAGGCCGCCGGTATCAATCCAACAATTTTACAAAAAGAGGAAAAAATTCGGGCCTTTTTTGCCCTGCCAGCAACGCCGACCAGCCCAGAATTTAGAAAAAAACAAGAAGACGCCATGCGCCTCCAAAGAGATGAGTACATAACAGAACACTTTCCTGGCCAAAAATTTGAAGAGCTTGGCCCTGATGGACAAGAAGAGGTGGCGGAATTTGCTGAGGAACCAGCTTTTGAATGGTATTTATCATTTGACAATAAGCGTCCAGACAAAGATACACCCAGTCCGCGCGAGTTGGCCGCATCAGTAGCTTTTAAAATCAATCGTCTTATTAATCTACCGGATTTCATGCCATCGGACAAATCAATTGATTTGGTTAGCGCTGGCCACAAAACATCAACAGAAGCATTTTTGAAATATACACTTAGCCGTGAGATAAACGGAAAACAAAAGGTTGGATTACAAACACTGGCAGAAATAGGCGGCAGTTTGAAGATTTTAGATAGTTGGGATTTACAAATAAAAAATAATGAAAACGGAGAAAAGAGCGTGATTTTGGTACTGCGGCGTGAAAATGGTGAAACAAAACAATATGGTCTTGATTTGAAAACTGTTCAAGAATTAGCGAGGGAATACTTTGAACAAAACGGCTTTAAACCGCTAAAAATAGACTCGCTATAAATATGGCAAAATTATTACTCACCGGCATAGGCGCTAGTTCTGGAAAAGCAGAAGGTAAAGCATTTATCTTTACAAAAGACCGCCTCACTTCTTTCAAAGAAGGCGACATCTTAGTTGCGCCCATTACTGATCCAACCATGGTAACAGCGATGATAAAAGCAGGGGCAATTGTAACCGATTTGGGGGGCATTACATCACACCCCGCCATATTGAGTAGAGAAATGGGCATCCCGTGTGTAGTCAACACAAAAAATGCGACAACAAAAATAAAAAATGGCATGTGTATTTTAGTAGATGGACAAAAGGGAAAAATATATGCCGTGGATTAGAGAATTTTCAAAATCAATTACCAACTTTTTTAAAGGACAAATGATTGGAGCCATGCAGCCAATTGATTTTTATCATTTTTTTCCGCTTTGGTATGACATGTGGATTACGCGAGTAGCAACAGTGATTAAAAAATTAAAACTTGACGCAAAACATTTTTCTGATATCAAAGATATATTACCTCCCCCATCCAATTTTCGTACAATACTAAAAAAAATGATTGTGGCTTATCGCGGCAACCCCACGTGCGCGGATGATTACAAACTGGTCGCCAATTTTTTTGCCAGAATGCTAAAGGAAAGCTGTCCTAAAGATCCTTTTGCTTTAAAATCCAACCCAGTTTACTCACCGCCAGAAGTAAACAAAATCATCGCAAAAATACAATGGACAAAAGCCAATCCTCAATGCGCCAGAAAAATTGGTCAATTAATCACGGCGAGTGGTTCGCTGGTTCACGGACTATACAATGATGTAGTTACGGATTTTGGTTGGGACGTCTATGGGCCATACAAAGTTCGATACCAAAATCAATCCTATACGCTTTTAATGCGCCATTTTCTTCATCTTAGACCTACAGAACTATGGTCCAAGAAAAACCTCCCAAGCGTGAAAGAGATTGAAATATTTGCATTGTACAAAGAAATTAATTGGGAAATTAATTTCTTTGGCTGCCACACTGTCTCTACTGGACAAAGCCCAGTTAATGCGATGAAAAAATGTGCTGTTTATGCCAATAAAAAACCACTAAACCAAACAAAAATTTCTTTAATGATAGATGAGTTTTCAGTAAAAGCTACCAAAATTTATCAAAAAATTAAAAAAATGAACTTTGAACAACTTAAATTACTGGTAATGAGACAAGAATGTTATCAACTCAAGGATTTGTTTGATAAAGCCGGTGTTGGTTGGCAACCAACCGCTGAAATGATTAGCAAAATTAAAAATAAACCACTTCTTACTGGTTTATTTCCTCAAAAAAAATTAATTAAAGATGTTGAAGAATTTAAAAAAATCTTCGGCATAAAACAATTCGCCAAAGAAGTTTTAAACGAAAAAATCTAAAATATTGTTTTCTCATCCAACCAACTGCCCACAAGCCGCTTTGATGTCTTGGCCAAAGCGGAAACGCTCGGTGGTCCAGACGCCTAAATCAAGAAGAGTTTTTTTGAATGATTGGACGGTTTGTATGTCGGAAGGAGTGAACTTATTGCCAACACCCCCTCTAACTCCCCCTTTGATGGGGGGAGAAAATTCAATAGAGTTATACGGAATTAAATTTACAAAACACAATGGCCTTCTCATCAACACCGCGAGCTCGCGCGCGTGCTCGGGCGAATCATTCACGCCTTTGATGAGCAGATACTCAAACATCACTTTTCGGTCTTTTTTCTTTATATATTCATCAATCGCGTCAAATAGTTCTGATAAATTATGTTTTTGGTTGACTGGCATCAGTTTTGAGCGTAGTTTGTCATTTGGCGCGTGAAGTGAGATGGCTAAATTAAAGTCCTCTTTTTCTTCCGCAAAACGTTTGATTCCGGGGATAATCCCGCAAGTTGAGACAGACAATTTGCGCACGCCAAGGTTAAAACCATCTTTGTCATTCAAAATCCGCAAAGCAGATAAAACATTATCATAATTTAAAAATGGCTCCCCCATTCCCATTACAACCACATTACCAATATGTTCGTTGTCTTTTTTGAGTAAACGCGAGAAGTACAAAACTTGCTCCACAATTTCCCATTGCGTTAAATTACGTTTGAATCCGCCATGACCCGTGGCGCAAAACGCGCAAGCCATGGGGCAACCAACTTGCGATGACACACAGACAGTATTGCGACCCTGATAACGCATTAACACCGTTTCAATCTTCAATCCGTCGGACAATGTGATTAAAGATTTGATTGTTCGATCATCTTTGGATACAGAATCTTTGGCATGAATCTCCAAATCACAATTGGCTCGTAATTTTTCTCTCAAAACTTTTGCCAACACCGTCGCCTCATCCCAATTTTCTATAAAATGATAAAACAACGCCTTTTTTACTTGCGCGAGGCGGTATTTGGATTCATCTTTTAAAATGTCTTCGAGTTTTGAGAGGTTCATAGTGTTGTCACCCATCCTTCTCCTCGTAGGAGAAGGAAAGAGGATGAGGTCTCATCGACGCTTTAAAGCAAGTACCGTTAAGACCTCACCCCCCCGCCCGCATCGCTACGCGAAGCGTTGCGGGCAGGCTGCCCCCTCTCCTACGAGGAGAGGGGAATTTTTGTTGTTTTCTTTTTACTCCCCAAACACTTCGGCTTGATAGGTTAAAACATCCAAATCCCCTTTTCTCCATTCATCTGATTCCATGCCGGCTTTTTCACACAGCGAAGACAAAAAATCTTCAGCCGAGGCAAAATCTTCCCAAACTTGTGGTAAATATGTGGCGCTGTTTTTGCCTTTTTTTATAATCACACCACTTTTTGCTTCGCTTAATTTTTTTAACAAATCATCTGCGCCGGAATAAACTAAATTTTGCGGTTCAGTCAAAATCGAAATCTCTATCTCTATATCTTTCATCTCCTCTTTTTTAAGTGGTGTAAATCGATCGTCATCAAACGCTGCCAGCAGGGCGTTTTCAATTACATCTTTATAAATCTCCTGCACTGGTTCAATATGTCCAATACACCCGCGGAGCAATCCTTTCTTTGTTAAAGTGACAAATGTCCCACGCTTTTCTAACAACTCTTTTTCTGACACCTCAACTTTTAGCACTTTTCCAGTATAAAAATAATGCTCAAGCGTCTGCCGAGCGAGTTTCAAAAGAAATTTTTGTGTTTCCATTTCCACATCTTTTTTCTTTATCTTGAAAAATAGATCGAAAAAGTAACTATCAATATAAATAATACAATGATGCCAATCACAATCATAAAATTTTTATCTGCGTTACCCGAACATCAACCACTCCGGCTTAAAGATAAGAAGGATGCCCAAAATCAGTATCAAGGCCCCGCCGATGAGATTGGAGTATTTGGCGAATTTACTGCCAACAATGTGTGATTTGAGCGTAACAGCCGCAATTATGAACACAATCATGTCATCCAACATATAGAAAAAGATATAGCCAAGCATGTAAAGATATTTTTGCCAGATTGGCAAGCCATTCAACGCCAAAACCTGTGTGTAAATCGCCGGAAAGCCGGCAGAGCAAGCCATTTCCACCAGATTAACAGAAAAACCAAGCAAAACAATACCCAAAATTGACCACCACAAACTCTGGCGATGGACAATGTTTTTGATTTTCTCAAATGTCGTTTGTGTCTTTTTATTTTGTGAAACTTCGCAAACTACGCCGTCAGCTTTTCTGTTTTTCCAATAATCCCACAAATTTTTTCCGCCAACGCCAATGCCGACCAGACCAATCACCAAACGTACAGCGAATAACATTCCAACGAATAAAATAAACTTCAGCCACGCGGCCATAAAAATAAAATACACAATACCGGATGCAATAATAAAGATTGAACCAAGCAAAATCATGCGCTTGCGGTTTTCCATGCCAAGCAGGAGAGAAATTAAAAACAACAACGCCCACATGGCGCATGGATTAAAACCGTCTAACAAACCAATTATGACTGTTAAAACTGGCAAAGAGAACGTGCGCGGGTTAATTGGACCAAGCACTGGAATAATTATTTGCTCGCCGGTATTACCAGCCACATCAGTTTTTTCAAACCAACCTTTAAGTTGCAATTTCTGCTCAATCACTTCTTTCAGATGCACCCCACTGCTTTTATCATCGCCGTAACCATAGATAATTTCACCATCAATAAAAGTAATTGGCACTGACCCACCCTCTCCTTTGTAAAAATAAAGATACTGACTAAGCATTTGCTGATTTTCTTGGTTCTCGCTGACTTCATAAAACTGAAAATCAACCTTGTCACTATATTCCGGCCTCAATTTCTTGTCAATAAAAGAAATCTCTGCCTTGCAGTGCGAGCATGTTTTTGAATGAAATAAAGTAAACTCAACTTTTTCTTTGGGTTGGTTTGGGCCGTAATTTGTATCTATTGCTTTGACAGCCAAAGGCAAAAAGAAAAACAATAGAACAATAGAACAATAGAACAGTTTTTTCATCATATTCATTGTATTTTAATCATTTTAACAGTATAATATAGTTAGTATAACCCAAAAAGACGGTCTTCGTCAACTGTTAATTAATACTAATTATATGACTAAATTTGACCTTGCCCCCCTGCCTTATGCTTATGAGGCATTGGAGCCATACATAGACGCGGCCACGATGCGCGTCCATCATGACAAACACCATCAGGCCTATCGGGATAATTTTGTAAAGATTTTGGAAAGCTATCCGGATCTAACGCAAAAAACACCCGAACAAATTTTGGCAGAATTAAATACTCTGCCAGTCTCTGAACCAGATAGAATCAAAATAAAAAACCAGGGGGGTGGGTTTGTAAATCATAATTTTTTCTGGTCTGTAATGGGGCCAGAGAAAAAAATAGATGAAAAATTAGTAGAAGAAATCAAAACTAATTTTGAGTCAGTGGAAAAATTTAAGGAATTGTTTACCCAAACTGCCATCGGGCACTTTGGCTCTGGCTGGGCATGGCTCGTACGCAACCAAGAAGGAAAATTGCAAATCTATTCTTTGCCAAATCAAGATTCTCCGCTCACTTTGAGCCACACACCAATTCTGGTGTTGGATGTTTGGGAACATGCCTATTACCTTAAATATCAAAACCGAAGAGCAGAATATATTGAGGCATGGTGGCAGGTCGTCACTGTCATTCCGACCGAGTGAAACGAGCGGAGGAATCCCTATTCATCACACAAAAACCACACTTTTAAATGCGGCTTTTTGTTTACAGAAAAGGGATCCCTCGGCTCACCGCCTCAACGACGGTTCGCTCGGGATGACAACCGAACCTAGTAATCCTTCAATTTCCCCATCACATCAAACGACTCTATTTTCTCAAGCGCTTTTGCTTCAATCTGGCGGATGCGCTCGCGCGTGACATCAAATTCTTTACCAACTTCTTCCAAAGTGTGGGTGACACCATCAGTAAGACCAAACCGCATCTCCAAAATTTTCTGCTCGCGCGGAGACAAATCCTTCATTACATTACGAATATAATCTTTGAGAAGCTCGCGCGCGGCAGCCTGTGATGGCGTAACAGACTTATTGTCTTCGATAAAGTCAGAAAGTGAAGAATCGTCATCGTCATCATCGTCACCAACTGAAGTTTCAAGCGAAACAGTATCTTGAGAAATTTTGATAATCTGTCTGATTTTTTCAATCTCCTCGCCCATTTCAGCAGCCAATTCTTCGGGAGTCGCATCGCGACCCAAATCCTGTAAAAGTCGTCGTTCTACTTGTTGAAAACGATTAATTGTCTCAACCATGTGTACGGGAATACGGATTGTGCGCGACTGGTCAGCCAAAGCGCGTGTAATTGCTTGTCGTACCCACCATGTAGCATAGGTAGAAAATTTGTAACCCTTGCGATAATCAAACTTTTTTACTGCACGAAATAAACCAATATTACCCTCTTGAATTAAATCTAAAAGTGACAATTGCTTACCAACAAATTTTTTAGCAATAGAGACAACTAGACGCAAATTGGCTTCTATCAGCTTTTTTTCTGCCTCTTTTTCTCCCCTTTCTTTGCGTTTGGCCAAAGAAATTTCTTCATCTGCTGTTAAAAGCGGAATTTTACCAATCTCGCGTAAATACATCTGAATAGAATCTTGAGAAATTGAACCCAAATCAAACACACCATCAACGTCAGGCTGTTCGCCTTGAAAATTTTCCCTAATTTCAGCTCGCGTACTTTCTTGACCCAACAAACCTTCCTTCATCTCAACAACAGAAACCCCATTTTTATCTAACGCATCCCATACAGCCTCAAACCCATCTAAATAACACTCCAATCTTGGACATACAGCCAAAACTTCATTTTCTGTGACAAAACCGCGACTTCGGCCTTTTTGCACCAAAGCCCACATTTGCGCATCAGTTGGCGGAATAACTAATTCTTGTGGTACAACAATTTCCCGGATCTTTTTTCCTGGAAAAAACCTTAATTCCAATTGTCTAGCTTTTTGCGCCAATTTTTTGGCACTGATTTTTGTCCGTTTTAATGGCTTGCGGACAGAAGATTTTTTTGCCGGGTGTTTAAACACCCGTCTTATTTTATGAACAGTCTTGTGAACTGTTTTTCTTGCCCCCCCGACCCTCTTAATTGTTTTACTGCCTTTTCTTGCAGTAGCTTTTTTTCTTGACATCAAAGTCAACTATTTAATTAACTCTTGTAAAAGTTTTTGTACTTTTTCTTTTTCCCCGGCTTTCTCTGCTTTTTCAATCTCTATTTGTAAATGTTTTCTTTTTTCTCTATTACACTCCTCTTTTATGGAAGCAACTAATTTCCCCATCTCTGTTTCTGCTTCATTTTGCGTAAGGCCAGAGAACTGCCATTCACCTTGTAATAATAGGATATTGACTTTTTCTTGATTATCAAAATTTACTCCTGGTATGAGTTTCTCAATATTTAACTTCTTATCTTCATTATACAACTTTTTTATAGCTTCGTAAAGAGAAGCGGATTCGCTCATTGACAAAAGGCGTATTAAATCTTCATCCACAAACCCTATCAATAAATCTGGAAATTTAAGCACCAAAGCCAAAAACGCCTCTAACAACACTGCAAGTTTGGTCTTATTTTCTTGTTTTGACGGCAAAGACTCGCCGGAATTAAAATTTTGAGCCTTGGATTTTAAATTTTTGATTCGTTCCATGTCCTCTCGCAATACTGACACTTCCACCGACAACTGACTCCCCAACTCCTTAAGCCAATGATCCCGCTCTACAGCATACTGAATCAAAGCAATCTCTGGCAAAAGCTCATTTGCAATTACTTGTTTATTTTTATGATTATTTAAATCTCTGTTTATGAAAGCTTTTTCAAAATACCATTCCATAACTTCCTGCGCTTTTTCAACCGCATCAAACCAAATTTGCGGATGTTTTTTTAAACACTCATCAGGGTCTTTACCAGCATCTTTTGGTAAACGAATAACTTTAACGCCAAAACCATCTTTAAGTGCAACAGCGATTCCACGCCGAGCCGCATTTTGTCCTGCCTCATCCATGTCAAACGCCATATTAAGATTGTTTGAATAACGTTTAAGTAAATGAACCTGTTCCTCGGTCAAAGCAGTACCAGATGAAGCCACAACATTTTTCATTCCGGCTTGATGACAGGCAATTGTATCCATTTGCCCCTCTACCATTACAATCAAATTTTTTGATTTTATCTCCTGCTTTGCCTTGTTTAAACCAAAAATAACATGAGATTTATCATAGACAATAGTTTGTGGAGTATTTACATACTTTCCGCCAGAATTTTCTTTTTCAACTAAAATCCGTCCTGTGAAACCAACCACCTCACCCTGTATATCCCAAATTGGAAACATTATTCGTCCTCTAAACCTATCATAAAATCCGCGGAGTGTATTTGGATCTGCATTATCGCGTTTTATAGTGAGTCCTGAGGCGACCAAATCATCTATAGAAAATCCCTTTTTAAGCAAATATTGAGTGAGTAAAACCCATTGTTCCGGAATAAAACCGATTTTCCATTCTTCAATCGTCTCCATTTTTAATCCGCGATTAATTAAATAATCCATGGCTGGCTTAGATGCGGACATTCTCAATAAAAAACTGTGAAAAAATCGCGCCGCCTCATTGTTTAATTCTTTAATGCGATTCTTCTGACTAGAGTTAATTTCACTGCGAAAATTGGATGTCAAAACAACTCCAGCACGATTGGCTAGATATTTTAATGCTTCCTTAAATTCCATCCCCTCTATCTCTTCAATAAACGAAAAAATATCTCCGCCTTTTCCACAACCAAAACAATGCCAACTCTGGCGCTCTGGACTAACCATAAAAGACGGTGTCTTTTCGTGGTGAAATGGACACAGCCCTTTCTTGTTTACTCCAGCAGGCTTAAGCTGTACATATTCTCCTACCAGCTCTGCCACATCAATCTTATCCTTGATTTGTTGAACTTCTTCACTCATATTACAATCTACTATAGATTACCGTAAAACAGCCAATTTGACAAGGGACAAAAAACTGGTTTTTCCACCAGCTTTTTCAAAAATTTATTGTCAATTAATCTCTCTTATTTCTAACAAATTTACATTTCCTGCCTGCCCGACCGGTTCGCCAGACACTACGATCGCTCGTTCGCCTTTTTTGACCACTTTTAACGCCTTGAGGTGGGTGAACGACCGATCAATTAGTTCTTCTATTGAGCGGCACGGCTCTAAAACAAATGGCAAAACACCCCAGCTTAAATTTAATTGCCTTCGAACTCTCTCAGTATTAGTAGACACAACAATTGGGAGTTCTGGACGATAACGGCTGATCAAACGTGCCGTCTCCCCTGAAATAGACGCAGAAACGATAATTTTAGCATCCAAACGTTCGGCCGCCACTCGCGCCATTTGACAAACCGTATCTTCCACTGTCTGCCTTTTTCCATTTAAAGCTGGTAAAACCATATTATCATAGGCCGATTCTTCTGTACCAGAAACAATTTCGTTCATAATATGAACTGCTTCTACTGGAAAATCACCAGTCGCGGTTTCATTTGATAACATCACCGCATCTGTATGATCAATTACAGCATTGGCCACATCAGATACTTCGGCGCGGGTTGGACGTAAATTGTGTTGCATTGAATCCAGCATTTGTGTTGCTACTATCACCGGTTTAGCCACACTAACCGCCATGTCCACCAATTTTTTCTGAATAAGCGGCACTTCTGGCGCAGGCATCTCAATACCAAGATCACCGCGCGCAATCATAATTCCATCAGCCGCATCTATAATTTCACGGATGTTTTTAAGAGCAACCTTGCGTTCAATTTTAGCAATCAAACGAATTGGTTGCCCTGATTTTTTCTTCATTTTTGCCTCACATTGCTGAATCAAATAGCGCGCATCCAAGATATCATCAGCACAAGAGACAAAAGATAAAGCAATCCAGTCCACATCATGATCCACGCCAAACTGAATGTCATCCTTGTCCTTGTCTGTCAGCGCGTGTACTGTCAATCCAGAATCCGGAACATTAATTCCCTTGTGGGAAATTATATTTCCACCAATTACTACTTCAGCAAAAATTTTAGTGCCTTTTACATCTAACACTCGAACTTCCAGACGACCATCATCTAAAAGCATGACTTCGTCCTTTTTCAAATACTTATGCAAATCGTGGTAATCAACAGGAATCATGCCATCCTTATAATCAAAGGAAGCTGTATCAAAGACTATTTTTTCTCCTGATTTTAACTTCACACCATCACGTGGCAAAATTCCAATCCTAATCTTCGGCCCTTGTAAATCTTGAATAATCGCAACAGCTTCACCGGTTTCTTTTTCTATTTGCCGAACATTTTTAATCAACATTTCGTGATTCTCGTGGGTGCCATGAGAAAAATTAAGCCGCGCCACGTTCATACCCTCTTCCACCATCTTTCTTATTAATTCCAATGATTGCGACGCTGGACCCAAAGTACAAACAATTTTAGTACGTTTTTTATGCATAAAACTCAAATTATTTTAGACAAAAATTTTATCTGCCAATGCCGAGTTGATTTAAAATTGACTTGATCTGATCAGAAGAAGCATTATTTATCACCTTATCGATAGGCAGTTGATTTAATTGTGGGCCCGAGGAAGAATTGGCTGGGATGCCAAAACCACGCAACAGTCCGCCATACTGCGCCCAAATTTTTTCGACCACAGGCGGCAGAAAAATAACTGCTAAAATTATTGGCAAAAGAACCAAACCTAGCCGCACATAACTACCTATCACCATCATAGTCAGACGATGCTTTATTTTCCGGTTCTGCTCATACACAGTCTGCACAAGCTTGGTGTTATTTTCAATTAAACTTTTAATATCTTCATCCATAGAATTTTAATCTTTTTCAAGCGATTTAATTTCACTTTTAAACCGACTTACATCTGTAAATGCACGATAAATAGAGGCAAAACGAATAAAGGCCACCTTGTTGAATTTTCGCAAATGTTTCATTACTAACTCGCCAACTTCTGTGCTGGTAACCTCACGCTTTTTCTTCTTTTGAATATCGCGCTCGATGGATGAAATCAGCCCATCGAACCGTTCTTGTGTATATGGTAATTTAGTTAAGGATTGAATTATACCCTTCTCCAATTTATCTCGTGAATATGATTCTCTACTCCCATCTCTTTTAACTACAACTATATCCAAAAGTTCAACTTCTTCCAAAGTAGAAAAACGATAGTTACATTTTGGACATTCACGCCGTCTACGTACAACCATGCCATCACGCGCTAGGCGAGAGTCAATCACTTTGGTGTCTTCGGTGCGGCAAATTGGACAAAACATATAAATTAATTATATCATAAATAACAAATCAGCGCTATACAGCGCTGATTTGTTATTTATTAAAGTCCCATCTTTCTCCGTATAAACGCTGGAATCTCCAAATCTTCATCTTTATCATTTGATTTTGATTTTGGCAAAGATACAGGGTCTATTTTTGGTTTCTTATCTTCTATGATAGAAGACACTGCTCTAGTAACAAAACCGGGTCTTTTAACAGCCCCATCTTCTCTTTCTCTTTCTCTTTCTTTCTCTTTTGGTAGAACTATTGATTCTTCCTTTTTCTTACTCAATCCCAATGTAGAATAAAATGATGGCCTATTACTACCAAATGGCCGACGTGGCTCCTCCTCCAACACTTTTACTGGACGGCGTGTTTCACGACTATCAAAACCTGTGGCCACGACAGTTATGCGTATTTCTTCACCCATGGTTTCATCAATCACTGCCCCAAAGATCACCTTGGCATTATCATCAGCCGAACTAGTAATAACTTTTGCCGCCTCGGCCACTTCTTGCATACCCAAATTCGTACCGCCTGTGATAGTAAATAGGATGCCGCGCGCGCCATCAATTGAAAGTTCTAGAAGTGGACTAGAAATTGCGGCTTTAGCCGCTTCCGCAGCTCGATTTTCTCCACCAGCGCGTCCAATACCCATCAAAGCAGAACCTGTGTCATGCATAATTGCGCGAACATCTGCAAAATCTACATTGATTAAACCGGGCACTGTGATTATTTCAGAAATACCCTGCACACCCTGACGCAATACATCATCTATAATATGAAAAGCCTCCAAAAGAGAGGTTTTCTTATCAATAATCTGAAGCACGCGATCATTTGGTATTGTAATGATCGTATCGACATTGCGTGATAATTCTTCGTGAGCTTTTTCTGCAATTGCTTTTCTTTGCGGACCTTCAAAAGCAAATGGCTTTGTTACAACAGCGACTGTTAAAGCACCTGATTCACGAGCAATTTCTGCAATTAACGGACTAGCACCTGAGCCAGTACCACCTCCCAAACCACAAGTCAAAAACACCATATCTGTGTCTTTCAACATTTCTCGAATTTCATTTTGAGATTCTTCCGCGCTACGACGTCCTAAATCAGGATCCATACCAGCACCCAAACCACGAGTAATTGTTTTGCCAATGTGAAGCTTGTGTGGCGCACTATTATGATGCAAGGCCTGCACATCAGTATTAAGTGCAATAAAATCAACTCCGCGAATACCTGACTTGACCATACGGTCAATAGCCGCACCGCCAGAACCACCGACACCAACAACTTTAATTTTAGCAAATGTTTCTATATCTGGTTTAACTTGTGGCATAGATATTGAACAATTTTTGTATTCAAAGACTTTTTATTGTCTTTAATATATATAGTGTATCTTTTTTAGGTCATAGCTGTCAAGCCGACTATGTGTGCATAAAAAAACCACCCCTCTCGGGTAGTCTTATTTTAGTGTTTTAATGCTTTTGTGCCTATGGCACCAATGATTTGAACCAATTCTTTACTCGACCAGAAACCTTATCTATTTGCCCGAGATGTGAACCGCGACTCCTCGTGTGTCCTGTACGCACCTGCGCACCCCACTTAACCAAACCAACCGAAGTGGTAAAAGCCAAATCACTTATATGATCCCCAACACCTACCACGCCTATAGGATAACCACAAGAAGCCGGCAACCCCAAAGTCTGTTTCGCTAATTCAACTAGCCCAGTTAATTTTGCACCGCCACCAGTAAACACAATACCGGCAGGTAGTAAGCGACTGCGGCCGATTTTTATTAATTCTGCATCAATCTTCTCTAAAATCTCTTCTGTTCGAGCTCCTATATAATCCATAATATCTTTACGATAAACCAGCTCACTGGTTTCGGCGCCAATCGTCGCTAAATCAATAACATCTTTTTTAGAAAAACCGCCACCAACACATTCTCCAAATTCTTTTTTAACTTTCTCTGCCACATCAATAGAATTGCGCAAACCAATCGCTAAATCATTTGTAATGTGTTCAGAACCAATTGGAATCACAGCAGAATGCAGTATATCGCCCTCTTCATATACAACAAGACTGGTTGTCGCCCCGCCAATATTTACAACACCAACCCCAAGATCTTTTTGCCGTGATGATAAAACCGCCTCTGCCGAAGCCAAAATAGAAAAAACCAGGTCATCTATATCTATACCTGTACGATAAACAGCCTTAGTAAGATTGTTAATATATGAACTCAAACCTTGAATAATCCGTGTCTCAACCTCAAGTCTAATACCACTCATCCCAACAGGATCCTTAATGCCTGTTTGACCATCTACAGTATAATTACGCGGCAAAACATGCAAAATTTCATAATTTAGCGGTGTTGCTACTGTACGCGCGGCTTCCACAGCTCTTTCTACATCTTCCATGCTAATCTCGCCGTCTGACTTAGCTACTGCCACCACGCCACGACTTTCTTGTGAACTTATGTGTGAACCAGAAATGCCAATCCAAGCATGTTCAACTGGCACACCAACCACCCTCTCTGTCTGTTCTAATGCATATGAAATAGAAGAAACTGCTTCTTCAATGCTAGTAACCACACCCTTATGCACGCCCTCAGAAGGTACCTCAACAGTGGCTATTATCTGCAAATTGGAATTTTTATCGCCGGATAAATCCAATTTACCAACAGAAACCCTAACAGCGGTTGATCCTATATCCAACCCAGTTATCAATTCAATTGACGTCTTTTTACTAAACATACCAACTTTATTTTACCACCAACGCGTAATAACCTCAACTAAATGAGGATAAAAAATAACTAAACCGATCAAAATTGCGCCTAAGGAAGCTAATAGCACCATACCCGCCATAATGTCTTTTACAGTCTGCACCTGCAAGTCCAACCTGGGTTTCAAAACATCAGCAAATTTCTCAACCGCACTATTTATTAACTCCAAAATCATAACTAAAAATATCAACAACAAAATTACTACCCACTCTGACTTTGATAAACCAACATACCAACTAACCAAAACAACCACCAAAGAAGAGAATGTTTGAAAACGAAAATTTTGTTCGTTGACAAAAACATAAGCGACCCCTTTTGCCGCATCTCTAAAACTTTGTATCATCCGAAATAAATTCATAAGCC
>Ga0208373_1001268_pt1 | contig 34724 bp, 30 predicted proteins | sample RifOxyC2_FD_184036 | JGI IMG/M metagenome (GOLD analysis project Ga0208373, IMG submission 184036) | Soil microbial communities from Rifle, Colorado - Rifle Oxygen_injection C2 (SPAdes) | ecosystem: Environmental > Terrestrial > Deep subsurface > Rock core/Sediment | place: Rifle, Colorado... | reverse complement strand
CTCCTGCATCCCTTACCCGACCAACAGCAGTTGCGGATCGATCGAAATCCAAGAGAGCATCATGCCGCTGCTCTTCTGGAAAAAGGAGTTGATCCCTGATTCGGGCGGGCCCGGAAAATTCCGCGGAGGGCTGGGCCAGCAGATCGTCATCGAGATGATCGGGCCCGAGCCAATCCGCATCTCCCTGCTGACCGACCGCAGGGATCACCCGGCGCAGGGATTCATGGGAGGGCTCGCCGGCGCCCCAAACCGCATCGTCAGGAACGAAGGGGAGTTCATCCATCCCAAATCCACGAACTACATGAAGCCGGGAGACAAACTGCACATCAACTACGCCGGCGGGGGAGGGTTCTTCCCCCCGCGGGAGCGGGATCGCGCCGCCGTGGAGGAGGATCTGCGGGAAGGGCTGATTTCCGCCGAAGCCGCGCGGAAGGATTACGGACTTTTGACTCATGAACAGATATAAGCTGGGAATCGACATCGGCGGGACCTTTACGGACTTCGTCCTGCTGGACGACGCGAAAGGGTGGATGGAGGTCGGCAAGTGCCTCACAACCCCGGACGACCCCTCGCGGGCGGTCGTGGAGGGTTTCACCGAGATTTTGCGCAAGACGGGGATCGCGGCGGGCGAGGTGGTCATCGCCATCCACGGCACCACCCTGGTGACCAACACGCTCATCGAGAGGAAGGGGGCCAAGACCGGCCTGATCACGACCAAAGGGTTCAGGGACGTCCTGGAGATGGGCAACGAGTTCCGCTACGAACTCTACGACCTGCAGATGGACAAACCCCAGCCCCTGGTGCCCCGGCAGCTTCGTTGCGGAGTGGCGGAGCGGATGAACCAGAAGGGCGAGGCTATCCTGCCTCTGAATTTGGAGGAAGTCCGCGGGATTGCCCGCTTCTTCCGGGAGCAGGGGGTCGCCGCCGTGGCGGTATGCCTGCTCCATTCCTACATGAACCCGGACCACGAACAGAAGATCCATGCGCTGCTGAACAAGGAGTTTCCCGATTTCCATCTTTCCCTATCGAGCCAGGTGAACCCGGAGATCCGGGAGTATGAGCGCACCTCGACAACGGTGGCCAATGCTTACGTGCAGCCGCTGATAAAGCAGTACCTGCGCCAGATCGACGAGCAGCTCAAGACCAAGGGGTTCGGCGGGGCCCTGTACATCATGATCTCCAGCGGCGGGATCACCAGCGTAAGGCTGGCCGAGCAGTTCCCCATCCGCCTCTGCGAATCGGGGCCGGCGGCGGGGGCGCTTGTTTCAGGCTATTACGCCGGCCTCATGGGCATAAAGGACCTGGTCTCTTTCGACATGGGCGGGACTACGGCCAAAATCTGCCTGATCCATGACGGCAAGCCCTCCCTCTCGCGGGAGTTCGAGGCGGCTCGGATCAGCCGGTTCCAGAAGGGTTCCGGCTTCGCCTTGAAGATCCCTGCGATCGAAATGATCGAGATCGGCGCCGGCGGAGGATCGATCGGCTACATCGACCGTCTGGGCCTGCTAAAGGTCGGGCCGGAGAGTTCTGGCGCCTCTCCCGGGCCGGCCTGCTATGGTTTCAACGGCCAAGACCCGACGGTCACCGACGCCGCGCTGATCCTGGGTTATCTGAACCCCAACTATTTCCTCGGCGGGGAGATGTCGCTGAGCATCGAAGCCGCCCGCCGGGTGATGAAGGGGAAGCTGGCCGACCCGCTCAAGATCACCGTGGAGGAGGCGGCCGTGGGGATCAACAAGATCGTCACCGAGAACATGGCCACGGCGACGCGCATTCACATCGCCGAGCGGGGCAAGGACCCCCGCAACTATGCGTTGATTGCCTTCGGGGGGGCTGGGCCGATCCATGCCTTCCGCATCGCCGAGATCATGAAGCTGAAAAAGATCATCTGCCCGGCGGCCGCCGGCACGGCCTCCGCGCTGGGTTTCCTCGTCGCGCCGATGGCCGTGGACTACGTGCGCAGTTATATGGTTCGGCTGGACAGGTTGGACTGGGCCCATGTGAACCGGATCTTCGAGGAGATGGAGAGCGACGCCGCCAAGGCGCTGGCCGCCACGGGGGTGGAACGGAAGGATATCCTCTTCGAGCGGACGGCCGACATGCGCTATTATGGGCAATTCTATGAGATTCCTTCTGTTATCCCCGCGGGGAAGATCGGCCTGGAAAGTCTGCCAAAGATCGTGGAGGATTTCTATCAGGCCTACGACCGTTCCTTTGGCCGCCACCTGACCGGCACGCCGATCCAAGGACTGACCTGGAGGTTGCGGGCGAGCTGCGCCGCGCCGCAGTTGAGCATCCACTATTCGGGAAAGAAGGTCGCGGCCGAGCGTTCGGGGATCAAAGGAAAGCGGAGCGCCTATTTCCCGGAGCAGGGTAAATTTGTGGAAACGACGGTGTACGACCGCTACAGTTTGGCGCCGGGGGCCGCTTTCGATGGTCCGGCGATCATCGAGGAGCGGGAGTCAACCACGATTGTCGGCATGCACTCCCGCGTCACCGTGGACGATCACCTGAACTTTATCATCGAAAGAGAATAAAGGATACATTCCGATGCGGATTCAAATCACCTTGACTTCTCAGGAGGGCAAAAGAATCATTGCCTTGGGGATCCGAGTTCATCCGTTAGTCAGGAAGTCCCGGCGGAACGGAAAAATTCTTTTGAAGGGCGGAACAACGGTCTCGGCGATTTCGGAAGAGCTCTGCGGAAAACCTCTGAAGATTTCCGGAATGATCACCCCAAAAGGAACGCAGACGTCCAAATTCAAAAATGAAGTTTCCCTTCCTCATTCGATTATCCTTGTGGGCAAAAAAGTGATTCCCCTGGAAACCCGGGAAGCTTGGGAGAAAGAAACACTGGCATTCACCCCGGAAGACCTGGTCGTTACCGGGGCGAATGCCATCGATATCCATGGCCATGCCGCCATTATGGCGGGCTCCTATGCCGGGGGCAAGTGCCTGCCTTCGTTTCAATCCCTGCTGACCGAAGGGGTCCCCTTCCTGATCGCTGCCGGTTTGGAAAAATTGGTTCCCGGGAGCATCATGGATCTCCTTCCAATCATGGGGAGGAGGAAGGTGGATCTCTCCTACGGCATGTCCGTGGGTCTGATTCCCATCTTCGGCAGTATCTTTACGGAAGTTCAGGCTCTCAAAACCCTGGCCAAGGTAGAAGTATGGGTGATTGGCAAAGGTGGAATCCTGGGTGCAGAAGGAAGCTCCACCTTGCTGATCGAAGGACCTCAAAATGAGATTCTCAAGATCGACAGCCTCTATCAGAAAGTCAAGGAAGCTGGGTTGAGCCCCCCTCCTCGAAATCTTATCCCCTGCTCCCGGGGGAACGTCTCATGTAAAAACCATATCCGTTGCCTTTACAAAGAAGGAAAAAGAACTTGAAATACTCAAAACTCTTCTCCCCCCTCTTCATCGGCCGTCTTCGTTTGAAAAACCGCATCGCCATGGCCCCTATGGCCACCCATTTTGCAGATGAAACCGGCGCCGTCACTTCCCGGCTTATCGATTACTATGTCGAAAGAGCCTGCGGAGGTGCGGGACTGATCCTCATTGAATCGGGCTATGTCCACCCATCGGGCCGAGGAGCAATCCATCGGTTGGGACTTCATGAGGATCGCTTGATTCCGGGACTCAAGGAACTGGTTAATCAGGTTCATTCCCAGGGCGCCAAAATCTCCGCTCAGCTCCATCATGCCGGACGCCAGATCAACGCCCTGGCCATGAACGGCATATTTCCGGTCTCGTGCTCAAGCATTGCGCCTGCCATGGAAGGAATCGTTCCCCGCGCCCTGAAAATCGCCGAGATCGAAGAGCTAATCGAGGCATTCGGCCAGGCAGCCCGGCGGTCGGTGGAAGCCGGGTTTGATGCCATCCTGATTCATGCGGCTCATGGGTACTTAATACACCAATTTCTTTCTCCCTGTTCGAATACCCGTCAAGACAGGTACGGCGGGACGTTCCAAAACCGTCTGCGGTTTCTGAAAGAAATCATTCATCGCTGCCGGGAAACCGTAGGCAAGGATTTTCCCATCATGGTGAGAATCAGCGCCGCTGAATTTATTCATGGGGGACTCAGCGCGAAGGATGGCCAGAAAATAGCCCGACACTTGGGATCGTGGGGCATCGATGCCATCCTTGTATCGGGAGGAACGCACGAGACGCAGGAGATGGAGCTACAGCCCATGGCCATTCCCCGGGGATGCCTCGTGCCCCTGGCTGAAGCGGTGAAAAAGGTTGTTTCCATTCCCGTGGCCGCAGTCGGGAGGATTGTTGATCCCGAGATGGCCGAGGAAATCCTGCAGCAGGGGAAAGCCGACCTGATTACCATGGGAAGAGCGCTTCTGGCGGACCCGGATTTTCCCCGGAAGGCGCGGCAGGGAAAGGCGGAGGACATCCGACCCTGTATTGGCTGTCTCCAGGGGTGCCGGGAGAGGCTATATCGGGGAGAATCAATCACCTGCATGGTGAACCCGGCCGTCGGCCACGAGCGGGAGCGCCGAATACAACCGGCCCCTGTCCCTAAAAAAATCTGGGTCATCGGCGGAGGCCCAGGGGGCATGGAGACTGCCTTAATTGCCGCTCTGCGCGGACATGACGTCACGCTCTGGGAAAGAAAAGATCATCTGGGCGGGCAGTTCCGCCTGGCGTCCCTTGCCCCCTGCCGGGAGGAGATCAAGGTCTACCTGGATTTCCTCACCCGCCAGTTGAAAAAGGCCGGGGTGAAAATACGACTCCGCCAGGAAGTCGCCCCTAAAAAAATATCTGCGGCTGACGCCGAAGTGATCATCCTCGCCAGTGGAGCGTTTCCCCAAAGGCCCGGGATTCCGGGTACAGACCGGGAAAAGGTTCTGACGGCCTGGGAAGCCCTCGCCTTTCCCGAAAAGGTTGGCAAAAACGTCGCCCTGATCGGCGGCGGGGCCGTGGGCGCGGAAACGGCGGATTTCCTCGCTCAACAAGGGAAAGAGGTCACGCTGGTGGAAATGGATAAGGAAATTGCCCGCGATGAGGAAGGGATGACCCGCAAACTTCTTCTCCGGCGCCTCGGCGAGCAAGGGATAAAAATCCGGGTTCTCACCAAAGCGAAAGCCATTCTTGCGGAAGGGGTGCACATCACGTTCAAAGAAGGCCGAGAAATTCTCCCTGCGGATACGGTTGTGCTTGCCACTGGGGTGGCGCCTGACAGAATCCTAGAGGAAACCCTGAAAAAATCGGGGATTGCATTTCATGCCGTCGGCGACTGCGTCAATCCCCGGAAAGCCATCGAGGCTATTCACGAAGGGTTCTTAGCCGCCTGCAAGATTTAACTCCTTCATAGGGACAACCTGGATGCCCGCAGCGTCAAGCTTTTTACGGATCGTCCTGGCCACCTTGACAGCAGTATCGGTGTCTCCGTGAACCATGATCGTGTGGCCGGAGACCGTCATTTCCTTGCCGTCGTAAGCCTTCACCTTCCCTTCGTGGATCATCTGCAGGACCCGGTCCGCGCACAACTCAGGGTCCTTGATGACAGACCCCGGTTGTTTCCGCGATACCAGCATGCCGTCCGCGCCCAGCGCCCGGTCCGCAAAGAATTTTCTGGCCACTTTCAGCCCCAACTTCTCCGCTTCCCGGGCAAGCAGGTCGCCCTTGGGCCCATATATGACAGGGACGATCAGGTTCCTGTCCAGCATCGCCACCGCCTGGGCTCCGGCCCGGGCGATCTCTTCATTATTGCTGTAAAAAGTCGTACCGGCGCTGCCATGCCACGTGAAATGCTGGAGTTCTTCCCCTTCCGACCGAGCGATCGCCTGCAACGCCCCCCCCTGGTAAAGCGAGTCATAGAGGTACTCTTCGGGCGTCAGTGCCATCATCCTTCGGCCAAAGCCCACCAGGTCCGGGAAGCCCACGTGGGTCCCTACCTTGACCCCGTGCTTCCTGCACAGGCGCACGGTGTTGCGCATGACGAGCGGGTCTCCGGCGTGGAAGCCGCAGGCGATGTTGGCCGATGAGATGTACTCCATCAGTTCTTCATCAAACCCCAACTTCCAATGACCGAAACTTTCGCCCATATCCGCGCTGATATCGATTTTTTCCATCGTAAACCTCCTTTGAAAAACACTGTCAGCATTCGGTGTCCAGTGCAAGTGATTCGTGGAAAATTTTTATTATCCCGTTTCCCCGGGATGCCGTGTTGAAAAGAGGGGGTCATAGCGCCCCTCATCGAACAGCTTCCTGATTTTGAAAAACTCCTCTCGATCGACAGGCCTGTAAATGATCCGGTCCCCCGGGTTGATCAGCAGCGGAGGGTCTTTCTCCGGAAACCACTGCTGCAGCGGCGAGGTCCCGATCCAGTGCCAACCAGTCGGTCCAGCCAGCGGTTTAAAAGCGCTTCCCATACCGCCGGCCACCAGCACCGCCCCGATCGGGACCCCAAGATTGGGGGTCTTTTTGCGCGGCAGCGAATCCAACGGAGGCGGAATCTTGAAATGGGCCGAGCCGCCAATGAACCCGGTGTCGTAAATGAAATACTCCCTGCCGCTATGAATTCGGATGATCTCCTCCGGCGGCAGGCGAAGGATCTCGCTGATCCCCGCGAGATCGGGCCCGAATTCTCCCCCATACAGGCAAGGCACATCGAACAGCCGCGATGGGGGCAAGGTGATCTCCCCCATCCGAGACTCGATCTGCTTCAGCTCCCGGATGAGCCGCTTGACCCCGATCTCCAGGGGATCGTAATAAACGAAAAGCGAACGAATCGTCGGAAAAGCTTCGATGATCCCGGGCAGCCGGGACTCCCTCAGGGAAACCCAGAGTTTCTGGACCCGGAGGTTGATCTCCTCGCTCAGGGCGTTGCCGAACTCCACCGAAAGACCTTTATCACCGACGATCAGATACCGCGTGCGCTTGTACATATTCATATCGTGATCAGGGAGGCCCTCTTGATCTCCTGAATCCTTTCTTCCTCTCCCTGAATGATCCGCTGGGCTTCGACGACTCCCATTCTGCGGAATCGGATCTTGTCACCAGGGCGGGCCTGGCCGAGGCGGTCCTGGTCCGGAGATATGATGACCCCGATCTTGGAATATCCTCCCGTGGTCTGCCCATCCGAGAGCAGAATGATGGGGTTCCCGTCGCCCGGCACCTGCACCGACCCCCGGGGGGTGGCATCGGTCAGGATGTCGGCCGCCGCTTTATGTTCGATTTTCGGCCCCCTCAGCCGGTAGCCCATCCGGTCCGCCTGGGGGCTGATGTCGTACTCCGCGCTATAGAAGGCGGCGATCCCCCGGCGTGTGAAGTAGTCGGATTGGGGCCCCGGGATCACCCGAACCTGCCATTCTCTTCCATAGGAAGGTATCTGCTCCCGGCGCAAGGAGAAGTCCGGATTAAACCGGCGGAGATCCCCGCCGGCGTTGCGGATGGAGATCCGGTCCCCCTTGATTAGCGCCCGGCCATTGAGCCCTCCCAATTTGGAAAGAATGTGGGTTGAACGGCTGCCCATAGTCAGCGGCGCTTCGATCCCCCCGTAAACGGCCAGGTAGGCCCGGCAGCCGCTCCTGGCCGTGCCGAAGGAGAGCACATCCCCCTCCTGCATCTCGGTGGGTTGCCACGTGGCGAGCGGGCGGCCGTTGATCTGCGGGGAAAGGTCGGCGCCGGCAATGGCGATCCTGCAGGCCCGCAACGCCCGCAACTTGGGGCCGACGATGGTCATTTCCAGGGCGGCCTCCCCATCGTCGTTTCCTGCCAGCATGTTGGCCAGACGCAGGGCAAATTTATCCATGGCCCCCGAGACCGAAACGCCGTACTGCTGGTACCCATAGCGCCCCCGATCCTGAATGGTCGTCAGGATGCCGGGATGGATCACTTCCCAAACCTCCACAAACACCCCCTTAAAAAGCGCTTCCAGGGTTTCCCTCACTAACACTCACACAAATTCCCACTTTCTACACTACTAAAACCTTAAAAAAGGTGTGGGCATCGGGACTTTAAGCCAAACTTGGAACAAGTAGTAAGCCGCAACCGCCGTCAGGGCTGAGAAGAGGAGGCTCACCTTCCAGTTGTAATGTCCCAGGTATTTAGTTAGGAAAAGGACGAACAGAAAGGTGGAAAACCCGAATCCGATGAAAGGAAGAAAATAGCGGAATCCCAGCAGGGCAACTAAGCCGATGAGGACCCTTTTCAGCGCTTCTTTTCCCGAGAAAAAAGGCTTGGTGATTCCCCCTTGCTTTTTCATGAAGGCCTGGATCGTTATAACTCCCGCAAGGGCCATCAGGAGAATGGAGGCCAGGAGCGGAAAGAGCCCCCCGCCCGGAGTCCGGAGGGTCCCGATCGGATAAGTTAGCGACACCAGAAAAACGCCAATTCCGAGGACCAGCAGGAATAAACCGCTGATACAATCTATGTTGTTCATATAGTTTCCTTTTGAAAGAGTCTTCCATACCCTTTGGGCCCAGCGACCCCCAGCGCCTTCAATGCGATCCACATTGATGCCTGATTGCTTGTCACCACGGGCTTCCCCGTATCCGCCTCCAACTGCTCGATGATCTCTATCGTCCGAAAATTTGTACAACTAATGAATATCCCATCCGCATCAGGCCTATCGATCTCACGCGCCATTCGATAGGTTGCCTCTGGCCTTATTTCCCCCTTCGGCAATCCAGCCACAATATCCAAATGCTTCTCCGCCAACACCTTCATTCCAGGAATGCCCTTCAATAAAAACTCCGTCTCCTTCTTCCCAATCCCTATGTTATAAGGCGTCGCCAAGACGATCTTCCTCAATTTAAATGCATTCAATGCCTCTACCACCGCTGTTGTTGTCGAATACCCAGGCACCCCTGTCTCTCCCTTGATCTTCTCTCCCAACTCCTTATCATACCCAGGCCCTTTGATGAAACTCGCTGTTGTACAGGCATAGATAATCACGCCAGGATCGACGCTTGCTAACTCTTTTGCGGCCCTCAATAGCTCTGAGCTCATCTGAAGGATCGCTTTTTCCTTCTCCTCCTCCCTGGTCACCTCTTTATTGAATACCCGGGCCGTATGCACAGATACCCCCTCTGGAGCCATCTGATGAAATTCCATTTCAGCGGTTGTGTTTAGGGACGGGACAATCAGCCCGATCCTTCCTCGCCATCCGTACATAGTTGCACCTCCTAAAATTTTTTTGTTTAAAAATCAAAACTTACTCCGGTTTGATTCCCCCATTTACAGTCAGAATGACTTTTTTGATTTCGTTCACAAATCTCTTTATTTTTGGAAAAGGCCTCCAAACCCTTTAGGTCCTGCAACCCCTAAAGCCTTTAGGGCCATCCAAAAACAGGCTTGAACACTCGTCACAACTGGCTTTCCACAGTCCCTCTCCAACTGCTCGATGATTTCAATCGTCCGAAAATTCGTGCAACTAATAAAAATCCCATCTGCTTCAGGCCTGTTAATCGCATAAGCCGTCTGATAAGCGACTTGAGGGGTCAGTCGACCTTTCGGAAGATTGGCCACATGTCCCAGATGTTTTTGGGCGACGACCTTCATCCCTGGAATCCCCTTCTGTAAAAATTCGGTCTCTTTTTCACCAATGGACTGGGCATAGGGGGTTGCAAGAACAACCCTCTTTAACCCAAAGGCCTTTAAAGCCTCCGTCACTGATGTAATGGTAGAATAACCAGGGATTCCTGTCTCAGCCTTTATCTTTTCACCCAGTTCTTTGTCATAGCCAGGGCCCTTAATGAAACTGGCAGTCGTACAGGCATAAATAATAACGCCTGGCTGAACACTGGCGACCTCTTTGGCAGCCCGGAGAAGCTCTGAGCTCATCTGCATCATTGCTTTTTCCTTCTCCTCCTCCTTCGTGATCTCCGGATTGAAAACCCTGGCGGTTTGTACAGATACTCCTTCAGGAGCCATCTGATGAAATTCCATCTCACAGGTTGTATTTGAGGATGGAACAATCAACCCAATTCTTCCTCGCCATCCATACATAAAAGGCATCCTTCAGTAAATTTAATATGATATTATAATTACGCCTGAACCTGCACTGTTTGTAGAAAGGGCAGGCGCAGACAGTCACAAACCATGAAAATCGATAACCCCTCCTCGCCCCCCTTTAGAAGAAATGGGGAGCGAGGACCTTGAAGGCTATTTTCTACATGCAATCAAAAGGATTATAATGGATTCTTGCAAATCTTATTGTGTTTTGTCGAGCCCTGCACCCTGAATCAATTCCTTCCAAAATTTATCCTGATCAACCAAAAACTTCCCGTACTCTTCAGGATTTTTGATGGTTATGGTCGCACCCTGATCATCAGCATACTTGGCAAACCCTGCACTCTCAAGCGACTTCTTGAAGGCATTATAAAGAATGTTCATCCGATCCTTTGGTATTCCTTTGGGTGCAGCCCAAGCATAACCAGTAATTACCTCTGAATTTATCCCCAGTTCTTTAAATGTCGGTGCATCAGGAACAAACTTGTTTCTCACCGGAGCTGTGACGGCAAGAACCCTTAATTTCTTTCCTTGAACCAGAGGATAGGCATCTCCCACCCATGCTGCTACGCAATCTATATGCCCTCCAAGTGCTGCAGTGAAGCTTGGTGCACCCCCTTTATACGGCACGTGTATAAATTTAAGCTTTGCAGCTCTTTCAATATCAATAGCCAGCATATGTCCTATTGATCCGAACCCTGTATTTCCCACCCTTACTTTTCCAGGATTGGCTTTCGCGTAATCGAGGAAATCCTTTATGGTTTTAAAAGGTGATTCGGTTCGAACCATAATACTCCCCGGAGAATAACCACCATATGCAATGGGATCATATTTGGTATAGAAAACATCTGTCTTCATCATATACGGCAGAATACTAATTGATGGTGAAAATTGAACTATAGTGTATCCATCCGGCTTAGCGCGCATAGCCTCCATAAAACCAATGGATCCACCACCGCCAGGCGTATTTTTGACGGCGACGTTCTGGCCCAAGTTTTTTTCCAATATTGGCGCCAAACCTCGGGCCACCATGTCCTGTCCACCTCCTGCTGTCCAGGAAACAATCAATGTAAATCCCTGTGACGGAAACTTTTCTTGAGCAAAGGCCAATCCTCCAAACATCATACTCAACCAAAGAACAACTACAAAAACTACTCCTAAAATCTTTTTATCCTTTTTCATCTTTCTACCTCCTTAATTTAATGAATGTGCCTTTGATAAAGATCTAATCTGCTTCTAACCTTACTCCAGACCACCTGCAGCTTCGATTTTTTTCAGCAATTTTTTTCTTTTCTGGGATGCAAACATTGAAGAGACGATGAAGAATAAAGTGATGGATAAAACGATTACGGTAATCGGTCTCTTCATAAATATGGTGAGGTCGCCACTCGAGACAATTAAAGATTGCCGAAATGCTTCTTCCAATATGGGACACATAATATAAGCAAAAATCAAAGGCGCCGCCTCAAAACCCGTCTTTCTCATTAAATAACCGAATATTCCGAATAAAATCATAATATTGATATCTATGAAGCTTGCATTACCGGCGTAAACACCAACAAGGCAAAAAAGAAGGATCAGAGGGAAAAGGTATCCATAAGGTACCTTCAGTACCTTTACCCACATCCCGATCAGAGGAAGATTTAAGACGAGTAGCATGATATTTCCAAGGTACATGCTGAAAATCACCCCCCAGAATATATCTGGATGTTCTGTAATGAGAAGAGGGCCGGGGATGACACCATGAACCCTCAAGGCGCCCAAGAGAAGTGCCATTGTTGCAGAGGTTGGAATCCCAAGGGTCAAAAGAGGAATAAAAGCGCCAGCCGTAGCGGCATTATTGGCTGTCTCTGGACCGGCAACCCCTTCAATGGCCCCCTTTCCAAAATTCTCCGGATGTTTAGAGAATCTTTTTTCTAACGTATAGGAAACAAAAGAGGAGATAATATTTCCAGGGCCTGGTATTATTCCGACGAGAAACCCCAAGACCGAACCCCTGGCGATTGGTTTGGCAGAATCCCTGAAATCCTGTATGTTTGGAAGCAATTTCCCAATTTGGGCTTTAAAAACGTCTCTTTTGTATGCTTCCTCTATGTTGTTCAGAATCTCTCCGACACCAAAGATACCCATGACAAGAGGAACGAGGCCAATGCCTTCGTATAATTCAGGGATTCCAAAAGTAAAACGCGTGAGCCCGGAAACACTATCGATTCCGACAGAACCAATGATCATTCCTAATGCCGCCATAGCATAAGCCTTGATCATGGAACCAGCGGCCAGATACGCCAACAAGGTTAAGGAAAAGAGAATGATGGCAACGAACTCGGACGGTCCAAAATTTAATGCAAATACAGCAATAGGTGGAGCCATGAGCTGGAGCAATATCACACCAAAGGTACCGCCGATGAAAGATCCAATGGCAGCGATTCCCAAGGCTTTTCCTGCTCTCCCCTGCCTGGCCATTTGGTACCCATCTAAACAAGTGACTACAGAGGCAGCTTCTCCAGGAATATTCACCAAGATTGAGGTGGTTGAGCCTCCATACTGAGAACCGTAGAAGATTCCTGCTAACATAATGATGCCCGTAACGGCAGGCAGATTAAAAGTAAAGGGAAGGAGAAGTGCGACACTGCCAGCAGGCCCGATGCCTGGGAGGACTCCAATGAGGGTTCCCACAAAAACGCCGATAAAACAGAAAAATATGTTCATTGGGGCAAAAATGGTGGAAATTCCCGTAAAAATGTTCTCCATAAAGATGCCTCCTCTGACGGGCGCCCCCCTTTTATTCTTCCCATCCGTAAACTTTTCTGGCCCTCTCCGGGCTGATTTTTCCGTCCTCCAGATCGCGCCGGATCATCTCCCTTGACCTTTTGCGCGGGTCGCCGTAGCCGCCGCCGCCCGAGGAATGCATGACCAGGGTGTCGCCCGGCTTGGCCCGGCCCGTGGTCTTGGTCTTCAGGGGGATCTTCTCCGGACCGGAGATCAGGAAGTATTCCGTCCCCGCAGCCTCGCCGCCGCCGCCGACGCCCCAGGGCTTGAACTTCTGACGGTCGGACATGACGGCGAAGCCGGCGTCGGTTAAGAACTGGATCTCGCGGATCATGCCGAGCCCGCCGCGGAATCTGCCCGGTCCTTCCGAGTCTTCACGCAGGGCGTAGCGGCGTATGAAGACGGGGTAGAAGAGCTCGAGCTCCTCCACCGGTGTGTTCTTGGTGTTGGAGACGGAGTGGACGCCGTCCATCCCGTCCTTGTCCGGCCGAGCCCCGAAGCCGCCCCCGTTCGTCTCGTAATAGGCGAAGCGGGAGTCCCGCCCCGGGAACTTCCCCCCGAAGGTGATCTGGTTCATCGCGCCGCTCGATCCGGCCGGGACCCTGTCGGGCAGGGCTTGCAGAAAAGCACGGGAGACCGCGTCGATCGTCCTGCGGCTGATCTCCCAGCCGCCGGCCACGGCCGCCGGAAACTTGCAGTTGAGCGCCTTGCCTTCAGGGATCGTAAGCTTGACCGGGCGATAGCACCCCTCGCTCTGGGGGATCTCCGGGTCGGTAAGGCAGCGGAGCGTATACATGATCAGGGAGAGGGCCATGGCCGAGGTGCAGTTGGTGGGGCCCATCCTCTGCGGGGCCGATTCCGAGAGGTCGAACTCGATCTCGCTTCCTTCCTTGCGGACCGTGACGGCGATCTTCACGGGCTCATCGGTGATCCCATCGTCGTCGAGGTAGTCCACACCGGTGTAGACCCCGTCGTGTAGCTTGGCGATCGCGGCGCGCATGCGGCGCTCGGCGTAGTTGATCGTCTCCGCGGCGTAGAGGGCGAGTTCGTCGAAACCGTAACGGTCGATCAGCTCGAGCAGGCGGCGGATCGCCAGGTTGTTGGCGGCGATCTGGGCCTGCAGGTCCCCTTTCCTTTCTTTCGGGGTGCGGACGTTGGCGAGGATCATCTTGAGGAGGTCCTCCTGCAGGACCCCGGCCTGGAAGAGCTTGACCGAGGGGATGCGGATCCCTTCCTGGAAGATCTCCGTCGAATTTCCGGGGACGCTGCCGGGCGCCATCCCGCCCACATCGGAGTGGTGGGCCAGGTTGGCGACGAAGCCCCAGAAACGTTCGCCACAGAAGACCGGCGAGACCATGATGATGTCCGGCAGATGGGTCCCGCCGCGGTAGGGGTCGTTGACGACGAGGATATCCCCCTGCCTGAGGTCCTCGAACCGGTGCTCCTTCATCATGTTCTTCAGGATGTAGGGGAACGCACCCAGATGACCGATCTGGTGGGCTGTCTGAGCCACCATCTCCATGCCGGCGTTGAAGAGCGAGCAGGTGTGGTCCTCGCGGGTCTTGATGTTGGGGGAGTAGGAGGATTTTTTGAGGGCGATGCCCATCTCCTCCGTGATGCCGATCAGGGAGTTCTTGATGATTTCCAACTTGATGGGATCGATCCTCATGCCGCGCCTCCTTTGCAGAGGATCAGCGTCCCGTCTTCGACCGCCGAGCCCTCCCAGCCTTGCGGGAGGATGGCCGTCGAATTTTCGCTGAGAACGATGGCGGGGCCGGTGACCTTCTCTCCGGGTCCGAGGAAGATTCTCTCGCGTAAAGCGTACTCCTCAATGCGCCGCGCGCCGTGGTTCTGCCGGCCCGGATCTTCTCTCTTACGGACGAGCGGAGGCTTCGAGGTGATGGCAAAGCAGCTGAGGCGGAGGTTGACCAGCTCGACAGGCTCGCGGCGGTCGCAGTACCCGTAGGCCTCCTCATGAAGACGATGGAAACGCTCAATCACATCACCCAGAATCATCCGCCCTTCGGGGACCGCGTCCAGGGGAACGTTGATCTCGAAGGATTGACCGACATAGCGCAGGTCCAGAGAACGGTCGATCCTCGGCGGCAGCCTCGGGTGATGTCGACGATGGCCCTCGCCCTTCCTCTCCAGGGCGGAGAATATCTTTTCCAACTCTGCCCCCGTCAGACGGTCCATCCTTGACGGGTGGGCCTGGACAAAGTCATAGCGGTAATCGGCCAGGGCGGCGCCCAGCGCCGAAAAGACCCCGGCAAAGTCCGGGAGGAGAATTTTTTTCATGCCCAGCAGATCGGCGACGAAGCAGGCATGGAGCGGGCCGGCTCCCCCGAAGGCGATCAGGGCGAAGAGGCCCAGGTCAAGGCCTTTGGCCACCACCTGTATGCGGATCGCCTGGGCGATGTTGTGGTTCATGACCTCGATGGCCCCGGTCGCCGCCTCGGAGGCCGAAAGGCCGATCGATGCGCCCAGTCCCGCCAGCGCGGCGTTGGCCTTTTCCGGGTTGATTTGGATTCCCTTCTTGAGGAAGTACTTGGGTTGAAGGGCGCCGATCAGCAGGTGGGCGTCGGTGATGGCCGCCTCCCGCCCCCCACGGTCGTAACAGGCGGGACCGGGATCGCTGCCGCAGGAGCGAGGACCCACGCGCAGGGCCCCACCGCCGTCGATGTGGATCACGCTGCCCCCTCCGGCGCCGATGGACTGCACATCGATCATGGGGGTCCGGATCGGCATCCCGCCGACCTGGGATTCGGTCGTCCAACCCGGCAGTCCGTCCCGGATAAGGCAGGTGTCGCAGCTCGTTCCGCCGATGTCCATGCTGATGGCATGCCCGATCCCATGGACCTTCGCGAGGTAGGTGGCGGCCGTTACGCCCCCGGCGGGGCCGGACTGGGCGGTTGTGATCCAGTTTTCCCGTAGCGCCTCGGCCGTGGCGATGCCGCCGTTCGATTGGAGAAATTTGAGCTTGGCCGCCAGGCCAAGGGAAAGGAGGTCACTTTCCATCTTCTCGGTGTACCGGTTCAGAACCGGGGTGATGAAGGCGTTGGCGCAGGTCGTGCTGGTTCTTTCGTACTCCCGGTATTCCGGAAGGACCCGGGAGGAGAGGGAGATGGACAGGTCGGGGCCGGCAGCCCGGAGGATCGCCCCGACCCTCTCCTCGTTTTTCGCGGTTAGAAAGGAGAAGAGGAACGAAACGGCCACCGCCTCGATCCCTTCGGCTTTTATTCTGCGCAGAACTTCCGCAACCTCTTCGGCACGCGGCGAAGCCAGGATCGAGCCGTCGCTTCTGACTCTTTCATTCAATTCAAAACGCCATTTCCTGGGCACCAGGGGCTGAGGCTTTTCGGCGGACCAGTCAAAGAGTTTGGGGCGGATCTGTCGGCCGATCTCGAGGATGTCGCGAAAGCCCTGGCTCGTGAGAAGGGCGGTCTTGGCCCCTTTTCTCTCGATTAAACTGTTGGTGGCGATCGTCATTCCGTGCAGGATCGATTTGATCTCCTCCCCCGGGGCAGAGGCGCGCGCGAGGGCGGCCTTCAGCGCCTGCAGGACTCCCGCCGCTGGGTTCGGACCGGTGGTGAGAATCTTGGTTTCAGAAACTTCACCGGTCTCTTCCTGCAGCAGGACAAGGTCCGTGAATGTCCCGCCGACGTCCACGCCGATCCGATAGGACATTTTTTTCTCCTCTGGATTAAGGTGGACCCGGTTGTCAAGACAATTTTTAGAGATATTTAAGGTTCATCCGGTTCATGCATACTTTAAGGTGGACCCGGTTGTCAAGACAATTTCCCATCGGACTGGTGCGTGATGCATGCCCGGCTCGAAACATACAGACGGGACGCGTTCATACATGGCCATATTTCTCCAAAGCACCGGCGAGGGTCAGTCCCGCCTTCAGATCCGCTCGGATCTGTCGTTCTTTTTCCGTCAGGGCTTCCGCTTCTGCAAGCACTGTGACGGCCATCTGCGATGGGATCACGATCACCCCATCCTCGTCACCCAGGATGAAATCGCCGGGGTGAACCGTCACGCATTTGGAGGTAGCTCCGCCGATGCTGACCGGGACTTGCCAGGAGTTGACTTTCCAACGTGTCAGGGATTGTATTGGGGTGCGGTAGCGCGCGAACACGGGGAACTTATGCTCCGCCATCAAGCGGATGTCGCGGACCCCGCCGTCGATGAGCGCACCGACGCAGCCGCGCTCCTTCATGCCGAAGGCGATCAATTCGCCGATGTAGCAAATACCTTCACCGTCACCGCTCCAAACGGTGACTTGCCCTGGAGTGATGCCCTGACACGCCTTCATCTTTTCCGGGTCGCCGCCCTCTAGTGCATAAGGAGTCATCTGGCCGCGGATGGTATAGGCCCAGCCGGCCAGCTTCTCGCCGTTGGCAGGGTACGGGGAAAATTCCGACGAGAGGCCTTGGTCGAAATATCCCATAATATCAAGCACATCGGCAACGTTGGCAGTTCCGACGGCAAGGAAGCGTTGCCGGGTTGTTTCAGCCCCCGCTGAACCCGGTGGCTGAACCCGGCGGTTGCCTTTGGTGGTGACTCCTGTTTGGATCACTGCGTCCTTGGGTCTTTTCATAACCAGTTCTCCTTTCACGAAAAAGTTATCTAGCCTCTTGGTCCATTAAGCCATGTAATTAGCCTCCTTAAAACTTTATGCCCTTTTGTACGCATCTCTGAGGTCAATCGCAATAGGTTTTCGGATTGGCGATTGTCTCTCATATTCCATTAACCGGCGTTGTAGAGTTAGGTCCACCCGGAAAAATTACGAAGGGAAAGTCAGTTTACGATTTTTAGCATTCTGCCCCAAAGGGTATTGGTAATTTGGGGTAGGCCAACCAAAGCGTTTTCTTTCCATGAGGCGGTACATGCCTGCGTGTTTTTTGCTCTCCCATCCCATACCGCTGCAAGGGATCATGGACGGGTCATGAGGAGAGCACTTTATATAACCTTTGGCGGTAGCGCCTTTTACCAGTTCTTCGCCAATATCCGTTCTGGTCACCGTGGCCACCACATGTTTACGCCCCGGAATCACCGGTTGGAAGATATCGCCGCAGGACACATCCGCCAATTCTGCAGCAAAATCTATACACATGATACAACGATCCCGTTTAAAAGTGGCAGCCCCCAGAAAGTGCCATGTATAATCATGTTTGCTGGCCACACTTCTGATCCGCTTATCTTTGGTCGACACCATCAAGGATCCGGGGGCCGCGCCACCCCGGTAATCCATCGTCTCGATATCTTCCAGAGACCGCACATCGGAAAACTCGTGTATGAGGTGTTTTACTCCCTCAACATAATAAGTTGCAGCGCAGAACAATCCAATTGAAAATTTGATGGCTTTGGCAATCTTAGCGGGTGCCCCGCTCATCTGCAATTTTCGAATACCGTGGATTTGACAGGGCAAACCCACTACCGCCAGTCTTTTCAGTTTATCTTCCATCACGGCTTTGTGGAGCAGTTCATTGACCGGCACGGCCTCTGCCGTCCAGCGGCAGGCATTGGTGACGTCTTGAGGTGTTTTGGCTATGATGGGCTTACAACGATAAGGCTTTTCCGGATCCCAACCCACCAGCAACGCCCCATCGATCATATCGTTCTCCAGTGCATGCATCAAAAGAGCTGAAACCATTCCCCCACTGGAAGACGCGTTGCGGACATAGTCATCTTTCGCCCAGCCCTTATAACAATTTTTAAAGACGCCTATGTCATCGGTTATAAAATTTCGTGCCCGGCCTAAAAATGTCTCATCCATGTCCTTCAAAGGCACGTCCTTACCGGGACAGACGTTATAACACATGCTGCACGCCTTGCATTGGCCAATAAGCTTTGGTTCTGCTTCCTGGTGGGTATAATCTATGGCGATGACCTTAGTAGCGCAGACACCTACACAGGTACCACAGGCGGTGCACAACCCTTTGCTTATCACTTTTGAATCCAAATCTTGATATCCCCACTTACCGGGCATCAGATCTACCCCCTTTTATAAACCGGACAAGACCTGTTTCACTCCTGTTTACAAAGCCCACCCATATTGGGAGGAAATGATGCTCAATATCAACGGAACTTGGGATCACGATATCTGAACTCCAGACTGATGCAACCATTGGGATGATATAATGGGCCATGCTTCATTCCAGGCGGTCTGCAACAGTAGTAGCCCTCGACAAAAGTCTGGTTTAGGGAAACATCGATAATGCCGCCCCAAATGATAAAAACCTCTTCCCAGATATCGTGGATTAACTGTTTGCCTTTAGGTTTGACATAAGCCATCAATGCGTCAGTCAAATCAGGCTGGCTATAGATAAGGCGAGTATAGTCACCGGTGTCTGGATCGCGGCTTAATATTTTCTCATATTGACCGGGAGCGCCTTTAATGGCCTGCCAGGGCAGAACGCTTGTGTCAAAAAATTCCAGTTCTGGTTTTTTTCGGAGTCCGTCAGGATATCTGTTCTCGATACTGATACAACCATTGGGATGGAAAAGGGGCCCATGGAGCATCCCGGGTGGACGGCAGGCATAGTAGTTTGTACCAAAGGTCTGGTTAAGCGCGGTGTCAATAATACCCCCCTTGTATATGAACACCTCTTCCCAGATATCATGGACCAACTGCTTGCCTTTAGGTTTGTCATAAGCGATTAATGCATTGGTCAGATCCGCTTGGCTGTAAATCATCCGGGTATAATCACCGGTTTCCGGGTTGTGACTCAATATCTTCTCATATTGACCCGGAGCGCCTTTGATTTCCTGCCAGGGCAGAACGCTTGTGTCAAAAAATTCCAGTTCTGGTTTTGCCATGAATTGATCTCCTTCATCCTTATACAGACAGCACCCTGTTCTTAAGATGATGTGTATCACGGCGAAATTTGCGCACTTCTTCCACGTCTATCTCGCCTTTGACGATACACTGCGTTAAGCCGCCACTGGCAATAGATATGCCTTGTGGATCCACAATCGCGCTGTGACCAAAATTTTGAACACCCTCATTCATCCCACAAATATTGCACGAGATCAGATAAGCCTGGTTCTCATTAGCCCGTGCATGCATCAAATCTATCCAGTTTTCTACTCGTTGCAGCGGCCAGGCGGAAGGTTGCAGAAATATTTCCGCACCATCATTGACCGCCATTTTCCGGTATAGTTCAGGGAAGCGTAAATCGTAGCAGACGCCAAAACCAATGATTCCCAATTCTGTTTTTAAGGTAACCGGCGCCTTCCCTGGCTTAAGATAGTCAGCCTCTGCAGAGCCCTTGCGGGTCACAAGATGTATCTTCCGATAAGTCGCTGCCACCTTACCGTCGGGATTGATCAGTACTGCCGTATTATATTTGTCTGCGCCCTCTTTCTCTACAATGCTCCCTGCTAAAATATACGCATTGTATTTCTTTGCCTTTCCCGCCACCATTGAAACAGTTGGACCATCTATTTTCTCGGCATGGGAATCATATTTACTGAATGACAAAAAACCCACATTCCACATTTCCGGCAACAATACCAAATCCGCATCAGAGGCCTGGTCAATCAGTTTGGCAACTTGATCGATTCGTTCTTCTTTGGTATCATTATCGTTGAACCAATATTGGATAGATGCTACTTTAGTGGACACAATTTACACCTCCTTTTTGAGTCGAGTAGACCGGTTTCTCCCGATAGTCGGGTGGCGCGGGGGAATTTCACTCTCACGCTCCCACGGATCCGGACGTGACAGTCTCCCGTGATCCGGCTCTTATCATCCAGCCGCCAGGCTAACCCAGCGGTTTTATCTTATTCCCTGGCTCCTCTCATCTCTGGTAGGAGAAGGCTATCAGCCCGATTCGTGCTCTCTGCCAGTACTGGATTGTACCTCGGGAACACGCACGCGAGCATCCCTACAGCGTTTTGTCGGCCTCCTGCACAGCCTCCACCAGCACGTTGATGCCGGCCAGGAGATCTGCAGGATTGGTCCACTCCTCGGGACTATGGCTGAGACCCTGGCGGCTCGGGACGAAGATCATGCCGGTTTGGGTGGCAAAGCCCATGATCCTGGCGTCGTGGCCGGCGGCACTCGGCATCATGTGGTAGGAATAGCCCAGCCGGCCAGCAGAGTGGCGTATGGCTTCCTGGATAGTAGTCGACATCACCGCCGGCACGTCGTCCAGCAGTTGGATTAACTCCAGTTCTATGTTTCGCCGCTCGCAGACTTCCTGGATCATGGCTGCTATCTTGTCGGAAGCCATCTTCTTCGGCTCTACGATGGTGTCCCGAATGTCGATGCCCAATTCTGCCCCACCGGGAATGACGGTCATAGCGCCCGGCTGTACCTTCAGAATGCCTACCGTTCCGACGGTTGTTGGCCCGGCTTCAAAAGCGGCGATCCGCTCCACTCCCAGCACTATCTCTGCGGCAGCCGCGAGTGCATCCTTCCTTTTCCCCATGGGCGTTGCCCCTGAGTGATCCGCGCTCCCCTTAAGGATCGCCTTGTAGCGCGTTGCCGCGGCTATGGCCGTGACAACGCCCACCTGCTTGCACAGCTTCTCCAACACCTGGCCCTGCTCAATGTGCATCTCTATGTATGCGGCGATGCGCGATGTATCCCACCTGGCTTCATCGAGGCGGTCTGGATGGAGGCCGACGCCCTGCATAGCCTCCACCGGCGTGACTCCCTGGGCATCCTTCAGACGATCGAGTTCGGCTCGGCCCATGTACCCGGTGATCAGCTTGCTGCCCATACATGTGTCTGCAAAGCGCACTGCCTCTTCTGCAGCGAAGGCGACGACGGTGATAGGGTGCCTGGTCACGGCACCCTTGGCGGCAAGCTCCCGGACTACTTCAAGGCTGCCTACAACGCCAGCGGTTCCATCTAGGTTCCCACCGTTGTTTACCGTGTCCAGATGAGAGCCGATCATAATGGTGGGCAGGCGGGGGTCGCTGCCCTCGCGACGACCGAAGGTGTTGCCTACCGTATCCACCCACACATCGAGTTCGGCCTCGCGCATCCATTGGGCCGCGAGCAGATGGGCCTCGCGCTCCAACGCCGACCACGCCGGTCGGGTGACTCCCCCCTCGGGGGTAGCCCCAATGGCGGCCAGCGCCTTCAGGTTGTTCTGTATCCGCCCTAGATCTGCCATAAAGGACTCTCCTTTAGCTTGTGTTGCCGAAGAAAGGGGTCGCCCTTTGGTTCACCCCGCCATATCCTATCCCAGCGACGGGACATCCGTTGGAGGATCAGCCTTGAATAGCGTTCCTATGCCGATGCTCTCCTTCACCCCGAGCACTCCCAGCATGCACCACAGCAGCGCAAGGTTACTTGAGATGACAGGGATTTCCAAGTCGCGCTCCAGGTGATCTATGATCGGCAGGCTCCCCCAGTCGGTACCCATGATCCCAAGGGCATCTATATCCTTATCTCGAAACTCCTGCACGATGCGTTGGTAGAACTCCAGCACATCGTGGCCTGTGACTTCATCCCTGGTGAACGGTATGTTTACGTTGTGCACCACCTCTATACCAACCTGCGCAAACCAGGCCGGCACGCTCAACCCAAGGGGAGAAGACCCCGATCCGCTTCCCATTAACCTCTTTCAGCGCCCTGACCATGGTCTCTCCGGCGGGAAGGAAGGGAACACCTTTGGTATGCCCCTCCAAAGATTGCTGCCAACCCAGCGGCATGAAGATGCTGGTGGTCATGCATGCGTATGCCAACACGCCAACTCTCTTCTGCATACCATCTATCACTGCGGGCAGGGCGGCGACACCGGCAGGGATACGGTCTTTCGCGGCCACTCCATGCATGAGAGCCCTGCCAGCGTGGAGAGAAACGCCCTCCGGGAGATAGCCATACAGCTCCGGCTCGAGGACGGTATTGTTGTCGGGCATGATTATCCCAAGCTTGCCACGCCATCCAAACATTCCGGTTTCTCCTTCTCAGATCCGACAATCGCAGCGATCCACGAGGTTCTACTCTTCTTCGTCGGTCACCTTGATCGTGGCAAAGGTCCTCACGAACTCCGATGCCAAGGATACCACGCGGCGCATGATCTCGGCGCCTCGCTCCGGATCCGATGCCGATGGATCCCCACTGCCTCCAGTCTCCGCTGCCTCATCGGTGCCGAAGAAGAGCCCGAAAGTTCCACCGCCGACCTTGACCTTGGAGCTGCCCACAACGGTCAGGCCCTGGTACGGTTTCCATGTGTCAAACTTGGCGGCATCGAGATGAACCGCCTCAGGTACGAAGGATCTGAGCATGGAGGCAATAGGCTCGGCGCCGTGTCCCAGGGCGCTCTCTTTGCCCTGATAGATGTCTTTGCTGGCGCCCTGGGCCAGGTTAATCGGCTGGATCGTGCCCGCGAGCACGCCGAGTTGCCCCCGAACGTCCCTGAGAGCGTGTTCGATGATCGGTTCGTTGGCGATGTGGCAATTGACCACGAGCAACCGGGTGAAGCCGTTCTCGATCATGTTCAGGCACACGTCGAACAATATGGATCGAAGAGTGTCCGGGTTCAAGGAGACAGTTCCGGGGAAATGCCTGAACTGCGGAGAGTAACCGTAGTTAATGGCCGGCGCCACCACGGCGCCGGTCTCCGCGGCAACTTGATTTGCTACCTCGGCGGCGGCGAAGGTGTCGGTCCCCAGAGAACAGACCGAGCCGTTCTGCTCGAGAGTTCCCACGGGGATCAGCACCACAGCGCCCCGATCTCGAGCAGCGCCAGCCTCCTTCCATGTCATGAGAGCCAATTCTACCTGTGACATATTGCCTTCCTCCTAATCATTAATGACAATTTTATCAGAAAATTTTTCACTGCCTCCGGTTAATCTATATATTATAGCGTAAGAGGAAATATTTCGCTATCCGACTTTGAAAAAATATTTCAAAGGTTATTTGGTCCCGGCTTTGCCGTGTTATGTAGTAAATTTAAACTTTTACACTCCCTCATTGAAACTCGGTTTTTTTATTCCTTAAGTATGATTCATTGTCAAGACATTTTTTTACGATTCAAATATCCCTTGACAAACAAAAACAGCCCCCCTATGTTTTGACCATCAAAAGAAAGTTTTTCGTTTCTGTAGAGAATAAGAGGAGGTGGCGATTTGGAAAGTAATCTTTGCAACCTAGGCGTGTTTGAGTTAGCCCGGCTGTACAGGAAAAATAGGCTCTCACCTGTGGAAGTAATCAATGCTCATCTGGAGCGTTGCGAGCGATTGAATCCAGTTCTAAATTCTTTTTTGCTAATCCTTAAAGAGTCGGCCAAGGAAACAGCTCAAGCCATGGCCGCCCTATTCCGTTCAGGAGTGGACCTCGGGCCCCTGCAAGGGGTGCCTATCTCCATTAAAGATTTGATTCATATGCGGGGCACGCGTACCACAGCAGGGTCGCGAGTTTTGCTCCAAGAGCCACTGGATGAAAAGGACGCTATCGTTGTCCAACGATTACAGGCCGCGGGGGCGGTCATCATCGGGAAAACGAATTTGCACGAATTTGCAAGCGGCGATCCGGACCCTGCAGGGCCCTTCGGTTTGGTACAGAATCCCCGCCGGGTCGGTTACCTTCCCGGAAGCTCCAGCAGCGGAGCAGGCGCGGCTGTGGCCTCTGGCGTGGGAGTTATTGCCATAGGGACTGATACGGGTGGCTCGGTCCGGATTCCCGCTTACCTTTGCGGTGTGGCCGGGATCAAGCCCACTATGGGACGAATTGAGCTGGATGGGATCATCCCCTTGAGTTGGACATTGGATTCGGTGGGCCCCTTGGCGAGACGCGTAAGCGATGTTGCGGCAGCTTTCGTGGCTTGTGTCGGGAGGCCCCATGGGCGTCTCGGATTCGAGGATCCTACCGGCGCCGCATTCTTAAACATTCTCGATCAGCCTGTTCACGGATGGCGGATTGGAATCCCGCGGGGTGAATATTTTCGCCAGATGCAGCCGGTTGTTTCCGCCGCTTTTGAAAACACCCTCAGGGTGTTGGGTGATCTGGGCTGTCAATTGATTGATTTTGATCCACCTGGAGTCGATATGATGCCGAACCTAACCATGGTGATCACTCAGTCCGAAGGATCTGCCTACCATGAACGTTATCGGGACCGTGAGCAACTTTATGGGCCTAGCTTTAGGGAGCGCGTTTTAGTGGGACGGGAACTGAAGGCGGTGAATTATCTGACAGCTCGGCAGAAGCAAATTGAGCTACAACGAGAATGGCAGGAGACGGTCCGTGGATTCGATGCGCTGGCCATACCGAGTGGCCCGGTTGTAGCTCCTCCGCATGGGACTACCATGATCGAAATTAACGGAAAATCCTTTGCTTTTCGCGCCCTCTTGAGCAGCTTCACCCGTCCCGCTAATTTGCTCGGCTGGCCGGCCCTGACCTTGCCTAATGGGGTTTCAGAAGAAGGTCTGCCAACCGGGATCCAGCTTATGGGCATGAAGGACAGCGAAGAACGCCTTTTCAATTTAGGTCACCAACTGGAAAAAGCTCTGGGATGGGTGCCGAAACTGGGAATCGAGCCGAACCAGTAAGCTTAAGATAAATCAGGGCCGGTGAATCGATTAAATGCCGAGGCCAGGACCTTGCCCTTCAAGGTATTCAAGGGTATTGATGCCGTTCATGGCTTTGCGCCTGCACCGCTTGTGTGCAAAGTTCCAGGTGAGCCAGCGGGTCGAGACGGTATGCAACCATTGCAGGCTGCCGGTATCGTCGAAGCCGGCCACCTCGGCCTTGGCCGCCAGATCGCGGATGAACGTATCGACCGGTTCTTTGCCACCGGGAGCAATCGGCGCCGAAGTTCGCCAGGGTGCCCTCACTGAAGCTCTCGCAACCGAAGAGGTCACTCATGATCACGGTCTTGCCGGTCGGAGGGCAGCAACGGGTAGTCGCGCAAATAGACGGCCAATGCCTGTTCTTAGCCGATCATGTGCACAACTCCCGCCGGAGGTCCCGGGCTGAACGGATAGAGATACGCGTCCTTGACCGTAGCGCGGAGGCAATGGTTGCGATCGTTGCGGGTGCGTCCCTGCGTCTTTGCCGAGCTGCAGCCAGTTGGCCGCCCGGTAGCAGGTTCACTTGAAACGGTCGCGGTCCACAAAGGTTTCCAGCGCATGCACGGGATGCCCATACTTGGCCTGCCAGTCGGCGCGATCGCGTCTTGCCAAAGTCGCCAGCAGGTGGCTTTTCCAAGTGCGGCACGATGAAAAAAGGGCAACACCAGAAAGCGCGTGTTGTTCGTCAGGAAACCGAGGTTCGCCACCCGTCTGCTGCGATCCCAACCGCTCCAGGCATCTCGCGCCGCGCACATCCACGCCGCCTTTGCCGAACAGCGCGCAGCCCACTGGCTGTCCCGTGCGGTCGCGCACCAGATACCGGGTTTTTTCGCCTACCGTGTTGCGATGGCCGAGATAGTGATAGTGGCAAAAATAGGCAGTTGAACAACCGCAGATCTGCCGATCCGGGCTCGACGATGCTCATGGTTAGAGGCCGTAAATCGTGCAACTCACAATGGATTCAATCGGTTGTATGAGCCACAAGGGGTGGGTTGCGGTTGCGAAACCTGTTGGATGAAGGGCACCACCGCTTCGGCAGTTGGATGAGCCCGGCACGTGAAAGCTTCAGCAGTAGTGTGCGGGCCGCCATATCCTTCAATCCCCCTGTTCATTTCGCCAGTCCCAGCGCAGGCAAAGCTCCTCGCTGATCCGCGTTCGGCACCAGTCCACGTGTTCCGCCAGGAGAGATCGAATCAGCCCGATGTCTTCGGCGTGTAATTCCCGTCCTTGAACGACTATGACTTCTGCCATAGTTTATGCACTGAGACATTCCGCCGCTTGAGTCCAGAAAATAATTTTATTTTTTTGCTTGCATTCGGGGGGGGATATGCTAGTTATTAAACAATTATGCCTTTATGGTGGGGCTACCTGAGTAGTTACATTCAATCATCATAAAGTGTTGATGGTGGATTGTGGATCACCTGTATGCTGGATCATTTCTTTCTCTGGCACATGAGAATCAGATTGGGGGGAAAAAGCACCAGCTATTACGCTGTCGCAGCTTAGGCTGATCATCAGCGCCGTATTGCCCATAAAAAGTCCGATGCTCTTGATCTCAATGACCTTGTCTCATGGATACAGATGAAGAATCATCGGGCGTATCTCTCTCATCGGAAACGAAAGCTTGCTGCGTTGAAGGGATCACTTTATTTATCTCTCAAAACCACTGACATTTTCAGTGGTGGGGCATGGGGGCGAAGACCCCACACCTTAAGTGAACCAACACTGTTGGTAAACAAGATTTGAAAAGAGTCGTTTCAATCCTTGTCATGCAAGGTGAAGGACATTGTCCGAAGTCTTGCTGCTTTTCAAAGACACCGACAAGGTCGGTGGTAGTTTACATATCGTTGTAGGGATAAATTTATAGCCAATACCTAAAAGGAGGATAGTCATGAATGAAATTGAAGAAAGATCCATAGAAGTCACAGATGACAAGCAAGATAGACGAGGTTTCTTCAAACAAATCTCCCAGTATTTAATTGGATTTACTTTTTTTGAATTGCATAGCTCTTTGGGCTGAAACGGAGCTGAGAAATTAGTCTTGGTAGAATGAAGGATACTGAAAAATTCACCATTCGGAGGATCGATATGCACAAGAAACTGACTCTTCTCTTTGCCCTTTCCATCGGCATAGCCCTTATTCCCGGAACGACCCCTGCCGCCTCTTTTTTTCAGGGAAAGACGGTCCGCATCATCGTGGGCACCACGGCGGGAGGCGGTTTTGATGCGTACTCCCGTGTCATCGCCCGGCATATGGGCAAGCATATTCCGGGGAATCCCACCGTGATCGTGGAGAACATGCCCGGAGCCGGAGGCCTGATCGCAGGCAAATACCTCTATAGCATAGCCGCACCGGATGGCCTTGCCATCGGAAACTTCAACAGCGCTCAGATTATGGCGCAGATCTTTGGGCGGGAAGGCGTAGAGTTCGATGCCCGCAAGTTTGAATGGATCGGGGTTCCGGTGAAGTCCAATGTGGTTTGCGCGCTGGTTAAAAAGAAGGGCGTCACCAGCGCGGATCAATGGATGGATTCCAAGACGCCGGTCAAGATCGGGGGCATGTTCGCCGGAAACACGACCAGTGACGTGCCGCGGATCCTTCATGAGGCCCTCGGCCTGCCCATCCAGCTCGTTGAGGGCTATAAGGGAAGCGCCGAAATTCGCCTGGCCGCCGAGAGCGGAGAGATCGCGGGGGGCTGCTGGCAGTGGGAATCGATTCAGACGACCTGGGGCAAGGCGGTCCAGTCCGGAGATGTAGCCATCGTCCTGCAGGCAACGGACAAGCCGCTCCCCGAACTTCCCAAGGTGCCGCTGGCCGGCCATCTCGCCAAGACGCAGGAGGCAAAGGATCTGATCAAGGCCGGGATCACGGATCCGGCCACCATCACCCGCCTCTATTCCCTGCCCCCCGGGACACCCAAAGAACGTGTCCGGATTCTGCGCAAGGCCTTCCAGGAGACCCTAAAAGACCCGGAATTCTTGGCGGAGGTGAAAAAATCCAAGCTCGCGGTGGATCCCTTGACGGGTGAGGATGTGGAGAGGATCATCAAGGGACTCTTCGGCCTGAAGAGCTCTACCGTGGCCAAACTGAAGGAGATCCTGTACCCCAAATGAAACGAGGGAACGGAATCTCGCGGAAGGAATTTCAGACCCCGGATTTTTGCCAGGATGGATGCGGTCATGTTTGAAATGGTACAGGCCTTCGGCTCGGGCTTCCTGTTGATCTTCGACCCGACAACCTTCAGTCTGATGCTCTTGGGGATCGGCATTGGCTTTGCCGTGGGGATCCTGCCGGGTTTGGGAGGACCAGCGGCCCTTGCCCTGATGCTCCCTTTCATTGTCAAAATGAAGGCCGTGGAGGCCTTTGCCTTTCTCCTGGGCATGGCCTCCGTGACCAATACAACGGGCGACATCACTTCCATCCTCTTCGGAGTTCCAGGGGAGTCGAGCTCGGCGGCGACCATCGTAGACGGCCATCCCATGGCCAAGAAAGGGGAAGCCGGCCGCGCCCTGGGGGCTGCCCTGATGAGCTCGCTGGTGGGCGCGATCTTCGGCGCCTTTGCCCTGGCCCTCGCCATTCCCATCGTCCGCCCCCTTGTCCTCATCCTGGGATCCCCCGAATTTTTCATGCTGGCCATCCTCGGTGTCACTTTCGTAGCCTCTCTGAGCGGGGGATCCCTCCTGAAGGGGCTCATCGGCGGAGGAGTGGGGCTGTTCCTGGCCACCATCGGGCTGGACCCTATCTCCGGAGTCCCACGTTTCACCTTCGGCCAACTCTTCCTCTGGGACGGGATCGGCCTGGTGCCCATCACGATCGGGTTCTTCGCTCTCCCCGAGGTTATCGACCTGGCTGTCCAGGGGTCCAGCATCGCCCGGGGGGAGGTGGGGAAACTGGGCGGGGTAAAGGAAGGGATCCAGGATACCTTTCGACACTGGTGGATGGTCATCCGTTGCAGTGCGATCGGCACCCTGACCGGGATCATACCCGGCATGGGCCCGGCAACAACCCAATGGCTGGCCTATGCACACGCCGTGCAGAGCTCTGCCGATAAGGGGCGGTTCGGGAAAGGCGCGGTGGAAGGGGTGCTGGGGCCCGGAGCGGCTAACAATTCATCGCTGGGGGGCCTGTTAGTCACCACCATTGCCTTCGGCGTGCCCACCAGCGTCATGATGGCGATTCTCCTGGGGGCATTCCTCATCCATGGGCTGATACCGGGCGCGGATATGCTCATCCCGGAGCTAAAGGGCGGACATCTGGCCCTGACCTTCTCCTTTGTCTGGACCATCGTTTTTTCCAACATCATTACGGTTGCCGTCTGCTTCATTTTCCTGAAACAACTGGTCAAAGTGACCCGCATCCGGGGAAGCCTTCTCATCCCCCTGATCCTCCTGCTGATCTACCTGGGGGCTTTTACGGAAAAAAATGCCATCGAGGATCTCCTTCTTGTATTCCTCTTCGGAATCTTAGGATGGATCATGCAATGGCTCCGCTGGCCCCGCCCCCCTTTGATTCTGGGCCTCGTCCTCGGCCCCTTGGCCGAGAACAGGCTCTTTCTATCCACTGACAATTATGGTCTGGCCTGGCTCGGGCGACCTGGCGTCCTCGTGCTCATCGCCCTGGCCTTGGGCGGGGTCTTCTATTCCGTGCTCCGGACGAAAAGGTCCCGGGCCGCACGGAGGGATGAGCCGGTACCCGCGCCGGAAACGGCGGTCGCGGGCGGGTTTCCGAAGATGACCCGGTCAACCCTCTTCAGCCTCTTTATCACGGCTGGATTAGCACTCGCCCTCTGGCAGAGCAGACGCTTCAATTTCCGGTCGGGCCTCTTCCCCTGGACCATCTGTGGTTCCGTTTTCATCCTGTCGATCTTCCAATTCGGGAGGGATCTGATGGGAAAGAAGGAGAAGGGAGGGATGGAGAGTCAGGCCGAAGCGGGGCAGGAGATTCTGCCTCACCTCGTCCGAAGCCGCACCATGGGGACCTTCGGCTGGTTCGGCGGGTTCCTGGCCACCGTCTGGCTGCTCGGCTTCTCAGCGGCGGGGCCCTTATCTGTCTTCCTTTATCTCAAGATTACCTCCCGGGAAAAATGGCCCCTTACCCTGATTCTGACCTTGGGGACCTGGGTTTTCCTCTATGGTATATTTGACCTTGCCCTGCACGTCCCCTTCCCCGCGGGGAAACTCTATGCCTGGTTGTCCTTTTGATTCATCCAGGCATTCACGGCAGTGAACGCCGGAAGCGCGGAGAGAACCATAATCTGCGGACAAAAGGATTCGCCACAGAGGGAAGAACTCAGCATCCTCGCGGCCAAGGGGAAACACGAACCGAATGAAGATATTTTAATCTCCTTACATACGATTCCCGCTGTGACCTCCGTATGCGTCAGGGCGATGGAACCCAAGGTTGTTTCCCCTGCGCGCCCCGCACTGAAAATGAATCAGTCCGCCGGGCTGACTCGACGAAAGGATGAACGAGATGAGAATCGATGAATTTCTGGAATTGGTAAAAATGAGGAGGAGCATCCGCAGATTCAGGCCTGATCCGATCCCGGATGCGTATATCGAAAAGATCATCGAGGCCGCCCGCTGGGCCATGTCCGGCGCCAATGGCCAGCCCTGGGAGTTCGTAGTGGTCAGGGACCGGAAGAAAAGAGATGGGATCGCCGATTCCTACATAGAGGTGCGGAAAGAGCAATATCTCATCGAGCAAACCCATATGGAGGAATTCAGGCACCCTCAACTTGCCGCCATGCCCGAGGATATTCCGGGATTACGGGAGGCACCGGTGGTGATGGTCGTCTTGGGCGACCGGCGGACCCTCCAGGCCAGCTCTCTGGCAGGGAACTATATTCCCCCTTCCCCGGGGCCGTCCTACACGTACATCAGCAATATGGCTTGCGCCATTCATAATCTCCATCTCGCCGCTGCGGCCCTGGGATTGGGATCCCAGTGGCTCAGCCCCACCCGGGTCTGGGAGTCGGCTCTGCAAAAACTTTTGGATATTCCGGAATTGCTGGAGGTCTTTGCTGTGGTCCCCATGGGATATCCGGCCTACCAGCCGCTGCCGCCTTACCGGAGGGATTTCCAGGAGATCGTTCATTTCGATCAGTATGATCGAACGAAATTCCGCTCGGGAGAGGAGATCATAAGATTCTTGCATCAGTTGAGGAACCGGACCATTCCGGGCTACCGTCAGGGGATCAAATAACGCCGATGGCCGCCGGGTAGAAATGAACCTTGACCTTTTCTACCCCCCCTCGGGGCGCCACCGGCACCCCGCCTAACCTCCAGGGCCGCATGGGGCGCCGGCAGTTTGCACCTGAAAGAAAACCCGGTTTTCTTTTTTCTCGCCCATGCCACTTACCACAGAATAGACGGCCTTGGTGAAGATCTTGTTGATTTTATATCCGGCCATCGCCGAGGCCAGGTAATCCAGAAGAAAAAGTTTGACGGATTCGACAACCTCCCGGGGGAGATCCTCGAAGCGTAGCTTGTGTACATAACTCGCCAACAGGTCGGTTTTTTGTCCATGTCCAGCATCCATCCTTGTTGCAAGTCATTTTTCCGTTCAACGCATCGAAGGTTGTCAGGATCTTGTGCAAATCCTTCGGCGGCACGCCTTTGAAATACTCCCTGAATTTCATGTCCGTGCACCAGCGCAGCTTTGCCTTGCTGGCCGCGGACATGATATAACCTTTTTTTAGGCTTTCCAGCGTGGCGATCACCTCGTCCATTTCATGCTCGCGGCGCTCGAAATGGATGACGCCACGGGTCAACGGCCCGTTGATCATCGTCAGGACGGAGGACCCATCCGTCTGGGTATTTTCGCCAAGTGTTCTGAGCCTATGCCTTGACGGTTCTTTTTCCTATGTCAGTTCATCCAGAACCTGTTTCAGGCGGGCCATTCCCGTTTCCAAGATTTCCATGGATGTGGCAAAGCAGATGCGGAAATGCTTCTGGCCGTTGGCACCAAATTCCGTACCGCTGCGAATCATGATCCCCTTACTGAAAAGGTATTCCGTCATTTTCTGACTGGTCAGAGAATGTTCAAAGCGGGGGAAAAAATAGAAAGCCCCTTCGCATGGCGGTGTGGTCAGCCTCTGGATATCGTTCAATTTCTGCGCAACCAGGTCCTTTCTTTTCTCGTACTCTTGCCGCATCGTTTCGACACATTCCTGGGGACCGGCGGCAGCGGCCGCGCAGGCCATTTGGGCAGGCACGTTGGGGCAGATCATCATCGCCTTGTGGAAGACAACCATTTCTTTAATAAGCGGGGCATCCGCCACCATGTAGCCCACCCTCCATCCGGTCATGGCATAGGCTTTAGAGAAACTGTTCAGCAGGATCGAACGGTTTCGCACTTCCTCGACCTGGCAGATCGAAAAGAACTTGATCGCGTCGTAGATGAGCTTGCAGTAAGTTTCATCAAGAACCAGGAGAAAATTCTTCGTCACGGCAAGCCGGGCCAGACTCCGGATTTCATCTTCCCGCAGGACCCGGCTGGTCGGGTTTCCCGGGCTTGAGATAAATGCAATCTTGGTCTTCCCGGAGATGCATTTTTCCATGACCTCGAAATCGATGTGGAAGTCCTCCCTGAGGGGAACGGAGATCGGCGTTCCGCCGAAGAGGGTGACGGAGTCGGCATAAGCCGAATATTCCGGGTCCGGGAGCAGCACCTCGTCACCGGCATTGAGATATGTAGCGCAGATGGTATGGATAGCCGCGATCCCGCCCGAGGTGATCAGTACATTCTCCGGCCCGCGTTCTACGCCAAAATCCCGTTTGAGGCTTACACAGACGGCTTCCCTCAGCGCCTGTTCCCCGTAGGCACTGCCATAATGGGTAAAATTGTTCCGCATGGCCCGGGTTGCCGCTTCCTGAATATGCGGTGGGGTTGGAAAATCCGGTTCCCCCATCTCCATCCGGATGATGCCTTTAGGGATGACCATCGGTCGCTTGGACCGTTCAGACCCGGACAACTGTTTCACGCGATCAGATATTTCAAACATCTTGTTTCTCCTTGTGAGGGGTGACGGACTCTATTGCGGTTTGTGGGTCCGATAATATTCGTAACCTGCTTCCAGTGCCTTCATATTGAGTTCTTCGAATTTTTTGGGAACGCTGCTCGCGACGACCTGCCTCAGGACGTCAAAACTCCCCGGGTTGATCGGTTCAATAACGGCCCCCAGCATGAAGATGTTGGCCACCATCCGGTTTTTGAACTCTTTCTCGGCCTGCTCGGTTGCAGGAACCGCAAAGGTCTTCGTGTAAGGGGCAGGAATCGACTTGATCAAGGTGTCGTCATAGACGATAAGGGTCCTTTCCTGGTCCGCTTCGGAGAGAAGCCTTTTCAAAGCCTCCTCGGACATGAAGACCATCAGGTCCGGACGCGAGCTCTTGGGATAGTTGATCTGCCGGTCCGAAATCACCACATCGGTGCGGCAGGCCCCTCCGCGCGAGGCCGGTCCGTAAGATTGGGCCTGGGCGACCTGCAGGTCGGGAAAGTGCTCCATCATCCGGGCCATGATCACGCCCATGAGGATGATGCCTTGCCCGCCGAATCCTGTGAAGATGATCTCCTTTCTCATGGGTTCTCCTTCCCCTCCGTTTTGGCAACGACCGTCAGGACCATGTCCGGGCATTGGGTTTCGCACAGCCCGCAGACCCGGCAGTTTTCGATTTTTGCCACACGGGGCATGCGGTAGTCCAGAGCGCTCCTCTCCTGACCGGGCTCGAACACCTCGAACTTGCAGACATACTGGCACAGCAGGCAGCCTTTACAGTACCTGCGATCGATTTCTATCCTTTCCGCGCTTTTCAACGATCGCCTCCTTTGGCCTCAGCCTCGTCTTTCACTTTCCGGTTCATCCGCCGGACCTCCTCCATGAACTCGGGTTTCTCGATCTGCAGGAGATCCCCCACCGGGATTTTCCCCTCCGCCTCGACCTCCCCCCACCGGGAGGGGTCTTTGGCCGCCACGCAGTTGTCCTTCAGCCACTGTAAATTGAACTGCGGGGACCCGGATCCCAGGATGTACCTTCCGGTCTGAACCGGGCATTGGGAAATGATTTCAATAAAGGAAAACCCTTTATGGTTAATCGCCTTCTTGAAGGTCCGGGTGAGCTGTTTGGTATGTACCGTGGACCAGCGGCTGACCATGGTGGCCCCCGCCGCGACGGCGATCTTGCAGCCATCAAGGGGTTTTTCGAGATTGCCGTAAGGGGTGGTTTGGGTTCTCGACCCGACCCCCGTGCTGGGCGCGACCTGCCCGCCGGTCATCGCATAGATCTGATTGTTGACGATGACGACCGTCATGTCGATATTCCGCCGGGCGGCGTGGAGCAGATGGAGTCCCCCGATGGCCAGGCCGTCGCCGTCCCCCGTGAAGACGACCACCTTGCGGGAAGGCCGTGAAGCTTTCAGTCCTATTGCGGCGGGGATAGCGCGGCCATGGAGGA
>Ga0208373_1001267_pt1 | contig 34765 bp, 35 predicted proteins | sample RifOxyC2_FD_184036 | JGI IMG/M metagenome (GOLD analysis project Ga0208373, IMG submission 184036) | Soil microbial communities from Rifle, Colorado - Rifle Oxygen_injection C2 (SPAdes) | ecosystem: Environmental > Terrestrial > Deep subsurface > Rock core/Sediment | place: Rifle, Colorado... | reverse complement strand
TCAGAAAAAAAGCTTGCCAAGTCTATTTTATAACTTTCCGGTACCGTTTCGGAGGAAATTATTTCTACTGCTGATTTCAGATTATTTACGGGATAAATATTGAGTTTTTCAACAATTGCAGCTTCATTTTTATTCATTTCCGGAAGAATCAAACCATCGAAACATTCCTCCTTTAATTTAATCGCAATCGGAAGAACGCCTTTTACCCTTCTTATTGAACCATCCAGAGAAAGTTCACCAATAAGCGAATATTTTTTGCTAATATTTGCTTTTATCTGGGCTGTAGCAATAAGAATGCCGATTGCAATCGGCAAATCAAATATTGCACCCTCTTTTTTTATGCCTGCAGGAGCAAGATTTACCGTAACTCTTTTTGGAGGAAAATCATAACCTGAATTTCTTATTGCTGAAACCACCCTGTCTCTTGATTCTTTTACGGTTGTATCAGGCAGCCCTACAATATTAAATGTAGGCAAACCTTTGGATATATCAACTTCAACAGTAACAATATAACCGTTAATACCATAAACAGCTGCAGAACTTACTTGTGATAGCATAAAATTTATCCTGGAACTTACTCCTTTTCACAAATTTTCTTTAATTATTTCTTCCAATTCGGATAATCCGGGAAGCTTATATATGTCTCTAACAAATATTCCGCGGCGGGTATGCTTTTTCCATGACAGATATGCTAATTTGCCAGTTTTAGAAACCTTTGGCGATGACGACGAAAAAAATACGTTATTTATAAGTGTTTCAACCTTTTTATTTTTTATGTTTATTATGTAAATCGCTTTATTCTGATAAACATCCTTTAACTCTATATTTCTGATATTTTTATTTCTTCTTGTAGAACCTAAAAACACAACCGAATTACCGTCTTCGGTAAATATCGGATATTTATTATATGAATTATCCGATACTATTTCTTCTGTTTTCTTACTCATTAAATCGGTAATATAAATGCCGTTAAAATCCAAAGAATCCACCTTTCCATCGTTATTTGTGTCCCGTCTTTTTGAAAGGTACATCGCATATCTGTCATCGGGTGAAAATGAAGGAAAAGAATTATCATACATATCCCTTGTGATTTCTTCTGTAGTCCTGTCCATTATATCCGTTAGATATATTGAAGATGCATCTCTAAAGTCTATTTTACCGTCACCGTTAGTATCCTTCCGCCATGAAGAGTAGAGTATATATTGTCCATCATTAGATATTGCAGGCGCAGTATTTTCAAATTTATCCGATACTACTTCGCTTATAACATTCGTTTTTATGTTTATTGAATATATGCCGGAATTACCGCCTATTCGCCGCCAACTGCAGAATATTACCGATTTATTATCAGGTGAAAATGTCGGTTTTCGACAGAATAGCTTTTCCGATACCAGCAACCGTTCATCGTTCTTTTCCAAATCATAGATATATATCGCCGCAGAATCCTTCGCATTAATTTTTCCGTCCCCGTTAGTATCGCGACGGCGGGAAAGATATAAAGCATATTTGCCGTCAGAAGAAAAAGAACAGTCGGAATTATGATATTTATCCTCCACAATCAGCTTTTCATCCTTTCCCTCAATACCTACTACATAGACACACCCGTTATCAAGATAATTAATATAACCATCACCATTTGTATCACGTCTTCTTGATACATATATAATTTTTTTGCCGTCGGATGAAAAATTAAGACAGGAATTATAATATCTATCGGACGATATTTTTTTAAAATTCGTTATTTTAGTTATATTATTAATAATTTCTTGTGACGGCGATTGTCTTATGCATTCTATTAAATTCTCCTTTGCCTCAATCAAAAAATTCTTTTTATAATAACCTTCCGCAAGGTAATATAATAATGACGGATTTTGGGGATTTTTGGAAACCAAATCAGAAAATACCTTAATAGCGTCGTCGTATCTGCCATTGTTCAACAATTCAATACCTTTGTCCTGTTTTGTTTTAAAAAATATCATTTTTTATATAGTATACCCGGAGACTGCAAAAGCGTTTTGTATATGCTCTATTTTATCATTAATAATCGCAATTATGTCAAAACGATAATCCGAATTAAGTGAGTTCCTTTTAATAAATGCTATCGCTGCGCGAGCAAGATGTTTTTGTTTATATTTATTTACAGCAAGTTGTGGAACACCGTATTTATTACCACTTCTTGTCTTTACTTCAACAAAAATTATCGTGTTATCTTTTCTTGCAATTATATCTATTTCACCGAATATTGTCCTGTAGTTCTTACTTATAATTTTATATCCGGTATTTTCGAGAAACTCTTCCGCGATTTTTTCGCCGTGTTTTCCGATTTTATTTGGTTGTTCCATAAAATTTTACCAAGAAAATATTGAAAATTACTTATTACTTAGACTACATTTGCTAAATTTCCGTATAAATCCACTCCGCCAGCTGGTAGAAAGTGACTGGAAAACTTCATTTTCTAATAGGATTTTACCGGTTCAAAACTTCTTCTGTGAATTTCACACGGACCATATTTTTTTATAGCAGCTATATGCTTTTCCGTACCGTAGCCCTTATGCTGTGCAAAACCGTATTCCGGATATTTCTTGTCAAATTCGTCCATCATCAAATCACGTGTTACTTTAGCTATTACAGATGCAGCAGCAATAGATGCGCTTTTTGAATCCCCGCTAATAATATTTTTTTGTTTTATACTTATATCTATATACTGATTACCGTCAATAATGGCAAGTTCAGGCAAGGTATCGAGCTTTTCAATCGCAGTTTTCATTGATAGTTTAGTGGCTTCCAATATATTTATTCTGTCTATAGTAAAATTATCCACTATTCCAACCTGATATTCAATACAATTTTTTATTATTTCTTTGTAAACGGCAAGACGTATTTTCGGGGAAAGTTTTTTTGAATCGTTAAGATTTTCTATTATTATTTCTTTATTTAGAATCACTGCTGCTGAAACGACAGGACCTGCTAACGGACCTCTGCCAGCCTCATCAACACCCGCTATAATACTATCAGAGCAAATCAGACTATCAAAATCCCACAAATCTCTCATTTTAAAAATCTATTCCTTAAGATAGTTGATGATTAGATTATGGTGCTTTTGTTCCTTGCGATTGTTCTTTTCCGGTACGTTCTTCCATTCTGGCGGATTTGCCCGACAGTCCTCTTAAATAATATAAACGACTTCTTCTGACTTTTCTATGTTTCATCAATTCAATTTTTTCCAATCGCGGCGAATTTAGCATAAATACTCTTTCAACACCTATCCCAAAAGATATTTTTCTAACGGTCATTGTTTTGCTGTTGCCTGCACCGCGTATTCTTAAAACAGTGCCTTCAAAAACCTGTGTCCTTTCGGAATCACCCTCTATAATTTTATAATACACTTTAATTAAATCACCGGAATTGATTTCCGTCATGCTTTTTTTAGCATACTGACTTTCTACGACACTTATTAGATTTTCCATCTCATCCTCCATTTATTTTTCATTACTATTTCCGCTTATTGTTTTTACAGATTTTATCAAGCCCTATTAATTCCGGTCTTTTTTTAATAGTGTTTTTTACTGCATTTTCCTTTTTCCATTTTTCAATATTTTTATGATTACCCGATAGAAGCACTTTAGGCACTTTTATACCGCAGAAATTATAAGGTCTTGTATATACGGGACTAATCAGTTTTCCGTTCCATAAAGAATCTTGTTCCAAGGAATCTTTTTTGCCGACAACTTTTGGTATAAGCCTGCCTATAGTATCTACAAGCACCATGGCGGGAATTTCGCCGCCTGTCAAAACATAGTTACCGATAGATATTTCTTCATCTATAAATTTTAGAACGCGTTCATCAACACCACCGTAATGTCCGCAAATTAATATCAGATGTTGAATTTTTGAAAGCTCTTTCGCTTTTTGTTGATTTAAAACTTTGCCTTGCGGCGATAAAAGTATAACCTTACAACTTTTTTGTCTTGGGCGAAGTCGAAATACCGCCCTTATCGCCTTTACTATCGGCGGTGCCATCATAATCATTCCTGCTCCACCGCCGTACGCTTTATCATCTACGGTTTTATGCTTACCATCGGCGAAATCCCTGATATTGGTAATTCTTATATTTATAATTTTTCTTTCAACTGCCTTTTTAATTAAACTTTCAGAAAAAACAGATTCAAAGAGCGAAGGAAAAAGTGTTAAAATATCTATTTGCATTTTACCCCGTTAGAGATAGAAAGCATTTATGCTTTCGTGGTAACATAGAATACTCTTTTTATATTTCTTATCTTTTCCCATGATAGATTATATTTACAAACAATTTTATCTCTAACGAGGATCATTCTACTACTTCTACCCTATATTTTTCATTCTTTCTTGTTGCCGAAGCCGATACAACCTGCCTTATTGCTTTTATTATCCTACCCTGTTTACCTATTATCCTGCCCTTATCTGCATCATCAACTTTGATATTTACAACCTTGCCAATCTCAGAATCAACAATTGATATATCAACTTTGTCTGTATTATCCACAAGTGACTTAACAATGTATTCAACAAGCTCTTTCATAATCATACCCCTAATAACTGCAAAAATAACGCACAGTTAATGCACATCAAATATTTTTCTGAATTTCTGTTTGTTTTTTTAATAAATTCTTCACAGTATCAGATACTATCGCCCCGGTCTTTATCCAGTAATTAATTCTCTCTATATTTAAAGAAATATCCTTTTTATTACGAGGATTATAATGTCCTAATTCTTCTATCGGAGTTCCTTGACATCTCTTTTTGGAATGAATAACTATTACCCTATATACAGGTTTAAGCGTTTTACCTATTCTTTTCAACTTGATAGCTACTGCCATTTCTCCCCCCTTGTCTCGCCGAAGCTCGATAGAGCGTAGGCGGATGAACTATTTTGATAATTCTCTTAGTTTTTCTATGCTTTTTCTAATCCCTAATTCGGTTTTAAATACTGCGGAACCGGCCACAACCAATTCAGCACCTGCTTTCACAACCTCGGATATCGTATCAAAATTTATTCCACCATCAATACCTATTTTAAATTTATTTTTAAGTTTCCCCCTACATTCCTTAAGCCGGCTTACTTTTGATAAAACTGTTGGCATGAATTTCTGGCCGCCAAAACCGGGATTGACGCTCATTACCATAACCATAAAAACATCTTCAAGATACGGTTTAATCTTTTCTATCGGGGTTCCGGGATTTAATGAAATTCCGGCTTTTACATTTAAATCTTTTATTTTTTTTATTATCCCTAACGGACTGTTTGTCGTTTCAATATGGAAAGTTATCCAGTCGCTGCCCGCTTTTGCAAACGCTTCTACATAACGCTCCGGATTTTCGATCATCAGATGTGTATCCAAGATAGATTTAGTTTTTTTTCTTATTGATTCAACTACCACAGAACCTATTGTTATGTTGGGCACGAAATGACCATCCATTACATCAATATGAAAAATACCGATATTCTCTTTTTCACATTCGCTGATATCAGATATTAAGTTTGAAAAATCCGCAGATAATATTGACGGTGAAATCTCTATACTCATTGTTCTTGCCTTGTCGCTATCCAGAATCTGACCGGTTGCCCTGTACTTATAACCATATCCGTGCCAGGCACATGTTTAATTATAGAATTCTGTTCTAAAGTCGGATCATTGACCATATCTATATTTTGAATGATAATATCATTATTATTGCACCACTCTTGAGCTTCAAAAAAACTTTTTCCTTTAAAATCCGGCATTAAAATTGTGCCCGGTGGTGGCGGTCCGTGAGAAACTATTATATTAACCAATCCGTCCTTTCTTGCAGAGGTTCTTGGCATCGGATTCTGCGACATTATATTTCCTTTCGCTATATTATTGGAATATCTTTCTTCCTGTTCACCCAAATCCAGACTATTCTTCCTTAAAATTAACTGGGCTGAACGAACAGTCTGATTTGTCAGGTCCGGCACAAATATAACTTCCCCGCCTGCAGAAACTATTACTTTAATAGCTCTGCCTTCCTTAACTATACTGCCCGACACCGGAGTTTGAGAAATTACTAAACCTGCTTGCAGTTCTGAATTAAAAACTTCACCGGTTTTTTTTAAATATAGATTCAAAGAGGATAACGTGTCTAAAGCATCTACAATATTTTTACCGATAATATTCGGTACAATCTGATCTTTTTTACTATGAATTAAAGCATCAATTAAACGATTTAATCCGGTAAAAAAAATAATTGCTATTATTAAAAAAAATAAAGTCCATTGTATCGCTTTCTTCACTTCTTTTCTCAATACCATTACACAAAAATATAAACTTAATATATGACAGTTGGAACTTTCATTTCTGCCATTTTTTCTAATCTTTTAATACGTTCATTTATAGACGGATGTGTTGAAAACAACTTCATTAACGATTCTCCCCTTAACGGGTTAACAATAAACATATGCGCCGTAGACGGTTCAACCTTATTGGGTATTTTTTTAGAATAACTCTCCAGTTTTTGGAGCGCCGTTGCAAGGGATAATGGTTTATTTGTAAGTTTAGCTCCGGCTTCATCCGCACTATACTCCCTTGATCTGGAAATAGCCAGCTGTATCAAAAGAGCTGCAATCGGCGCAATAATTGCCATAGCTAAAAGTCCGATACCGCCACCCCTATTATTATCATCCCTTGAACCTCCGCCGAATATAGCGGCAAATTGTGCCATCCTTGCCAGCATCGAAATGGCGCCTGCCATAGTTGCTGCAATCGTTGCAATTAAAATATCCCTATGGGATATGTGCGAAAGTTCATGTGCTATAACTCCTTCAAGTTCATTGGCATCTAAGATGTTTAATATACCTTTAGTTACTGCAACAGCGGCATGATGTGGATTTCTGCCGGTGGCAAAAGCATTGGGGATTTCCATTGGCAAAATATATATCTTGGGCATAGGAATTTTCGCTTTTACCGTTAAATTTCTAACAACTTTATAAATATCGGACGCTTCTTTTTCCGATACGGGTTTTGCTCCATACATAGCAAGCACGATTTTATCCGAAAACCAGTACATCACAAAATTCATAATAGCAGCAAACATAAAAGCAATTACCATACCTTGTTGGCCGCCTATTGCATTGCCTATAAATATAAAAAGTAACAACATGGAGAACATTAATAAAAATGTCTTTATACCATTCATAAAACTCATCCTGAATAACTTAATTATTATATATAATTATTTTTATTTGTCAATCTAATTTATCGCCGATTTTAAGATTGTGTCCTTGTAAAAAAGACCATGCAGACATAACATTTTTTGACGGGGGGTGAACGGACTTGATTAATAAATAACCTTTCCCACATTTTAATACAAAACCGATGTTTTTATGCAAAGCTACAACGGAACCGATAGGAAGCAAATCTGAACAGGGATAATTCGGTTCCTGAATAATTTGTGCATCAAGTATTCTTAAGTTTTGAATTGTGAATTGTGAATTGTGAATTGTGATAAATGCCCCCGGCCAAGGTTTAGTCCCACGAATCAAATTAAATATTGTTTCTGCAGTTTTTTCTACGTCTATCTTGCCGTCTTCTTTTTTCAGCTGCGGTGCAAAACTCGGATTCCCGACTTGTTCTTCACCTTTGTAATTTTCCTTTATCTTTACAACAGTCTCTCGTAAAACATCCAATGCAACCGGAATAAGCTTTTCCCTAAGAGTATTTGTGTCGTCATTTTTATCTATGTTAATTTTTTTCTGAAATATTATTCTGCCTGTATCCATTCCCTCGTTCATCCAAAAGCTGGTAACTCCAGTTTCGGTTTCTCCATCAATTAACGCCCGCTGAATCGGGGCTGCACCACGATATTTCGGGAGTAGCGAAAAATGAAGGTTCACACAACCGATAGAAAATATATCCAGCACTTTTTTGGGTAATATTTTTCCAAATGCCGCTACTATACCGACATCCGGTTTAATTGCGGACAAGTTTGAAATAAAAACCGCATCATCAATTTTTTCAACACTAAATACCCTAATCAGTTTTTTTATGGCGTTCTGTTTCACTTCGGATGGTAACGACTGGAGGTGTCTTTTTGCAGGTTTATCACATCTCGTGACCACTGCGATAATATTTTCATTATCTATTAAATAATCCAATAACGGATTTACATATTCGGGAGTACCAAAAAAAATCGTTTTCATTTTTTCTTAAAATATTCACGCTTAAGTCTCCACCTCTTCAACGGATTGATTCTGTCAATAAATACGTTGCCGTTAAGATGGTCTATTTCATGTTGGAATATCCTAGCCAACAATCCCTCAACTTCAAGATCTATCTCTTTGCCTGCCGTATTAAGTCCGAGCAATCTTATTGTTTTAGAGCGTTTGACTTCCGCCGCTATTCCGGGAAGCGATAAACAACCTTCCTCTGAATAAACACCACCTTTTGAAGATGTAATTCTGGGATTTATGACTATTATCGGATTTTTTTTTCCTTCAGGCTTAATGTCCGACACAAAAATACTTTTTGATATGCCAACCTGGTTAGCCGCCAAACCCACCCCGCTGAAAAAATACATTGTCTCAAGCATATCTTTAGCCAATTTAAGTATATCCCCGTTAATTTTTGTTATTTCATCGGTTTTTTTTCTGAGTATTTCTTCTGGATATTTTTTAATTTGCATTATTGCCATAAATCAAATTATACTTTATTGCTAATTAATGTCAATAAATAATTAGTTTTAAGAAATGTTTCAATCTTAAAATCTGCAATCTTAAGTTACCTCTCTATCCTATTAATTTTTCTATTTTTTTCAGCAGTTCATCCATAACGAAAGGTTTGGGAATATATTCATCTGCCTTAAGAAAAACGGTGCCGATGTAACGATCTTTATGCTCGCGTTTTTTCGTAAGCAAAATTACCGGTATCTTTTGGGTAGCAGGATTTGTTTTTATATCCGAACAGACTTCATATCCAGTCTTTCCCGGCATAAGCAAATCTAATATAATTAGGTCCGGTTTCTTAGTTTCAATTATTTTTGAACCCTCAATACCGTCAAAAGCTGTGATATATTCATATTTATCCGAAGGTAGATTCGCCATTATTAATTCAGCAATATTAGGATCATCATCAATAATAATAATTTTTTTCTTATTCTCCATAGTTTCACTCTCCAATAGACTTTTTACTTTATTTATAACCGTCTCCATTTCAAACGGTTTAGCTATATACTCGCTTACTCCTATTTTTTTTGAGATTCCCTTATCCAATTTTTCATCTCTTGCTGAAAGTATAATGATTTTTGGTGTTGGAGATACATACAAACCGTCTTCATATAATACGTTCCAGCAAAAATGGTAACCATCCATAACAGGCATTTTTAAATCTACAATAATTAAATCAGGTTTATTTTTTCTAAATTTCTCTATACCTTCCAACCCGTCCATGGCAGTAAACACCCCGTATCCTTCCATTTTCAGGTTTATTTCAAGCAGTTTTAAAATGCTTTTATCATCATCAACTACTAATATTTTTTGTTTGTTGTTTTGCATATTCCAAATCTTTAATATTTTTTCTCCTATTGAAAATGTAACAGCTTTTTCTACCCTTACCATCCAATTTTGCGAACATTTTTGTCTCTGTAGCTAATTCCACAATCTCTCCATAATGTCTAACATTAATATTTTCATTCGTAACAATACCGATTGACAAAGACATTAGTTTGAATTTTTGTTTCTTGCCAAGTCTGTTTTTTTCTACTATGCAACCTTTTTTTGCATCTTCTAAGCTGTAAAACTTTTCAACTACGTTGTCAAATAATTCAATTATTTTTCGACAATTTGTCTCGGCATATTCCGGTTTACTAATCAGGACAAAATCATCGCCGCCAATGTGTCCTATAAATTCATTATATCTCACAATTCTTCTAAGACTGTCCGCAACATATTTAATAACCCTGTCTCCTTTATTAAATCCGTATCTATCATTATATGCCTTAAAATTATTTATATCAATATACGCAAATGCAAACTTTTCATCGTTATTCAGTCTGCTGTTTACTTCTTGTACGATACTGGCATTTCCGGGCAAATATGTCAATGGATTGGCGGATAGAATATGCATTGTCCTCTTCAAGATTGCATCAACTTTAATTACCAATTCTTGAACATCAAAAGGCTTAGAAATATAATCGTCGGCACCCAACCTTAATCCCTTCATTTTATCAAACAACTTATCCTTTGCCGACAATATAATTATAGGAGTAAAAAAGTTTGTCCTTTTCCTTCTTAAATACTGACATATCCTATATCCGTTTACTTCCGGAAGCATTATATCTAAAATTATTAAGTCATATTTTTCCTTTTCTATTATTTCCAATGCTGTTTTACCGTCATATATATAATTGACCTGATAACCGGAACTCTCAAGATTAATTTTTAGCAATTCAACAACTGAAGAATCGTCATCTATTATTAATATTTTCGGCGGTTTTGCTTTTGTCTTATTGCAATCGGCATTTAAAAAGTCAGTATTTGTTATTTTATCTAATTCACTTAACATAATATTACTATATGATTGCTGTAACAATCACTGATTGTACAGATTAAAGCTCGTTGTTAAATCATATTCCATCAAAAATAGTTTTGAATGCTTTTATTATTCTCTTTAGGTAGAATATTTTATACCGTTTCTATTGGATCTACATCAAGAACCATATTCACGCCTTTCTTAGGATATGCTTCCATGATTCTCATTAGTTTTAATGCTATTTCGTTAAAATCATTTTCATTCACTTTCAGCAGAATCTGCCATCTGTGCTTACCTGCGAGAAAAGGAACAATTTTTGGTACCGGTCCCAATATAACTAAATCTTTCTCATCTTTTAGATACGATACTATGCTTTCGGATTCAATAATAATATCTTTTTCTTTTTTTCCCAAGATTGTTATATTTATTAATTTTTTATATGGGGGCCATAAAAATTCTTTTCTAAATTCAAGTTCATGATTAAAAAATTTCTCATAATCATACTCGGCAGCATGCTTTATAGCATAATGTTCCGGTTCATCAGCTTGAATAATTACCTGGCTTTCAGACGACCCCCTTCCGCATCGGCCTATGGAATGCGTCAAAATAGAAAATGTGCGTTCCGCAGCGCGAAAATCAGCCGAATATAAACCGGAATTGGCATTTATTACACCTACCAACGTTATGTTGGAAAAATCAAATCCTTTTGCAGCTATCTGGGTTCCTATTAAAATACAGGGATATCCTGATTTCATTGTCTGGAATATTTTTAAATGTGTGTCTTTTGTATCTGAATCCATTCTAATAATTTTAGTATTAGGAAATAATTTCCTTACTATTTCTTCAACCTTTTCCGTACCATAACCCGAATAAATAATACTACCGTTACAATCCGGGCAATTTTTGATAAAAGTCTGCTTATAACCGCAATAATGGCATAAAAGAACTGATTGATTCTTATGGGCAATCAACGGTATCAAACATTTCGGGCATTTTATAACTTGCTCGCAATTAGAACATTTAACGGATGTTGCCCAACCGCGTCTGTTAATAAATAAAAAAATCTGCTTTTTATTTAATATTGCCGATTGGATTGCAAATTGCAAAGGTTTTGATATCGCAAACCTTTTTGTATATTTAAGGTTTATTACCGTAACTTTCGGAAGAGGTCTTCTTTCTATCCGTTCCGACAACTTTAGAATCTCTATGGTTTTATGCTTCACTTTATTATATGTTTCAATTGACGGAGTTGCTGAACCAAAGACTACTACACCGTTCACTATTTCCGCCCTTTTTATGGCAATATCTCGTGCATGATATCTCGGCGCTTGAATATTTTTATAGAATTCGTCGTCTTCTTCATCCAGAATAAAAAGATTCGGATTTCTTACAGGCAAAAATATAGCTGAACGAGTGCCTAAAACAACTTTAATAATCCCGATCTTCAATTTTGCAAAAAAAATGCTTTTATCTCTCTGGCTTAAATTACTGTGCCACAGACCTAATTTATCGCCGAAACGGTCGTATAACAATTCTTCGAATTGATTTGTTAACGAAACATCAGGAACAAGATAAATAGCTGAACCGCCCTGATTAATACATTGTTCAATAGCCTTAATATAAATCTCAGTCTTGCCTGAATCATTTATTCCGTATAGAAGGAAATTTGCCTGCCTGCGGTTTTTAATAGAATCAACAATTCTTTCAGTTGCATTTTTTTGCTCATCGGTAAGCGTTACCGGGGATATTGTTTTTATATGTTTGTTTAAATGTCCGGTTACTTTTTTTGAAATTCTCACATTTTTTGGCAAAATAAGGTTCAAAGCGGAACCAAGCGGGCATAAATAATACTTGGAAATCCAATACGCAAGGCTAATAATATCATCCGTAATTATAGGTTCACTATCTATAACTTTATATATTTTTTTAAGATGCAAATCCGATTTTTTCTTTATTGCAACTACAAACCCGGTAATTTTCCTATTGTTAAAAGGCACTATAATACGACAGCCGGTTTTCACCTCAAAATCCGACAAATAATCAAAATTTCTATTTATATTTAATGGTAACGCCACTTCTAAAATCATATTAGATTGTTTTTTTAATCGGCAAGTTTTATAATGACAGTTCTTTTTTTATTTTCTTAATGTCTTCCCATGTATCAACTTTCCAACCAGGATTCCGTAAAAGTGCAGCGGGATGATATGTAGGTATTACTTTTATACCTTTATAATCGTAAAATTTGCCTCTAAGTTTACCTATCGGCATATCCAAACCGGTCAAAATTACTGCAGAAAAACTGCCAAGTGCACAAATAACTTTTGGTTTTATTAGTTCAATTTGTTTTTCAAGATAAGGTAAACAAGCAGATGCCTCTTCTCTACTCGGCTTTCTATCATTACCCCTTTTATCAGGCCGGGACGGATCTATCATCGGATGACACTTAACTATGTTGGCTATATATACATCCGCTCTTTTTAAACCTAAAGCCTTTGGGACGGTTATTATATCATCCAATAATTTACCTGCCTTGCCGACAAAAGGTCTACCAAGACGATCCTCATCAAAACCCGGTCCCTCACCAACAAACATAAGTTTTGCTTTTTGATTACCCTCACCGAATACGGTGTTTTTTCTTGAATTAGAAAGCGGACATTTTTTACAATTTTTTACAACTTCATATAATTTTCCAAGTTCCTGTTCAATTTTATCTTTATACTCTGATTTTATTACATGCTCCATATCTTCCTCTTTCAACTGATGAATATATTTTATAGTATGATTTATCAGATTATTTAAATTATTCATATACTATTTCTTTCCTTTTTGTGATTTTTTTGAACCATGGAAATATCCATTCACACAATCAACTAATTTATTTATTTCCAATGGTTTCTCAAACCAAGCGATAAATCTTGCAGATTCGGTATTATCAAATAATCTTTTAGTATCACTCATACCGGTTATAATAATAACCGGTATATCTTTTGTCTCAGATTCATCTTTAAGCTCTAAATCTAATGTATAGCCGTCTATTCTCGGCATCATTATATCAAGGATTACTAAATCCGGCCTTTCCTCTTTAATCTTTTCTAAGGCGGTTTCCCCGTTGATGCAACTAATCACGTCATATTTATCACTTCTAAGATTCACATTAAGCAACTGTAAAATATTCGGATCATCATCAGCAATCAGTATTTTTTTCTTGTTCATAATTCCACCTCCGTTTAATGTTCCTTGATTGATTCTTCAATTCTTTTTGTCATTACCTGTATGTCAAAAGGTTTTGAAAAGAATATGTTTGCACCAAGCGCAAAAGCCCTTTCAATATCGGATTTCTGCGTATATGCAGTCAGAAATACAATCAACACATTTTTATATTTTGGATTCTTTTTTACTCTTCCACATATTTCCCAGCCGTTTATTTTTGGTATCCCGATATCAAGGATTAAAACATCGGGATTAAACTCATCCATTTTTATTAATGCTTCTTCACCGTCATATGCAGCCTCAACCTCAAAACCGGAACTTAAAAAATTTACCTTAAGCAGATTTGAGATATTTATCTCATCTTCAACAATTAACACTTTTTTTAACATATGTTAATCCAATTACATTCTTACTGTTGCCTTGAATATTGAAGAACTGTGAGCTTACACCCGCAGAATTTAATAAACGCGGATTAACTCACCCGTTTATCTTCATTCCTATGCGGAATTAAAAACGAAAAACAACTGCCTCCAGATATATTATTTTCCACCCAAATCTTACCACCGTGCAACTCTACTATTGTATGAGCTATTGATAACCCCAGACCGGTGCCAGTTTTTTTACGCACCACATCATCTTCTATAGTAAAAAATTTTTCAAATATTTTTTCTTTAAATTCGTCAGCTATTCCTGGTCCTTTATCAAAGACATCCACTCTTATACCGTAAATATGATTACTTATATTGACCTTTATAACTGAACCTTTTGGAGAAAACTTAATTGCATTCCATATTATATTCTGTAAAACCTGAATTATCCTGTCCTTGTCTATTTCTACTGAACCGATGTTTTTATCCGATTCAAGTATAATACTGTTGCTTTTTAGAATCATATTTATATTGGCAATAGTTTCCTTTGTTATTTTCACAATATCTACTTCTTCTTTATATAACTTTATTATTCCGGTTTCCATTTTTGAAATGTCAAGAAAATCAGAAATCAACCTTGAAAGTCGGTGGGATTCTGTTTGAATAATATTCAAATATTCAATTCTGTTATGTTCGGATATTTTTAACTTTTTGTTCAAAAGGGTATCTGCATATCCCATTATTGAAGTAAGCGGTGTTCTTAAATCATGGGCAACAATGGAAATAAAATTGGATTTTTTCTTATCCAGCTCTATTAGTTGCTTATTTATTTTATCCAATTCCATACTGCGTTCTATTAATTTTGCATTCAGCATTCTGACATCATCCGTGGCGTTCTGAACTTGTTCTTCAAGATTATTATAGAAATTATTTAATTCACTTATCATAATATTAAACTGTTCGGATATCTCTCCTAATTCATCTTTTTTTGATACAGGCACAAAACAATTGAAATTCTTTTTTGATACGCACCTTGCTGCATTATATAGTGATTTTAAAGGTTTAAGAAAAATGTTCAGTAAAAAATAAAAAATAATTACTATAATGAAAGAAGACACTGAATATATTATTATCCCGGTCGTCAAATTGCTCTTTATTATTTCGTTAAAAATACGTATGTTAAAACCAACATTTATAGAACCTATCTTTAAGCCTTCCTTTCCTTTTATTTCTCTATGTACATTATATATATCGCTTTTTAACTTTAAGATATTGTCGGTTCTTAAAGCGACTTTTGTGTAGTTTATTCGTCCGCTATATGTGATAAAATCATCATTTTTATCATAAAAAATAATATATTCCGTTTCAGGAGCAATAACAATATTCTTGGCATATTCATGCATCTTGTTTAATCCCGACATTATATCTTCTTTCATTATCATATAACCGAACGTTTCTACGATATGGTCCATTGAAGTTGCAATATTGGTCTTTAATGTTATATTTAATAGCTTGTTCTTAATATGCACTGCGAATATAATAATCACAGTATTAACAATAATAAATGTTATTAGAAGCTTTGCTTTAAACGATAATTTATCAAAATTCAGCGTGTTAATACTCCTCTTATATCACCAATAATTATTTCAGCTAAAGACTTTTTTGAAATGCTTTTGAATTTTTTAATTTTATCTTCGGTTATAATAGCGCCTTTGCTTCTGTCACTATTGATTGTGCTTGGCTCGTTTGCAATTATGATATCCAACTTTTTCTTAATAAACTTATTTTGCGCATTTTTAATCAAATTATTAGTTTCAAGTGCAAAACCAACAAGAATCCTTTTATTATTATATTTTTCTTTTGAAACTTCAAGAAGAATATCCGGATTAGATATCAATTCCAATTTTAGTTTCCCGATTGTTTTCTTTATCTTATCTTTAGATGCATTTTTTACCTTATAGTCGCTTACCGCGGCACAAGAAATAAAAACATCGCATTTGTTAAAATATTTTTTAACCTGATTAAACATTTCCGAGGCGGAAATAACTTTGATAAATTTTATTCCTTTAGGCGGTTTTAGACAGGTCGGGCCGCTAATTAAAATTACATCCCCTAATTTCTTAGATTCCTCCGCTAAAAGATAACCCATTTTGCCGGAAGAATCATTAGAAATAAACCTTATAGGATCAATATATTCCTTTGTAGGACCCGCTGTTATCAAAACAACTTTCTTTTTCATTTTATATATTTATTTAATTCAGATATGATTTTGTCTGGCTCGGACATTCTGCCGATATCTTTATCACAACAGGCGAGTTCACCTTTTTCAGGACCAATAAATTTGCAACCGATTCCCTTGAGATATAAGATGTTTTTTTGTGTGATAGGATTCTTATACATCTCAGAATTCATTGCAGGACAGAACACTATCGGGCATTTGACGGAAAGTGCAAGTGTCGTGAGGGCGTCATCGGCTATCCCGGATGCAATCTTTGCTATAATATTGGCTGTTGCAGGTGCAATTAAAAATAAATCGGATTTTTTCGCTATTGATACGTGCTCAATTTCCCAGTCAAAATCTATAGAAAACATATTGATATATACTTTATTCCTTGATAATGTCTGGATAGTAAGCGGCGTTATGAATTCCGATGCATTTTTTGTCATAACAGGGATAACTGATGCACCTGATTTAATCAACAGACGTATAATCTCGCATGACTTATATGCCGCAATTGAACCGCTAATTCCTATGATGATATTCTTATTTTTTAAATCAGTCATTTTTCATCCTCTCTTTAATAATGTTCTTTATTTCGTTAAACGCTTTCTCCAGCGAATCATTCACTACTATATAATCATAATACTTTCTATATTCCATTTCCATTTTTGCATTCTTTAACCGTTTTTTTATTTCCTGTTCGGAATCACGATGGCGTTTTCTCAATCTATCTTCAAGCACTTTCATTGAAGGTGGAATAACGAAAATCAACAACGACTCCGGATATATTTTTTTTACATTTAATGCACCTTTTACATCAATATTCAATACTACATCTTTGCCCTTCTTAAGGTTATTATCAAGTTTTTCTTTAAGTGTTCCGTAATAATATCCGTGTACTATGGCTGTTTCAATGAATTTCCTTGCTTTCCTTTTATTTAAAAACTCTTTTTTTGACAGAAAGTAATAGTCCCTGCCGTTTTTTTCATTTTTTGAAGGCGGCCGAGTTGTTGTCGATATGGAATATTTCAGACCTTTAATTCTTTTAAGTATAAGATTAACTATAGTAGTTTTACCTGCACCTGAAGGTGCTGAAATAACGATTGGTATACCCGGTTTCATTAATTATATTTTAGTTTTTTTATACTTGTTTGTCAACATAAGAAAAAGGGGCATTGTGGGATAGGATAGGTTAATGGAATCTTCCTCCTTTGGACGGCGGACACACTATCGCCCGCCACTAAACCTTTCTTGCCCGCCAACGTTTCAGTGGTGGGGGCGGGCAGGCACTATCACACTATCGCACTATTCTTTAGATAGGATTCGGAAAGACCGAGAAAAACAAAAAGAATAATATACACTGGGAATGCAAAAAATGAGTAAATTGTTAAAGTATGCAAGAAAAACGAGGTAATTCCAATGAATATTCCAAAAAGCATATTAAAATCACTTTCTTTAAAATCAATGTTTTTTAAAAAACCTCTTATGCAAATATAAAAATAACGGATAAATATCAAGACATATATCGCTAACCCCAATAAACCTGTCTCAATAAAATGCTTGATAAAAATTCCGCTATTATACTTAGGAGTACTGCCCGCACCGATTCCAAAAACAGGGAACTCTTTCACTGTCTGCCAAGCTGCCATAAAATATGTTACGCTATTATTTACCAATACATCATCTCTACAGATATATTTTTTCAATGTACCGTATTTATCTATAGAAAAAAGCAATATGGCAAAAACCATGAGTGATATCCAGTAGCTGCCTCTTGATATTCTTTTAATTGTACTAAATTTTCTTTTCAGATAAATAACCTGTCCATATACCAATAAAAGCATAGATACCAGAAAAATAACCCATACGCTGCATATTTTTGTGACAATTAAATTGATACATATAACAAAACAGAATAGCATCAAAAAAACATGCTTTAATATTCCTCTTGTTTGTATCATCATAATAAAAATAATCGGAAACATTAATAAAAAAAAGCCTGAATAATTATTAATATTAAAATCAATAATAAAATTCGGCAACCACTTAAAAAAGTTGATACTCAAATATTGTGAAAAAGCAAAACATGTTATTACAGCGGCTGAAACAATAAAAGCATTTATTAGCGATGACCGTTCTTTTTCAGAAAATAAAAGAACTACATAGTAGATAAGCATCAATATCAAAAAAAACAATGCAGATTCAAACACCAATTTAACATTTCCGGAGTTTTTAACTGAAATAAGTATCGTAAATAAATATAGAAAAAGAGGAATTTTAAGGTAGGCATTTTGCATCCATATTTTTCTCAAATATACTTTTAAAAATAACATAACAAACAGCAAAATACCTAAAATCCCGAATAAAACTTTGCTTATTATATGACCGTTATCGGGTAAAATAAAATATATTATCGGAACAAAAATAATAATACTTTGTATGCATACTAACACTATTTTACTAAAATTCATATTAGTCGCTTAAGAATTTTTTTGAGGCATCCGCTAATGCGTTTATTTTTTTATTGTTGCTCGCTTCAACATAAATTCTTATAACCGGCTCCGTGCCAGAAAGTCGCAATCCTACCCAAGAACCGTCTTCAAGTATAAATTTGTAGCCGTCAAGTTTATTTATATCCTTAACTTTGAGTGAAGCTATTTCCGAAGGTGGATTCTGCGCCAATTTAGATTTTACCTGTTCCATTTTTTCTTGCGGCATACGGAAATTAAGCCTTGTTGATAATATCACTCCTACTTCTTTGTAAATCTGCTTTAAAATCTCTTTAATCGGCTTTTTATTTATAGCCACCATTTCAGCTACCAGAAGACAAGCCAAAATCCCATCTTTTTCCGGTATATGACCCAATATGGTAAGTCCGCCTGATTCTTCACCGCCTATTATCATATCTTCCTTAAGCATCACGTCGCCTATATATTTAAAACCGACTGGTGTCTCCCTTACTTCAATACCATGTTTTTTTGCAACCGCATCAACCAAGTGCGTTGTCATAACAGAACGTGCAACAACACCCTTCCAATTCCTGGTTTTCACAAGATGATTAAGCAGAAGCGCTATCGTATCGTTAGGAGTAATAAAAGTACCATCTCTATCTATTATTCCGAATCTATCAGCGTCACCATCCGTTCCGAGCCCGAGATTATATTTTTCTTTTTTCAAAATTTTCAGTAATTCACCGAGGTTTTCCTTTGACGGTTCCGGTGGATGTCCGCCAAAAAGCACATCCCTGTAATTGTGCAAAACTTTCACTCTACATCCCGTATCTTCAAGAATCTTATCCAGATATCCGCGTCCTGTACCGTATAGAAGATCTATTATCATCTTCAGATTTGACTTTTTAATCGCTTTCAAGTCTACCAGTTGATGCAAACGTTTAATATAAAGATTTTCAGGTTCAATCTCTTCAATTAATCCTTTCTTTTTCCCTTCTGAAAAATCAATTTCTTTAATTTCCGTTTTCGATGATGCCTGTAACAATTCTTCGCACCTTTTTTCAATCGCTTTTGTTGTTTCGGGAAGTGCAGGTCCGCCCCATGAAGGCGAAAATTTTAATCCGTTGTATTCAGGTGGATTATGACTTGCAGTAAAATTTATGCCACCGTCCGTTTTCCTGCGAATTATTTCGTAAGATATAACGGGTGTCGGACAATCCCTTTTTGTAAGCAAAACCTTTATCCCATTTCCTGCAAGTACGGACGATGATAATTTTGAAAAATTTTCAGAATGAAAACGCGGATCATAACCAACAATTATTTTAGGATTATTTTTGTTATTCTGTTTTACATAATCCGCTATCGCCTGTGTTACAATTTTAACATTATCAAATGTAAAATCATCTGCTATTATCCCTCTCCAACCCGATGTACCAAACTTAATCATAACCTTATTCTCCCTATTAAATAATCGTTTACGGGATTTTTAACCCTATAAACTCTACGAACTCTAAAACTCTATAACCCTTTACTCCAATTCCCTTAATTTTATAAATTTAGTAATAACTTCTGAAGTCCCGTTAAGTAAAACAGAAATTATATAAACCAAAATAGCCAGTGCTATAGACACAAATACTGCAAAAAACGGATTTTTAAATAATAAAAAAATGAATATTATTATAACAAGCACTACTCCTGCAACAGCGGATAGCCATGAAATAAATTTAAATGCATTTGCAATCCTTTCAAGTGACCTATACGGCGTAATCTTAAGCTTTTCAACGGAAGCTGAAACCTGAAGCGCCTTGCCGCAGTTTTTACAATACCAAGCTTTTAACGAATTATGTGCGTTACAAAAATCACAAATTTTCTCGGTCTCATCACGTAATTGCTTTCGGTCAAAAATGTATATTTTCTCTACAAGCCCTAATACGAACCATAAATTCATTCCAACAACTGCACCGGCAATCGCTTCAACAAATCTTGCAGTAATCCAATTAGGACGACTAATGTCCAGCACCAAAGATACATACAAACCGGAACCCAAACCGCCGCCGATTGCTCCGCCTATAAAACCGGCTACCACCCCTACTATTACTTTATTAATATTCTTTTCTATAAGACCGCTTGTAGCACCGATAAAAAGCCCGGCAATAGACCAAGAAAAAGAATGCGATATTGAATATGCCATAGTATGTGCAGAAAAATAATCATATAGAGGTCTATTTATTAAACCGCCCAATATACCACCTATACAACCCAATATACCACCCAAGAATGCCTTATATGACGAATGCTCAATAATGCCGCCCACATTTCCTAAAAACGCTCCACCGATTGCTCCGCCTACAACCAAATGAACAATCATAGATGATGAAGAACCTATAGTACGGCTCAATGCAATAGAAAGTATCCATCCGATAATACCTGCAAACATACCGCCTAAAGCACGGCGCATAATCCAACTCAATGTACCGACGCTATCAAATAGTTTTTGTGTTTTAACGCTTACAACCAAACCGCACCGATTGCAATACTTATCGTTTTGTTCGGAAACATTACCGCAACTTGGGCAAATCATACTTTCCTCCAGATAATATTAAACATCTTTTTATGGATTTTTGAATTTGATGCTATAAGATTACCGCTATATAAATATTCTTCCGTACCTTTATAATCCGAGATTTTTCCCCCAGATTCCTTCAAAACAACCGCACCGGCAGCCACATCCCAAGGTTTTAATCCTTCTTCCCAAAAACCTTCAAAACGGCCTGAAGCCACGTAACACAAATCAATTGCAGCAGAACCAAACCGCCTTATACCTTCCGCATGATAAACAAATTTTTTGAAATTTCCTAATACCTTCTTCTCTTTTTTCTTATAATCGTATGGAAAACCGGTTACCAATAGTGAATGCTCAATATTATTTATATTAGAAACTTCTATTCTTTTATTATTAAGATAGGCGCCTTTATTTTTTATTGCAGAAAAAAATTCGCCGCTAATAGGATTATAAACAATTCCCAACAAACCTTCCTTGCCATTGTAGAGTGCAAGTGAAATTGAAAAAACAGGTAATCTATGTACAAAATTGACCGTTCCGTCTAGCGGGTCCAAAATCCACATCAATTCATTTTCATTGACTACTCCTAAGTCACAGCTTTCTTCACATAAAAAACCTATATTAGAAAAATTATCACTTAAAATCCTCTTAATATTGTTCTCGGATTTCTTATCTGCGGTCGTAACAGGATTTCTCTCACTTTTATAGTCAACCCTAAAATTACCATAAAAGTATTTTTTCAGTATTTCCCCTGAACTAAAAACAGCACTTTTTGCAACATTAAAATAGTTTGAAAGATTTTTCATATTTTTATATTCATTACATCGCCGTCTTTAACTACATATTCCTTGCCTTCAACACGGATAAGACCGTTTTCACGTAATGTTTTTTCGGAACCGTATTTTTCAAGTTCAGAAAAATTGAAAACTTCGGCTCTTATAAAGTTCTTTTCAAAATCGCTATGAATCTTGCCCGCAGCTTTCTGTGCAGAAGTTCCTTTTTTAATATTCCATGCCCTTATTTCGGTTCCGACTGTCGTATAAAATGTTATTAAATCAAGAATCTTATAGCCCGCTAAAATCAGTTTATCTAAATCCGATTTTACTTCCAATTCTTTCTTTTCCGCATCGGAAAGTTCCAAAATTTCGTTTTCAAGTTTGGCATTAATCGGAACTAATTCATATTTACTTTTTGGAATTTGAAAATTTATGTCTTTGACATTGACAATGTAAAATATCGGTATTGATGTCAGAAGCTGCAATTCGGATGACACCCGAAAGTTATATACGTTTCCTTTTTCAATTGAATCTTTTATTGTATAAAGAATTTCTAATTCCTCTTTTGCTTCCTTAATACCACATTTCGCTTTTGGGGATATAGAAGATATCCTGCGGACAACAACTTCCAAATCCGCTAAAAATAGTTCCAGTTTTATTGTTTCTATTTCATCTGAAGGATTACAGTTTTCCCTGAAACAACTTACCACTTGGACAAGAGCGTCCATTTCGCGTATATGAGAAAGAAATTTATTGCCGAGCCCTTCACCTTTTGACGCGCCCTTGACGAGACCTGCAATATCAACAAAACGTATAGTAGTAGGTGTCAGTTTTTCCGGTTTATAAATTTCTCCAAGTTTTTTAAGCCGTGTATCCGGAACCGAAACTATCCCTATGTTCGGTTCTATTGTTGTAAAAGGATAATCTGCAACAACGGCATTTGCATTTGTTAACGCATTAAAAAGTGTGGACTTCCCAACATTTGGAAGCCCGATAATTCCTATTTGCATATTTACTCCAGTACTCAGAATACAGGATACAGAATACAGCATAAAATCTAGTCAAAAATCTTAGAAAGATGAATCCTGTGTAATGTATTCTGTATACTATTTTATTTTACATCCCGGGCAGCAGGCTCCATGTTGACGCGCAATATCGCAGGAACCTGATTCACAGATATTATTATTTGCAGAGTTACTCACCGAAAAAGTTGAAAATGTTCTTGAAATACTTTCGCTTCCACATTTTTCGCATTTAATTTTCTCACTTTTATTAGTACTGTCAATCAATAAATCAAATTCGCATTTACAATTATTACATACATAGGAATATATCGGCATTTTTATCCACCAGCCTTTTTTAAATTTTCAACATATTTCTCAGCGGAATATGCGGCAACGGCACCGTCGCTGCTTGCAGTAATAACCTGTTTCAATAATTTCTTGCGGCAATCACCGCAAGCAAAAATACCTTTCTGGCTAGTTTTCATTTCTTCATCCGCGATTACATACCCCAATTCGTCCAGTGAAATAGTATTTTTTAACATTTCCGTATTTGGAACGTATCCGATGAATACAAAAACACCGTCGCAATCCATTTTCCTTTTTTCTTTAGTTAGTGTATTTTCTACTAAAATATTTTCCACTTTATCCTTTCCACCTATTTCTAAAACATTAGTATTTAATAAAAATTCAATCTTTTCGTTCGCAAATGCTTTTTCTTGCAATATTTTGCTCGCCCTCAATTCAGCCCGCCTATGTATAACCATGACCTTTTCACTGAATTTTGTAATAAATATCGCGTCGCCTATCGCTGTGTTCCCACCGCCGACAACAATTACATACTTGTTCCTGAACAAAGCGGCATCGCAAGTTGCACAATATGAAATACCAAAACCTTTCAATCTTTCCTCTCCAGGAATATTCAGCATTTTAGGTCTTCCGCCGGTTGCAATAATTATTGACAGTGTCTGATATGTATTTTCAGATGTTATTATTTTAAATCCCTTATCTAAATGCTCAATATCGGTTACTTCGCCAAATGCCTCTTCAATACCGAATTTTTTTGCCTGTGACTTAAGTTTTCCTAACAATTCCAAACCGTTAATACCCTCATGAAATCCGGGATAATTCTCTATCAAACTTGCCATTGCTATCTGACCGTGAATACCGTAATTGTCAATTAACAATGTTTTTAATTTGGCTCTTGCGGTATAAATTCCTGCAGACAAACCAGCCGGACCACCACCAACAATTATTACATCATACATAAAATTTCCAATACAAATTTAAATATGTTTCTTTTCCTTATCTAACTCTTTAAACTTAACGTTTATGTCCCTTTTTATATTTTTAAGCGTATCATCCAAATTCCTGTTTTCAAATAATACCTTATTCCAATTTTTTATAAAAATAGCTTTCATTTCGTTAAACTTCAGTAACCTGGGATTTATTGGTATGGTTGCTTTCTCAGCTACATCCAGGTAATACTTTAATCCCTGCGGTGGAGGTTTCATAAATACGTTATATGCAGAATTTTTATATGCGGGTATACCGTTTCTTCCTTTAGCAAAAATATTCATTCCTTTCGGACCGCAATAAAAACTGATAAATCTGAAAGCTTCTTCAGGATGTTTTGAATTTTTTGAAAGAACCAAACCTGCATCATCAAACGTATATTTGGTTTTACTTCTGGGCGGCTTGGGCATAGGTACGATGTCCCACTTAAAATTTCTAATATTGCTTATAGGCGCCAGCATCCATGCGGGTGCAGGTATCATTGCAATATTACCCGATAAAAAAGGCGCAACGCCTCCTTTACCGCTAAATGAACTCAGCTCGGTTTGGGTTGGACATGCTGTTTTGTTTAGTTTAATAAGAAATTCGAGAGTTTCCTTTGCTTCATGGCTGTCAATAACACATTTCTTATTATTAACATCAACGATGCTTCCTCCGTTCAATCCAATCCATTGATCTACATAAAGTAATAATGTCCCGAACCGCTTCCTCTTTTTATTATCTATTTTTTCATCTGTCAGTTCCTGGGCAACTTTAAGAAAATCATTCCATGTCCAATTTTCATTAGGATATTGAATGTTGTTTCTATTAAAAAAATTCTTATTGTACGCCAAACACATGGTCTTTACCTGGAGCGGAAATGCATATAATTTACCGTTATATGTATAATGATCAACTATACAGGAAAAATATTTGTTCATATCAATATTATACTTTTTCACAAAATCACTCATTTGATACAATGCGTCGCGTCTTATTAAGTCATCCAATCCCATCCACCACATAAAAACATCCGGTGCGGCACCAGCGGCAACTTCTGTAAGAATTTTCTCCGGTGTTATTCCCCATTCCATTTTAATCTTGATATCCGGATTTTCTTTTTCAAATGCTTTCACTATTTCTTTCATTATCTTTATTTGATCTACCACTACTTCCGCGTTAGAAAAACGAATAGTAACTTTTTTACCGTTATAATTTGATTTACTTGTGCATCCAAAAATAAAAAAACAACCAATCACAATAATAACTTTTTTTAACATTTACATTACCCCTAAAATACAAATAAACTATAGTGAAAATTATACACAAATTACCAAATATGTCAACACAAATAATAAAGGGGACAGCGACCTTTATTATTCCACTTTATATGGTCTACCTTGATTAAGACATTTTAGCGATCTTTTTATCTTATTTTCTATTTGTTTTATAAAATTCTCTGTTCCCACCACAAGCCCCCTCTTTGTCTTAAGACGTATCTCATTTTCAATATTAATATCTAATTTCTGAACGTACTTTTTCCATTCCGTCTCATTCATTTTAAATGATTCTTGAATAAGTATCGGACTTTTACTTTCTTTAACATGAAATTTAGCACTTGACCATTTATAATCCCATGCATTTTTTACAACACCAATACGGATAGGATTACGTTCAACATAACGTATTGCATTATACAAATGTTTTTCATCTAATATACAAGAATAAAATCTACCCTGCCATAAATGCCCTTTAACATTACGAAGATTATTAATATACTGCGAATATCTCATATGTAATGTATTAAACAACTTCGCCAATCCTTGTTCTGTTTCAGGTTCTACAATAAAATGTACATGATTATTCATCAAACAAAATGCATATGTTTTTACTTTATATTTTTCTGAATATTTATTATACCAGAAACAATATCTTGTATAATCTTCTTCATTATCAAAAACGGCTAATTGATAGTTCCCCCTCTGGGTTACATGATGTGCTACATTAGGTAATACAATACGAGATTTTCTCGGCATAACTCAATTACTATACTTTTTTTTATTCAAATAAAGGTCGCTGTCCCCTTTATTCATTCGGCTATAAGAATCTCCACTCGCCGGTTTTGCGTTCTTCCTTTCTCTGTTGTATTTGATACAATTGGCTTAGTCATTCCAAAACCAAAAGTTCGGATTTTATATTCTGCAATTCCTTTTTTTACAAAAAAACGTTTCACGCTATTAGCTCTATTCACGGATAGTTGTATATTATAATCCTCGTCCCCGGTATTATCCGTATGACCATATATTATTACCTGCATTTTATCATTAAATCTGATTCTATCAAAAATATTACCCAACAGATGACTTGCTTCTACCTTGATTTCATCGCTATTGGTTTCAAAATTTACATTACCTAACACCTCTTTTTCCTTCACTTTACCCGCTTCATAAAGTTTACCGTTACCTCCCGCTATTACTTTACCACTTGAAGTAATAGATATTCTATTGGGTGAATCTTTCTTTAATTCAACACCGTCATTAAACTCTTTCCAAGAACTACCTTTGTTTTTTGACATAAAAATACCGTTATTTGTCGCTATTATTACTTTATTTTTATTTGTAGGATCAATAGCTAAAGCATGAACCGTCTTTTTACCTGAAGGTAATCCGAAATTTCTTTCACTGAATCTTATACCATCCATACTCATTAAAACACCTTCATCACCACGTGCCACAAATAAGGTTTCCGTATTAGGATCTATTGATATTGCTCTAACAGGATGTAATTCATCTAAATCCTTAAGAAGATAATCCCATTTTTTTCCCTGAGTATTAGATACTAACAATCCCCCTTTATTAGAACCACCATATACCATGTTTTTTTCTTTAGGAGACAAACATAATCTTGCTAATACTTTTTCGGACATCATAACCCATTTTTCCTTTTCCCTGCCAAAAACACCGTTTTCAGTAGCTAATATTATTTTTTTGGTTTTTGGATTTATTTTGATATCATATATCTCAGGATATTTTTCTTTGGAATTGTCATAAAGCCCTTTATTCTCTTCTTCCCAATTATAATTTTTCCCCAAATTACTTGATTTAAAAACACCTTTTTGTTTTGTGCAAACGTATAAAACGTTTTCTTTTTCATCTATGGCTAATGCTGTAATTTCGTTTTTAATAGTCTGTCCGATTTGTTGCCAATTTGACTTTCCGTCCAATGATATTAATAGTCCTTTTTTTTCAGTCGCTGCAAATACCGCATCGGAATTGGGGTCCTTTATCATTTCTTTTACTTGCCCTATGTCACCTGCATTGAGATCAAGCCATATATCGGAACCAATTTCAGGTACATCCGAAATCCTTACATTAAGTTTGTGAAGAGTTACAGTATCATCATTACCCGCTGATATTATACTGCCATTTGGTAAATATATTATCTTAAAAATATTTTTTTTATATGCCTGAATAACATTTTCAGCTACTGCTGATTCAACATCATATATTGCTATTGTTCCTTTATTAAACAAACCGCAAGCCAACTTTTTACCGTCATTTGACAACGATATTGTATTTATTGAATCATTTAATTTAATAAAAATATTTGAAATTTTTGACGAAATATCAGTAACTTTTATTGTTTTATCCCAGCTCGCAGAATAAATCTTATTGTTTTTAGTAATCAAATCCATAACTGTTGAATTATGTGTTCTGATTTTATCTAATACCTCTCCTATAATTATATTCCATACTACAATCATATCATCTTCACCACCTGAAAGAAGCATATTTCCCGTTTGCGAAAAATCCAGACATCTTACACGGCTTTTATGTTCTTTTGGCATTTTCATTTTTTTACCAGAAGTCATATCCCAAATACATACATTGCCATCCCAATAAGATGACGCAAGCTTTTTATCATTAGGTGAGAAACGTAAACAAGTTATTACTATAGAACTATCCCTAAATTCTTTTATTATCTCACCGGTAAATACCTTGTATACTTTTATTGAACCATTAGTATCTCCCGATGCTAAATATTCACCGCTATTAGAAAAACAAATGCTCTGAACAATATAATTGAAGTTTTCAAATACTTTTATTTTATCAAAAGTATCCGCATCCCTTATCTCAATCCAAAACTTAGTTGCAACCGCAATATAATCATTCTTCGAAGAATATGCAATATCATTTATTGTATTTTGATTTTTATCTTTAGTAGAAATTGTAAAGCTTATATCACAAAAACAAAAACTAACTATAAAAATAAGTAATAATATAGTTATAATAAAAATATTTTTTTTCATTTTGTATTAAACAATATCTTTATTGCAAAAATTGGAAGTTTAATAATCCGCAGAATTCGCCAGGGTTGCTGGATAACACGGAAAAGCCATTCAATGTTTAATTTTATCATCCAAGAGGGCGCTCTTTTTAAATTGTCCGATAAAACATCAAAACTGCCACCAACACCCATTGCGATTTTAACTCCTAAGTGTTTAAGATTATTATATATCCATATCTCCTGATATGGAATTGCTAACCCAACAAAAAGTATATCTGCTCCGGAAGATTTTATTATTGAAATAACATCCTGCTCATTGTTTGAAAAAAAGCCGTTATTATAACCAGCAATTATCAATTTAGGAAATTTTTGTTTTATTTTATCAACCGCTTTGGATATTATTTTCTCTTTAGTTCCCAGAAAAAAAACCTTATTTCCGTTTTTCTGAGCATAATTTAAAAGAAAAATCATCAAATCTATTCCGGGAATTTTTTCTCTAAGGGGTGTCTTTAAATGTTTTGACGCCCATAATATGCCGGAACCTTCCGGAACAACAAGAGATGCATCGGCAAAAACTTCTTTAAGCTTTAAGTTTTTTTTTACTTCTAACAACATCAAAGGATTGGCTGTTATTATTTGATGACTTTTTCCGTCATTAAGAAATGTATCAATTATAGGCGGTATTTCAGACAGAATAATATCATCAATTCTGGTTGATAATATTTTTATGGAATTTAAGGGGTTCATAGCGTTTGTAGCGTTCTTGGGGTTTATTGGGTTTGTAACGTTCTGTGAATTTTTTAAAAGTGTGCGATAGCGGGGTTGTGCCTGCCCGACTATCAAAAAAACTATGGAGGTCAGGCGGGCGATAGGAAATGTTAAATTATTAAATAAAAAATCCTATCCTATCTCACTAACGCACCATCGCACTTTATCACGATTCTATTAACCCTATAACTCTATAACGAAGTATTTATGAGACAGGAACTTTTTCACGTTCTAATTGGACTGATATTATTTTGGAAATACCAAGTTCTTCCATAGTTACACCATAAAGAACATTCGCGGATTCCATTGTACGTTTGTTATGGGTTATGACAAAAAATTGCGAAATTTTAGCAAATTCTTTAAGCATTCTTGTGAATCTCAATACATTAGCTTCGTCAAGTTGCCCGTCTATTTCGTCAAGAATACAGAAAGGAGCGGGCTTTACAAGATATATTGCAAATAACAGCGCTATTGCTGTAAGCGACCGTTCACCACCCGAAAGAAGTGAGATATGCTGTAATTTCTTTCCGGGCGGCTGGGCAATTATATCAATTCCCGTTTCAAGTAAATTGCCCTCATCGGTTAAAAGAAGGTCTGCTTCACCGCCTTCAAAGAGTTTTGTAAAGATGCTTCTGAAATTTTCCTGAACGACAATAAATGTTTTCTGGAAATTTTGTCGTGTTGTTAAATTTATTTTATTTATTGCATTATGTAAATCTTCTCTGGCTTTTTCAAGATCTTCTCTTTGTTTACTTAAGAAATTATATCTCTGCTCAAGCTGTTCGTATTCTTCGGGAGCGGCAAGATTGACAGCACCAAGCGACTCAATTCTTTTTTTAAGTTTTTCCAGTTCTTCACTAGTAATAGCCATTTCCTGATAACTATTTATTGCATCTTCTATTTTTATGCCTTTTTCTTCATTTAACCTGTTTTCGATTTGTTTCATTTCAGATGCACTTCCCGAAACAGTACGTTCAATTACTCTTACTTCGTCCTGAAGTTTCTGGTGCTGGCCTCTTAAACTCCTTAAAGAATTTTCAATGGCAAGTAATTCATTTTTTAATTCGTCCCTTTCTTTTTCAATATTTTTAATTGCATCATGCATCGAATCTTTTGATACTATTATTTTATTTATTTCTTCGTTTGAATCATTTATAACTTTTTCAAATTCTTTTATCTTTACCTGTGATTCGTCCATCCATTTTTTTGTGCTTTCTATTTTAGAACTTAACAGTTCAATACCGTCTGAAATAGTTTTTAGTTTATCCTTGGAATGCAACAGCTCGGTATTTTTTACTGAAAAATCAACAGTCATATCTGTTATTTCCTGATTATGTTTTTTAAGGTCTTCCTGATATTTATTAAACTGCTGCTGTATCTCAGAAAATCTGTTTTTAATTGCCTGCTCTTTTTGAATACTTTTCTCTACCGATTCGTTTATTTGCCTTAGGTTTTCCTCTTTCTCTGATTTTTGCCGTTTGAAATTTTCAGATTCATGGTTTAAAACACCGAGGAAATTATCGGCTATTTTTAATGCTTCTTCTTCCATCATTAAATCTTTTGACAATGAAAATAAATCATTTTTATTTTTTTCAGTTGTTTCAAAGTTAACTTTTATTGATGCTTCTTCGTTTAAAAACTCGTTTTGCAGATTATTTATAAGTTCCTCTGATTTAGATATGCTTGAATTTATATTTAAAATTTCCAGATTTAAACGGTTTATTTCTTCATTTATCTCTAACCCGCCCTTTTTCGTATTTACTTTTTTACCGCCCTGAATTATGCCTGAACTGTAAATATTATCGTTCTGATAGGTTGTATTTTGGACAAGAAACTCCACAACCTTCTTAAATTTCGCATCACATGAAATAAAATCTATAACCTGCTTGCCTGTAAATGATAAAGACTGTGAAACGTGTATTTTTTCAATTTCGGACAGAATTAAAAATGTCGCCCAACCGTGATTATTTTCCCTGAGCCAGTTTATAATTTCGATTGCTGTTTCCTGCTTTTCACAAATAAAATAATTGCTTTTTTCGCCGAGTGCAGTTTGAACAACCGTAATGTTTTCGGCAGAGACAGATATAACATCGCTTACAATACCGCATATTTTATCGCCGAATGTTTCTTTTACTTTTGAAATTAAGGCATAATCCGAATCATTCTTTGTTGTTTCCAACTGTATATTAAGGTGAACAAGAATGTTTTTGTTATCACTGAGTGCCTTCTGGTGGACAATTATTTCCTGCTGTAAAGAACCGCGTTTCAAATTTAACTGCTCTAACTGCTTTTTATTTTCATCCAATTGCGTCTGTATATTTTGAACTTTTAATCTGAGCTCATTTACTACTCTTTCTTTTTCCGATTTTTGACTTATTGTCTGCTGTTTCTGGTTTTCTGTCTTTTCTATCCGCTGGTTGATATCGTTGAGAAAATCTTCAAAAACCTTCTTGTTATTATGGAAATCCGATATTTCTTTGGCTATATTGAATATTTCCTGCCTTACATTTTCCAATTCGCAGTTTAATGCTGTTATCTCCGATTCCAACTTATTTTTTTCTGCCGTCTTCTTTTCAAGTATTTCATTAGAAGATGCAACAATTTTCTCCGATTCGGCAAATTTCAGCTGTGTATTTTGGAACTCTATTTTATAACTATCCAGATCCTTTTCATTCTGCTGAATTTCAATTTTAGATTCTTCACTGTATTTCAGCAAATCATTTTTGCCATTTTCCGAAGTTACGATTCTTTCTTTTAAAATATGTATCGCCGAGTCAACTTTGTTTGCTTCTGTACGCTTTGCAATTAACTCGTCTTCTTTTGATACCAATTTTAATTTAAACTCCGAATCTCTTGCTTCAACTTTATCTATTTCCATTGAGATTTGCGATTCTTTTCCGGCAAATGTCTCTAATTCTTTGGACTTCTCGGTATTTATATTTTTTACGTCAAAATATTTTTTAACAAGCGAATTTACTTCATAATTTTTTAATTCCTCAAGATATTTCTGGTACTGTCTGGCTTTTCTTGCCTGAGAATCAAGCTTGCTTTTCTGCGATTCTAATTCAACTAAGATATCGTTTAATCGCAGCATGTCCTGGCTTACTTTCTCAAGTTTCCTTAATGCTTCTTCTTTCTTTGATTTGAATTTTGATACGCCAGCTACTTCTTCAAATAGATATCTTCTTTCTTCAGGTTTTGCCTGCAAAATAAAATCTATTTTCCCCTGTTCCATTATTGAATATGAATCCGTACCTATACCGGTATCTAAAAGTAAATCTTTTATATCCCTGAGCCGGACAGGCGTTTTGTTAAGATAATATTCCGATTCGCCGGAGCGGTACAATCTACGGCTGATAGCTACCTCGGAATAATCAATCGGAAGAACATTTTGCGAATTGTCAAAAACCAAAGTTACTTCAGATATAGACGTAGCTTTTCTTGAAGATGTACCATTAAATATAATATCTTCCATTTTTGTACCGCGCAATGACTTTGCTGATTGTTCGCCAAGAACCCATTTAATCGCATCCGTAATGTTGGTTTTACCGCACCCATTTGGTCCTACAATTGCAGTAACACCCTCGCTAAAATTAAGAGCTGTTTTTTCTGCAAATGATTTGAACCCATAAATATCAATTGATTTTAAATGCATAAATACCTTCCTTGTGACCTTTAATATTTCCAGAAAGCATCAGAATTTACCATATTAACACATTCTTTTACCATCTTTTAGCAAATATATAAAAAAAAAAGCCTTTTGTCAAGAACTTTTTTGACATTTGCTCAATTTTCATACGATGGATCAAAGACCTCGCCCATCCTCTCAGGACAGGTCAGGCACACAAGCCGCTGGGACTTTTCTTGTGATTAATGACTTCTGACTTATGGATTACTTGATAAGATTAGCGGGTAAAAAGATTGAAAGTTCTTTATAGTATTTATTTCCTTAGTCATGGATTATCCATCTATGAAAAAAATTACTATGCAGAAAAAAAGGTAATTGCCATGGGCAATACTATGCTCTCCGTACGAAAATACAGATACAAAAGAGTGGAGTGTTGACTGAAATCAGAACTGTATCTGAAAAGCAGCGGTAATATCCGAGTAATCCATGTTCGTTCGTGGCAAAATCCCTTCCGTATCATAATATTTCCTGGCACATTCAATCTGAATTTTTGAATCATGACCTTTTAAATACCAGTTAATGACAGATGACCATTTCTGAAAATCTTCGCCGTCGGTAACCGTCCCATCTCTGTTAGATTTTTCAAACCGTACTGCCGGTTGAATATTAATATCCGATAAAAGATAGCCGACAAACCCGTACCAACCAGCGGTATTGCCGTTCGCAATATCCCTGTCATAATTAAAATATGCAGCCTCACCCGTTATTGTCCCGTGATATAACGAATGCTCAGTAAAAACATCAATTGTCCATGCAGTATACACAGGCGATAAAACACCTGTTTTATATTTACCCGATAAATAACCGGCACCGACGGTTAATATTTTATTCTTCCCTAGATAACTTCCCAGATTTGTATATCCTTTTTCAAAATCCCACGGACTGATTGAAATCCTTGCTGAATAAAACGGCGTATCATTATCGGTTGTCGTACCTATAGGATTTGAATCACCGTCAAAAAGACCTGCAGAATATTTGATTTTTTGACCGGGCAGTTCACCCCAAAAGGTAAGACCAAAATTGCGAAAATCTCCGGTATCTCCGATATATGTCCCTCCGGCTATATCTGGCGAATGGGGAAAAATGTATCCGAAAGAATCCTGGAGAGCAATCCTTGAAAACGGCGTCCTGTAAATGCCAAGCATCAATTTTGATTCAGGCATGAAATCAAACAATATATTTGCATCCCTTAAAATAGCCGTATTACTTACGGCAGTAGCCCCGTCCCATACGCCTTTTGACCAGTCAACATTTGCTCCGAATTTTGTAAGGGGACTGATTTGTCCATTTGTATAAAACCTTAATGTCTTTATTGAAAAATCAGTGCCGTAATTTTCCCCGTCCGGAGACGCGTCTTCCGCTATCTGAAACCAACTCTGCATCTTAAAACCGAATTTTGCCGATGTTTCATTACCTATTTTCATTTCATAACCTGCCGAAAGAAAACTGGTTGAAAAAACAACATTAAGACAAATTGAAAGAAGCACCGCCATAACTTTTTTTCCCAACAAACAGGATTTTACTTTGCTCAACATTTTACCTTGTATTATATAATTATGGAAGTATAGAAGTTAAAAAGAACATGGATTTTAAAAATAACCCCCATAATTTTTTTAATACAAACCTCCTTTTTAACCC
>Ga0208373_1001262_pt1 | contig 35070 bp, 31 predicted proteins | sample RifOxyC2_FD_184036 | JGI IMG/M metagenome (GOLD analysis project Ga0208373, IMG submission 184036) | Soil microbial communities from Rifle, Colorado - Rifle Oxygen_injection C2 (SPAdes) | ecosystem: Environmental > Terrestrial > Deep subsurface > Rock core/Sediment | place: Rifle, Colorado... | reverse complement strand
TTAATAAGTCGGTTCCCTTTGGGTAGGTCATTTTAATTAAACTTCCTAGGAGTAAAAATCATTTGCGTAAAACTGAGCAAATGGAACAGGTGTGCCAATTATCGAAAAAACAAGGTAAAAAGGCCCTTAATAACCCGTATAATTATTAACACGGGTCACAAAAGAATAAAATCCTTGATTTTTCAGTGCAAAAGTTATGGCTTAATTTGCTTGTTGCGGAATCGCTGGGAAGTGGCGAGTTAACTGGCTTTCAAGGAGGTATTCTGTTATAATTATAAAACTAGTTTGCTCCGCTAAAAACAATTCTTCGGAGGGTTAGTATAACGGTAATGCAGCAGTTTACTAAACTGCCATCCGAAAGGATTTACAGGTTCGAATCCTGTACCCTCCGCCATTAACCCGAGTAATGCGGAGAACGTCTTTGTCCTTTTGTCCGGAGATTCCTATTGACACTTGACATAAAATAAGTATAATATAATGTAGGTACTGAGAAATCAGTCCAAGATAACCAATGCTTAGGGGCTCGCTCTGCGAGTCCCTTTTGCTTTATACGCCATTTATTTTTATTTGCTTTTTCCAGCATATGAATTCTTTTATTTTTTGTATGTCGAAGACAATAAGTCCATCAGACTTAAGTTCATTTAATTCCTTTGAAACTTTACCTGACGTTGCAAATAGAATAACTTTTTTCCCTTCGCTTAACAACTTTTTCAAAGGATCATAAAAATCACTATCTCCACTCCATAATACAAATATTTCCGCATTTTGATCATTATAATCCATTAACATATCAATACCAATTTCAACATCAAAATTACATTTCTTTGCTTCTACGGATAATTTTCCCAGTCTGTTTATGTTAGACAATACTGCGTTCAGATATTTTATATTATCTATGTTAAGCTCACCAAGAAGTTGCGGCTTGATAAATTGCTTCAATATTTCCGGTGATTCTCTAGATATGCTTGAAACGTCTATCGAATGATACATAATTTTCACAGGTTTTGTTTTAACAATTAACCCATCCTGTTTAAACTCCCTTATAGAATCTTCAGACTTGATATCGCCTATCAGTGTTCCACAATAAATTGCAATTTTTTTAACTGTATCGAAAGAATCAAGAAATTGCTTAAGTCTTTTTACATCAACATTCCACTGCAACCTATCCTGCCAGTGCAAAACATTGGCAAAGTCAATATAGACATTAACCGGCTTATCAAGTAATTGCTCTAATTCAATTATTCTGTTTTGTTTTAGACCTGCTATTTTTTCTATTCTTTCTGTTTTAGGTGTAAACATATAATTTTACTCCTCAAGCATCCAGTCTTATCTTTCACCCCTGTAAATATTTTACTTAGTTTAATTATTATACATCAATTAAAAACTATTTCAAGTATTTGTTGCGCTAATACCACAGTTCTGCATTTTTTCCGGTGACGACACGGTGATAAAAACAGGACTAAAAGTTCTGAGGCAGATCCGTCTCAAGCGGAAATCGAGCTACAACTAATTGTAGGGTAAATTTTATTTTTTTAATTATGGACACAGTCTGTCACACCCGGGATTTTCTTCGGCATAACGTCATAAAGCTCTAATTTGAATAGTTCTACTTCGTTTTTAGAGTTAATATTAAGATTTCATTGCAGAAAAAGCTTTTTACGACAACGCTACCGCTAATCCGGCGAAAACTATAGCTACAGCATAGAGGAGAAGAACTGCTTGTTTTTGGGAGAGGCCAAAGGCCAGAAGTCTGTGATGAAGATGTTTTTTATCTGCCTGGGAAAGAGGGGTTTGATTCTTCCATCTTCGATAGACGGCAAAAACTATATCGAAGATCGGAACCGTAAGGATAAGCGCGGGAGTAAAGAGTGTAATTGCCGTGACACCTTTAAATGAACCGATGATTGACATTGAGGCCAGCATAAGTCCCAGAAACATCGAGCCGCCGTCACCCATAAAGACTCTGGCGGGATTAAAATTAAATCTCAGGAATCCAAGGACCGAACCGGCAAGAACAATTGAAATTACTGAGATGAAAAAGGAAACTTTACCCGCAATGTAAAAACCTGAACTTGGTGGTTTAAAATACGATACACAAAAGAAGGCTACACAGCCTATAAAAGCAATCCCCCCCGCCAGGCCGTCAATTCCGTCAATAAAATTCATAGAGTTAATTAGAGCTACTATCCAGATTAATGTAATAATGACGGAGATTATAAGCGGAAATTGCAGATACTTATTCCAGAAAGGTATTGTAACTCCCATTATTCTTACGCCAAAATAAATTACAACAAGCGCTACCACCGCCTGTCCCAGAAGCTTTACTTTTGGAGGAAGTCCCCATTTATCATCAACAAGTCCTACGCCGACCAATATTGTACTGCCAATAAAGAGTCCGAGGAGTTTTCCGGCAAGCAAGCCTGAATTTAAACGGAGCGCAGGACCAAAGAGGCCGCTAAACATATTATATACCAGGAGAGTCAGGAAAAAAGCTCCGTAAATACCGACACCGCCCCAGAGAGGTATTAAACTGCGGTGGACTTTTCTATGAGAGGGTTTGTCAACTGCATCATATTTTACTGCCAGCTTCATGACCTGTTTGGTTATCAGAATCCCAAGCAGCGCGCTAAAAATAAACAACGCCCAATACTTGGCGTCTATGTGCATTTAAACCTTGTAAGTTTTATCCCGGCTTCCTTTAATATTTTAAGAGCCAGTTTATCGGGATAATCACCTTCATAAATAACCTCAGTAACCCCCGCATTTATTATCATTTTTGCACAAGTAACACAGGGTTGAGTAGTACAATATAACACCGAATCTTTCATTGAATTACCAAATCTCGCAGCCTGCAAAATAGCATTCTGTTCACCATGCAAACCCCTGCAGATCTCCTGCCTCTGTCCTGAAGGTACTCCCATCTTCTCTCTTAAGCAGCCAACTTCGGTACAATGTCTGACGCCTGAAGGTGTTCCGTTATACCCTGTACTCAGTATCCTTTTTTCCTTAACCACTACCGCGCCCACTTTCCGCCTGGTACAAGTGGAACGGGTAGCAATGAGATGCGCAACCTGCATAAAATACTGATCCCAGCTCGGGCGCTTATGTAAAGTCTTCTTATTCATTTTATCCCCTGTTTTCTTTAACATTTATTCCTTTTAGTAAGATTGCGCCCTAAGTTTGTAAAGTCAGTAAGGTTATAAAGTTTTATACTAAGGTGTTATAATCTATCAACCTCGAGGTTTTAATTAATAAAATGCCACCCCTAAAAATAACCTTATCTCGCTATGTCAACAGATGTTAACATCTATATATCCTACAATATCGAGAAAAGCTTTGCTTACAAACCTTATGAACTTTAAAAACCTTACAAACTGTTTTCGTTATATCTTCACCGGGAATTTTTTACAGAGCTGCTTTACTTTGCCTGCAACTTCTTTATGGACTTTTGGACTCTTAATATTTTTAAGCACTCTATCTATAAGCTCGGCTATTTCAGGCATTTGTCCTTCCTTCATTCCCCTGGTTGTTATCGCAGGGGTCCCTATCCTTATTCCGCTGGTATGCCAGACATTCATAGTGTCATAAGGAATACCATTCTTATTAATCGTAATTCCTGAATCATCCAATACCAGGGCCGCATCTCTTCCCGTAATATTCAGACCACGAAGATCCACAAGCATAAGATGATTATCCGTGCCTCCGGTGACAAGCTTAAAACCCCGCTTTACAAGCTCTGCCGCGAGCACTTTTGCATTTTTCACAACCTGCTGCTGGTATTTTCTGAATTCTGGAGTCATAGCCTGCTTAAAACAGACAGCCTTTGCCGCGATAACATGAACAAGCGGACCTCCCTGAATTCCGGGAAACACTGCTGAGTCAATCTTCTTTGCAAATTCCTTTCTGCTGATGATAAACCCGCCCCTCGGTCCGGAAAGAGTTTTATGTGTGGTACCTGTAACAAAATCCGCGTAAGGAGAGGCATCCGGATGTACTTTACCGGCTATCAGCCCGGCAATGTGCGCAATATCTGCCATAAAATAAGCTCCTGCCTCCGCAGCAATATCTTTAAACTTTTTGAAATCAATTATCCTCGGATAGGCCGAAGCTCCCGCGATTATTAACTTTGGACGGTGTTTCAATGCGAGCTGTCTGATTTCATCGTAATCCAGCAGATTTGTATCCCTGTTTACGCCATAGGAAACAATTTTATAGGTCTTTCCCGATATATTAGCCGGAGCACCGTGTGTTAAATGTCCGCCACAGGACAGATCCATTCCCATAACAACATCACCCGCTTGTAAAACAGCAATGAAAACAGCAAGATTAGCAGAGGAGCCGGAATGCGGCTGAACATTAACATGTTCCGCGTTAAAGAGTTTTTGCATCCGGTCAATCGCCAGTTGTTCTATCTCACTGGCATATTGGCAACCTTCATAAAACTTTTTATACGGATACCCTTCAGCATACTTATTAGTAAGAACAGACCCTTGCGCCGCCATTACAGCCTTACTGGCGTAATTTTCAGAAGCAATCATCTGAAGTTTAGTATTTTCTCTTTTAAACTCCTCTATGATCAACTTTTCCAATACAGGATCTTCTTTCTTTAATACATCGCCAAAATAACCTTTGAACATGCTTTTGCCTCCGGCAAAAAAGTTTTTAAAGTTTATAAAGTTTTTAAGGTTTGTAACGTAAAAGATCTTTTTTCCATTTATTATTCTCAGACCTTATAAACCTTACAAACTTTATGAACCTTACAAACCGTCTTCAATTTTCGTTATTTTATCCAATCTATCCTGATGTCTTCCGCCTTCGAAGGCGGTATTAAGGAACTTCTTAAGTATCTCCAGAGCAAGCCCTTTCCCGACAACACGGCCTCCCATCACCAGAATATTAGCATTATTGTGTTTCCTTGCCATTTCGGCAAGATACAGATCGTTACAGAGCGCAGCGCGTATACCTTTCACCTTATTGGCAGCAATAGACATCCCGAGACCCGTACCGCAAAAGAGTATTCCATAATCTGCTCTCTTCGCCTTTACTTCCCCGGCTACCTTTATTGCATAATCCGGATAGTCAACGCTTTTTTCAGAACTAGCGCCAACATCGTTTACAGAATAACCCATTTTCCCTAATTCCGCTTTGATATATTCCTTAAGCTCAAAAGATGCATGATCACTGCCAAGAACTATCATCATTGTATCCTCACTTTCTTTAGAGTTTTGATAAAATGTGTTTATCCACAGCACTAATAATCATATCCAGACTATCCCTATATTCTTCCAAAGTCAAGCCAATAGGATCAGGCACACTTTTGTCTGCCAGCAGTTCAACTTTATCTTTCACGGAAATAAAATTTAAACCCAAGATCTCCAAATGGTTCCTTGCTAAGGCATATATCTTATCCGCCTCTGCCGCTATTTCCCCGGTTAGTAATCTCGAAACATGAGCAGAAGCATCAATCCCTATCTCTTCCAGAACTGCCAAAGCCCCCTGCGAAGCCGGCATACCGTCAATCGTTGCGACACCTGCCGAACTCACCGTTATGCCGCTGATACCAAGATCATCAAGCTTTGATCTTGTATAGTACTCCGCCATTACACTTCTGCAGGTATTTCCGGTACAAACAAAAAGTATTTTCATTATTCACAAATCCCGGGGACAATTTCTTCAAGCTGCTTCTTTTTAATAACTCCCTGTCTGAATATTGAGGGATGATCTCCGGTTACATCCACAATAGTGGAAACCCCGGGGGATTTCTTAATATCTCCCTCCAGTATATAGTCAAGCTCACTACCCAGTTCACGCTCCACATCCGCCGCATTAGTCAGGTCTTTCTTTCCCGATATATTCGCGCTTGTTACCGCAAGCGGCTCTTTAACTTTTTTCAATATTTCCATAACTATTTTATTATCCGGCATTCTCACACCGATAGTATCCAGACCTGCGGTAACGCCCTGAGATAAGTTTTCTCCCGCAGAAAATATTATAGTAAGCGCGCCCGGCCAGAACTTCTCCATAAGGTCAATTCCAAAAGGCGGCAATTCTTCGACAAAATCTTCAACATCATGAGGATCTTTTACAAAGATAATAAGAGGTTTATTCTTAGGTCTTTTCTTAATGCTGTATATTTTCTCTATAGCAGAAGGAATTTTCATCATAGCGGCAATGCCATAGACAGTATCCGTAGGAATAGCTGCCACTTTCCCTGCTTTAAGTTCCGCCGCAAGAAAATCAAGCTGATCGACTTTCAATATTTTTCCGGAAGCACCATATTCCATTTTACCTTCTCTGTTCTTCTAAATATTTTTTAAAGCCTTTCACTTTTAATTTTGCGGATTTTTTTAAAATGCCGTCATACATCTCTTTCCTGTAGGTCTTAAGGAAAGCTTTTAATCTTTTATCTGAAATCGCTAATATCTCTACGGCAAGTATAGCCGCATTAAGAGCACCCGGTTTTCCTATCGCTACCGTCGCAACAGGAATACCCCCCGGCATCTGAACAATAGAATAGAGAGCATCAGCCCCCTTTAAAGCTGAGCTGTCTATAGGAATACCAATAACAGGTACGGTAGTTTCAGCAGCTACAACCCCGGGGAGAGCCGCCGCCATTCCGGCCGCCGCAATAAATACTTTAGTCCCGCTTTTTTCTTTTGCTCTGATTGTTTTTTGAAGAAAAGGAAGAGCCCTGTGAGCGCTCGCAATAATAATGTCATAGGAAACCCCCGCCTTTTCAAGCAGATTAACCCCGCCTTCCAGAACAGAAAGGTCAGAATCACTCCCAAGAATTATAGTAACCAGCTCTTTTTTCATATCCTACCCCCAAAAATAATGCATCAATATTACAAAGCAATTTTACCAGATACAGGCTCGAAATCCAAGTAAGAAATACATAAATTCAATTAATTCTGATAAAATCAGAAATTTAAGGAGTATTTCGAGCTGATGACACAGATTAAACTGAGATATCACAGATAAAATCAAGAAAATATTTTCTTATACATTATGAACCTTATTAACTTGCTGCTGCGCGGCGTTTCACTGCTTCTGCGCTTACTTTTCCTGTGGCAGGGTCTATATCTTTGAGTTTTACGGAGACTACGGTGGATACGCCCTTCTCCAGCTGTGTAATACCGTATAGGGTATCCGCGCACTCCATGGTGAGTTTATTATGTGTGATGATTATAAATTGTACATTACTAAAAGTTTCTTTGAGCATATCCCTGAACCTGAGAACATTGGAATCATCAAGAGGAGCATCAATTTCATCAAGAATACAGAAAGGTGACGGCTTTACCATAAATACGGCAAAAAGAAGACCAATCGCAGTCATTGCTCTTTCACCGCCTGAAAGCATTGCTACTGAAAGCGGACGTTTGCCGGGAGGCCTTGCTATAATTTCTATTCCTGTTTCCAAAATATTACTCTCGTCCATCAGCTGTAAGTCACCGTGTCCGCCGTTAAAGAGCTTTCTGAAGACCTCATTAAAATTAGCTTTTATCTTAGTAAAAGTTTCCATGAAGAGTTCTTTCGTCGTCTGATTAAGCTCCTGAATAACCTTTAAGAGTTCGTTTTTAGCGTCTACAAGGTCTTTCTCCTGCCCTGAAAGGAAGTTAAACCGTACGGTCAACTCCTGGTATTCATCCATGGAAGCCAGATTAACGGAACCCATCTCCTCTATCGCCACCCTTAACTCTGTAATCTTAATATCTGCAGCTTCCACTGTCAAACTATTATCTTTTATATAATCCTTTTCGAGAGCAAGCTGCGAAACATCTACATGATAATCCCTGACAACCCTGTCCTTCACGGCTTTGGATTCCAAATCCTGTTTGTTTATTTCAATTTCCAATTCAAATAACTGCTTTTGCTTGACCTCATAATCTTTCCTATAAGTTCTAAGCTGTTCTTCATCTTTATAAAAGGAATCCCTGATTTTGTCATTATTTACTTTTTCATCCGCCAGCAGCTTTTCAAGAGAATCCTTTTTCGGCGCAATCTCTTTAAGGAAGGACTGCAGGGCGGCAACTTCTTTATCAAGCCCTGACAGCTGGCCTGCTTTATTCTCTGATTCTTTAAAATAGGACGTTTTGTTCACTTCCAGTTCATCAATATTCAAACCCATACGTGAAAGTTCATTCTTTAGGTTAATCTCACGCTGTTCGAGGAAAGTTAACCTTACTTTTCTGTCAGTAAAATTTTCATTTTCTGTCTGTTCGTCTTTTCTGGCGGCCAAAACCTCAGATTCAAGCGCTTTTATTTTTTCTTCCTTTTCCTTTTGCGTTTCTGCAGAAGCTCCGCTCTTTCCGGCCAGCTCATCTTTTCTTATACTCAGAGCAGATTCTTCTTTAGTCAATTCCGAAAGCTCTGACTCCATTACTTTAACCTCTCGCTCCACTCTTACAAGTTCTTCGGTTAAAGACTGCTCTTCCTGCTTTTTTGCTACAGTACCTTTAACATCCTGAAGTATTTTGAAAAGAGGCTTTACTTTTTTCACATACGAGCCCCATTGCTCGCGGAGGGATCTAATAATGATTTTCACACTGCTTAATTCTTTCTCTTTTTCAGCACGGTCAAAATCACCCGATATAGAGATACCTATAGTCTCTATGGTTTTTACTTCCTCTGCCGTATATTCATACACCTCTGCAGAAGTTCTAAGCTTTTTATTCCCGCCTATATCAGCAAGCTCCGTTTTAAGTTCAGAGAGCCTCTTATCTCCGGTTTTTTTTCTTACGACTAATTCCTGTTTCTTTCTTTCAAGTTTTTCTTTTGCAAATCTTAATTCATTCAACCTGTTTTCAGCAGTTTTAAGTTCATTCTTAAGATGCACAGCTTCATTCATTACGTCAAATATCTGAACCCGGAGTTCTTCAAGCTGTTTTTCATTCTGGCGGTGTTTTTCACGCAATTTCTTCGCAGTATCCGCCTGTTTTCCGATATTCTCTTTCTCGTCAGTAAGACCCTTTACGGTCTCATCATATTCTTTCTTTGCATTTCCTATCTGGCCGACAATACCTTCATTCTTCTTATCAATCTCTTCCAACTTGCCTTTTATCTGTTCAATCTCACGGGTCAAAGAATTCTTACGGTCTTCCAGCAGATTGATTTTATTAAAGACATTATTAATCTCATTGGAAACCTTGTAGTATTCTTCCTGCCTTACAGTAAGTTTTTTCTCTTCTTCAAGGAGATTCTTCCTGCCTTCCTGCAGGCGGACTTCCTCGCTGGTGACACTATTCTGAGTGGTATCAATATCATTTTTAAGATTATTCTTTTTGTTATCGAGAGCGTCTATTTCATTTCTAAAATTATCATAACGGTATTTTGCAACCGTTACTTCGGCGTCTTTAAGCTCTGCAGCAAGTTTTTTATATTTTTCAGCTTTCTTTGCATGTCTTTCCAGACTGTTTATCTGGCGTTTCACTTCCCCGAGAACGTCCTTAATCCTTTGAAGGTTCTGATCCGTCTGGTCAAGTTTTTTAAGCGCTTCTTCTTTTCTCGCTTTGTATTTTGAAACTCCCGCAGCTTCCTCAAAGATATATCTTCGTTCTAGGGGCTTAGAGGAAAGTATCGCATCCATCTTCCCCTGTTCAAGAATAAAATAAGTATCCGTGCCCACTCCGGAATCCAGGAACATATTAGTAATATCTTTCATTCTGCACGGATTTTTATTTATGAAATATTCACAATCGGAATTACGGAAAATCTGACGGGTAATTTTCAACTCTTCAAAATCAAAAGCAAGCTGTCCCTTAAAATCAGAGAACACCAGCGAAACTTCACCCATGCCAAGAGGTTTTCTTCCTTCTGTTCCGTTAAATATCACATTATCCATAGAAGGACTGCGCAACGATTTTACACTCTGCTCTCCGAGCGCCCATCTTATGGAATCAACAATGTTTGATTTACCGGCTCCGTTCGGACCGACAATACAAGTAATACCCGGTTCAAAGACAACATCAGTCTTATCCGCAAATGACTTAAAACCGTATAGCTGTAGTTTTTTTAGTAACAACTAATTCTCCTCAACCGTTAAAACGTTACACGTTATCACGTTACTAACGTTCTACACTAATGTTGTATTATTTTTATCAATAACTCCTATATGTAAACCTAGAACCTAGCACCCAGGCCTTCTATTCAAGCAGTTGTGGTCTATTTCATTCTAACCGCTACATATAGTATAATGATTTACTCAGGTTTGTCAAGGAGAAATGGAGCATTTTTGCAAGTTTTTCAAACATTTTTATGTACTTTAAGTATTTTCGTTAAGTTATGCTATAACAGGTTACTTTTTAACCGCTGCAAATGCAAAATAATCAAGCATCTTTGTTTTTTCCAGGATATTAGCGGTAAGTTTTTGCGCAAGATTCAGTTTTTTGGAATTTTGACGGATACTTGACCAGTATTCAATCTCAACTACTTTAAACCCCGCCAGGTCAGACATCTGTCGAAGAGTATTTTTAGTGAAAAGAACAATATGATACGGAAGACCAAAATGTCCGTACTTCCTATCCTCATTTTTTACTAGAGCCGTTAGATTTTTATACCGGCTGCTTAATCCGTTTATATTAGGGACATATCCAAAAAGCACCCCATCCTGTTTTAAAAGTTTATTAGCTTCTTTCAATACTTGAAGAGGATTAACAACATGCTCCAATACACTCCAGAGAGTAACAACATCATATTCCGCCGTTTTGAGTTTAAGCTCTTCAACCTTTCCGTTTTTAATATCCATGCCATATCTACTTTTTGCATTAGCAACAGCTTTCATTGATAAATCGGTACCTGTAACATTAAAACCGTTGTTAGCTGCAGCATAAGCAAATTGACCGCCGCCGATACCTATATCCAGCAATTTTCCGGTCAACTTATATTTTTTCACGAGATTTAGTTGTGCTACGCCCCCTCCATAAAATTCATTTTCAAGAAAGGTCTTATAGTCAATTTTCCCGGATATTTCACCGTGAATGGAACCTTCCCCGTCATAAAGTTTTTTCAGGCTCTCTTCCGAATACCTTGGATTAACATAAACAAGACCGCAATTCCTGCATTTCACTATTTTCTGACCGTCTTTTCGCGAGGCCATTATTTTGTAATCATCCCGGTCACAAAGCGGGCAATTGATATATTCCAGATGCATAATTCAGTCCTTTAGAAATAGTCTATAACGTCCACAAGGTCCATAACAGTCTATGAACCTCTGCGGACTTACGTCCGGAGTTTCGGCGAATGGAATTCAATTTATTATTCATGCCGCAGAAAACCACGGAGTTCCCTCCGTGGTTTTCTGCGGCATACTCGCCATAAAAGTGACATTATTACAGTCAGTAATAATGTCATCCCGGACTAGGATCCGGGATCCAGTGTCTTTAATTTTGCCCGCCAGTCGATGGAGGGTCTTAGTTGCCCCGCCAACGATTTATGGAAAAAAGTGTATTGAAATCCTTTACTTTTTATTCGCGTTTGTTCTGAGATACTCTTCTATAAAAACATCTATTTCTCCGTCCATTACGGAAATCGTATTTGTAACCTCAAATCCCGTCCTGTTATCTTTAACCAGACGGTACGGTTGAAAGACGTAAGATCTTATCTGACTTCCCCATTCTATATCTTTCTTCTCCCCCTGAACCAGTTTCATCTCTTCTTTACGTTTATTTCCGTAGAACTCATAAAGACGGGCTTTAAGAACTTTATATGCCATTGTTTTATTTTTCATCTGACTTCTTTCAGACTGGCAGGTCACAACTATTCCTGAAGCATAGTGAGTAAGGCGGATTGCAGATTCGGTACGGTTTATATGCTGTCCCCCTGCACCTGAAGCACGATAGGTATCTATTCTTATCTCCTCATCAGCAATATTAACCTCTACATCATCGACTTCCGGCATTACATCCACAGAAGCAAAAGAAGTATGGCGTCTTTTATTGGAATCAAAAGGGGATATCCGGACAAGACGGTGCACACCTTTTTCTGATTTAAGAAAACCATAAACATTCGTACCTGAGAGAAAAAGGGTGACATCCTTAAGTCCTGCTTCTTCACCGGGCTGATAGTCTACCATTTCCACGGAGAACCCTTTCCTTTCCGCCCACCTATTATACATTCTCAGAAGCATTGAAGCCCAATCCTGAGATTCGGTACCGCCGGCTCCGGGATGAATGGAAAGAAACGCGTTATGAGTGTCGTATTTATCCGTAAAGTAGAGTTTAAGCTCTTCCGTACGGAGATCTTTTTTCAGCTGATTAAGCTGTTCAACAATTTCTTTTATAAGTTCAGGGTCTTCCCCGTGCTTAATGAGTTCCAACCCTGCTACTACATCATCAGCTTTCGAATTTAATAAATTCCAATTATCAAGTTCTTTCTTATTATCATCGCGCTCTTTCATCAGCTTCTGCGCTTTTTCATTATCATTCCAGAAACCGGAGCTGCCCGACAAGTTATCGAGTTCCGCAATCCTTAACTGTTTTTTAGACAGGTCAAAGATGCCTCCAAAGCTCTGAAATTTTTGCTTTTATTTCTATTATTTCTTCTTTTGGTTCAGGCATTATTCACATCCTTCAACGAGAATACGTACTTTATCCGGTAGTACTTCAACAAACCCTTCCCCTACATTTATCTCTTTTTCCTCATTCCCGTGTTTATATTTCACTTTTCCTTTTTTTAATACAGCCAACATAGGAGCATGATTCTTCAACACCCCAAAACTCCCCACAAGCGAAGGCGCTTCAAGAGACTCAACTTCACCGGTAAAAAACATTTTATCAGGCGTCAATATTTCAAGTATGAACGACTTTGTATTGCTCATTTATGAAACTCCATATTCCTTGCTAGTACCTCTTTTGCAAGCATGTGATATCACTCCCGCCAGTTATTTAGGGCGGGTCTTTCGAAGAGATTAAAAGTGCTAATTACGCTGATACAATACTTGATTTCGGAAATCACACCCTGCTTCTTTTTTATCTCTTTATATTCTTAGTGCTTGTTTCGAATTTAGAATTTAGAATTTAGTAATTAGAATTTGCATTATCTTTACTTCATCTTCTCGGATTTTTCAACAGCCTCTTCTATCGTCCCGACCATATAAAAAGCCTGTTCGGGAAGGTCATCATGTTTACCCTCAATTATCTCGTTAAAACCCTTAATTGTATCTTTTATCGGAACATACTTTCCGGCCATACCGGTAAAGGCTTCGGCTACAAACATAGGTTGGGAAAGGAATTTCTGAACTTTCCTCGCCCGGTTAACGGTCTGTTTGTCTTCCTCCGAGAGTTCATCAATACCAAGAATTGCGATAATATCCTGAAGGTCTTTGTATCTTTGAAGTATCTTCTGCACTCCGCGCGCTGCAGCATAATGCTCTTTCCCTACAACTTCCTCCGAAAGAATTTTCGACGTGGAATCCAGGGGATCAACGGCAGGATAAATACCGATATCTACGATCTGCCTTGAAAGCACCGTCGTAGCGTCAAGATGCGAAAAGGAAGTTGCAGGCGCCGGATCTGTCAGGTCATCAGCAGGAACATATATTGCCTGAACTGAAGTAATCGAACCTTTTTTTGTGGAGGTGATTCGCTCCTGAAGCGCACCCATCTCAGAACTTAAAGTAGGCTGATATCCTACAGCGGAAGGCATACGTCCGAGTAATGCGGAAACTTCAGAACCGGCCTGAACAAACCGGAAAATATTATCAATGAACAGCAGAACATCCTGACCCTCTTCATCACGGAAATACTCTGCCATAGTAAGCCCTGAAAGAGCTATTCTTAATCTTGCACCCGGCGGCTCGTTCATCTGACCGAAAACCATAGCTGTCTTATCTATAACCCCGGATTCCTTCATGGAAAGCCAGAGGTCATTCCCTTCTCTAGTACGTTCACCGACTCCGGCAAATACCGAAAACCCGCCGTGTTGAGTTGCAATATTTCTGATTAATTCCATAATGATAACTGTCTTACCTACACCCGCACCGCCGAATAATCCGATCTTTCCGCCCTTCGGATATGGAGCTAAAAGATCCACAACCTTAAGTCCTGTTTCAAGCATAGAAACCGTTGTGTCCTGCTCTTCAAAAGACGGAGGCTCCCGATGAATCGGATTAAACTTTTTCGCTTTGGCATCCCCCATATTGTCAATCGGCTCACCAAGTATATTAAACATTCTGCCCAGCGTCTCCCGTCCCACAGGTACAGAGATAACCTTTCCGGTATTAATAACCTTTGAACCTTTTTTAAGCCCGTCAGTTGAAGACATAGCCACTGCCCTTACGGTATTATCTCCAAGATGCTGCTGTACTTCCGCAACAATCTCCATCTTGCCGTAATCTCCCGGAGTGTCACGTTGAATACGGATAGCCGTATAGATCCCAGGCAAATCCCCCGAAGGAAATTCCACATCTACGACAACCCCAATAATCTGTGATACAAATCCTGTGTTTGAGTCTTCCATAAGTTCTCCCTTTACAAGATAATAACTAAGTACTAATGACTACTGACTATTTATTGAGTTATATCTATTAAATATGGCAAAATTTTTTCCGCCTACCTTAAATAGTCATTAGTCACTAGTAATTAGTACTTTCTTTTAACTTACTGCCGCTGCTCCGCCTACTAAATCACTTAATTCTTTCGTAATACTTGCCTGCCTGGTTTGATTATATACCAGGGTCAATTTTTTTATTATATCATCCGCATTTGTAGTCGCCTGCTCCATTGAAGTCATACGCAATCCCTGTTCAGAAGCATTCGATTCAAGAAGTATTCCGTAAAATACGACACCTAAATATTTAGGCAATAACCTCTCCAGAAGCGTCTCAACATTCGGTTCAAATATAAATTCAGATTTCACTCCTGATACCCCATCAATAGAAACAGGCAGTAATAGGAAATTTTTCGTTTTAGCCTGAGTCACAATTTTAAATTCATTGAATAATACATTGACACTCCGGTACTTTTTCGCTTTATAATCTCTCAAAATATCATTAATAATCCCTACAACACCCGCATAATTCAGATTATTCATGACTGCCGAGTAATGTCGCAATGATTTAAATCCGCGATGCGTCAGGTAATCCCTTCCTTTTTTTCCGACAGTAATAATATCCACAGGATTAGGACAGGTCTTGAGATATTTTAAACAACCTTTCAAAAGAGTACTGTTAAAACTCCCGCAAAGTCCTTTATCGGAGGTTATTACGACCAGCATTTCCTTTTCAGCTTTTTCAGGGGCGGTAAAACATACATTATTATAACTATCAGGTTTTTTCGAGACGAGATCCTTCATAAGCATTTCCATATCAAGCTTATAGGGTCTGTTTGATATAAGATTCTGATGCGCCTTTCTATACCTGACAGCCGCAACCATCTTCATAGCTTTAGTGATCTGCTGGGTCTTTTTTATGCTCGCAATACGTTTGCGTATTTCACGTGTATTCATTTCAACGGTCCATGTCCTTTTTTGAATATATTTGTTAAACTGGGTACAAGTTTATACTCGACGGCACACATGTGATATCGCTGATTCTAAAAACTGATTTCGCTGATGTATTTATATCAACGTAATCTACCGGACACCATACTTCTACTTCATGCTTTCCAGATATTACTTTGTTATCTTAATATATCTTTATTGCCATTCTTCTTTTCATGCCATCAGGTGATATCGCCGATTCTAAAAACTGATTTCGCTGATATTTCCATCAGAACAATATTTTGTATCCATTTCTTCTTATCAGCATCATCCTCTTTTAATCAGAGTAATCTACCAGACCCCGTATTTCGATCACTCCCATTCGATTGTTGACGGCGGCTTACTGCTAATATCATAAACAACTCTGTTAACACCCCTTACTTCATTAACAATCCTGTTTGATATAATATTCAATACTTCATAGGGAAGTTTTACCCAATCTGCCGTCATACCGTCCTGGCTTTCTACTGCGCGGAGGGCTATTACATTCTCATAAGTTCTTTCATCTCCCATAACACCTACGGTTTTAACCGGAAGAAGAACCCCGAAGGATTGCCAGATAGTTCGATACAAGCCTGCTTTTTTTATTTCTTCCGTGATAATATGATCAGCATTTTTAAGTATCTCCACATTCTCTTTAGTAACTTCACCAAGTATTCTTACAGCAAGTCCCGGACCCGGGAAAGGTTGACGCCAGAGAATTTCATCCGGTATTCTAAGCTCTTTTCCTAATACTCTTACTTCATCTTTAAAAAGCTCTCTTAGCGGCTCTATGAGTTTAAACTTAAGGTCTTTTGGCAGACCGCCGACATTATGATGAGATTTTATAACAGCAGACGGGCCTTTTGTAGAAACGCTCTCAATAACATCCGGATAGAGTGTACCTTGCGCGAGAAATTCCATTCCACCAAGATCTCCCAGCCTTTTAGCTTCTTCTTCAAACACCCGTATAAATTCTCCGCCGATAATCTTTCTTTTTTCTTCGGGATTGGTTATTCCTTTAAGTTTTTTTAGAAACCTTTCAGAGGCGTCAACATAATGCAAGTTCAATTTAAATCCGTCCCTAAAAGTCTTCAATACCTCATTTTCCTCATTCTTTCGAAGTACTCCGTTATTGACAAAAACACAGTGAAGATTATCCCCGATAGCTTTATGTATAAGCACTGCCGCCACGGAAGAATCCACACCGCCGGAAAGCCCGCATAAAACCTTTTTATCTCCCACCAGTTTCTTGACATTATCCATGGCATCTTTTATATAGGCCTTCATAGTCCAGTCACCTGTACAGCCGCAGATTTTTACGAGGAAATTCCTTATAATATCCTTACCATTTTGAGTATGAACCACTTCAGGGTGGAATTGCACGCCAAATATCTTTTTATGCCGGTTTCTCACGGCTCCAAACGGACAGGTCATAGTATAGGCAATAGGTTCAAAACCGGGAGGAAGTTTTGTAACCTGATCTCCATGGGACATCCAAACATCCAATGTAGACCTTAAGTTCCACAAAAGATCAGAAAAATCCTTAATTAACAGCTTTGACAAACCATACTCTCTTTTGTCAGCTTTTGTAACCTTACCGCCTAAAGTATGTGAGATTAATTGCATTCCGTAGCATATACCAAGTATCGGGACACCTAAATCAAATATTTCCTTATCCATCTTGGGTGCCCCCTCAGCATAAACACTGGCGGGTCCTCCTGAAAGTATAATTCCTTTTAGTTTTTTGCTCTTTTTCAACTGTTCGGCGGTTGTAGTGGGCGGCAGTATTTCACAATAGACATTATTCTCCCTTACACGCCTTGCTATCAGCTGGTTATACTGGGAACCATAATCAAGTATAGCTATAAACTCTTTTGTATACGCTTCTTGCATATTTATTTTACCTTTAACGCTTTGAAAATATCTTTTTCGAAAAGTTTAGAGAAAACTTTAAAATCCTGCAGGCTCAAGTCACTAAAATCCTTATCCTGCTTTTCACAAAAAAGCACTAACTTCCCCGTCGTAGTATGAGCATCCTTAAAATTCATTCCTTTTTTTACCAGGTAATTTGCGACTTCAACAGCATCCGAGTAATCTTTAATCAGCGCTTTTTTTATATTTCCGGTTTTCAGCGTTATATTATTGAAAAGCACCTCAAGTATACTCAAAGATTCCTTGACGGAATCGACGACACTAAACAAGTGAAGCTTATCTTCCTGCATATCACTATTATAAGCAAGAGGTAAACCTTTCATTATTGTCAGGATACCGACTAACCCTCCATAGGTCCGTCCGGTACGGCCGCGAATCATCTCAAAAATATCAGGATTTTTTTTCTGCGGCATAATACTGCTGCCGGTGGTAAAAGCATCACTAATCTCGACATATGCAAATTCCTTTGTAGACCAGAGTACCATTTCTTCAGATATGCGGCTTAGGTGCATTGAAATAATAGCACAGTCCGATATAAATTCAATAACATGGTCACGGTCTGAAACAGAATCAATAGTGTTTTTCGTCGGCATGGTAAAGCCCAATTGTTTGGCTACAAACTTGCGATCTATTGGAAATGAACTTCCGGCCAAAGCGCAGGCCCCGAGAGGCATAATATTTACACGCTTATAAGCATCCGTAAGACGCCAAATGTCACGGCCGAGCATTTCCGTATAAGCTCCAATATACTCTTCAAATTTTACCGGCTGTGCATGCTGCATATGGGTAAAACCGGGAATTACAACTCCCTTATGGAGAGCTCCCCATTTATCCAGAGAAATTATTACTTTCTGCAATTGGGAAATTACCCCGATAATCTCAGCTTTCAGATAAAGCTTTTCGTCTAGAGCTATCTGATCATTACGACTCCGTGCCGTATGCATCTTCTTTCCCGCTTCCCCCGCATACTTAATAACTTCTTTTTCTATATTTGTATGAATATCTTCACAGGTAAGATCGATTTTAAATTTCCCGGCTTTTATTTTTGTAAGAATTTTTTTAAGAGCAACAATTATTTTTGCCGCATCCTTAGAAGGAATTATCTTCTGCTTACCGAGCATTTTCACATGAGCAATGCTGCCTATGCAATCATACTTCGAAAGACGATTATCAAACGAAATAGAAGCGGTAAATTTTGCCGCCATTTCATCAGCCTTTATTTTAAACCGCCCGCCCCAAAGTTTCATTTTTGCATTTTCTCCATCTTTTCTTGTCATGTTGAGCTATTTTTCTTTTCGCGAAATATCCCTGCTTTTCCAGCATATGATTCCACTTATACTAGAGTAAATCCAATAACTAAGATCTAAATTCTAAGCACTAAACAATTACTAATACTTAATCACTAAGTTTTAAACAAAATCATTGCAGTTATATTAATTATCTTCCTTTTTAGTGATTAGTGCTTTAATCTTAGTCATTGTTTAGTTATTAGTGCTTAATCCTTAGTAATTTACCCGCTATGCTTCTAGTCCCCAGAACCCAGCACCTAGAACCTCTTTATTCTAATTGTTAATTATTATATCACTTCCGCGTAGTTTTTTACAATTTTTAAATGAAAAAAGCCGTGCATAGAAAGACTATGCACGGCTTATCAATTCAGACTCAAACATCTGCGCCTCTGAGCATCCCCGCTAAAAGTTCCTTTTGGCGAGGTCTCGCCCTCGGGCGGACGCGCCTCCGTTTTACTTTATTTTCTTGGCTCTTTTAAGTATTCCGCCTACTTTTGTGGAAAGTCCGAACAGGTTAATAAAGCCTTCTGCATCTTTCTGGTTATACACTTCGTCCTTGCTGAAAGTCGCGATATTTTCGTCATATAAAGAATATTCTGATTTTCGAGCCACTGCAAGACAGTTTCCTTTGTAAAGCTTCATCTTAACAGTGCCTGTGGTATTACGCATAGCATGATTTATGAAAGCATCAAAGGAACTTCTTAATTCTGACTGCCACTGGCCGTTATATACAAGTTCAGCATAGCGAGGAGCTATAAGCTCTTTATAGTGCAATGTTTCTTTATCCAAAGTAATGCATTCGAGATCCCTTAAAGCAGCATGTAAAACTGTTCCGGCAGGGGTTTCATAAACGCCCCGGGATTTCATACCGACCAGACGATTCTCAACAATATCAACCCGTCCTACACCATTTTTTCCGGCAATATCATTAAGTTTAAATATCATCTCCACCGGACCGTAAGCTTTGCCGTTCAGTTTTTTCGGTATTCCTTTTTCAAAGAATATCTCAACAAATGTTGGTTTATTGGGAGCCTTCTCCGGAGAAACAGTGTATAGGAACATGTCATCTTTATATTCATTCCAGGTTTTTTCCAGAATACCGCCCTCATAGCTTATATGCCATAAGTTACGGTCCATACTGTAAGGTTTTTTCTTTGTAACAGGCACAGAGATGCCGCGGGCCTCTGCGTATTCAATTTCTTCTTCACGTGATTGAATATCCCATTCGCGCCAGGGAGCAATTATTTTCAGATCCGGATTAAGCGCCTTGAAAGTAAGCTCAAAGCGAACCTGATCATTACCTTTCCCGGTCGCACCATGACAGACTGCATCAGCCTTTTCCTTCTTTGCGACTTCTACAATCTTCTCCGCTATTATCGGACGAGCAAACGAAGTACCCAGAAGGTAGCGTCCTTCGTAAATGGCATTGGCTTTTAACGAAGGCCATATATAATCCGTTACAAACTCCTTCTTTGCATCAATTATATATATCTTGCTGGCGCCGGTCTTAATTGCTTTCTTTTTTAACGGTGAGAGTTCTTCCCCTTGTCCCACATCCACCGCGCAAGCAATAACTTCGCAGTGATAATTCTCCTTAAGCCAGGGAATGATAATAGAGGTATCAAGACCGCCGGAGTACGCGAGGACTACTTTTTTTATGTTGTTCATAATTTTCTCCTTTTCGAAAAAGATTCCACGGATATAATTGCAAATTGAATCACTAAGATCTAAATTCTAAGCACTAAACAATTACTAATACTTAATCACTAAGTTTTAAACAAAATCATTGTAGTTATATTAATTATCTTCCTTTTTAGTAATTAGTGCTTTAATCTTAGTAATTGTTTAGTCATTAGTGCTTAATCCTTAGTAATTCTGTTTATCGCTGCACTCTCATAGAACCTTATAGTTTATCTTTTATTAGTAGATGAAGCACGGCCTTTTGCGCATGCTTTCGATTTTCCGCTTCGTCAAAAACCACAGAATGACTGCCATCAATAACACCGTCTGTAATTTCATCTCCGCGGTGCGCGGGGAGACAATGCATTACTATGTAATCTTTTTTCTTTGCGTTTTTTAAAAGTTCTTCATTCAATTGGAAAGCTTTAAAAGCTTTCTTTCTTTCTTCATACTCTTTTTCCATACCCATGCTTACCCAGACATCAGTATAAATTACATCAGCATCTTTTACGGCTTCAACAGGATTATTAGTAATGATTAAATCAACTTTTTTTGCCAAAGTTAATGCCGCTTCCAATACTTCTTTCTTGGGCGCATATTTTTTTGGACAGGCTACCGTAAGCGGAATACCAAGGATTGCGCAGCCAAATATATAGGAATTCGTTACATTATTATCTCCGTCGCCTACAAAAGCCGCTTTTATCCCTTTTAGCCCCTTCCTTTCTTCCATAGTCTGAAGATCCGCAAGGATCTGACACGGATGCTCATAGTCAGACAGCGCATTAATAACAGGCACGGAAGCGTATTTTGCCAGCTCAACAACCCTGCTATGCTCAAAGGTACGGAGAGTTATGGCATGGACATACCTGCTTAATACTTTAGCTGTATCATGCACAGTTTCACCGCGTGAAAGCTGTATCTCACTGGAGTTCAAATTAATAGGCTGCCCGCCAAGCTCATAAATAGCGGTCTGAAAAGAAAGACGGGTGCGCGTCGAGGGCTTTTCAAATATCATAGCTACCGACTTACCGCTTAAACTCTTTTCTTTAAGTTTCCCGCTCTTAAACTCCTTTGCTGTTTTTAGAACAAAAAGCAGTTCTTCTTTATTTAAATCAGTAATAGCTAGAAAATCTTTTATTTTTAGTTTCATTGGTATTTCCTCCGGAAATCAGAACCTTGTACTGCTTAATACTTCATCCAATGCAGACACAAGTCTATCAATTTGTCTTCTGGTGACAATCAAGGGCGGTAAAAATCTCAGCACTTTTTCTGCCGTGCAGTTTATTAGAAAACCTTTTTCTGCCATCTTTACTACAAGCTCCTTGCCCTGAACGGTTAACTCCAGACCTATCATAAGCCCCATTCCTCTGGCTTCTTTTACAATTGAGCTATATTTTACCACCAATTCTTTTAGCTTTTCAATAAAATAAGCTCCGGTCTCTGAAGCGTTCTTTATTAGTTTATCTTTTATGATCGTCTCCAGTACTGCAAGCCCGGCAACACATACTACGGGTCCCCCGCCAAAAGTAGAACCGTGAGAGCCTGCGGAAAATCCTGAGGCGACTTTATCATTTGCAACCATAATCCCGAGAGGAAGACCTCCTCCGATACCTTTTGCAAGCGTCACTATGTCAGGTCTGATACCAAACCCCTCATAAGCAAAGAAATTACCCGTCCTTCCGATTCCCGACTGTATCTCGTCAAGTATAAGGACAATATTTTTCTCATCACAAAGTTCTCTTACTTTTTTAAGATATTCAACTGAAGGAACTTTAACCCCACCCTCCCCCTGTATAGGTTCAAGCAAAACCGCGCATGTCTGCTCGGAAACGAGGTTCTTTAACGAATCAAAATCGCCGTATTCGGCGTATTTAAAACCCTCTAATAGAGGTTCAAACCCTTTTTGAATCTTTTCCTGTCCTGTAGCCGACAGAGTCGCCATAGTCCGCCCATGGAAGGAGCCTTTCATTGTAATGATCTCATATTTACCAGCGCCAAGTTTCTCTTTCGCATACTTTCTCGCAAGCTTTATCGCCGCTTCATTTGCCTCCGCTCCGGAGTTAGCAAAGAAACACTTATTAAGTCCCGAAAGTCTGCAAATAAGCTTTGCCAGTTTTATCTGAGGGATAGTGTAATATAAATTAGAAACATGCACTAACTTATTAACCTGATTCCTTACCGCAGAAGTTACCTTCGGATGACAATGCCCGAGCACATCAACAGCTATACCCCCGAGAAAATCAAGATATTCCTTGCCATTATTATCTATAACCTTCATACCCTTCCCTTTGGTTATCACAAAAGGAAAACGGGAGTAGGTGGGAAAGATACAAGCTTTCTCTTCGGCCATTATCTGTTCGTTTTTCATAATACTCCTCCAGAAAACGATTCCACTTCCGCCAGTTATATCAGGCGGATCTTTTGATGAGATTACAAAGCTACAGGATTCTCCGCCCTTGGCGAGATCTCACCACAGGTGGACACTGATACAAGCTTTTAAAAACGTCCAAAAGTCCATAAGGTCTGTAATGGCCGTAACGTCTTACCTCTCTATGTCAACCTTTGCTGACATCTATGTATCTTTCCTTGGGAGAAAAACTTTGCTTACATTAATGTGGTATTTAATTTAATTACAACTCAATAATGCAAAACATCGTACTTCGTACTTTTTCACACTATTTCCGTTCCAACACCTTTATCGGTGAATATTTCGAGCAACAGAGAGTGTCTTATATTCCCGTTTATGATATGCACTTTTTTTACGCCTTTTTTTACGGCTTCGGCGGCACCGGTTACTTTTGGGATCATTCCGCCGGTCAGGGTTCCGTCTTTCACCATTTTTGAAACCTCTCCAATGTGTATGCTTGAAATGAGTTTCTTTGAACTGTCTAAAACCCCGTTAACATCAGTCAATAAAAGGAGTTTTTCGGCTTTTGCCGTAATTGCAATCTCAGAAGCTGCATCATCAGCATTGATATTATAGATATGTCCGTCTTTTCCTCTTCCAATAGGGGCAATTACATGAATATAATCCTTCTTTTTTTCTAAAATAGACAGATCAATATTTTCAACCTCGCCGACAAAGCCCAACTCTTTACTCATCTGCTTTGCTGTTATAAGGTTACCGTTTTTACCGGAGAGCCCTTCAGCTTTTCCGTGATGTTTATTGAACAATGTTACTATCTCTTTATTTACCTTTCCAAAAAGCACTTCTTCGACAATTTCCATTGTTTCTTTATCAGTCACGCGAAGCCCGTTTATAAAATTCGGTTTCTTTCCGAGCTTTTCCATCGCCGCCGATATCTCCGGTCCCCCGCCGTGAACCACAATGGTATTTACCCCTATGTACTTAAGCAGAGCAATATCCTCAACAACAGAGTCCTTAAACGCCGCCTCCACCATAGCTTTTCCCCCGAATTTAATAACAAAAGTCTTACCAAAGAACTTCCGGATATAGGGTAAAGCTTCTACTAAAATATCAGCCTTTTTAATCAGGTTTTCCATTTACTCCTCCGAGAAAAAAAATACGTCCATAACGTCTGTAAAAGTCCATAAAAGTCTATAACGTAAAATATGTTACTCGCTTTTCGCTGTCGCTCAACTTTCGTCACTTTACCAATTTACTCACTGTGCTTTCTGTACTTGCTGTACTTGCTTTCCCTGCTTTACTTGCTTCTCCTACGCGCGAGGGTGTGATTTATCATACACACTCTTCAGCTTTTCCCGTGTCACATGCGTGTAGATCTGCGTTGTTGATAAATTTGAATGTCCAAGCAACTCCTGAACACTTCTTAGATCTGCTCCGGCATCCAGAAGATGCGTAGCAAAACTGTGCCTTATTGAATGAGGACTAATATGCTTCCCGAGTTTTGAAGACCTTGACCATTTATCAAGAATATGCCTGACAGTTCTAGTGTCCAACCTTTTTTGTTTATGGTTAAGAAATAATGCTTCTGAATCTACCGCCTTTTTACTCAGATAGCTTCTAAGCGTCTCTTTTGCCCTGTCCCCGATGGGAACAATACGTTCTTTACTTCCTTTTCCGAAAACCCTTATTAAATTATTCGTCAAATCAATGCTCTGCTTATTCAGACCGGTAAGCTCGCTGACACGCAATCCGGTGGAATAAAGTATTTCCAGAATTGCCCTGTCTCTGAAATCTTCCTCTTTATCTCCGCTAATAGAATCCAAGAATCTGCCCATTTCAAGAGCTTCAAGAAAGCGGGGAAGCTTTTTATCTTTTTTGGGAAAACTGACATTACCTGTCGGGTCTATCTTAATAACAGCCTCTTTTTTAAGATAAAAAAAGAAACTTTTCAAAGTTGCGAGTTTTCTTTCTATACTCGCCTTACCGTATTTTTTCAGGGTAAGCTCAACCACGAACTCCCTGATATTGATGCCTGTAACTTTTTGAATATCCTCTTTTTCCCGGCAAAATTCAAAGAACTGTTTAAGATCCACGGCGTAGTTTATTATAGTATTTATAGAGAAGTTCTTTTCTACCTTAAGATACTCTAAAAACTTGTCAATTAGCTGCTGCATTCTCTTCTTCGTGTTTACATTCTTTATTCAAGCATCTGAAGTTATCTTTGAACTTTGCCATGACGGCGTAACCGCATTTCGGGCATTTCCTGTCAAGCGGTTTAAGATTACAAATAAAATCGCAATCCGGGTAGTTAGAACAACCAAAGAATGTGCCTTTCTTTCCTTTTCTCATAATAACGTCCCCGCCGCAATCCGGCTTAGGACATTTAATACCGATCCCGATGCTCTTCGTATTCTTACATTCAGGATATTTTTCACAAGCCATAAACTTTCCAAAACGGCTGAATTTTGTAACCATTCTGCCGCCGCATTCAATCACGTTACCTTCCTGGCCTTCCGGTGCAGGGGCCTTTTTCGTTACCCTGACCAGCCCTGCGTCAGTTTTTAAATACTTTGCATCACACATCATATTGGTAATTTCTGCTGCTTGCTCTTCTCCGTCCATAGACTTTGTATTTTTACATATAGGGAATCCCGAGCAGGCAAGAAATCTGCCGCGAGCGCCCCACTTTACTACCATCGTTCTCCCGCAAGGAACAAGCTCTTTCTTTTCTTCCTCTGTAAGTCTGGTAAGATCAACAATTCTTTCAAGTACACCTTCAGCATTCTTTTTATATACGGCATCACATAACTGTCCGGTCTCCCCGTCACGGTCTTTTTTCATACCGCCCATAATATTTGAAGCCTTAAGAAGATCAACAGAGAAAGGACCATAAAATTCTTTTATTACTGATTTCCAATCATTATCTCCCTCTTCAACTTTATCAAGTTTTCCCTCCATCTTTGCAGTAAACTCAATATTTAGTATATCCGGAAATGTTTTCATAAGTATATCGTCCACCAACTCCCCGAGTTCTGTCGGCTTAAACCTTTTATCCAGCCGTTCGACATAATTTCTGTCAAGCAGGGTGGAAATAATAGGTGAATAGGTAGACGGCCGGCCGATATTGTTTTCTTCAAGGGCCTTAACCAAAGAAGCATCATTATATCTCGCAGGAGGTTCGGTAAAATGCTGATTTCCGGTGATTTCCAGCAGGTCTAATTTCTCCTGCTCTGTCAGTTTAGGAAGTATTTTCTCTTTTGCGGCTTCCTTTTCTTCACCCTCTACCCCCGCCTCACCCTGCTTTTCTTCCTTTTCCTCGTCTTCCTCAAAGGTGTACACACCAAGAAACCCTTTAAATTTTATAACAGTTCCGCTTGCTCTGAAATTATATATGCCGGCTCCGATATCAGCAGTGGTAACCTCAAGTATTGCCGGTTTCATCTGACAGGCCACAAATCTCTTCCAGATAAGATCATATAAGCGGTATTGATCCTTGGAAAGGAACTTTTTGATCTTCTCCGGCTCACGAAGACAGGACGAAGGTCTGATAGCTTCATGCGCATCCTGAGAGTTCTTCTTGTTCTTATAAAAATTAGGTTTTTCCGGAAGATTCTCCTGTCCGTATTTTTCTCCGATCAGTCCTCTTACTTCGGTAAGCGCTTCCTCAGCAATCCTGACTGAATCTGTTCTCATATATGTTATTAAACCTACTTCCCCTTCTTCTCCCACATTCAAACCTTCATAGAGCTGCTGGGCTATCATCATGGTCTTTCTTGAAGTAAATCCCAGCTTTTTAGAGGCTTCCTGCTGCAGTGTAGAGGTAATAAACGGAGCAGGGGAGTACCTGTTTTTTTCTTTGCTTTCTATCTTTTTTACTATAAATGGATGTTTCTGACATTCAGCAACTATCTTATCGCCCTCTTCTTTTGTAACTATTTTAAACTTTTCACCGTTTATCTGTGTCAGCTTCGCGGTAAACTGGGGAGGGTTTACTCCTTTTAAAAGAGCTTCTATAGACCAATATTCTTCCGGTTTGAAAGCCGTTATCTCTTTTTCACGCTCGCAAATCATTCTTAAAGCAACAGACTGCACTCTTCCGGCAGAAAGCCCGCTTTGAACATTCTTCCAAAGGAGAGGCGAAATCATATAACCCACAAGCCGGTCAAGAATTCTTCTGGCCTGCTGGGCATATACAAGGTCCATATCCAAATCTCTCGGATTTTCAATTGCGGACATAACCGCTTTTTTGGTTATTTCATTGAACACAACTCTGAAGGTCTGTTTAACCTTCACTACTTTCGGTTTAACCGGTATTTTCTTGCTTTTACTTTTCTTTTCTTCCAAGATAGCATTTCTTAAGTGCCAGCTTATAGCTTCACCTTCTCTGTCAGGGTCGGTAGCCAGATAGACAATCTCGCATTTTTCGGCTGCTTCTTTTATATCCTTTAATATCTTTGCCTTATCCCTCATAACTATATATTTTGGCTCAAAATCCGTATCAACTTCTATACCGATCCTGCTTTTCGGAAGATCAATTATATGCCCCATCGAGGCCTTAACAATATAATCTTTCCCTAAAAACTTGGAGATGGTATGAACCTTGGTTGGTGACTCCACTATAATAAGTTTTTTCAAAGTAAGCTCCTTTTTACTCTTATTAAAATTAGATTTTTGTTAAACACTTACTACTTAGATATAACATTATGTCAGTTTACAGTGTACAGTTTACCGTTCTTGCTGCGCATCCGATCATCAGAGCCTCTGCGCCTCCGGCTACATCTTCACAAACATCTTACCCGGAAACTGTTTTATAAATCCTTTTATTTCCAGATTGATCAGGGCGGTTGCAAGCGGCCCGGCTTCTATTTTTGTAATATTTATTATTTCATCTATGTGCGCAGGTTCATTGTTAATAACACTAAAAACCTTGTTTTCAAGATCACTAAGCGCTACCGTTTCCAGCTCCGCCTGTCCTTTTTTATTTAAAAATTCTTCAGGAAGAACATCTTTCAGCTCTTCAAGTATATCTTCAACGGACATCACAAGTTTTGCCCCCTGTTTTATCAGTCCGTTCGGGCCTTTACTTTCTTCACTCGTAATATTACCGGGAAGGGCAAATACTTCTCTATTTTGTTCAAGCGCGTATCTTGCAGTAATAAGAGCTCCGCTTTTTTCTCCCGCCTCTATAACCAAAGTACCAAGAGTCATTCCGCTTATGATCCTGTTCCTTCTCGGAAAATTAAACTTATCCGGCTCAGTAAGCATTGAAAACTCACTAATGACGGCACCGGAGGTTGTAATCTCCTTCGCAAGATTCCTATTCTCCGGCGGATATAACTTGCCAAACCCGCTGCCCAAAACCGCGATATTTCTTCCTTTAACTCCGACTGCCGCACTATGACAGACGGTATCAACTCCGCGGGCCAGACCGCTAATCACGGTAAAACCTCTTTCGATAAGTCTTAGCGTGAACTTCTCAGCGCAAATCTTTCCGTAATTTGTCGGGTTCCGGCAGCCTACTATACCGATGGAGATTCCGTCTTCCGGCTTTAAGGTCCCTTTAACGTAAAGCACATAAGGCGGATCACTTATATATTTCAAAGAAGAAGGATACTCCTCGTCCATTATCGTGACCACTCTGACTTCATATTTCTTAAGCATTTTAAGCTCTTCATCCAGCTCTTTGTGGAGGTTCTTCTTGCTGTTAGAAAGTTTTTCAATATCTTCCTGCTTAATATTGTTTAAAGCGCCATACTTATCCATTAATTTCCTGAAAGCCAGAGGCGTAATGCCGGCCAGATTAAATAAAATCAATCTTTCCGTAACAGTCATTATAAATACTCCGTATTGCCTGAACTTTTCTTCTTTTGCTGTATTGATTTTTCCTGCTTATTTTCTTCCGAATTATCAGTTAATCTTCTCTCTATCAATCTAAGCTTCTTTTTTGAGGCTTCAATTTTTTCAAGCATAATTTTATTAGCAGGATCTTTAGCCAGAATCCGCTCGCACAACTCCACAGTTTTAAGTAAATCCTCTCTTTCGTTCATATAATCTTTATATATGCTTCACCTTTTTTATCGCTGTCTTTTTTTATTTTTGTAAGGATAAGTTTATTCTCAACTCCGGATACAGGCGAATAGCTTACCGTGTCCATTGATTTTTTTATAATATACTGTCCCCGCCCCCTATAAGGTCCCTTGCTGGAAAAAAATGAATTCCCGGGGAGTTTCTGCATATCAAAAGATTTCCCCTTGTCAGTAATCGTTATTATCAATTTATCATCTTCTGTTGATACATTTATACCGATAGATTTCGTAACATCAAAATTATAACCGTGCTCAATAATATTCGTAATGGATTCATCCAATGCAAGTTCTATATCATGTATCGAATCCTCAAAGAACCCCTCACGCACAGCAAGGGCCCCCACCACCCGCCTGATCGGAGTAATGTAGCTTATATCCGCTTTGATCCACATGTCCATCTTTGAAACAACACCTCCCGCCTTTTCTCTTTCAAGAGGTTCGATTTTCAATTTTTCATCTATATAAAATATCATACCGCATTTAGGACATTTGTAGATATTCTGAGTATCAATAACTGCTTTAAATACACAACCGGGACATTTAACTTCAGAAGGCAAACTCTCCTGTTTTTTTACGATGTTTTCAAAACTTTTATAAGCGGCGGCCTCTTCCGTATGAATATCTAAAAGTTTTGCCACCCCGCAAAGATCCAGGACTTTAAGTACCCGGGAACTGACATTCGTAAGCTTTAAAGCACCTTCTTTTTCTTTTAGTCTTTCAAAACTCTCGCTCACTACCGAAATACCCGCGGAAGAAAGATACTCGAGCTCCCTCATATTAAATATTATTTTATTAAAACCATCCTTTAACAGGCCGTCTACGGTTTCCACAAGTTTATATGATGTCGCAGAGTCAAGATACCCTTTTATTACAACTATTACCGGGTTTTCTTTCCCTTCTTTTTTTAATTCAATTATTACATCTTCCATTCAGACACACCTTATGGTTATAATTGTCATATCATCACTTTGCTGAGTTTCACCTGTAAATCCCAGAATATCCGTTTTCAAGGCTTCTAATGCGGCATTTGCAGATAAAGTCCTGCTATTTTTACATATTTGAATAAGCCTTTCAAACCCGTATTCCTCTTTCTTTGCATTCATAGCTTCGTTAACCCCGTCTGTATATAATACTAAAAGGTCACCTTTATTTACACTAAATTCTTTTACTTCCAAACTGCCTTCAAAGACCCCTTGCGAAACCATCCCCATGGCAATCCCTGTAGTCTTTATTTGTTCAACCTCTCCGTCTTCTTTCACTATTATAAGAGGAAGATGTCCGGCATCAGAAAAAGCTGCTTTAAAATTAAAAGCATCTAAAGTAAGAAACCCCAATGTTACAAACATCCCTCTGGAAGTATCGGCTTTGAACATTATACCGGTATTCAACATTACGTCACGCAAGTTAATTGAACTTTTGACATTTGCCCGGAGAATTGACCTTATGGTTGCCATTCCGAGTGCCGCCGGAACACCTTTCCCTGAAACATCAGCAACCGCGACACCAAGCTTGGTGTCGGAAAGTTTGATAAAATCATAATAATCCCCGCCCACATCTTTAGCCGATCTGTAATAAGAGGCTATTTCAAAACCCTTAAGCTCCGGAACTTCAGACGGAAGAAGAGACATTTGAATTTGCTGCGCAATTTTCAATTCATGCTGTAACTTTTCTTTCTCAAGTTTCTCTGCTTCGGCTTTCAACAAGTTTGCAGTCATTTCATTAAAAGCATCCGCAAACTTTTCCAGTTCATCACCTGTCTTTACTTTAACCTTAAAATCAAGATTTCCCGACCCGATCTTCCTGACACCTTCCGAAAGAAGATTTACCGCCCTCAAGGAATATCCTATTGAAAATATGGAAAATAATATACCTGCAATAAGTACCAGCAGCGTGATGGTTAAAATAATACTTCTGATATTGGAAACGGCTTTTTGTATCTCCTCATCAGAAAACCCTACAACCACATATCCTATCTTTTTTTTAGAAGCAATAAGAGAAGACGTTACTTTAATAACCTTAAATTCCGCGTTTTCCTCAAGTGACAAGATAAGATTGTCTGACAAATCCGGGCTGCCTTTCAAAAGCTTCATATCAGTATGAGAAAGAAGGAGCCCTTTTGAATTATAAACTCCGGCAAAAACAACAGAGGAGTCATTTTTCACCTTATCCATGTATGAAGCCAAAAGCATTTCATCCCCAATAAGTACGCTTTCTGCCGCATTACTTGCCAGATTAGCAACAAGCGCCTCCCCCTTCTTTTTAAGCTCAATTTCAAGATAAGGCCGAAGCTTGGATATTATCACCTGCCCCGTTACAATAAGAATTGCAACAAGAAAAACACTTAAGAATAAAGTGAATTTAACTCTTAAACTTATGAACCTCTTAGTTTTCATCATTATTTGGCTATATGCCCTGTAGTCCCTACTATATTATAGTAGAAGACCGCTATTTGTCAAATAATAATTTAAGGGAGAAGTACTTAAGATATATGGCTATATAAGAAGAAGTTAAGCAGATTAATATTCAAACTATTAGAAACTATCCATTCTCAGAAATTCATCATGACGGTTATTTCCGTAATTTTGTAGTTGCCAGATTCATCGGGCGCCTTAAAAACGCTCAATAGTCGAGTAGAACAATGGCGCTTAAAGTTTAGGTCAGGAAGTATCTGTTTCTGCCTCTTTCGATTGCCAGTGCCTTAGTATCCCAACCGTGCTTCGTTTCCATCATCCCCTCTAAAATTCCGTACGGTGAGTTTTCCCCAGTACGGCTTCAAACATAGGCTCCGTCTGTTTCAGTTATAGCCTTCCCTTTCGGTTTACTATAACCTTCGTTCATTTATTCAGTGTTTCGGCATTAATTCTTGTCTGTTTAGTAGCCTTTCGGCAAATCAGACCGCCTTCCACTTTTCCATGAACCGCCTACATCCAGAGGTGCTTTGCTCGGCAAAGTTATGTTGTCTTTACCTTTTTCGCTACTACCACCTCATCCGCCAGTCTGACAAACATTCTCTGCTTTCCTGTTTTACAGTTATACAGAGAACCTTTTGTTCATCAGACCTTCCTCACTTTGATTGCTAATCCTTTCCTGATTGTCATCCCTCTTACCCCGAAGAGATTGCCGACTGCTTACCTCTAATTCTTCATCGTCAATTCCAGTCATCACCCCTCAATTACGGGCTTGACTCTCTTATCCCCACTGTCAGTTTATTTCGTGGGCGTAGTTCACGAGGCTAACTTTGGTTCGTTTCACTATGACCCTCAGGATTGCTCACTCCGCCTGACACAGAATTTTTACTTCCGAGCTTTCAATTGTAAAGTCGCCTTTACAATTGTCGGATATAACTACGGTGCCGATTAGAGTACTGCACCGAGAGGACTTTCACCTCCTGGACTAACAATTTTATGAGCTGCACAATTGAGCAACTACAAGAAAAATCACATACTTTTTCCTTCCTGAGGAATTTCTAATCCATTCTTTATATTCTTGCATTTTGCTTGGGTTTATGTAAAACCCACTGAAAGAAACCAACAAAAATGGACATCCAAAACACAAAAACACTTTTATTTGCTAATAAATACGAGAAAATCCCGGAAAATTATCTTTTCATCCCGAAATAAATAAATACAAAATTATCGAATGTTTATTCCGCCACATGTTTTATGCCTCCATAACTTATTCTTTATCTTCTTTCTTTATTCTGCGATTCTCTATACCCTTTAATTCATTTTCTATACTTTTATCCCTTGGTTTTCTTAAGTCCCTTTTGTGTCCCTTTATTCTTAAATATGCTTTATATGCTTTCTTTCTTATGTTGTAATCTTTTAAACATAATAATTTTTCAACCACTTTTACAACGATTTGATCATCTTCATAATCTAGTGCTTTTATAAACAATGCTTGAAGCTCTTCGTTTACTAGTATCTCCTCAACTCCAGGATACGCAAATTGACCTTCGTTTTTTGCTAATTCGTCTACAACCTTATATGCAATTTCTTTTTCTCCAAGATAATAAAGCGCACGAGCTGCATCTGCTCTCATATCTGTTTTTCCATTTCCCTTCTTCTTTGCAAGCCGCTTTAATTCTTCAATATATCTTTTATCTTTAATTAACCCAGCCTTATTTAACTTAGACAAGCTCGCCATTGCCATTACTCTTACTTGCCCATCTTCTTTTTCATTGGACAGCATATTTAGCAAGAAATCCACGGCTTTTATGTCTTTTGTATATCCAAGTGCAATAGCACATAAATACCGATGTGGTGCTACATCAAGAGGAGTTTCTGGCGGATATTTATCTAGTTCAGACCCCTTAATTATTTCATCTGCAGTCTCTCGTTTATATTTTTCTATATCTTCTTGAGAAAATTGAATCCCATATACATTCCAAGAAAATATTCCAACCACCAACATAATGATTATTAATATATTTCTCATATTCTCCAATCCTCCCTAAAACTTAAATTCATTATCGTCTATTCCTTTGTTAATTTTTATATCCTCATAAATTGTTTCTGTTTTAGTAGTTTCACGTTGTTCGGTTGTTTTCATATTTTCGTTCTTATTCAGCTTCATTACCTCCGGCGCCAACCCCCTTGTAATATTTACTTCAGTTGTAACTTTCAACGGCAGTCAAATATCTTAATTACATTTCAACTTTCTCGTTTTTAACTCATGGACAGGCTACGCTTATTTTGTTTCTTTGAGTGCTAAGGGTCTTTTGTTCCTAATATAACACCAAATATCTTTTCCAACTTCTTTAATACTCTATATTTTAGAAACGGCCGGCTCATTGCTGTTTGCTTCCTTTCACCCCTGAAACTTAGTTCCTATATATTTTACAATTCCAGAAAATCTTCCAGTTTTATTTCGACATCATTTATAATACTTCTTAAAAGACCCCTGCCGAGATCTTCACCTTTATGCAATGGGACTACAGTACATCTGCCATCCGGATGTCTCCAGAATGTATGACTACCTTTTTGCCGGACAAATTCAAATCCTGCTTTTTTAAGTTTTCTACAAACTACACGTCCGGAAATTGGAATAAGCCGTGTCATACTCTAACTTCAACCTGCTGAACACCTACAAATTCTGATATATTCACAACAGACTTATCATGTTTCTTAACTTCCAAGCATAACTGTATTGCTTCCTGTATTCTCTTCAAAAGTTCTTGTATAGTTTTTGCCTGAGAATGACACCCCGGAAGATCCGGTACTTTTGCGACGTACATATTGTCTTCATCTTTTTCTATCAAAACAGATAACTTATACATTTTCATAGCTTACCTCCAGAATTACTTCACGTTTCTATTGTACCATATTTTTAAGCTTTTTCCCATTTCCAGATTTTACGGTACACCTTTAAAATGTTAAACTCACATAACTTTTACTTTCAAATATATCAACAAAAGGATTGCTGTGCATAATTTAATGATATGCCTGATTAATATGATATTTGCTGTATTTAAATATAAAAAGTAATTAATCCGGGTGAGGAACTATTGCAAAAACAGTTATTTCTTTGGCTTGCGGGCCGTAATAGAAAAATATTCTATGTGCTCCTGGTGTATTATTTTCAGCATAAGCTTCAAATATTTTTTCTCCACGAGGGCCAAAGACAGTATAATACTCGTGTGTATTTAGGCTAGGATGCCTGGGATTTGTTTTAAAATATCCAATTGCTTTTGCTACTGCTTTGTATCTTTTTTTTAAGTCCGGAGAAGTTCTTATTAAATGAAGCTGCGCATCAGCTTTATTTGAAAATAATATCTTAAAATTCATACTTCTTTAAGATATTTATTCAAGTTATTGACTTTTTTTACCCTTCCTGCTTTGGCATCTTCAAGCCCTTCATGAAATTCTCTAGATAACTTATTATCCTGATAAAGCCATGCTTCGTTAACAGGCACATTAATATAAGGCTTTAGTAAGATATCGCCATTATTGGCTACAAAAACACGATATGAATCTATTTTCATCATCTTAGAGTTTATTTTAATCTGTTTATCTCCAAGAGCAATACGATGTTTAGAATCTAGAGATTTTATTGCACAGGAAATAAACTTTTCGTGGATATCGATAGTATCCTTTTTTTTAGAAATTTTATTTATAGTGGTTTTCATAATATCCTCCTAGTATAATGTTCACATGAAAGTTTCAGTGAACAGATGACTTAAATTTGCTAAAATATATTATGTTCTTTGCCAGAAGCAGGAGAGACATTTAAAACCCTCCTTAAGGATCGATTAAACGAT
>Ga0208373_1001259_pt1 | contig 35100 bp, 38 predicted proteins | sample RifOxyC2_FD_184036 | JGI IMG/M metagenome (GOLD analysis project Ga0208373, IMG submission 184036) | Soil microbial communities from Rifle, Colorado - Rifle Oxygen_injection C2 (SPAdes) | ecosystem: Environmental > Terrestrial > Deep subsurface > Rock core/Sediment | place: Rifle, Colorado... | reverse complement strand
GAATAAACGGGATTGCCACACTCCCTCCGGTCGTTCGCAATGACAGCTCGAATAAACGGGATTGCCACACTCCCTCCGGTCGTTCGTAATGACAGTGGTAAATAAAGAGGATTTTTTATCCACTTGACAAATGTTTATTTTGGGTATATACTCATAATAGTTTTGCAATCATCTCAATATAATTAATAACAATAAATTTATGCCAAGATTAGATGGAACTGGTCCTATCGGACAAGGACCAATGACTGGCCGAGGGTTTGGTCAGTGTGGTGGCGGTATGGCTCGAGGCGGTGGCCTAGGATTCGGCTGGAAAAGATGTATGCCAATGGCCTGGCGTCAGCCGGCTAAGGAAGATTTAGAGGGGGAAAAGAAATATTTGGAAGCAGAGCTGGAAGCAGTAAACGAAGAATTAAAGAAACTGAAGAAGTAACAATAAAACTGTCTAAAAGCGTTTTTTGCGTCTTTAGGCAGTTTTGTTTATAATTAAATAAGCTGGTTTTACAATTATCTTAATATATATGACCAGACCAAGATGTTGCCGATTTATACGGTATCAGCCCAAAGTTAGATATTTTAAGCCTCAAGGAATTCCAATGAGGCATTTAGGCGTGGTCAATTTAACTGCTGAAGAGCTGGAAGCTTTGAGATTAAAGGATTTTAAAGGTTTAGATCAAATTGAAGCGGCGAAAAAAATGAAAACTTCCCAAAGCACGCTTCAGCGAATATTAGCCAGTGCCAGAAAAAAAGTCAGTCAGGCAATAGTGGAAGGCAAGGCGATTGAAATTAAAGATTAATAAAATTAATTATGTCTGCTAAAATAGTTGCAATAATATCAGTTGCGGTTAATTTATTTTTGTCAGTCGGTAAATTACTGGCCGGTTTTTCTACCGGCAGTGTTGCCATTATGGCTGATGGAATTCATTCATCATTAGACATAGTTTCATCGGTTGTTTCTTACTGGGGGATTCAAACATCATCAAAAGGGGCGTCGGTGCCGACGGAAATTGTGTTTGTCAAAAATGTAATACAAAGATTATTCATCAGAGGGGTGTTCCATGCTTTAAGATTAAATGTCCAAAATGCGGACAGCCGATGATAAGAAAATAAAATATGGTTTTATTGTATTCAATTATTAGTGTGATTATTGTCAGTTTGCTGGCTTTTATTGGTATAATCGGATTAGTTTTAAAAAATGAAATTTTGAAAAAGGTTTTGATTTTTTTTGTTTCTTTGTCTGCCGGTAGTTTGATTGGTGGCGCGTTTTTTCATTTAATTCCGGAAGCGATAGAAAAATTCAGTGATTCTATAACAGTTTTTGTTTTTGTGTTAGTTGGATTTTGTTTATTTTTTGTGTTGGAAAGAATTTTGCGTTGGCATCATTGTCATGATGAACATTGCGAAGTCCATAGTCATTTGGGTTGGATGAATTTAGTTGGTGATGGCTTCCATAACTTGCTTGATGGGATGATTATTTATTCGGCTTTTTTAATGGGCCCGGCTTTGGGCGTTCCTGTCATAATTTCCATTATTATTCATGAAGTACCTCAAGAAATAGGTGATTTTGGAGTATTGATTTATTCTGGGTTTAGTAGAATTAAAGCAATTTTTTATAATTTTATTTCAGCTTTAGCTAGTTTAATTGGTGTTTTTATTGCTTATTTTTTGTGTTGTGGCAATAATTCCGTTGAAAATTGGATTTTGCCTCTAGCGGCTGGTGGGTTTATTTATATTGCGGCGTCTGACCTCGTGCCGGAGCTTCATAAAGAGAAACAGTTGCTAAATTCAATTTTTTCCTTTATAATTTTTATACTGGCTTTAGTGTTTATGTGGGCGATTAAAATATTATTTGAAGGATAAGATAATTACAAAATTGTTTTATAATAGAATTTTGTAATTATCTTAACTTATGAAAATATTAAAAATCGGCGCTATTTGGTGTCCGGAATGTGCTATTATGAAACCGCGCTGGGCGGAGATTGAGCGCGATATGCCCGATCTCAAAACTGAATATATAGATTTAGACCAGCAACCGGAAATTAAGCATAACAGGAACATTGACCATGTTCCGACTTTTATTTTTATCGGCAGTGACGACCAGGAGATTGATCGGCTTAAAGGGCTGGTAGAAAAAGACGATTTAATCAACAAAATTAAAGAACACCAAGGTAAATAACTAAATATCAAATGAATTTATATAAAAAGTTATTTTTGAGTTTAGCTCTGGGCATATATCTTTTTGTTACTTTTTTAATTTTGCCGGCAAAAGCTCAAGCACGGCCTGAAGTGTATTTCTTTTTTAGTCCGACTTGTCATGTCTGCGCTGAAGAGAAAATATTTTTGGACCAGCTGGCAGGGGAGTTTCCTGATCTCATAATAAATCGATTTGATCTTACTCGGCCCGTAAATTTTGGCTTACTTAGGGAATATTATCAGCGTTATGAAGTGCCAGCCGATAAACAAGGATCTACACCGGCGACTTTTATTGATCTTGGCTCTGAAAATGGTCGGTATTTTATCGGCTATGGCCCAAGCTTGGATTCGGTGATTAAAGAGTATATCTTGACGGCCGGCCAGACAGATAATGACGGTTCAAAGCCGTTTATACCAGTGGAAAGGAAATTTTCTTTGCCATTTATCGGTGAAGTTGATATATCTGGCTTCTCGCCGTTGATGTTGAGCGTCGCAGTCGGCGTTTTAGACGGTTTTAATGCCTGCGCCATGGTTGCCTTGGGGTTTCTGTTGGCGGTCTTGGTTTCGTCTGGGATGAGGCGTAAGGTATTTATCGTCGGCGGGGTGTTTATCTTGGTTTCCGGGGCAGTATATTATTTGTTTATTTCAGCTTGGCTTAATTTGTTTTTGTTTTTGGGCTACTTGCAGATTATTACCACGGTGATTTCTATTATTATTATTTTGTTTGCTTTGTTTTTGCTCAAAGACTATATTTCCGGCGTAGTTTGCAAAATATGCGATGTGCCAGCAGGTAAAGAAGGGTTTTTTACCAGAGCGCAAAGAAAACTATTTATTTATATGAGTCGTTTAACAACAATTAAGATGAGCTTGCCATTAATGCTGTTGGGCGTAGCTTTGGTGGCAATTGGCATTAATACTGTAGAATTGTTCTGCTCGTTCGGCTTTCCTTTGGCTTATACCAAAATTTTAACTTCATACGATCTATCGCCGTGGTCGCATTATTTTTATATCCTGGTGTATGTTATTTTTTATATGATTGATGATTTCATTATTTTTATGATTGCAGTGGCGACTTTGCGGATTACTAAGGTTAGTGATAAATATCTCAAAGCAGTCAGTCTAATTAGTGGTATTGTCTTGCTGATTTTGGGAATTTTAATGCTGTTTCGGCCGGACTTATTAGTTATTTAAAATAAATATGATTTTAAATAAAAAGAGACAAATTATTTTAATATTTTTTTTGTCTTTTTTTGTTTTTAATTTTGCCTGGGCCGGCAATAATAATAAAACTGATATTCAAGAACAAGTTTTTGAAGCAGTGGTGGTAAAGGTTTTGGCAGAAAGAGAGTTGGTTCGTGATGACGGTTCTATTAATATTCAGCAAAATTTGGAATTAGTTGGTTTATCTGGTGATTATAAAGATCAGCATTTTACTTTTTATGGTATATCAGATCTTGATGTTGTCAACTCTGATAGTTATCAAGAGAGTGACAAAGTATCGGTTAATCATACCAAAGATTCAGATGGGGGTGATGTTTTTTATGTTCAGGAAAAAATCAGGCAAGGCAAAATTTATTTTTTATCCTTTTTATTTGCGTTAATTATTATTGTTATCGGCCGGCTCAAAGGATTGCGGGCGCTTATCAGTCTGGCAGTCAGTTTTTTGATTATTATGAAAGTTGTTGTGCCACTGATTTTGTCCGGTTTTAATCCTCTGGTGGTGGGGGTGGTCGGCTCTTTCGCGATTTTATTTTTCATTATTTATATTACTGAAGGCATTAATATAAAATCTCACTTGGCAATTATCAGTGTCGTTGTGTCTTTATTGATAATTTCTCTTTTGTCTATGTGGTTTTCTTCCATAGTCAGCTTAACCGGCACGGTACAGGAGGAAGTTTCTTATTTGGTCAGTTTGGGAATTGGTTTAGTTGATTTTAAGGGTTTATTTTTGGCGGCAATAATAATCGGCGCAATTGGAATATTAGATGATGTGATTATCAGCCAAATTGAGTCGGTTGTTCAAATAAAGAAAGCTGATTCAAAATTAAACAAGATGCAAGTTTTCAAAATGGCGTCAGAGATAGGCGGTTCTCATATGGGAGCGGTAATAAATACTTTGTTTTTGGCTTATGCCGGCGCTTCCTTGCCTTTAATTTTGCTTTTTAGCTTGCACCAGCCGCCATTTTTGACTTTCGGTCAAGTGATAAATAGTGAAATAATCGCCACAGAAATTGTCAGAACTTTGGTTGGCAGTATTGGTGTTGTCTTGGCAGTTCCCATTTCTACTTGGCTGGCAGTGATGTTTTATCGGTCAAAATCATCATAAATTGCAACATTTGCTTATTTTTTGCTTTTATATTAAGATTAAACTATTATTAATTAAGCTGTTTATAAAATAATTTATAATTTTATGTTAAATTTTTTCAAGAAAAAGGAGGATGGTGAGAAGAGTTTTATTACCGGCATGGCCTATGGATTAGGCGGAATGCTTATTATTTTAATCATTGTGCTGGCCATTATCTTTGGCGGAAAAATCAAGGATCGGTTTGCCGGCGATAACACAAATTCTGACACTAGTGTCACTAAATTGAGAGTGACTGTGATTACTCAAGAAGATTGCAGTAATTGCTGGGACGTTAATTTGCTTTTTGATGCCATGAAGCAGACCAATATAGATCTAGATATTGAAACTTTGTATACAAAAGATAGTAAGACTCAAACTTTAATTGATAAATATAGTATTGATTTGATTCCGACCGTTTTGATCTCTGGTGATTTGGCCAGCGATCCGACTTTGAGCCAGTTTTTGGCCGCTACCGGCGAAATAATTGACGGCGTATTTGTCTTTCGAGAAGTAATCCCGCCTTATATTGAAGTGGAAACAGGTCAACTACGGGGAGGATTTTCAGTGATTTATTTGACTGATGATTCTTGCGACGAGTGCTATAATGTCAGCGCCCATGACGTCGCGCTTGACGGACTTGGTATAACCCCTTCAGATGGGCGGACAGTTGAGGCGTCAAGCGACGAAGGTAAACAGCTGATAGAAAAATATGACATCAAGGCGTTGCCGACAATTTTGATGACCGGCGATTTGGAAGTGTATCAGGGTTTGGCTCAAGTCTGGCCAACAGTCGGTGATACTGCCGAGGATGGCACTTATATTTTCCGGGATTTAAGCGTGATGGGAACATACTATGATTTGGAAAACAACAAAGTGGTAGTCGTGGAGCTACCTAGTGATACCATTGCTGATACCACCGCTCCCAGCCAATAATTTTACTGCTTAATCAAATATAAAAATAACGCCGACAGATGTCGGCGTTATTTTGTTTGGAATTAAAAAGAGGGCGGATGACTCTACGTTCATCCGCCCCAACCACTTTTCACCCAAAGTCGCTGGTTGTTACGGTGGGAGGGAGGTTGGGGGCAACTTAACTGTAGGCAAGTGGACAGCCAACCAGTGTTGCCACCCTGACTTGTGGGTGGACTCTGCGCTAGGCGCGGAGTTAATGCCGCGCTTCGGCGAGCTGAATATATCTTATCAGATGATGATATTTTTGTCAATAGAGTGTCTTAACCCGCTTTTCGCGAAGGGCTTGGTTGTTATTTTTTTGAATTTTTGCTAATATTTAAGCATTATGCCCGATAGAGAAATTTTGAATTAGGTTGTTTTTGGTGTACCAAGGGTATAAACGAAAAAATTATATAGTAATTTATTTATTGAAATAATTAATTTTCATCTATAAAAATTATTTCAAAATTTTTCTACAGGGTATGAATGGTAAACTATACATTATTGCAACTCCAATTGGCAATCTGGCCGATATTACTTTGCGGGCAATTGAGACATTAAAATCAGTTGATCTGATCGCTTGTGAGGATACACGCGTCTCCAAAAAATTATTGGATCATTATGAGATTACGACCAAGCTGATTTCCTATCACCAGCACAGCGGTCAGACCAAAGTTGTTCAGATAATTGACGAGTTGAAAGCCGGCAAAGATTTAGCGGTTATCACTGATGCCGGCACCCCCGGTATATCCGACCCGGGTAATAAGCTGGTCGCTGATGTAATCTCTCAGCTGGGAGACGAGGTACAGATTATTCCGATTCCGGGCCCGTCCGCGCTTATCTCAGCTTTGTCTATTAGCGGTCTGCCAACTGATCGATTTTTATTCTTGGGATTTTTGCCTCACAAAAAAGGCAAAGACACGATGTTGAAACAGATTATTGAAAGTAAAATTACAACTATTTTCTACGAATCCACTCACCGCATTATGAAAAGTTTGTCTCGTCTTGATGAGATGTTTGACGCCGTGTCAATAGATGCAGACAATGATCGAAAAATCGTGGTCGGTCGTGAGTTGACCAAGAAGTTTGAGACGATTTACCGTGGCACCATCAAAGAGGTGATTGAAAAATTAAATAACGATAAGACTAGGGGCGAGTTTGTGGTAGTAGTGTCAGGAAGATAGTTAGAATTTCAAAATTAATAAATTATACAATTATGAAAAAGTTTTATATTACAACTCCCATCTATTATGCAAACGACCAGCCACATATCGGCCACGCCTATACCACGATTGTGGCTGATGTTTTGGCGCGCTATCATCGCTTGGCTGGAGATGAAGTTTTCTTTTTGACTGGTACTGATGAACATGGCTCAAAGGTAGCAGAGTCAGCTGAGGCGGCCGGCAAATCACCGCAGGAATTTTGTGATGAAATTTCTGCCCATTATCAAACACTTTGGGATCGGCTTGATATTTCAAATGACGATTTCATCCGTACCACCTCTAATTATCACAAAAAGGGAGTTGAGAGGTTTTTATCCAAGCTCCATGAAGTTGGAGCAGTGTATGAAGGGCAATATGAAGGGTTGTATTGCACCGGTTGTGAGAATTTTATTACCGAGAAAGAGCTTGAGGATGGCAAATGCCCGGATCACAACAAAGAACCTCAAGTCGTCAAAGAAAAAAATTACTTTTTTAAGCTCAAAGAATATTTGCCAAAGGTGAAGGAGCTATTGGACTCTGGTGGGCTCAAAATTTTGCCCGAGAGTCGGCATAATGAAGTATTAGGCTTACTTCGTCAAGGACTAGAAGACTTTTCCATTTCTCGCGAGAGTGTCAAATGGGGGATTGAAATTCCGTTTAATAAGAAGCAGGTGACTTATGTCTGGGTAGAAGCTCTACAAAATTATATTACTGCCTTGGGCTATGGCGACGAAGGCGAGAATTTCAAAAAGTTCTGGCCGGCTGATATTCATCTAATGGCCAAAGATATCATCAAATTTCACGCGCTTTATTGGCCGGCGATGTTGATTGCCGCTGGTCTTGCAGTACCGAAAGTCATCTTTGCTCACGGCTTTTTTACTATTAACGGTCACAAGATGAGTAAATCTTTGGGCAATGCGATTGATCCCGATGCCTTGATTGACGAGCTTGGCTCTGATGCAGTCCGATATTTGCTTCTATCTCAATTTCCGTTTGGCGCTGACGGCGATATTAAGGCTGGCAGTTTTGCCATTCAATATAATAGTGATCTGGCCAATAGTATTGGTAATTTGACCAGTCGAGTGTTGGCAATGACTGAGAAGTACTATGACGGCAAAGTGCCGGAAAAAGATTTTGAATTTTCTGACGAAGTGGCTGGTATCTGGCGTCAGTATAAAAAGGCCATGAAAGAATTTCAAATTGATAAAGCAGTGGAGATAATCAAAAAGCTCAATGCGTTTTGTGATGGCTATGTGGAACGACAAAAACCTTGGGAGTTGGCCAAGAAAGATCCAGAACAATTGGCCAAGGTGATTTATAATTTACTTGAAGCCATTCGTCATTTGGGATTAATGATTTATCCAATTATGCCTCAAACGGCAGAAAAGATTTTGGCATCTTTAGGGCAAACTGATTGGCAGAAAACAAGCTTAAAAGAGCTTCAAGATTGGGGCGGACTTGAATTAGGTGTTAGCGTCAGTAAAGGAGATTCTCTTTTTCCACGGCTGGGTGGAAAAGAAAAAGAATAATAATTTCTAATTCATCCAATAAAATTTCTAATTTTTAATGTCCAATATGTCACGATTGGTTAAAACAATTTTTGCCTTGGACCTTTTATTAGAAATTAGGTGAATTAGAAATTTACAGACTATTTATTACATATTACTCATTATTTAAAAAGATATGTTGTTTTCATTGACTGACGTCATCCTCATCATTATTGTTCTAATCTTTGTCATCGGTGGTTTTGTAATGGGACTGATTCAAGCCATCGGGGCGTTGATCGGCGTGGTGGCTGGCGCGTGGATTGGTGGTATATATTTTATGCCATTTGGCGAGTGGCTTACCCCGTATGTTCTTGGACACTCTGGCGTGGCCAAAGTTATTGCCTTTGTAATTATTTTTGGTTTAATCAATCGTTTGATTGGCCTGCTTTTCTGGCTAATTGAAAAGGCGTTTCATCTCATCTCTATTATTCCATTTCTTAAGTCTATTAATCGTTTGGGTGGCGTGCTTTTGGGGTTTGTTGAAGGCGTGCTTATTACCGGATTGGTGATTTATATGATTGTCACTTTCGCCGGCGAAATTGAATGGCTGGTGACAGCGCTTAATGAGTCACGGATTGCCCACCTCCTTGTTTGGACAACTCAATTTTTAAGCAATATGATATAGTAGAGTAAAAATGTCGGTAGCCGTCTATAATTGTTGCGGATTGTAGCGAGTTAAAATATTAGATAAAAACAAAAAAGATATCAGAAACAAGGAAAAAGGAAATAAGATACAAACAAATTTCAAATAACAAATAACAATTTCTAAAAAAATTCTAAATTCTAATTTAAATTTTTGTTTTTGATTATTAGTTTTTTATATTTATGTTGATTGACTCCCACACCCATATAAATTTTATTTCTTTTAAAACAGACGCTGATGAAGTCATTCAGCGTTCTTTAGATAATAATATTTGGCTCGTAAATATCGGTGCCCAATACTCCACTTCGCGCCGAGCCGTGGAAATAGCTAATAAATATTCTCAAGGGGTGTATGCGGCCATTGGCCTGCATCCGGTCCATTTGTCGTCAGATATTATTGAGACCGTCTCAATTGACGGCAAAGAGATACAGTTTGCGACCAAAAAAGAAATATTTAATTATGATAAATACAAAAAGTTGGCTGAGTCATCTGATAGGGTGGTCGCCATTGGTGAAGTCGGCGTGGATTATTTTTATTTTGACCGGTATAATTTGCCGGTTGCAGAAAATCGAGAAATCCAGTTAAATATATTTAAGGAGTTTATTCGCTTAAGTCAGGAATTGAATTTACCTTTGGCGGTTCATTGTCGTGGCACTAAAGCTGACCCTTTTAGCGCTTATGATGATATTTATGAGGCGTTTAAAGATAGTCAGACTAGGGGAGTGATACATTGTTTTGGTGGTAGTTTGGAGCAGGCCAAGAAGTTTATCGACCTTGGATTTTATGTCGGTTTTACCGGCGTGATCACTTTTAAGAAAAAGGCCGAGGAGTTGCAAGAAATTGTCAAACAGTTACCCTTGGACAGGATATTGATAGAAACTGACGCGCCGTTTATTTCTCCCGAGCCATACCGAGGTCGTCGCAATGAACCGTTATATGTCAAATATGTGGCGCGGAAAATCGCCGAGCTGAAAAACATATCTTATGAAGAGGTCACAGAAGCCACAACGGCTAATGCTAAAACCATTTTTAATATCCCACGAATTTATAAATAAGCTACAAATCTACGAATATTTGGTTATTAAATTTTGAGATTTGAAATTTGTTTGTCTGCCCGCCTTTGACGGGAGAGCGAGTGATTTTGTGGAAAACAAGCTGTCATCCCAAGTGGAGTGAGGGATCCTGTAGAGTCAAACTTTACACGGGATTGCCACGGTCGCCTTGAGGCTCCCTCGCAATGACAGCTCGAAGAAACGGGATTGCCACGGTCGCCTTGAGGCTCCCTCGCAATGACAGCTCGAAGAAACGGGATTGCCCACACTCCCTCCGGTCGTTCGCAATGACAGCTCGAATAAACGGGATTGCCACGGTCGCCTTGAGGCTTCCTCGCAATGACAATTTAGATAACTATTTTATGTTTAAACTAACCATCAACTTCATTATCGCATTTTTAATTTATCTCAACCTCCAGACCGGCGGTTGGGTTGTTTGGGGTGTGTTTTTGGCTTTGTTTTGGTTACTAGTCAATTCCAAAACTACTGCCAAGATACTAAAGAAAATATTTCCAATTTCCAGCGGAATCAATCGGATGTTGGGATTATTTTTATCAATTTGGCTGTTGGGATTTATCGCCAATATTTTTGCCTCTTGGCTAATCTTGGATAATATGGCGATTTTCTTGAGTCTGATGGCGGTGCCGGCAATATTGTATTTTTGGCAGGGAATTTTCAATGACGTGAAAAACAAGGATGAATTAACAGCCACTATCCGTGATTGGTATTTAAATTTCAAGAAGATATTGTCTATTATTTTCGGCGTTTTACTAATAATTGGCTGGAAATTAATTGGTCAGGCCAAAACTGGTGAGTATATTATGAGTCCGTGGGAAGTGTTGTCATTTTGGTTTCTGGTCGTTGTTTTTTTGCTGGGATTGCTGGTTTATGTCTTGATATATTCAAAAAGAAAAGTTTTTACAGTCCTGTTTTTAATAATATTATTGTCGCTCCTAGCCCATTCGTATTTGCTGGTTTACCAACAGGGATTTGGTGGTGATCGGTGGCGACATATTGGCGCGGAAAATCGGATCATGGCCGAGATTGAATTTCAGCCGACACTGGTGACACAAAATTTGAAGTATTATGAGATTGGCAGTCTCAAGGTGCCACAAGCGTTGGTCGCGGTTCGGAAATTATCTTATGGTTTCCATTGGTCACTGTCAGTAATAATCAGTAAAATCATCAAGCTTAATGTCTTGACTTTAGATAATTATTTAATTTTGATATTGTGGTCAGTTTTTTTACCGCTACTGCTTTATGCGGTGGCCAAGACGATTTGGCCCCATCATCAATATAGTTTGATGGTGGCTGCTTTGCCATTGGTGTTTTATTTGTTTCAATATTATGGCGCCTTGACCTTGTCTATAAGTTATAGTGTGATGTATGTCGTTTTTATGCTGGGATTGTGGCTGGTTTATATTAAAAGCCCAAACAAGAAGCTATTGGCATTTAATATTTTTTTGACTTTACTAATGTATTTTGGCTATAGCTTGGCTTTGATTGTGGCCATAGTCCTACTGGTGTTTGCTTTGTTTTATAATCTGGGCAAGATTTGGCGACGCGCGATAGGCGTGACTTTGTCGTTGGTAATTTTTGTTATTGAATGGGCATCATCATACAATTACTGGCGAACTGATTTTTTGTGGGCACAGATTATTAAAGATTTGACTATTAGTAGTAATTGGTTGTTCTTTGGATCAGGTCGAGCAGTAATTTGGAGCTGGAATTGGACTAGTATCATGGCGTTGGCAGTCAGTATTGTGTTTGGCTTTATGTTTCTGTATTTTGTGCGTCAGATTATCAGACAAAAAGATAAGATGCTTAATTTTGTGGTTGGGTTTTGGGCGATACTTCTTGCCAATTATTTGTTGAGCTGGATTCTCTTGGATGGCTTGCATACTTTGACTAGGCGGATCAATGTATTCATTCTAATCCCGATGATATTTATTTTTGGCTGGGGCATAGTATATAATATCAGAAGTAAAAAGTCAGCCAAGTTAGTCGCTTTAGCTTTGACAATAGTAATGACTTTGGCTTATATTTCTGGCCCAGTTTTAAATGCAATGGTGACAACAGATGAGTTGGTGGCGATGGAATATGTCTGGGAGCAGATTAAGGCTAGTCCGAGCGAGTATTGCGTTGTAGCCAACACTTGGCCACTCTTAGCACTTGATGGCTTGTCAGCCAAGCAAGTGGTGGCGGGAAATTTCCCTAGTGACTTCAATCATCAACAGCCGGAGCGAGTGGAAATTTATGATAAGCTGATTATTGAGCCGGAGTTGGAAGATATCCAGAAGATGTTTGAGGCGACTGGTGCCAGTTTATGCGTAGTGGCAATCTCGCGTGATCAGCTGTCAGAGAAGGTGAGAGGAGAGCTTTATGGACTTATGGGCGAGCCCAAAAATGTCGCCAATATTTTAATTTGGACTATTAAAAATAATTAATCATCTCAATTATATGGATAATAATTGTATCTTTTGCAAAATTATTTCCGGCGAGTTCCCAAGCCACAAAGTATATGAAGATGACGACATATTAGCTTTCTTGGATATCACGCCGGTTAATCCCGGGCATACTTTGGTCGTGCCAAAACAGCATTATTGCGACTTATTGAATTTGCCGGAAGATTTGGCTTGCAAGATTGTGAGCGTGATAAAAAAAATCACCCCAGCAATTTTAGCCGGAGTAGGGACAGATAATTTTAACTTGGGATTAAATAATGGTAAGAAGGCCGGTCAGGCCGTCGATCATTTTCACTGGCACATTATGCCTCGGTTTGAGGATGATGGCTATGAGCTGTGGCATGGTAGAGAATACAAAGCAGGAGAAGCAGAAGAAGTGTTGGAGAAAATAATATTAAAATAACAAGATACAAAAGACAAAAAAACAAACTAATAATCAAAAACAAAAATTCAAATTAGAATTTAGAATTTTTTTAGAAATTGTTATTTGTTATTTGAAATTTGTTTGTATCTTGTTTCCTTATTTCTGGTATCTTTTTTGTTTTTATCTAATATTGAGTGAGTAGAATCCATATTCATTGTTGATTTGTCCGGAAAAGTAAAGTATTTCGCCTCGGCTGTCAATTGACCAGTCAGTGATTTTTTCTGGGGTGACGAGCTCGACCACATTTCTAAGCTCTCGGTTATCAAGCTCAATGATTTTGATCATATTATTGCTCACAAAGATAATGTGCCGGCCGGCTGTGTGCCAGAGCGCAAATTGAATTTTCTGCCCTAGACGAGTGATTAGTTCCGGCTCACGCGTCCCCAGATTATAAATCCAAATTTCCCAGTCATTATAAAATAGCAATGTGTCATCATCTAGCCAGTTGATCGCTTTGGCTTGACTGGCAATTGTTTGAAGTCGATTTTCTGGATCAACAAAGTAAATTTGATTACTGACATTATCAAACAGGATTAACTGGCTTGATTTTTTGTTGATAAATTTGCAGTTTTGACAGTTGATTTCTTCCAGTGGGTTTACTAGTTGATTGGTGCCAAGAGATCGCCAGAATAAATTACCAGATTCCAAAGTGAATATTTTATCATCTTTAATTATAAAATCATCCACTTGCCCAGTCAGCAGTCGGTCATGTTTGTTTTGGAATAAGTCTATCTTCCACCCACTGCCCGGCGCAAGGCCATAAATAATATTGTCGCTATCAATATCCCACTTCAAAGATTCATAGCTATAATTAATAATTTTTTGCAGTTGTGGTGTGGGTAGTTGTTCGCTGTTAATCACAAAGTAAGATGTGATGTCAGCCATTTGATTTTTGATGATTATTTTTTTGCTAGTATTTGACCAGCCCAAGATTTTAATTTTATTAAGCTTTTGGCTGTCAGCAGGATAAACAAAACTATTATTTGTGGTATCAAAAAAGACGACTTGATTGTTGCTGATATAGGCGATTTTACTATTGTCAGGCGACGCTAGCCAGTCAGTTGAAGTCGTTTGGCTGATTGAGACTGGATAGTCATCTTTCCATAGAATAACGTCTTCGGCAAAAGTCGTGTTGTTTTCATAGATGGGCAGTTTTTTGTTCCAATTATGATAACCCTCCTTAGTGAGTGTTATTTCATAATCACCGGGGAGCATATTTTCCACTTTGGTCGGCGTGGTGTCTTTATCATAAACCGTGCCGTTCAAACTGATCTGGGCTCGTCTAGGCATGGAGCTGATGATCATAATCCCAGTCTTTTGGACTCGGCTATAATGAAAATTATATCTAAATCCTTGCGTGTATAATATTGCCGCCGGTGCCAAAATTAAAAAGATGATAATAAAAGTAATATAAGTAATTCGACGGTAGAGAAGCGTCATTTTTTATGAATTTATTTTTTCTATTTTGGCGCCAAGATTTTGCAGTCGGTCAACTATGTTTTCATAACCTCTCTCAATCTGATAAATATTTTCAATGGTGGTTTCGCCTTCGGCAATAAGCCCGGCAATGACCAAAGCCATGCCGGCTCGCAGGTCAGGACTTTCCAGTGTTCGGCCCATTAGTTTGGTCGGGCCAGTGACGATCACTCGATGCGGGTCGCACATAATGATACTGGCTCCCATATTGGACAACTTGTCAGTATAGAATAGCCGGCCATCATAAATAGTCTCATGGATTAGGCTTTGTCCTTGGGCTTGAGTCATCAGCACGGTAAATGGCGCTTGTAGATCTGTTGGAAAGCCAGGATATTCATGAGTACGCAATTCGGTCGCATTAAATTTGCTTTTTTTTGTTTTAATAAAATCAGCACCAATTTCTAGCTTTGCTCCAGTTTTTTCAAGCATTAGCAGTACTGTGTCTAAATGTTCGGGACGACAATTAGTGACTTTTATTTCACTACCAGTCGCTAGTCCCATCATTACAAACGACCCGGCCTCAATTCGGTCAGGCATAATCTCGTAAGTTCCGGCTGATAGTTTATCTACGCCTTTAATGGTAATAATCGGTGAGCCTGCGCCTGAGATTTTAGCTCCCTGTTTATTCAAGTATTCTGCTAGGGCTGGGATTTCTGGTTCCATTGCTGAGTTAATAATTGTGGTCGTACCACTGGCCAGACAGGCGGTTAACATCAAGCTTTCAGTCACAGTCACGGCTGTCCAAGGGAGAACGATTTTTGCGCCTTTAAGTTTTTTGGCTTTGAGGGTAAAAAAGTCTTGATGATCAATAACTTCTGCGCCCATTTTTTTAAAGCCCGCCAAGAACATATCAATCGGCCGTTTGCCAATAATACATCCCCCCGGATGAGCCATGGTCACCTCGCCAAAGCGAGCCAGTAGCGGACCAGCGAGCATAATTGAGGAACGAAGCTGTTTGACCAGCTTTGGATCAGGATCACTGCGAATAATATCTTTGGTACTAATAGTGAGCGTCGAGTCGTCGCGACTGATATCAGCGTCTAGATTTCTCAAGATTTCAATTAGTCGATTAATATCCTCAATCTCTGGTACATTTTTTATAGTGGAAGTGTCTTCAGACAAAATAGAGGCAGCAATAATTTTTAAAGCTGCATTTTTAGCGCCGGCGACCCTGATTTCACCAGACAGGGGATAACCACCTTGTATTTGATATTTTTCCATGAAGTTATTATGGCACATTTATTATTTTTTGAATAGGCCTAAATCAATAATTTATCTAAATTTAGCCACATTTTTAATAGATTAATGTTTTGAGAAACTTGACAGCTACCAGTATTGGTGGCAAAGCACTGCCGGCTATTGGCGGAAAGTCAAACGTGAGATTAGTCGCAACGTCAATAGTATTATGGTCGCAATTTAACATTCACTCCGACAGAATTCATTCTGTCGGTTTTATTTTTCCTGTTGAATATTCAACAGGGTGAACTTATAAAATTACAAATCTTAATAAATTTACAAATATCTTTTGTTTTAAGCCGTCCGCTTTAACTCGAGTTTGTCAGGGGCAAGTAATGAGCAATCATTGTGAATATGTTTGAAAATTTTTTAAATTTTATTTTTTGGAATTTGAAATTTTATTAGAAATTAGGTGAATTATAAATTTGCATCTTGGTTTTTGAATTTTGGAATTTGCTTGTTTTCTTGTATCTTTTGCCTATATATTTGTGTTATAATAATTTAATGGACGAATATCAATCACAGCCAAAATTTAAAATTCCAAAGACAGCGCCGATTTGGGTTGTAGTAGTATTAATTTTGGCTGGGTTTTTGGTTGGTTTGTTTTTTGGCGGTAATGCTTATTTACAAAATGGCAAATCCGTTATCCGCGGCATTGATCCAAATGCGACCTCAACTTATGGCATGATTTTAAATAAAGATGGCAAAATCCCTGATTATTTGACTAGTGATGTCGATTTCAATCTGTTCTGGGATGTCTGGGACATTATTAATGACAAATATTATGATCAAAATATTCCAGAGACCCAAATGTTCTATGGTGCTTTGGCGGGCATTGTCGCGTCACTTCGAGATTCGCATTCAATCTTTTTGACTAAGCAAGACGCTGATACTTTCCAAGAGGAATTAAATGGTAATTTTGAGGGCATTGGCGCTGAAATTGGCATCAGAAATGAACAGCTCACTGTAATTGCGCCACTTGATGAGTCACCGGCGCTGAAGGCGGGTCTGCGGGCCAAAGATAAAATTCTAAAAATTGACGACGAAGACACTCTGGATATGTCTTTGGAGGAAGCAGTGAGTAAAATTAGGGGCGAAAAAGGTTCGGAAGTGATATTGACTATTTATCGAGATGGCTTTATTGAAGCCAAGGATTATACTATTGTGCGTGATGCAATCAATATAAAAAGCGTGGAGCTTGAATTTAAAGACGGCAACATTGCTTACATTAAAACTAGGCAATTTAATAACAGCACTATTCCGTTGTTAAACGATGCAATTATTAAAATTGTCCAGCGCAAGGATGTCAGGGGGATAATTTTGGATTTGCGTTACAATCCGGGCGGATATTTGCAAGATGCGATTGATATGGCGGGTGAGTGGATTGACAATGATACGGTGGTAATTGAAAAAAAGCGGGATGGACAGGATTATGAATATAGCTCAACTAAAATTTCTCGATTGGCAGGAATTAAGACGATAATTTTAGTTAATGCGGGGTCAGCTTCCGGTTCAGAGATTGTAGCCGGTGCTTTGCAAGATTACGCTAAAGCGACAATTGTTGGCGAACAGACATATGGCAAGGGGTCAGTTCAGGAAATTATTAAGCTGAAAGACGGTTCGTCCATTAAATTGACAATTGCCAAATGGTATACACCTAATGGTCGGTCAATTGACGATGAGGGCGTTGAGCCGGATGTGGTGGTGGAAATGACTGAAGAAGACTATAATAATTTCAAGGATCCCCAGCTAGCCAAAGCGCTTGAGCTTATCCGTAACTAATTACTATCGTGTCTAAAAGACTGGAGTTTAAGATTTGTGGTTGAATGCAAAGAGTAGGATTTTGTTATCAGGCGCAAAAAGAGGCAATTGGACTTGGCTTGACAGGTTGGGTCAGAAACAATTCGGGTGGTTCTGTGGATATATTAGCCGAATGGATTGACCCGCCTCTCGCGAAAGGCTGGGTGACGAAAATTTGAAAAAATTTCTCGCTTAGTGTTATAATAGGAGCAAGATATCAAAGGTTGGTAGTGTGGATGATAATTGAAGCGAGGCAACCAGCGAGTTTGAAAAATTCCTAATTTTAGAATAAAATTTCGAAGTTACAAATAAAGACAAAAATTTAAATAATATTCGTAAATTTGTAGATTATTCGTATCTTTGCGGGCTTTTATGAAAGTAATTTTACTAAAAGATGTGGAGGGGATTGGTGATACTGGTGAAATCAAAGAGGTGGCAGACGGCCACGCTCGAAATTTTTTGTTGCCCGGAGGACTGGCCGAGCTAGCGACTCCAGAGAATATTTCCAAAGTCAAAGAAAAAAAAGAAGAACTGGCTAGAATTGCCGAGCAAGATTTAATCTTGACCGAGAAGATTGCCGAGCAATTAAACGGTCAAGCAATTGAGATAATTTCCAAGGTTAATGAAGATGGCAAGCTTTACGCCGCTATCACACCAGCGATGATTATAAAAGTCTTGAAGGAAAAAGGATTTGACATAAAAAAAGATCAGATAATACTACCAGAGCCAATTAAAGAAGTCGGGGAATATCCAATTGTAATAACTTTGGATCACGGACTGGAAGCGGAAATAACCCTCACCGTATCAGAATAATATTCATTGCTGTTTAAAATATTTTTTTTTAAAATAGGGGATATTACCCTCTATTTTTTTGTAGTTTAAAATAATAAAATTTTTAAAATAATTTTTTAATTTTTTATAACTAAACAGGTGACAAATTTATGGCAAATAAAAAATTCATTTTCGTTATTGGCGGTGTAATGTCCGGGGTTGGCAAGGGCGTTGCCAGCGCTTCAATCGGTAAAATCTTGCAGAGTAAGGGTTTTAAGGTGACAGCAGTCAAGATTGATCCATATCTTAATGAAGATGCCGGCACTATGAATCCAGTGGAACATGGTGAGGTGTTTGTAACAGAAGATGGCGACGAGACTGATCAAGATATTGGCAATTACGAGCGGTTTTTAGATGTTGATATTTATCGAGATAATTATATGACTAGTGGCCGAGTTTATCGGGCAGTGCTGGATCGTGAACGAAACCTTGAATATGGCGGTAAGTGTGTAGAAGCGGTGCCTCATATTCCGCAAGAAGTAATTCGGCGGATTAAAAAGGCGACTAGTCGCGCCAAAGCGAACATCACCATTATTGAAGTCGGCGGTACTGTCGGCGAATATCAGAATATTCTTTATTTTGAAGCTGCTCGGATGATGCATTTGACCAATCCCGAAGATGTTTTGTTTGTGCTGGTGTCATATTTGCCAGTGCCATATAAGATCGGCGAAATGAAAACCAAGCCGACTCAAAATGCCGTCAAACAGCTTAATGCTGTCGGTATTCAGCCGGATTTCATCCTTTGTCGAGCTGATCGTCCGATTGATAAGCCCAGAAAAGCAAAAATTGCCATGTTTTGCAATGTGACAAATGATGCCATAATTTCAGCGCCGGATGTTGATAATATTTATGAGATCCCAATTAATTTTGAAAAGGACAAATTGTCCGAGAAGATTTTAAAACGCTTCAATCTCAAACCCAAGCACAAAGATTTGATTGACTGGCGAAAGTTGGTCGCTACTGCCAAGCGAGCCAAGAAAGAGATTAAGGTTGGTGTTATTGGCAAGTACTTTGCTAGTGGCGATTTTATCCTGTCTGACGCTTATATTTCGGTGATTGAGAGCATCAAGCATGCAGCTTGGAATCAGAATCACCAGCCCCAAATCAGCTGGATTAATAGTGATGAATATGAGAAGAATAAGAATAAACTTAAAGAGCTTAAGGATTTTGATTGTCTGATTGTACCGGGTGGATTTGGCAGTCGGGGGATTGAAGGCAAAATTTCAGCGATTAAATATGCCCGGGAGAATAAGATTCCATATTTGGGACTTTGCTATGGCATGCAGTTGGCGTCAATTGAGTTTTTCCGCAATGTTTGTGGCAAAACCGACGCCCACACCGAGGAGATAAATCCAAACACTAAGAACCCCGTGATTCACATCATGCCTGACCAAGCCGAAAAGCTAGCAAAAAATCAATATGGCAACACTATGAGGCTGGGTGCCTATCCCTGTGTGCTGGTGAAGGGCTCTCGAGTCGCCGATCTTTATGGTAAAAATCGTATTTCCGAGCGACATCGCCATCGTTATGAATTTAACAACAAATATCGGGACCTGGCCGAAAAGAAAGGTCTAATGATTGTCGGCACTTCGCCGGATAAAAAATTGGTTGAGATAATAGAATTATCAAAAGAGTTGCATCCGTTTTTTGTCGGGGTTCAGTTTCATCCCGAGTTAAAATCTAGACCGCTTAAGCCCCATCCATTATTTATGGGATTGATCAAGGCTGGCATTGGTCGTAAAAAGGTAAAAAAATAAACTACAAACAAAAAAACTTCAGCTCACTGAAGTTTTTTTGATTCCTATTACTAATTACAAGTTACTGATTACTAGTTATTATTTTTATTCAACACTCACAATCTGGGCATATTCAAGTCGTCCATCATATTTTTTGACTTTTTTCTTGTTGAATTTAATAATTCCTTGCGCTGTAGCAAAAATAGTGTCATCTTTGCCAAGACGAGTGTTATCTCCAGATCGATAGCGAGTGCCTCGTTGTCGGAGAATGATTGCTCCGGGTTTGGCGTGTTGTCCGCCAGATAGCTTAATTCCAAGCCGTTGGGCGTTTGAGTCTCGCCCTAATCTGGTACTGCCGCCAGCTTTCTTATGCGCCATATAATTTGATCTTTATTTATGTAATAATCAACAAGAGGTATTATAGCCATAATTATAGTAAAAGTCAAGCCCAGTAGAAAGAAATTTTGACTAGCCACCAAAGGTGGCAAATTTAAACGAGTATAATGTATCGTAAAATGGACATTTTGGGCAAAAATAGCTTTATGTTAAATTATAAGGTTAAAATTCTTCTACCGGGTAAATATTTGTTTTTATGATCTAATTTTGATATAATTAATGTATTACAAATAATTTTGTTCTATGAAAAAGTATCTTTTTTCTATTGTGATATTGCTCATGGCGGTATTTTTGGCTGGGTGTTTGGGGACAAAGAATGCTAATGATAATTTGGCTAGTGAGCCAGTAGCTAATAATAATCAACCCAGTAATAACAATGTAAATACAGATTTTCAGAAGTTTTATCCTGATTCAAGTAATATTAACAAACCAGCCGACAATATTCCATTTGATCAAAGTAGAAATTTTACCGTCACCCAAGAGCTAGAAATAAAGTTTTACTTGGTTGATAAATATAATCCGGGCATATGTTATGGCACGCCGTCTCCAGTGACTGACGAGTCAGTCAGTGGTATGATTGTTCGCAATCCAGAGTTATCCCAATTATTAAGAAGTAAATATAATTTAATAAGTGATTTGGCTGTTTACAATAAAATCAAACAACTCAACGGTGTATTATTGACAGAGATAAAGGGTGGCAATTACCAGTTTAATTTCATTGATGGTCAGTGTTGCGTTTTGAAAGCCTATGAAGGCGAGGTGAATATAGTCGGCAAGACGATTTCTGATGAGGTGATAAGGACTGATACTAAGCAGAATCCTTGTTAAAAACACAGAACGCATAACATAAAACACATAACGCCATTTATGAAAAAAATTATTTTTTTAATTTTTTGTTTTTTTATTTTCTTATTATTATCGGCGTGCGGGCGTCAGACCAATGTCGTTAGCGTCAATATTAATTCTGATGTGATAGCACAATCAGATGATGATGCACTTCAGACCAATGGCAACAATAATAATACAAATAGCAATTCAGACGGCCTAGTAAAAGTTGAAATTCCAACTCAGCTAGATTTAGGCGTGCCGTTTGTGTCACAAGCACCATTACAAAATTGGGACATGCCATATCAGGAAGCGTGTGAAGAGGCGTCAATGATTTCGGTTGCCAAATTTTATGATCACTCACCGACTGATAGCAACACAATCGACCAAAATATTTTGGCTTTAATGGACTGGGAAGAAAAAAATGGTTATAAGATAGACGCTAGCGCGTCAGAAGTGGTAGGGATATTGCAGAAATATTTCAAACTTAACGCCAGACTAGCGACGGAAGTGACAGCGGACCGGATAAAGTATGAATTGTCTCAAGGCAATCCGATCATTGTTCCGACGGCTGGCCGGATGCTGGGCAATCCGTATTTTAGCGGTGATGGTCCGATTTATCATATGCTGGTAATTCGTGGCTATGATAGCAAGAATTTTATCACCAATGATGTTGGCACCAATACTAAAGGTGAAAAGTTTAAATACAAATACCAAGTTATTATCAATGCTATTCATGATTGGGATCATGCTTTGGCCGAGGATGGGATGACTGAAGCAGAGATAATGATGGGAGAGAAAGTTATGATCGTCGTGGAAGGGAATAATTATTAAAAAATTCATCTAACTTATCTAATTTCTAATTCACCTAATAAAAATTATAAATTAAAAGTAGCTTGGTTTCTAAAATTTATATATTTATGAAGTAAATCATCCTCTTGACAGGTTTTTTTTTTATTGTTAGTATTACTAATACCTACTAAATTAGTCGGATATAATAGGTTTTCTACCAGCTTCCGCTAGAGGCGGATCCGTCTCTGGCGGAAGAAGTTAATAATTATATGATGTTTACTACCAAAACTGAATATGGCTTAAGGGCGATGGTCGCCTTGGCTCAAAACAGCAGTGACAAACCACTTCCGTTGTCGCAGATATCAAAGCAGGAACATATTTCACTATCATATTTGGAACGGCTATTTGCTAAGTTGATGGCTGATGATTTGGTGGTTAGTAATAAGGGTGCTGCCGGCGGTTATACTCTGTCGAGAAAGCCGAAGCAGATTAGTATTTTTGAAATTGTCGAGGCCTTAGACGGGCCGTTGTCAGTTTTTTATTGTGTTGGCACTGACAAGAAAAAGTTTGACTGTTTGTGCTCGCCGGATAAATGTCTGACGCAAAAAGTCTGGCACGAGCTTCAACGAAGCATTCTCAAGACCTTAAGAGGATTTACGCTAGCAGATTTAGTAAAAAATAAAAAATTATAACACTTAAATATAATGTACAGCGATAAAGTATTAGATCATTTTAGACATCCACGTAATCAGGGCGTCATCAAGGACGCCGACGGCGTTGGCCAAGTCGGCAATCCTGTCTGTGGTGATATAATGAAGATTTATATTCGTGTCAAAGATGTCAAAGGACAAGGAGTGATTAAGGATATCAAATTTGAAACCCTTGGTTGCGGGGCGGCCATTGCCACCTCGTCAATGTTGACAGAAATGGTAAAAGGCAAGACAATTAAAGAAGCGGTAAAAATTGGCAAATTAGATATTGCCAATGAGCTTGGCGGTTTGCCAAAGCCAAAGCTTCACTGCTCACTTTTGGCTCATGACGGCCTGCAAAAAGCGATTGATGATTATTATAATCAAAAACAAAAATTTAAATTATAAGTCAAATAACTATGTCAAAACAAACTATGGCCAAGATTAAAAAAAGTTTAGATCAAATACGGCCACATCTCCAGCGAGATGGTGGCGATGTTGAGTTTATTGATTTTGATGATAAAAAAGGGATTTTGAAAGTCAGTTTAAAAGGAGCTTGTATTGGCTGTCCGATGTCGCAAATTACTTTACAAGACGGTATCGGTCGGGCGATTAAAGAAAAAATCTCGGAGGTTAAGGAAGTGGTGTTAGCGCAAAACTCATAACGTGTAACGCATAATGTTTTTATGAAGAAATTAATTTATTTAGATAATTCAGCTACTACGCCGGTAGATCCGCGCGTGCTCAAAGCAATGTTGCCTTATTTTACCAATAAGTTTGGCAATGCTTCATCTTTGTACCAAGCAGGACTTGATAATCGGGTGGTGATTGACCGGAGCCAAGCCAAAATTGCTCAGTTTTTGGGCTGTGCCAAAGAGGAAGTATATTTCACCTCAGGAGCGACTGAAAGCGATAATATGGCCATTTTGGGGGTCTCTGGGGCATTAAATGGAGCGCAACCGGTTCATATTGTTGTATCACAGATTGAGCATGATGCGATTTTGGAGCCAAGTCATCAATTAGAGAGTTCCGGGGTAAAGGTGACATATCTGCCAGTTAATAAAAAAGGATTGGTGGAATTAAGTCAGCTCAAAAAGGCGATTAGACCGAACACGGTTTTAGTTTCTATTATGTATGTCAACAACGAGGTGGGTACGATTCAACCTATTGCGCAAATTGGTAAATTTATCGCTGATTTAAATAAAAGCAGGGGATTTGGACAATCACCCATTAGTTCCTCCCTTAGTAAGGGTGGGAGAATATACTTCCACACTGATGCGACACAAGCGCCAAGCTATTGCAATTGTGATATTAACAAGCTAGGCGTAGACTTAATGTCTTTGTCCGCGCATAAAATATATGGTCCCAAAGGCATTGGAGTGATTTATATTAAAAAGGGTACGCCAATCGTGCCAATGATATATGGCGGTCATCAGCAAGATAATGTTAGACCAGGTACCTATAATGTGTCGGGGATTGTAGGACTGGCAAAGGCAATTGAATTAATTGCTGATAAAAAATTACCTGTCCGCAATGCAAGCGATAGCGTTGCAGGCGGGAAAAATCAAGAAATTAAGAAAACTCAATTATTAAGGGATTACTTAATTAGACAAATAAAAAATAAAATACCAGACGCCATAGTTAATGGTGATATGAAATTCCGGGTGCCGAGCAATGCTAATTTTATTTTCAAGGGCGTTGAAGGTGAAAGTGTGGTTTTAATGTTATCAGACAAGGGGATTGCGGTGTCTACTGGATCGGCTTGTTCATCTGGCTCGCTTGAGCCGTCTCATGTTCTGACCGCGATGAGTATCGCTCCAGAGTTGGCTCATGGCAGTCTGCGTGTCACTTTGGGTCGGTTTACAACCAAACAAGATGTCAAGGCGTTGATCAAGGAACTTCCGCCGATTATTAAGAAGTTGAGAAAGATGTCACCCCTGGATTAAAATACATAACGCAAAACGTATAACACGGAACAAAAAACAAGATACAAAAAAATTTAAATATCAAAATACAATATAAAAAAGCGGATTTTGTCCGCTTTTTAGTATTACTAGGAGATTAATGTTTTTATTGTTCAACAACTGGAGTAACCGACAGATCTAGGAATGGATTTTTTAGATTGTTAAAATCAATGTCGGTTGGTTGCTTTTTTTGTTCAATATTTTCTATAATTTCCTCGAAATTTTCTTTTAGCAATTGTTCATCGGAAACATGTTTGCGTAGATCTGTTAAGGCCTCGGCTTGGGCGATAGTTTGATAAACATTATTATATAAGAACAACATAAAAAATCCCAAAACAATAATTATAATAATAATTGTTATTGGATAAAAATATCGCACTAGCGCAAAATAATTAATATGCACTTTTTTTAGTTTGATTTTATTCAAATTAAATTTGAGCTTTATTGTGTTCATTAATCTGTTAGTGATTCGTTTTTAAGTATGTTTGTCCGATGAGTTGCAAAGTCATTGGTTGGCCAGTGGAATTTGATCGGTTTGAAGCAATGGCCAGATCAACATTATAGTAGTAGGGCAGTGTTTCTACATCTTGAAGGAATTTTAAAATTTGGTTGTAACTGCCGGAAATATTTAGTTGGACCGGAATAGTTTTGATTTTTGTGCTGTCTTCTTTAGTGATTGTAAAGTCAGGATTAATATTTAACATTATTTGATTCTTACTGGCCAAGTTTTCCAGCGTGGTGATAAATTCCAGCTCGTGATTTTCAGCAATAAATATATGATCTAGCTGGCCGATTTCATTTTCAATACTAGCCAAATCTCTTTGAATATTTTTTAAGTTGAGTCCCAGATTTAATTTTCTTTCCAGCTTGTCTTTTTCATTGGAAATATCTACTTTAATCTGATTTATCTGACGTAAAGCAGGATATATTATCAAACCAACCAGACCTAGCATAACTACTAAGGTGACACCAATTGAGATTAAAAATTTTTTCTGGTAAAAGCTCATTATTTTATATAATCCAAATTAATTTTTGCTTGAATACTAAAATTATTCTTTTCTTTGGCTAGAAGGTTGTTAATTGGTACATTTACTTCTGTTAGTAGGTCGCTATTTTCTAATGCTCCTTGCAGTCTAATCAAATCTTGACGGGTGGCAGAAGTTCCTTGGAGTTCTAGCGTGCCAGCTTGATGATACACTTTGACAAAGCTGTAGCTGATATTGTCCGGAGTAATGTTTGACAGTTCAGTCATAAACATTGACCATTTTTTAAACTTGGCTTGAATGTCTAAAGCACTGTTAATTTTTTGGTTGATGTCTTTGATTTTTTGTGAGGTTTGTTGGCCGATATTGATACTGACGGCATTTTGCTCTATTAAATCTGCCAGTTGAATTTCCAAGTAATAGCGGGAAGTCAGAAGCATAATCGCCATAATAATTGTAAATAGCAAAATCAGCATCACTAGTTCTTTGATGGCAATATAAATTCTTTTTGTCTTTAGCTCACTCTTTTGGGTTGGTGACAATAGATTAATATTGATCATAGGAAAGTTTCAGGATTAAGGCCACGAAGACCCAGTCCAAGGGTAGTAATGAATGATTGGGTTCGGTGGCAATTAAAGTAGTCGGGATTTGGATTTTTGATCCTTTCCCATGGATTGCTGATGGCGGTGGTAATGCCAAGTCTTTCTTCTAAAATTTGAGTGATATTGATAAAGTTTGCGCCACCACCACATAGAATGATTTTTTCAACTTTTTTCTCACTGCCATAGTTGTTGTAGTAGAATTCCATTGTTTGTTTGATATGATTTTCTAATTTATTAATGGTATCGGTAAATATTTCAAGCAGTGCGCCATGACATTTTTCACGATCAAGACCACAGACGATTTTGGCTTGTTCAGCTTTTTGCCAATCAAGATCTAAAGTATCAACTATCAGCTGAGTAATTTGTTTGCCTGATAGTGGCAGACTGATGGTAAATTTTATGGTATCTTCGTCGTATAGGAATAGCCCGGTCCGATTGGCGCCGATGTCAATAATAATTTGGGCATTTTGATTATTTTTGGCATCAATTAAAGCTCGGGCAATGGCAGTAGCTTCAATTTCAACCACAGTCGGCATCAGGTTGGCCCGGTTGAGAATATTAACATAAGAGTCCACGATTTCTTTGGGCGAAGAACCGATTAGTACGGTCTGACTGGTGTCACTGGTTTTTATTATTTGCCAATCAATGTAGACATTATCAAAATTTATCGGTACATGTTGAGGTAAATTTTTTTTTAACTCTTGATCCATATTCTTATTTTCTGTGATCGGCATAGCTATAGTTTTGAGAAATGTTTTCTCTTCCGGCAGTACGACTATCACTTCATCGCTAAGCTTGCCTTTGCCATGGACGGTTTTGGTCAGTTTTTTAAGCGAGCTTAATAACGCTTCTGGTTTTTTGATATCACCACTGACAAGACAATCAGGTATTAAATCTACCTCATTATATAATTGAACATTTATGTTTCTGCCTTTTTGTGCCAATTGAATCAGACGAAGCTTATGGTCTGAAATATCAAGTCCGAAGGCAATTTCTTTGGTGGTAAAAAATGACATAACCTAGATTAAGAAATTAAAAAATTAATAAAATAAAAAATTAAATTTATCTAGCTTATTACTTATTATAACAGATTTGTGATAAAAAAATAATTAGAAATTAGGTGAATTAGAAATTTTCTCTAATATTCCTCTTCCCAATGCTCCACTGTGACGACCGGTGAATACGCCGGATCACCCATGGTATAAGCAATTGCATAATTATCAAAAAAAATATCTATGTTTTGCCAGATGCTGGTTAGGGTGAGTTTTCGAGACACTAAAGCGCCCCAAACATCAAAATCACCGGGGACACCTAAGACGTTTATTTTGTCGGTGGCATAGGTCAAGCCATCAGCTTGGTATGAGTCTAGGCATAACTCAAAATCTATTCGACCCTTTGACAGTAGTCCAGCCGGTGAAGTAGAAGATGTTTGATCTATGGTCACTTCTGACTGGCCACATCTGGCGCCCCAACAGCAAAAAATGGTATTTTTGCCCACCTCAATATCGCCGTCAGCTACCAACACGCCATTGATAGTCAAGTTTTGGTCGCCTTTTATTTCAATATCGCCCATCACATAAGTGACGCCGTTTAAGGTCAGGTTTTGATTGGCCCACATCAAATCTTCAAAATCATCATCATCATACACCTGTCCGGCCAAAGTTGCTTGATTAAGGTATGAGTCAGGATCGCTCGGGTCATCAAAAGAAACCGCTGGAATAGGCAGATAGTCGGGCGCTGGCGGATAATTTGATGACCTTTTGGCTGTTGCCACGACAGATGAGTTCCAATTAATATTAATATTACCGGTGGCCCTGACTTCATTGTCAGCGTTTATTATGCTCCAAAAATCAACAATAATGTTGCTATTGGCATGCATACTGCCATTGTGAATGTTGAGTACCGTACCAGTCAGGTTGACAACGCCATCAGCGACTTCGCCGTTATCAATTAAGCCGGTCTCGCCAATTGCTTTATAGACTGATGTTTGGACGACTCGTTGAGCAGTGCTGTCGCCAATTTGAATGTAGCCGGTGACTGTAATCATACCACGAGCCAGACTGCTATTGTCTATTTGAATTTGATAGGAACCATTTGAATATAACGCGGGATCGCGAGTGAAGGTGATAGACCAGTTTGGGTCGGTTTCAAAATTACTTTTCCAAGTGGCATCATTTTTAATGCGCCAAATGGCTTCAGCAATACCGCTTTCCGTCAGATAATATGTTTTGGTTGCGATGGAGTGACTGTTTGATATTTTATATTCAGTAATAGTAAAACTCACTACATATATAGACAATAGTAAAAGGATTGACATCACGAGGACAGAAGTCATCAGTACAAATCCTTGTTTACCCAGTAACCAAAAATGTTTTGGCGGAGTTGTGGATATAGATATAGCAGTTGAAGTAGATGGTTGAAAGGCACCAACTAAATGTCGCTTGATTAGGGGTTTATTTTTGAATTTTAAATTCATTGACTCATAATTAGGTGATTATAAGTTCCGACCATATACAGCAGTGTTAATGGTGGCAGTTTTGTTGTTTTTGAGTAAATATAAATTGATGTTTATTAGGTCGTCTCCCCAAAATTCAAGGTCATACACATATTCGCCGATTATTTTGTCTTCTAAAATCTCCATACTGGGCGGGTTGCCTACGGGGTCAGTGGTATACCAGTAGGTATACTCTCCGGGGTTGTCATCAAAGTAATAGACAATTATTTGTCGTCTAATATCAGAATTGTCAAGATAATATCTGATGTATTTAATGATCGTTGTATCATGTCCATCTTGAAACATTATTTCATCAGGCATGGCGTCAGGATCAACATTGGTCTCGGGGATAGTTGTCACAATATCTTGAGTTTGCCTAAGTTCACGAATTAGCCGATCTAAGATTACCCGTCCGTTTTGAGATATTTCGGCTCTAATGTCGGTCTGAACGTAAGCGTTTTGACTAATGCTATAGACATTGGTAATAATTAAAAATAAAATTATGGAAATTGTGAGCGCAATTAAAATTTCAATAATTGTAAATCCATTTGTTATATTTGATATTTTTTTCTGGTATTTCATTATCATGTTTTACTTTTCACTAATTAAAATTATAATGGAAATACTTTTTTCCATCGAAAATATGACACTATTCCAATATGTTGTCACGGTCACTTTTTTTATTCCAGTTTCAGACATTGATGGATTGAGATCGCCGTCGACATATTCAACAGAAGTTTCTCTCTGATATTGATAAAATTGGTTGTCTGGATTGCTTGATAGTCTGTGTCTAGCCTCGGCCACGCCAATTGGAATGTTGTCATAGTCAAGATAAAACATCTCTTCAATTTTGGCTTGAGCTAAGTTGGTGGCGATGGTGGCTTGTTCTGATGTTCGGCTTAATTTAAAAGCAACTGGAAATGTTTGGACAATTGCCATTAGTCCGACGACCACGACAGTTATTGTCACTAGCACCTCAATAATTGTGATGCCCTGGTTGTTAGTTTTGGATTTTGACATAGCCGGATGGTTTGATTTCGATGGTGGTGGTGACATTATCAATATTAGTGAGTGTAATAATACCGGATTCACTGGCGCCACCAGTGGCGTTGAAGCTGACAGAATTACCAGTTAAGTCGTTGATAGTGGAAATTACAATTTGTGGATTAATACTAACTGTCTTTACAGTTATGGCGCTATCTTCATTGATGATGGTGTAGCTATTAGCGAGAATATCAAAATTAACCGAATGAATATCTTGTTCGGTGACAGCCAGCTGTTGAGCATAACGCAGATCAGAGGTGATGTCACGAGCAACGGCGTTCAAATCTAGATTGGGGCGAAGCTGGCGATACATTGGAATACTAATGGCTGATACTATTCCAATAATTGCGATGATAGTCAAAAGCTCGACCAAGGTAAAGCCCTTGGTTATTTTATTTATTTGAAGTTTGGTGTTGGTCATTATTAGAGAGATATTTTTTTAATTATCTCTAATTTAGATGCTTTGAGTAAGAGAGTACATTGGCATTAGTACTGCCAAAGCGATTCCAGCCACGGCGACGCCAATAAGAAGCATCAGCAGTGGTTCAATAATTATTGGCAGAGTGTCCATGGTTTGCGACACCTCTTCTTCATAAAAATTTGCCAGTTGTGACAAAACATCGTCTAAGGCCCCAGTTTCTTCGCCGACTGCCACCATTTGGGTGATAATAGGAGGAAAAAGTTTTGGATATTTTTTGAAAATAAGTTCTAATTTTTCACCCTTTTTCACTTGGACAGCTGATTCAACCAAGGCTTGTTTATAATAATAGTTTTTGACTATTTTGGAGGTGATGATGATGCTATCTGCAATTGCAATATCAGTTTTGATTAGTGAGCTTAAACTTCGGCCGATCCTGGCAAGATTAATCTGCTTGACAATTGAAGAGAGAATAGGCAGATTTAATGAAAGATAACTTAACATCTTTTTTCCGGATTTAGTCCTAATTATTCTAACAAATATTGCCAATAGAATTAGGGCGATGGTACCAGCCAGCAAGCCGTTTTGTTGAGCGATATCGCTGATGCCGATTAAAATTCTGGTGGCAATTGGTAGATCGGTGCCGATTTCATCGAAGACTTGAGTAATATTTGGCAACACAAAAAATATCACAAAAGTGCCGATACCGATCATGGCGAGTATAATAATTGTCGGATAAGTCAGAGCGTTTCTAATCTTGGTTTTGATTTCATGTTCTCTTTTAGTGTCTTTGTATAGACGCTTTAATATTTCTTCTAGTCGGCCAGACGCTTCTCCGGCTTCAATCATATTAATAAACATATCGCCAAAATCTTTCTGATATGGCTTTAAGCTTTCACTAAATGTCTTTCCTTGTTCAACTTGAAGGTGAGCTTCTTTGATGATTTTTTTGAGTTTTTTGTTGGTAGTTTGATTCTCAATGGTTTGGAGCGCTTCAGCCAGAGGAATGCCGGTTTTGATCATGAGTGACAAATTTTGCAACAAAAATATTTTTGCCTTAGCCGGAATTTTTTGCATGTCGGTATAGAGTTGATTGAGACTTTTCATAATTATTCTTATTATTCTTGGGTGACCCGCAATACTTCCTCAATCGTGGTCACGCCTTCCTTGGCTTTAATAAATCCGTCCTGAAGTAGGGTAATCATCCCGCCTGCCAAGGCGGCTGTTTTAAGCTCTTCACGAGATGCTTTTTTCATGATTAATTCAGAGATTTTATCATCGGCTTCTAGAGTTTCATAAATACCAATTCGACCCTTATAACCAGAGTCATTGCATTTTTGGCAACCTTTGCCCCGATAAAATAAAATTGATCGGATATTTTGTTTGCCGGATAAGTAACCTTGGTCGGAAAGATTTTTTTCCAGCTTAACTAAGTCAAATTGCGATTCTAATTCTTTGATCGTGCTTTTGTCCAAATTATAGCTTTCAATGCAGTCCTGGCAGATTTTTCGTACCAGTCGTTGGGCAATAATGAGATTAATGGTGGAAGCGATTAAAAATGTTGGTACTTTCATATCAGTCAAGCGGGGGATAGCGGTGACAGCGTCGTTGGTGTGAAGAGTTGACAATACTAAGTGGCCGGTCATGGCGGCATTGATGGCGATTTCCGCGGTTTCTTGGTCGCGGATTTCGCCAACCATAATAATATTCGGGTCTTGCCTCATCAGCGACCTTAATCCGGAAGCAAAAGTAAAGCCGATTTTAGGCTGAACTTGGCTTTGGGTAATGCCGGCCATACGGTATTCAATCGGGTCTTCAATCGTGGAGATGTTGACTTCCGGCTTGTTTAAAACGCCCAGGATGGTATATAAGGTGGTGGTTTTGCCGGATCCGGTCGGCCCGGTAACCAAAATAATACCATGCGGTTTGGCGATATTGTTTTTGACAATTTCAAATGATTTTTCATGAAAGCCAAGCTGGCTTAAAGTGAGTTGTTGGTTTTGGTCCGGCAGTAGTCGCAGAACTATTTTTTCACCGTCAAAAGTGGGAATAATAGAAACCCTGAATGAAACTTGATATTCGGCGGTTTTTATTTTAAATCGTCCGTCTTGAGGCAGACGGTGCTCGTCCAACTTCAAATTTGATAGAATTTTAATTCTGGCAGTGACGCCGGCATGAGTGTTTTTGGGCAGAGTCATAACATTCTTCAATATGCCGTCAATTCGGTATCTGACGCCGACTTCTTTTTCTGATGGTTCAATATGGATGTCTGACGCTTTTTCTAAAACGGCGTATTCTAGCAGTGTGTCCACAATTCTGACAATTGGCAGATCTTGGGCCAAATTCTTAAGTTCTTCCGGCTTAGTAGAGTCTTTTTTTTCGCTTTCTTTTTCAATGTCCTTGAATTCAGCGCTAAGTCCTCGGTGGTAATTTTTTAAAACGTTTTGGATGTTTTCCGGACTAGTGATATGGAGTTTTATTTCTAGCTGGGTTTTTTTGCCCAAAAAGTCAAACAGTTCAATATTTGATATGTTTAAGGTGGCGATATGAAGCTCTTTGTCGGTTTTGTTAAACGCGACGGTTTGATGGGCGCGAGCCGTGATTTCTGGGATTAATTGTAGGATGTCTTTTCTAATGTTTTGATTTTTAAGATCAATAAAAGGCAATTTGTAGAATTTGGCTGCTTTTTCATAAAGTAAAGCCGGCGAGATTACTTTTTGTTCTAGGGTGTATTCTTCTAGAGTCTCGCCTCGCTTTCTGGCATTGGTTGCAAAATCCTTGATCTGCTTGTCAGTTAGGATTTCGTTTTTACTTAAAATTTGTTCTAAGTCTTTTTGGTTTAGCATGGGGAGAAGTTATATTATTGTATATATTATAACACAAAACAGGATTAAATAAAAAAATAAAATATTCTAAATATCATCCCCATCTTTTTATGAGGGTGGAGCCAAAATCGCAACTGTTGAAAAAAATAGACAAAACCTAACTGCTCATCTTCATTAGATTTTTTAGCTCAACCGCCTTTTTTTTGATTTTAATCGGCGGTTTTAAACAGTAAAAATCTTTTTGCCATAAACGATGGCAAAATCGTTCGTCTTCGCCTTAGTTTTGTGGTTAAATCTTTCAAGACCGCATTATTTTGAAGACTTTTTTAGAAAATAAAAGCCCCAAACACGTTTTGGTTCGGGGCTTTTAATTATTTTGTTTATTGATGCTAATTTTATTTCAAAATAATCTTGGGCAGATATTTTCTGTTTCTGTTTTCTGCAACAATGTTTTGGTATAGTTCGCTGGTTTGGCTGGCAATATCAGTCCAATTATATTTTTGGTTAATTTTATTTTTTGCTACTCGTGCTTGCTTCTTAATTAGGGCTTTATTTTTAATTACCCAAGTAATTTTATTACTTAAGTCATTAATGTTACGATTTTCAAATACAATGCCAAAGCCATTAGCCGCTTCAATATTCTCTTCAATGTTGCTGATTATCACTGGCAGGCCATAAGCAATCGCTTCAAGTAAGGCGATTGACAGTCCTTCCGCTTCTGATGGCTGGACAAAGGCATAGGCGCCACGAAATAGGGTTTCTAGATCATTGCCACTTTTCTGGCCGGTAAAAATAATATTTTCATTGCCTTGAGCCAGTTCTTTCAAGTAGTCAATATAATTATTGGTATTTGAACCAGTACCAACGATTACCAGTTTCTGGTTGGTCTTGGTTTTTTGATACGCTTCAATTAAAGTGTGAATTCCTTTATGTTTGACCAGTCGAGAAACTATCAGTAAATACCGGTCTTGCTTTAGACCATAGTTAGCAAGAATATCACTTTTTTGTTTGCTGTGATTGATTTGAACACCATTGGGGATGTAGGTGGTTTGTCGATCAAATCTATATTCACAATACTTTTTCAAAGTTTCAGATACGACGATTGTCTCATGGGGAAAACGGCAAGTGGCCCATTCGCCAAGTCCGAGCATAGTTCTGGCGATTAGTCCCCACTTTTGATGTTTTCGATCAACACAATGAAAAGTGGCGATTACTTTGGCACAAGGATTGAATAGTCTGGGAATCCATGACATTAATGATGGGCCGACGCCATGATAATGGATAATGTCGTAGTTTTGGAAAATAGCATGAATACTGGCCAAAAAGGTGTGACTGATGGCATCAAAATTTTTAGTTTTTAAAGATGGCAAATTAACAATTTTAATTTGGCCGTATTTTGTTCGGTGGCTACCAGTATAATAAGGCCTAGAATATACAGTCACGTCAAAATCAGCTTTAGCCAGTCTGGTACTAAGCTCTTGAACGTGTTTTTCGATCCCGCCCTGCTTGGTTGGGATGCCTTTTTGTCCGATAAACGCTATTTTCATACTTTTAAATTGATGTATCATCTTACCATATCTGAAAAAAATTGTCAAGCCAGAAAAAAGTAAAGAAAAAGTAATGGGTAATGAGTAATATTTTGAGGATATTTTTATATGTTTAGTCAAATTTAGGTAAATATATTAATAGATTTAAGGGTTCACCCGATGGAATAATTTTTATTCCATCGGGTAAAAAAAGAGGCGGCAGATGTGTTATCTGTCGCCCATTGAAACTCGAGTTAAGGAACAATATTTGTGTTGACTGTGCCTGACCCTTCTACCTCAATGGTGAGGGCAAAGGTGGTACGCAACACTAGCAAGAAATTGGTGCCAACCCGATTTTGGCTCACCCCGTCAAAAGTGAGGTTGATCAGGTCGGTGTTCATGGAGTCAAACCTAGTGTTGCCAGTGGCCGTATTAGTGATACGGACAACTCCATACACTAAATATGAATCTTCTTCACCGAAAGGAAAATCTCGGTCGCCAGTATAGTTTGTATCAAGGCAGTTGGTGCCGTTGAAATTCACCGTTGCCGAGAAAGCGTTAGCTGGCAATCCTCCAGGCAGAGGTTCATGCTCAATGGCCAGATTGTTTGGAACATCGCTTGGCCACATAAAACACATAGCCAGA
>Ga0208373_1001258_pt1 | contig 35120 bp, 32 predicted proteins | sample RifOxyC2_FD_184036 | JGI IMG/M metagenome (GOLD analysis project Ga0208373, IMG submission 184036) | Soil microbial communities from Rifle, Colorado - Rifle Oxygen_injection C2 (SPAdes) | ecosystem: Environmental > Terrestrial > Deep subsurface > Rock core/Sediment | place: Rifle, Colorado... | reverse complement strand
AAAAGAATTGCAGGATGTCGATCTGATAGGCCCTAAAAAGTCAAAAGCATTGAAAGATGTGTTTGATGAAGAGTGGAAGGAATAAATTAATAAATTCTGATTAGATGATAGGATCATGATTATAAATAAGCAGTATGATAAAATAGGTGAAAGATATATAAAGTTACAAAAAAAGTTTTTCACAACTAAACTTGACAAGCCTACGGAAGCAATGAAAAAATGTCTTCCAGATTTGAAAGGAAAAATAATTCTTGATATTGGATGTGGCCATGGAAAGGACATATTATTATATGAGAAATTAGACGCGAAAGAAATCTGGGGTATGGATTCCTCTCAAGTAATGATAAATGAAGCAAAAAAATTAGTTAAAGATCCACAAAAATTATCTGTTGCAAGTATCGATAACACTTATTTCAAAAACAATCAATTTGATGTTGTGTTAGGAAGATTTGCTTTTCATTATCTAGAAGATATGGATAAGGGATATGAAGAAATGGCAAGAATCCTTAAATCAAGAGGAATATTAATATTAGTTGTTGATCACCCCATCAGAGCGCTCGTGGGGTATAAGAAGAAAGCATATCATATAAGGGAAAATATAAAAATTAGTTTGTATAATAAAAAAATAAAATTATTAATCCCCACACATACATTTGCAGAATATTTATCTCCTAAATTCTTCAAACATTTCTATCTAGAACACTTCATCGAGGATATTGACAAAGAGTTAGGTTCAGATGCAAAGAAAACACCAGGATTCATGGTGATCAAAGCTGTAAAAAGATAATCTACTTCCTAATCTTTCTATATATCTCATTCACTTCTCTATATAGCTTAGAATTCTCCATTGGTCCTGTGAATTCTTCATCATTATTGATCAAGAAGTCTGCCTGGACAAGGCACATGCCTACTTGCTGGCCATTTAATGGCTCATTGAATCCTCGATCTCTTGCATCATCAATTATGAATTTGTCATGATTCAATAAGTCTGAATCCCTATTTCTATTCTTCAATCTCTGCCATCTCAGTTCGACAGGAGCATCAACACCGATTAATTTGAAATCAGAATTTTCCCTGAGGAAATTGATCTCATCTATATTCCTTATCCCATCTATGATCAATGGATTGTCGTATGATTTAAATTTGTTTAATGCTCTTTCAGCGAGCACTTGTCCTCCAAATTCTTTTCTGAGATTATTGCCAACATCTTGGAGGTTCTGCCTTAAGGGCTCAAGCCCTAGCTTTGCAACTTCCTCTCTCACTATAGCAGATAATGTTATATGGCTGAATCCTTTTGATTTCAATATCTCTGCAACAGTGCCTTTTCCTGAAACTAATGTTCCTGTTATTCCAATTACTAATTTTTTCTTTTCCATATTATTTATGCTTTAATGCTAGCCGGACATCCTCTGCTTTTATTGTCTTTCTGCCAGCATGCATTGCAAATCTTGCTGCAATCCTTGATAGTTCCTCTCCATATTCTTCAAGAACTTTTCTTAATTCAGCTTTAGCAGGATCACTGACCCTGATATTTGAGTCTCCCTTCTTGAGTATTCTTTCCATAGCTGCTAATGGCAATAATTTATCAGTCATAAAATCACCCTTAATGAAATTAATCAAGAGAATATTTAAAGTTTATGGTAATATCTCTGACATTTATCCTTTCCTGTATAATCCAATTAATTCTGCCTTTGCAATTATATGTCCTTCCATTGCTGATTCAACAACAGATTTATCTGCCGATTCATCCAGATCAAGCATCTTGTCTAGAGCATATAACTTGAAGAAATATCTATGGGTTCCTGATGGAGGACACGGGCCTCCATACTCATTCTTAGGCCAACTATTCAATCCTTGAACAGCATTCATTGGAACAGAATCCTCAATGATCTCTTTTACATCCGCAGGAATACTGAACAATATCCAATGATCCCAAGTTCCCATAGGCGCATCAGGATCATCCATGATTAATACAAGAGAGTTCGCGTTCTCCGGAACATCACTGAATACTAATTCCGGATTGATATTCTCTCCTTGACAGGTGAACTTTTTAGGAATAAAACCATTATTCTGGAATTCTGGGCTTGAAATTTTCATGCTAGACACCTCGTTTGAAGAAGTAGTTGATATTTCTTGAGTATTGATGTTCTGGATATTATTTGAGCAACCAGCAATCAAAATAATCATAAATACAATGATTAACCCCCTCATGATTGTACGAATATGAATGGATATTTATAGTTTATTAAAATAATATTATAATAACATCTTATAAGTAAGAGCAGAGAGCGGTTAAAAACCGCAAAGTTTATATATGATGTATGTTCTTAGAATACATATGGCTGTTAAAAACACACAATTTACGAAGATTGAAATTCAAATAGCTAAATATTTGTTTAAGCATTACAAGGATAGATATAACGCCAGGCAATTATCCAGAATATTAAATATTAATCATGCTCATGCCAATAAGTTATGTAATATTCTGGCAGGTAAAAAATTATTAGTAAAGGAGAAAATAGGCAATTCTGTCTTTTTTTCCTATGAATACTATAACAAGCTTGCTATCAAATTTATGGAATATACGCTAAGTTTAGAAGAAAAAGAGTTCCCTAAATGGTTAAGTGTCCTGTTACATAACCTGAAAAAATTTAAGGATTACATTGAAATGGGGTTGGTCTTTGGTTCATCTATAAATACAAAGGATTTCAACGATGTAGATGTTTTACTTATGTACAATATCGAAAAATCAAAAGATATCAAAAGAATAAAGAATGAAATAAGAAAATCTGAGTTAGTTGAAAAACCAATAAGATATATAGAAATAACTGAGAGCGATGCCGTATTAAACAGAGGAGATAAAATTTTCTATAATATACTCTCTGATAATCTTATATTCCACAATCCTGAAAAATATGTGGAGGTAATCAAAAAATGCCACAAATAGGTAAGCATTTGAAATGGTGTTTGAAAGATCAAAGGCGGCTCGTAAAAACAAGATCAAATTTAGGTCTAGCACAAAAACATGTTAAGAAGTCTGAGCATAATTATAGGGTGGTGCAAACACTTGAAAGGCTGAAGATATATGACTGGGCTTTGAATGTAGGATTCTATGCTATCTATCACTGCTTTTTGGCAATTCTCGCCAAATATGGTTATGAATCCAAAAATCAGGCCTGTACAATAACTGTCTTGCTCTATTTGATAAATGAGAAGAAATTAGACTTAGATAAAGACTTAGTTACACGATTTGATACTCTTGATGTTGAAAAGAACATTATTAATCTGACTATAAGAGAAAGCAGGGAGCTTTCCACCTACGGTGTTGAAACAAGCATTGATCTGCAACAGCTAAAGAAAATAAAGGAATTAATACTGAAAGTGCAGCGAGAAACTATAAGAATAATGGAAGAGTGAATTTTTGAATTTTAGTTCGTGTCTGCCCCGAGTAATAATTGATTTTAACATCGCGTCGCTGTTATATCCACTCGATGGAGACTAATTTTTAGTGCAATGTTCGGACGAAGTCAGAAAAATTCAAAGTTGAGTTCTCGCTTATCAATTCTGCGAAGTAGACTAGAATTCGTTAGGGAAGATAGCGTCCGTTTTTTCAAAATAATTATAAATGTATAGGTTCTTAATCAAAATATGCGTATCAAAAAGTATCCTACAAATTATTGGACTAAAGAAAACGTCATTAATTATATTATAGAACTTCAAAATAAGAGAGAAAGTCTTAGAAGTTGGAATATCAGAAACAATCATACTTCAGTATATCATGCTTCGTATAAGCTGTTTGATAATTGGCAGAAAGCAGTCGAATCTGCAGGAATAGATTACAAATCACTTCTAAAAAATCCATGGAGGCATAATAAAGAAGGTATCAAAAAAAGATTAATAGAATTAAACGAGAAAAAAACAGACTTAAGTGATAGTGGATTACGTAAATTAGATAAAAAATTTTATTCTGCTGTAACTAAACGTTTTGGTTCTATCGGAAATGCTTTATCAGTATGCGGAATAGATCCCCATATATATTACAAACAAAAACCAACAGGTTATTGGACTAAAGAAAGAGTACTAACAGAAACAAGAAGATTAATAGAAAAAAATGAAGACTTAGCTCCTCAAAACATTAGAGAAAAATACTCTAAATTGTGGAATATTTCTCATAAAAAATTTGGCGGATGGATTAATGTCTTGAGAGATGCAGAAGTTAATCCAAAAACTATTTCTAGACTTTTTGCAAATACTAAAGAATTTAAGAGATTTTTAGATAAGGAGTTAAGTAAAGAAAAAATTGATGAACTCTATAATAAGCAAGAACTTACTGAAATGGAAATCGGAGTTATTTATGGTTGTGGGTACAAACCAGTACAAAGATTAATGAGAAAATATGGCGTAAACTCTAGGAAGAGTATTTATGGAATTAAAGGTAAACTTGTATGCAAGGATGGACATAAAGTGCGAAGTTCTCACGAAAGAAAGATAGATGATTGGTTTTACAGCAAAGGAATCTCTCACCAAGTTGAAGTTCCAATAATTAAAAATAGAAAATATACGGCAGACTTTAAAGTAGGTAGATTTTTTATCGAAATATTAGGGTTGTATCACGATAAGAAATATAATTATCATTACTCTGTGAAATATAATGATGTAGCCAACGCACAACCAACAAAATCATTTAGATACATAGTTTTATCGAATGAAAACGAATTGAAGAACGCATATTCTTTAACTTCAAAAGAAGAAATAGCTAAAAGATTTGGGAATGATATAATCATCCTTGAAGTAAGACTTTCTCATAATCAATATCCATCAATAAAAGAAATAGGGAAGTGGTTTGGTTTTTTGATTAGGCTGTATTCAATACAGAGTAAACTTACGTAAAAGGCATCCAAGCGATTGAGATTAATATCAATTAACCGTAAACTATTCATGTATTACATACAAAATAACTTCTCATGGTAACGAAAAAACTCACTTGAACTTTTTGGTCACCACTTGCTTTTACCATAAAACATATAAATCCGTGAGGATGTTCTTTATTGAAGGTGATAATATGGTTAAAGCACAATTCGCTGGACAATTCTATGAAGCTCAAGAGTTTGCATTAGACAAGCAGATATCGGCTTGTTTTGAGGACAAGAACGGACCTGGAGATCTGCCATTGGATAAAAGGCCTAATAAGATAAAGGCAATTATCGCTCCTCATGCAGGTTATGTCTATTCGGGGCCATGTGCTGCCTGGGCATATAAGGGGGTTGCAGAAGCAGAATTCCCTGACCTATATATTGTAATTGGTCCAAGCCATGTCCATAATGTCAGTGGGATAGGCATGAATGGTTATGAGACTCCTTTAGGATTAGTGAGGACTGATCAGGAATTTGCAAGAAAGCTCCTTGAGAAAAATGATGAATTGAAATCTGATGATTCTGCTTTTGATGATGAGCATTCTGTTGAAGTACAGATCCCTTTCCTGCAATTTGTCTCAAAAGACAAGATGCATGAACTAAAGATCCTGCCAATGATTCTTGGATCAGAGATTGATATTGCAAAACTTGCTTTGGATATCAAAGATACAATTGTTGAATTAAATAGAAAAGTTGTGTTTATTGTAAGTTCTGACTTTACTCATTATGGAAGAAACTATCACCACATACCTTTCTCTTCTGATGTCAAGAAGAATATTTATGAGACAGACAGAAAGGCTATTGAGTTCATTGAAAAGCTTGATGTTGATGGCTGGCTGCAATATGTGCAGGAAAACATGATGACAATCTGCGGATTTATACCGATTGCTGTTTTATTAAAGACATTGAAACCAACAAAAGTAAGGCTTGAGCATTATTATACATCAGCAGATCTTGAAGAAGATTCACAATATAAGAATTCAGTAAGCTATGCCGCGATAATATTTGAATAAATGTTGTCAGCTAGCGAACTAGCATTATCACTAATCAGTACAAATAGCTCGACACACAATCGATATCATACGCTATGTGAGCCTGACAACATTGAATAGAAAATAATATACAATAAAAATGATCGACTACATCATAGGATTTATCTTTCTTCCATTTGGGGCCATGTTATTCGCAAACATTTTTGGCTAGACACAGATTGATTATATTCTAGGGATTCCATTGATTGCCATCGCTGCCATTGGATTGATTGTTGTTCAAGTTGCAAACATTCTTACTGCACATATCAATAAGCAATTCATAACAATCTCATGGATATTATGTGCATTGATGATGTGGCCTGCTTTGATCTATTTCCTGTCAGGAGCAATGCAGTTTCCTGAATCATTGTTGACATCATTGCCAGCCATAATTGCATCATTCTTATTTGTCGAAGGCATATATAGCTTCTATATCGATACAGGAAAAGAAGAAAAGAAATAATACCAATAATTATTTAAAACACTTCTTTTATAGTATAGTATGGCTGATCCTGATAAGTTGACTGATGAGCAGACTGAGAAGACCAAGAAGTATTCTATTGTAGATGGATCTGCTTACAGCATAATGTACGGCTTTGGAGAGCAGTATGTTACGCCTTTTGCAATAAAGCTTGGTGCAAGTAACTCTGAAATAGGTATTCTTGCTTCTGTGCCGTCTTTTATAGGATCATTGTTCCAGATTATTGGTGCTGAGCTCACTGATAAGTTTAAAAACAGAAAAAAGATTGTCACATGGTTTATTTTATTTCAGGCAATTATTCTTCTACCGCTATTCTTTGTTCCTTTTCTGACAAAAAGCATGTTATGGCTTACCTTTATCTTCTCTTTATATCTTATTTTTGCCAATATTGTCGGTCCTGCATGGAATTCCTGGATCGGAGATGTAATTCCAGATGATGAAAGAGCCAAATATTTCAGCACAAGAAATAAGCTTGTCATAACAAGCATGATGTTTTCTGTATTACTGGCAGGATTGATACTAAATTATTTCTCAAATATCAACATATGGACAGGATTTGGAATATTATTCATCATTGCATTTATCGGAAGATTAATCTCATGGTATTATCTCACGAGGCAATTTGAGCCGAAATATGTTGTTGATAAAGAATCATATTTCTCATTCAAGGATTTCCTGAAAAGAATGCCAGAAACTAATTTTGGAAATTTTGTTATCTTCAGATCATTGATTGCATTCACTGTAATGATAGCAAGCCCATTTTTTGCAGTATACATGCTTAAAGACCTTAATATTCCTTATTGGCAATATACTGTGGTATTATTAGCTCCTATGCTGGTCAAAGTGATGACAATGACCTATTGGAGCAGATATTCCTCAAGATTCGGATCAAGAAACATAATGATTGTTTCCGCAGTATTGATTGCAACAATCCCTTTATGGTGGTTCCTGTTCGGAATATTCTTTGAGGGAAAAGAATTTATTTTTATTCTTCTGATCTTTGCAGAGTCAATATCAGGATTTGCCTGGGCAGGGTTTGAATTGACAACATTCAATTATGTTCTCGAAACAGTGAGTTCTGAGAAGAGAGCAAGATGCTTTGCTTATTTCAATGTTGTCTTTGGAACAGCCGTAATGCTTGGAGGATTGCTTGGAAGTTGGCTTGTTGCAAATATCGGTGTTGTTATCGGCCTTAAGACAATATTTATTGTCTTTTTGGTATCTGCAATAGCAAGATCCCTTGTAGCAATAATATTCTCCCACAAAATGAAGGAAGTGGTCATAAAAAGGAATATTGACGAGACAAAGCTATTCTTTGACTTGGTGCTTGCAAAGCCTATAAACAGTGCATTGCACCAGACAACTGCAACATTGATGATGGCAGATAAAGAGTTGACAAAAATCACTGATAAGACACAATATGTGTTGACAACAATCACTGAACCTATAATGCCGCATGTTGATACAGTCATTACCCATATAGATAAAGGGCTTGAGAAAGCAGAGCCTTTCAGAAAAAGCCTAGAGCCAAAAGCGTGGAGAAAACAAAAGAAAAAGGATTACAAGCATCTTGTAGGTCATAAATACAATAAAAAATTAATGAGGCACTTCATTAAAGGGAAAAAGCATGGATCCGGAAAGAGCAAAAAATAAGATTGACCTGAGAATATTCTCCAGCGATATTTTAAAAAACATCCTCACAGTGAGCTATAATTCTTTAGCAATTGCAATACTTACACTAGTATTTCATCTAATCATGAGCAGAAAACTTGGGCCGGGAGATTACGGAACATTAGTTACATTATTATCCATCAATTCAATTGTTTTGTTGTCTCTTTCTGCTGTTGGTTTTGTTGTTGCAAGATTCATATCTTATTACAGGACCAGGGAGCAATATGATAATATGAAATTTCTTGCACAATGGGCATTCATGTTTTTCTTGATGTTGGGCCTTGCAGGTTTTTTGATAAATATCATATTAAGTCAGTTTATTGCAGATTTCCTAAATATCGACCATAATCTGATAATACTGTTTGGAATAATTATCTGGATAAGCTTCCTCATGCCGATTATAGACGGGATATTGAGAGGATTGCAGGAATTCAGATATCTTGGAAGATATAAGCTTGCTGATGCCATGCTGAAATTAATAACCGCAGCAATCATTGTCTACATAGGCTTTGGATTGAAGTCTGTTATTGCAGCACTGATACTTTCTTCAATAATCATATTGATAATTTCCGTCTATATATTGAAAAGAATTTACATCACAAAGCCTCACAGGATAAAATTAAAAGAGATCTATAAATTCACTGTCCCTGTATTCATATCAATGATATGCCTTGCAGCATTGTCGAATATTGATTTAGTCTTGGTTAAGCATTTTTTTGATGAGATAAAGACAGGCAATTTTGCTGCTGCAGGAATCCTTGCAAAACTAGTGTTTGGGATTGCATTAGGAAGTGCAGGAGTATTATTCCCTAAAATTGTTGAATATTACAGTAATGGAAGAAACGATGAAGTAAGGAAAAACCTTCAGGATACATTGAAGATTGTTATAACTCCAGGGATAATCATCACATTATTGTTTGTGTTGTTTCCATCGCTTATAACAAATTTGTTTTTTGGAAGACAGTATGATATTGATAAACTATTGCCATTGTATTCTATAGCATTGTTTTTCCTTTCTATATGCGCTATCTTCATCATCTATAATCTTGCTGTGAAGAAATATGCTTTTATTCCAATAATCGTCGCATTCAGCGGAATCCTTACCTATCAGATAATAATTGCGCATAAATCATTGATGAGTGTCATCTGGGCATTATTTGCTGTTGATTTTATACTATTGGTGTTCTTTGCATTTTATAATAAGGAAGAATTAATTACTTTTTTCTCTTCTTAGGAGATTTGGGCTTATGTGCCTTTTTAGGGGTGTGTTTTTTTGCTGAATGAGGGTGTTTTTTTGCTGAATGCTTCTTTGTTGCATGTTTTGCGTGTTTCTTTTCAGTATGTTTTTTTACTTTGTGCTTCTCGTGCTTTTTCTCTGAATGTTTTTGTTTTTTCTCTGCATGATCCTTGTGCTTATCATGTTTCTCTAATTTGACATCTGAAGGGAAATGCATTATCCTGAATAGATCTGTCAGATTCAGCTCAAGTGCTGCAACAGGCATTTCTAAAGACCAATTCATCAATATCTGGGGATGTATCTCCCCAATGAATGCAATCTTTTCCTCATTGACAGAAACTCTTCCTACCCTGCCTTTAATGAATGACGTATGATCACTGTCAACAACCTGATATTTTAAGTCCATGGATTCCATCAATGCATCTAGGTATTGTTTTATTTTAGTGTAATTGACATCATTGCCGCATAATGCAATAACCAATCTTTCTGACTCCTGGACTTTTGTCTCAAACTGCGGATTTATCTTGAATACATTGCCTATTTCAAAAATATTCTGCGGGTATTCATAATGCTTATTGTTCCTTAATGTCTCCAGAACGCTTGGAATCATCCAATATCTCAAGACATTGAAATCCTGATTGACAGAATTGTCAAGCTCTACTAATTCAACATTGAAATTCATTAATTTGCATTGATAATCCTTATTAGTAAGATGGACATTCTTTACTTCAATCAATCCTAGCCCTATCAAGATATCTCTGACTTTATTGTTGAATACTTCTATTGGCTTTTCTGCTCCTACAGTTGCTGCATTAGATATTTTTGACTCAAAATTCTCATAACCATATGCAATAGCAATATCCTCTATCAAGTCTATTGGATGCAATATGTCGGCCCTATATCCAGGAATGATTGCTTTCCTGCTCCTATGGCCGTGACCCATTTTTTCCAGAAGAAATTTAAGATCATTCTCTTTTAATTCAAGGCCCAGTATTTTATTTACATAATCAACATCTAATTTCATGTCTCTTCCATCTAATAATGGTGTTGTTCTTTTCTTGTCAGGATACTGGATCTCAACACTATTTATTTCTCCGCCAATATCAGCAAGCGATGTAACAATGATGTTTAGACAAGTATGAAGATAATCAAAATCAAATCCAGAACACTCAATAAAAACATCTCTTGTCTGAACGCTTATCTTTCCAACATTATTGCTGTTAATTATTGGAGGCATGCTCATGATGTTCATTTTGCTGTCTATGAATATGGGCCATTTCTCCAATCCCTCTAACAAGAATCCGTATTCTCTTCCTGTCGGATGTATTGCCAAAACCTGGGGGCCTGTCAAGTCCTTATTCATGTCCAATGGCTTGAACTTTATCTCTTCAGGATGCAATGCCTTATAGAAAATCGGAGGCTTGATATGCTCTAGAGGATAAATCCCAATTGCTGCTTTTTTCCTGTTCCTGCCATAAGTTATATGCAACTTTTCCTGGATCTGGATTATCTCCTTTATTTTCTCTTCTGTCAATTTAAGATTCTTGACAATAGCACATGCAGTAAAAGGCCTTACATTCTTGACTGACTTATCGACAATGACCTTGACATTAGATTTCTTAACAACATATTGCTTGAATCCTGTTTTAATATTGAGGAAAGATCTTAATGCCCTTGCCATTCCCTGCTCTGATAATAGATCGGGCCTGTTAGGAAAGACCTCGATTGATAATTCATCATCAACCATTCCTTCAAAATTAGTCCCGAGGAAATTAATCCTGTTCTGCAATTCTTGATCAGAGATCTTCCTACCTAAAGATTCCAATAAACTCTTTTTGCTGAATTTTACTGTTGGCATTTTGTTTTCCTCAAGTGTTTCTTTTTAATATCCTTCCGATTTCATCTCATTTGCTAATGAAAGCATCTCATTAAGCAAAGATTCTTTTGTTCTCTTGCCATGCTCTACAGCAAGAGCAAGCGCACCGGCTTTTACAGCTAATACCTTTGCTTTGTCAGCCGAAATTCTTGCTAACTCTTTTTTTGCTCCATTAATCAACTCCCATGCTGCATTCATGTCATCTAAGTGTTTGGTTGCTTCAATTAATTTTTCACTCGCCATTTTACAATCCCTTTATCTTCTTGCTTATCGCCTTCATCTTTTGATCTATTGTCATTGCTCCTATTAATCCAGTGATGATCATGACCACTGAAACAATAAACAATGCGAAATCAAATCTGTAAATATTTATTATATACAGTCCAATACCGAGTATTGTCAGCAGGATCAGAGCAGCCAGGAATATGACTTGCTTCTGATAAGCTAAATTCAATCTCGTGAGCTCGTAAACTTTATGATCGTCCATTTTAAGCCTCTATCTTTTCTAACGATTTTGCAGGCAGGATATTTTTGTATCTTCCCCAATTAGATGACTCAAATGGCATATCTTTTAATCTTTCAAGATTATCATCTAGCATTTTTGATAATAGCGCTTTTATGACATCGTGCTCGTTTGTGTATAATCTTGCCTCTAAGGGTTCTGAGATATTCCAATCTGCTCCACGTTCCATCTTACCATATAGTTGCCCTGATTTATTATACTGTCCATCAATCCGGAGACAAGTAAACGGATAATAATCAACATATTTTTTAGGAACATGTTTGATAAAATCAAAATAAATACGGAGAGTTTTGTCCTCTAATCTCGTTACCTCTGTACCTATCCCTAAGAAAGAATCTGCATTAAAAAGGAATATATTATTGCCGCTTTTATCTTCGAATATTTTTGATAAGATAAAAATATTGTCCTTATTGATATTTCCTAAATAAAGCGATTTATCGAAAGAATTCCATACTTTTCTAATAAAAGTGACTGAATAATTAAAGTTTCCTTCTCTTTCTAAACCATAACATTCTGCTATCTCTTTTATTTGTGACTCGTCAACTGTCTTAAATGTATTCATCTTATTTCTCCCTTACCTCTTTAATCATTATCTGAAAAACGTGTTTTGATAATATCGTCCTTCTATCTTATTGATAGCTTCATTGAAGCTTGATTCAGGATTTTCAGGTGCAAGGATCGCATATTTCCCCAACCACAAACGCATAACCTCTTCATGAAGTTTTGTCTTATCGCCTGCAACAATCCTTGTATCCATATTATTGATATATTCTACAATTCCATTCATTGAATCAGTCGCCATTTCGTTATCTCGGCTGCAGCAGCCATTTCTTCATTGATCGTAATTGTTTTATGTCGTTCCTGTTGAAGTCTCGCAGATCTTGGATATTATAGTATGGGACTGCTACTCTTCCTAGGCCCAAGCCCCAAGCCAATACTGGACATTCAAAGCCCATTAATGTCTTTGTTACTTCTGGCCTGAACATTCCTGCTCCTCCTAGTTCTATCCATTGCTGCTTTTCTTGATTGAACACGACAACTTCTGCACTTGGCTCTGTATATGGGAAATGTGCTGGCCTGATCATTACTTTTGAATATCCCATTTTCAAAAAGAACTCTTCAAGATATCCTTTCAGATTTTCGAAATTTGCATCAGGATCAACAACTATCCCTTCTACCTGGTAGAATTCAAATAAATGATTCCAGTCAACTGCTTCATTCCTGAATACTTTTCCTACAGAAAAGAATTTCATTGGAAGATCCTGTTTTTTCAGTTTTGATATAGTCTGTGCACTTAAAACTGTCGTATGAGTTCGCAGCATTAATTGTTCTGCTTTTTTTTCATCCCATGCAGCCTTCCATCCTGTACTTCCTGTATCTCCGCCATTTTCATGCACTGTCTTGACTTTTTTCTTTAAATCATCAGGCAGATCCCCTTTGGCAGGATTCTTTAAGTAAAATGTATCTTGCATCTCTCTTGCCGGATGATCCTGAGGTACAAATAATGTGTCAAGATCCCAGAATGCTGTCTGTATCATTGTTCCAGACATTTCCTTGAATCCCATGTTAAGCCATATTGATTTTATGTAATCGATTGCCTCATTTTCAAAATGTTTTTTTCCATAATTTATCTTTGGCACTTGAGTTTTTAAGTCATATGACCTGAATTCTTTATTCAACCATGATTTATTCCTTATTATTTCGGGCGTCAATGATTCAATGACATCTTTGCTGACCGCTGTCGATCCCATCTTCATGCCAAGCTCTGTCAAGAATACTGTCTTTACTTTCTGCACATCTGATTTCAATATATTATGCCTCTTCATCAGTTCCTGCAATGCATAAACCTCTTCTGCTGATAATGATTTAGGATCCACAGGAAACTGTTTTTTCAGGAATAATTCCTCTAATGAATCTTTTTTCAGGAGATTTCTTCCTACATCTGTCAATGAAACAAGAACATCATTGCCTTTTCTTGAAATATTAATTGCACTTTTTCTCTTCAATAATCCGAGGCTTACATTCACTTCTTCTTTTGATAACTTTGATATTTTTCCGATCTCTTTTATTGACATCTCCCTATTCAATGCTCTTAAGAATTTCCTCTCAGGCAATCCTGTCTTCTGATACTGTAAACCATTTTTATCTAGAAATATTAATTCTTTTGCATCTTCTTTTATTGTGATTAATTCCTTGTTCTTCAGCCATTGAAGTGCCCTTGTCACTTCAACTTCTTTTAATCCTGATTTCTGGATTATCTTAAGCAAGGAATTTTCTGTTGATATCAATGGAAGCACTTTCCTCTCTAATGGATGTAGACTGTCCATTATTTTGTTGATATCTGCCATCGATAAAACCCCCAAATTTTTATTGATTTAATACACAGCTAATATATAAAACTATCTATTAATTTTAAGTTTATTTTTAAATAACCACTGTCCTATTATAGTGACAAAAGGCGTCAATTGCCATTCTATAATTAATAATCTCGACGAGCATTGACTCTATTGCAAAAAAACAACTAGTTGAAACCATTTTACAAAGGTAAAAAACCGTAACATATTTAAAGTAGTGTTCATATTCAAATAATTAATTGGTGAGTAAAAACAAAAAAAGGGGTGATTGACCAGTAATAGCACTGGGAGGACAAAATGATAGTTAAAGACGATTTTTTGGCAAAACTAAGAAGGCATTTTGGATTGAATCTATATGAAGTAAAGATCTGGACAGCATTACTGTCTAGAGGTGTGAGTACAGCAGGGGAGCTATCAGATATAGCAAATGTCCCTAGATCAAGAAGCTATGATATTCTTGAATCTTTAGAGAAAAAGGGCTTTGTCGTGATGAAGATAGGCAAACCAATAAAATACATTGCTGTCTCTCCAAAAGAGATTGTTGACAGAGTAAAGAAGAATGTAAGGATTGAATCAGACGACAGATTAAAGAGACTTGAGGAATTAAAAGGAACAGATGTAATTGATGAACTGAACAATCTGCATAGTACGGGAATTGAATTGGTCGAGCCAACAGAACTTTCTGGATCATTAAAAGGACGGCATAATCTGTATAATCATATGGAGCTTACAATTAAGAATGCAGAAGACACAGTAACAATAATGACAACAACACAAGGATTACTAAGAAAGATCGAGGGCATGAAACCTGTGTTTGAACAATTAAAGAAGCGCGGAGTAAAGATAAGGATTGCCGCTCCATTAAACAAGGAAACAATTCCTGCATTGAAAGATCTTGGAAATATTGCTGAAGTAAGAAGTACAGATGCTAAAGGAAGATTTGTTCTAGTCGACAGGAAAGAGATCCTTTTCATGATAGCTGATGATGCAACTGTACATCCAACATATGATGTAGGCATTTGGGTCAATACGCCATTCTTTGCAAATGCCATGGAAGAACTGTTCGAGCTTGCCTGGAAAGATATGAAGCCAGCAAAACAAGTCTTGAAATTATAATTTTTTTATTTTATTATTACATTTCAGGGGGTTTAGATAATGCTTATAGCTGAAGAAATATGGAGTAACATAAAAGCCAGGAATGATTCGCAAAAGTATTTCAAAATTGATTCTGTGGAAGATAAATTATTTTCACCAACATCAAAAAGCATAGGCCTGGTTGTTCATGAAAGATTTTATGTTCTACCGTTAAAAGAATATCAACTGGACTTTGATAATCTAGAAAAATTAAACAGACTCCAAGAATCGTTTATCCCAAAATATCTTAATCTTGATATGAGCAAACAAAGATTTTTAATAAATCCTAGTAACAAGATACCTACACTTGGCGAAATTAAGATCCTAGAAGAAATAGCCTATGCTGATTTTAAATACAAGAAAGGACTTGTCTTGAATAATTTTTTTGCTGAAACCATATTGCCACAGATAATAAAATTCCCAAAGATTAAGATTGTGGTTAATTCGGCAATCAGGATAATACCCTCTGAAGATCACTTCGCATACATAAAAGTCAATAGTTCTGATTATTTATCAGAAAGAAAGGCCTATGCAAAAAAGGAATATTATAATATCTCTATAAATCCTTAAACAGGAGTCAAATTGACCGATCAACTCAAAAAAATTTTTATAAAAAAATATCCTACAATAGACAGAATTCAATATTCCGATATATACAGTTATCCTCATCCGGATGGGTGTGAAAGAGCATATTTTACATATACCCATAAAGATTTTCTTAATTCCAAAAAAGAACTCGCTAGTTCACAGATCAGAAAAGTTGCATCAGACATATTTGACGACATAGGATGGGAATTTCACGAACAACTCGGGAGTGCAAATAATATCATAACCTTCAATATAACAGAACAAGAGGATGAAGAAAAATGGAAATATCAACAGAATTATTCAGGACACGACATTATGATACAAAAAAAACCTTTGGGATTTACAATCGAAACCGGGCATAGAGGTAATTCTTACCTTCTAAAAAACCAGAGGGAAAAATATATCGGTTTTATCGATGGAATAATACGGCAAATGCTGAAAAACGCTAAGAACTAATCCTTCTCAATCAAATACAGCAACTCGTTCTCTATCAATACCTTCTCCCATTTCCAATTGAGTTTGTCAAGGAGTTTCTCGAGCCACACTCGGCGATGCTCTTTGATCTCTCTATGACCTGATAATGTTAATGTGGGAAATGTAACTGCAATGATTCTTGCATTTATGCTCTTGAAGAGTTTTTCTGTGATGTTCCTTTCCACTCTTTCCAATCCGTCTAAAGTCTTGAAAATAAAACATACATCACACTTTATTGTTGATAATTTCTTCAAGCCCTCATCCTCTGCAAGATCCGATGCAAATACTTCATTATCAATATTTGTCTTACTGAAATATTCTTTCAGGAATTTACAGTCTTCTGAACTTATGTCTGATGCATAATATTTTTTGATTTTATCTCTGAAGAATATGCTTGATATAGGGTTAAGGCCGCAGGCAATGTCGAGTATTATTGATTTTTCTTTTATATCCGGGAATATTTTCTCATAGAGCTCTTTATAATGATTCAGCCTTTCATTTGTTGATTTATGCAATTTCAATAATTCAACGTGTCCATCAAGATCGTCTTGATCTTTTAATTTCTTCAGGATCTTTGATTTCTTCTCATATTCTTTTAAAATAAACGCACCGTAGACCTTCCTTAATTCTGCACGGATATTTTTTATCAGGAAATCATGCTCTTTGCTTTTTGAGAATTGCTTATAGTCTTTTACTGAAGATAATCTCTTTAAAATCCTCTCCTTATACTGATAATTGCTAATATCTTTGAAGAATTCCCCTAATTTTCGCGAAATAAAGTCCTCATCTAATGCCCTCAGCTCTTTCTTGTTCTTTATATCAGAAATTATTTCCCCAACATGAAGTATCTTACCCATAATTCTCCTTCCATCTTAAAATACATGCAATCCCTGATATTCCATCAAGCTTTTTGACTGCATCAGAACTTATGATCTTGATATCTGCATTTATTAATTCTGCATCTCTCATCAATCTATCGATCTCAAAATATGTCTTTTCCTCTCTTGATTTTCTTATGAGATTCTCTGAGACAAGAAGCACAAGGACATTTCCTGAATTGATCTTATCAGCAACTTGTTTTAAGCCATAGGCTGCATTGTCTTTTCTTATTCCATCAAGCAGTTCATCTATCAATGCATTCTCCTTAGCAGACCTGTCCTTCTGAAGAACAGTCTTTAGCTCAGGCCTCTTGAGTATCTCATTGATTACAGATCCATCAATGCTTGAGCAGTTTGCCATTGTTATCTTCTTCTTTATTGCATCATTCTTCAATTCTTTCAGGAGATATTCTTTCCAGAATGCAGGACTTGCGATTATTATGTTTGAATAAGCATTCCTTGAATCATATCCTTCAATCTGCCTTACTATCTCTGCATAGAAATTTGTCTTTTTCTCCTCGAAATCCTTTTTTGCCACATCTCCTTTAAGGTCTAGCAATATCTCATGGCCATTATTCTTTAATCGGGCAAATATTGCCTCCTCTCTGTCAAATGCGACAATAAGAATATTCACTGAATTATCATCAACTGCCTCATCTAATTTCTTCAAAGCATATCTAGACCATTGGGCTTTTTCAATAGTTATCACAGTGCCTTCTTCTACTGAAAATGTATGATACTCACCTCTAGGAATATCTTCAGGAGCATCAACAATCAATCCTGAAATCCTTAACATAGAATCATTATTGATCTTTTCTGCCTTTATCTTCAGAAAAACATTGACTCTTGAAATCTTTGACTTCTCATCTGCTCCTCCTATCTTTATCTTTCTTTCAGTCATCCCGCTAATAAGATCATCAGGCTCAATAATGCTCTCTAAATACCATAGATCCTCGCTATTATCTGCCTTTATCTTGATGATTCCGTGCTTCAAGTCTTTATGAAGGATTTTCATATCAATCAAGAAAGACTAGAATTATATAAAGTTTGTTCTTAATTTTTGAGCACAATTCTCTCAAACACCAGAAAATACAGGAACTGTACAACTAATGCAATCACTGCAGGGACTGCAACAACAGGATTGAATATCAATAATGCAATTGCTATTGCTGTTCCAACATTCTTCTGGCTTGCATATAAAGAGAAATTGATTGCCTCTGATTTTTCAAAATTAAGCTTTGCAATAAAATAAACAATTAATCCTGTCCCAAAGATTGCCAAAAATGAAATAAAATATGATAATAAAACATTCCTGTTCAATGTGAAGAAAACCTCCCTATTTACAGATACAGCAATAAACAATACTAATGCAAGACAGATGTTTGTTATTGATTTAGTATAATTGAACACTTTGCTCTTTCTATCTCTCAAAAGATATGCAAATATTCCCGGAATGATTATTATAATAAGCATCACTCTAAGCAACAGTAACATATCGATATTTTCCCCAAAGAGCAAGAATAACGATAAAGGCATCAGGAATATCCCTAAAACAAAAGCTGAAAACAAGCTAGCATCAGCAGTCTCTGGATCACACTTAGTCAAATAACAGAATGGGACTATGGCTATTGCAGGAGGAACACATGCAACTATCAAGAATCCTATAAGATAAAAATTTATCTGGCCAAAGAATATAGAAGAAAGCAATACATAAACCCCTGATAATAACACATAGTTTAGCAGTACAGATAGGATTATGAATTTGTATTTTTTCTTGAAATCAAATTTATGCCTAAAAAAAGGCCTGATAGAGAAAAACATCACTATTCCGAGCGGTATATCGATAGAAATCCTGGCTTTTAGTCCGATAATCAGGCCCAGGATTATTGCCAGCACAAGCAATACTTCTGTTTTATCAAAAATATTCCTTAGATCCATGATGCTTCCAAAAACATTTTATTTATAAAGTCTTTTATGTAACTGCTTATTTAATTGTATTATGCATATGTTGTGCTAACAAATACAGGGCGAAGTCAAGTTGAGGATGACAAGAAAGTTATCACGCTCACACAGCATTGTTCATTGCAGTATTTGCCAAGTTATTTAATATCAGAGGTATTATCTTAAGGTTCGCAAGGCGATAACTTTCCTACTTAAGTTGACTTAACCCAAATATAGTAATATTTATAAACTTTAAGTGCAGAGGATAAATTAATTAGAAGGTGAAATTATGCGTAAGTCTCAGTCAGCCAGCGGTGCAGCAGGTTTTCTTGCAATAATGACTATACTGATAATATTATATATATTATTCCTGCCCCCAGATATCAGGGATGAATTATTGACAGGCGGGAAGACAACAACAAACATTTCAGGAGGATCAATCAGTGATTCTGGTCAGAATATTCTTCTTAAACAAAATATCGGAAAAGTAACATACATAAACACCAATGATAAGACTTATGACATTCCGACAGTAAGAGTGTATGCTCCTGTCTCAGGGCAATTGCTAAAATCTGTACCACAAATAGTTTTAAAGAATGCACTATTCGACAAGGAGAAAGCATTATTCACAATGGACTTCAGCATTGATACAAAAGCAACTGAAAATATCAAATTATCATTCAACATCCTGGAGCATTATGGTCCTTTGAGCATCAAGGTTAACGGCAAAGAGATCTTCAATGGAGAACTGGCTGAAAGCAATCCAAAACCAATAACATTATCAGATCTTCAGGAAGAAAATACAATTACATTCTCTGTGCCTAATCCAGGAGTTGTCTTCTGGAGAAGCAACAAGTATGCCCTAGAAAATATCCAAATTACAGGAGATGTCAAGGACTTCTCAAACAGTTATGCTGTCCAATACTTTACGATTAGCGAGGCAGAGAAAGAGAACCTTGAATCAATAAGCCTTTACTTCAGGCCAGTATGCACTGTATCAGACGTAGGCCCATTAAGCATTGAATTGAATAAAAGAATTTTGTTCAATACAGTAGCAGACTGCGGAACAAGAAGCTTTGCAGGATTAGATATTAACAATGTTTATCCGGGAAATAATGAGTTAAGATTCGGTGTTGAAAAAGGCTCATATTTATTAGATAATATTATGGTGAAATTGAATTTAAAAGAGCCAAGCTATAAAACATATTATTTCGATCTAGATGACAAGTATTTTATCAAAAACCCAGAGACAGCAAGATGCGGTGATTATGATGATACCTGTCCGCCAGGATGCTCTGATATAAGAGATGCTGATTGTTGCTTTAAGCATAATGGCTATTGGTGCGGATTGCCTACAGATAATCCTAATGACAGATGTGTGTATTATGTTGATCCTGGTGATTGTGATTCTTGCTTGACAGGATATGTAGATGAGGGCGGAGATACTTCAGATACATGTGAAGAGAAATGTGGCGACAATAATGATGGAATATGTCCAAGCGATTGCCCTAGTCCTGCAAGATATTATGATGCAGACTGCTGTTATGCTGTTACTGAAGATAATTTCTTCTGCCAAGAAGTTCCTATAACAGGCATCAATGATAGATGCAGGGCAGCTGTAAGCTACAGCCAATGCACTTTGTGTCCATCAGGGTTTGAGGATGAATCAGGATCTGGGCCAGAGAGTTGTACTGATAATAATTTTGACTATAAAGATGAAGAAGAGGAGTTTGATTCAGATTATGATGTGAAGCTTGTTGTTACATTCACAAATGATGAGGACAGAAAAAGAGTTGATATAAATATTAATGGCCGCAAGATCTCAATTGACACAAAAGATCTTGAGTTTAAGAAAAACATTGATGATTACGTACGATCTGGAACCAATAGCATCGAGATCATCCCGAGAGAGGATGTTGAGATTGCGCAATTAAAGGTAGAGCTCATAAAGGTGAGCTAACTTGATAAAGTGGCTTGGTGAAAAGGTAGGTAATTTTGCCTTTAAAAAAAATTCTATGAAAGAAGCCGCGTCTAATAAATTTGCAGATATTAAGCAATCAGTGTTGCATCCTGTGCAAGGTTTTAGGGATGCAAAAGCTAATGCAATATTCGAAGCTGCGAAAAAGAAAGCAGATGAAAAAATAAAAAGCGAATTGGGTAACAATTCAGGAACTAATTCTAAAAGTAATAACACACTGGAGAAAAAAGAAGAAAAGCTTGCCGATAAAGAAAGCAAGGCAATTGACAATTCACAAAAGAATAACAGAAAATTCATGGATCGCATTAGAGATTTAAGAAAAGGCCCGAGTGAAGATGCTAGAAGCAGATGGGCCTATCATGGATTGACTGCTATTGTTATTCTTGCAATCCTTGCTCATGTTTTTGATGCATTCTCATCATATCCTAGGCCTTGGGGATTTATTGTTTGGCTTTTCTATATATCAATGATTGTCTTTGCAGAATTTATCTCATGGTTTTCTGACAGGAAAATATTTGATTCAGAAATTGCCGGACTGTTTATTGCAATAGGTCTCGCGTATGGTTTGCCTATGCTTACAAAAATACTTCCAGACAGCATCTCTTTTCAGTGGATGATTGACATTTCTGGAGCAATACTGCTTTTGCCTCCTGTTGTTCTTTATTTAATGTTCAAATATCCTGATCATACATTAGGCAACAGAGTTCTTAAAATCTATACATTCTTATGGTGTGTGTTCTTGGTGCTGTTATTGCTTCAATCACCTTTTTTCCAAGATAGTGTAAAACAAGGTGGAAAGACCATTACAGATCCTGGGGGAATGATCGTATTATTTGGAGATTCTGTTGTTAAGACTGTAGAGAACACTTTAAAATCAGTAGAAAAATCTTGGAATATGGCTATTGCTAGCGCAACAGGCCAACCTTATGCAGGCGAAGCAGAAGGGCAACGCGGAATATACATAGAGAATTTTAAGGCTATTGAAAAGAACTATTATACTAGCTCTGATATTTTTGCCCAGGCAAAGATAAGAGCGACTAATCTTGTGGGCGAGATAACTGTAAGAACCAAATGCTTTGTTGTTGATGGCAAGACAGGAGTAACATATCCTGAAGTAATAACAATTATAAATGATGATGAGAATCTTGTTGATTGTGATCTGGGATCTCTTCCTAAAGGCAATCATCATATCAAGATGACTGGTTCATTTGAATTCGAGACAGATGCAAGGATTGAATACAGCTTTGTTGATGAAAGCACCAGGCCCGAATTATATAAAGATCTAGGCATTAACGATGAATACGCAAAGGCAATATATACTGGAGGCCCTGTTCAAGTAGGAATGCCTTCATTGCATCAGCCTTTAAGAGTGAGCATTTCTGGAAAAAACAAGAAAGTGGGAAATTATCCTTTTGGCGTAAGTCTTACTAATGGATGGACTCAGGGAAAATTGACACGAGGATTGAATTATGTTCTTGAAGTTCCGCCAGGAATTGATTTAACACAATGCAATAGGAACCAGACTAAAGAATTTGATACGATTGATGGAAGAAAGAGATATTATTTCAGTATTGATGTAAATAATGTCAAGGAAACATTTGATTCAGTAAATTGTAGGATGCAAATGGAAAATCCTTCAGAGCTTTTCAGAAATGATATTGTTGCAAGAAGGACATTTAATGCAAAAGTGGTTTATGAATATGTTGTTGAACAAACAACTTATCTTTATGTAGAGGAAGACTATGCAACTTCATGAAATAATTAAATTATCAGGAATATTTTTGCTTGTACTATTTATTACGGGATGTGCTGGATCAGGCAGTGTTAAGACTTATTTTCAGGGCTTTCAAGGGCTAGAGGCTAATTTTCTCAAGTCAAATCCTAAATCTGCTTATGAGGGAGAAATCTTTGGCATAGCCCTCACATTGAATAATCTTGGAACATATACTGTTGGCGAGAATAATTCAGGAATCTTAAGTGTCAATTATGATGATTATTACTATACTATCTCAAAAGACAGTAAAGATATGGAATTTTCAAAAATCAAGCTGAATGCCCGATCAATAGCCTATCCATTAGGAGATCAGGAATATTATGAATTCTTGTTTGAGGTCAAGGATTTTGATATTCTCATGAGGAGTGTTGATACTAAGATCAATTTTAATCTGTGTTATCCTTACAGGACAGAATTAAGCACTGAAACATGTATTGACACCCGGACAAGAGCTGTTGATGTTGCAGCAGCACCTTGTAAGATTAAGGATTATTCAAGCTCTGCAGGCCAGGGAAGTCCTGTTACAATAACAAAGATTGTTCCAGAAATGCTGATTGTCGGAGAAAATGTCAGGCCACTTTACAGGATTTATGTTGAGAATAGAGGAAAAGGTTATGTAATAAATAATACTGGCAAGTCAGATATTTGCAGCGGAGAAAATATTGCAAGGAATGCAAACAATCTTAATCGTGTATCTGTAAATGCATGGATATCCAATAACACCAAACTGGTTTGCAATCCTGCTGAATTAAGGCTTGGAGATTCTGAAAACATAGTAAGATGTTATGTTTCAGATGATCAATTAAGTCAATTCAAGAGAAACAAAAATAATTACATAACAGTCTTGAGAGTAAGGCTTGATTATATTTACGTGGATACAAAGACAGTTGAGATGGAGCTTAAGAGAATAAATCAGGTCGATATAAGGAGTCTTGATGAATGCGGATATTATGAGAGGCCATATAATGGGAGCTGCAAACAGCTATGTGAGATTTGTGCAATTGATCCGAAATTCAAGGATTGTGACGATAATTTAAAGCCCGGAGATGCATTTGATTCAAGTTTTGGATGCACTTGCAATAAGCAGAAATGCGCCGCACTAAGCAAGGATCATCAATGCATATTCGGATATTGCTCAGGCACTAGCTATTGCTGCTCAGTCAATGAATGCAGAGACAAAAAAGACGGAGATGTTTGCGGCGATCATAATGTTTGTAAGAATAATAGGTGTATGCTGAATGAGACTTTATGCACTAATAAATTTGGCAATTTGAATTATACGTGCATGAACATCACTAATTGCGATTTAAGCACTAAGAAAACTAATCAGTGCGATAAAGGCGATAATTGGGTCTGCTGCCTACCTAAGAAACAATAATTATATAATATCACATAGCGTAAAATCGTATTGACTTAGCTTTCTGAAGCAGTGTTACCATCTTCGACTTGAAAACTACGTTTTCAAGATCGAGCGGACAATGAGAATTAATTCTCATTTCCGAGATGGTAGCACTTCACTTAGCTAAGTCAATACATAAAATCACAATCTTTATATACTAAAAATATTAGGTTTAAGAGAATGAAAAAATATTTTTATTTAATAGGCATTCTTGCAGTGTTAATAGTTGTTGCAGGATGCTCAACAGGTCCAGGATATGGCGGGAATAAAAATGTAAAATACTATCAGGGCTATGATAGTCTTGACATAAGGCTTATTGATAATAGTCCGCCGAACATATTCTATTTTGATTCAACAGACGCTGCAGACAATGAGTTGCCAATAGTTGTACGGATTCAAAACAAAGGATCATCATTAGCCTGTGGGGCTTTATACATTCAGGGTTTTGATCCAAATTTTGTGCAAATATCAGGAGGAAAGCTTCCTGATGCTAACACAGGATCATATGATTATAAAAACGGTCAGTTAGTTATTGGGGGGGTTTTTGTTGGATTGAGTGGAAGAAATCCTGATATTAGAGCAAATGTCGGTTGGCAGGCTCCTGATGGCAACTTTTATGGTGCAGGAGTTTTTATGCAAGATGGCAAGGTTGTTAGCATGAATGTTCGTATAGACTTATTAAGCAGGCTTATTGGTGTGCTTGCTTGTGATGAAGTATTTAATATGCTTAATGATTATTGGGGATGGAATTCTGTTATTGCACTTGAAGGAGATACTCCAGAGACTCCGGGAGGGGGTTTAGAGGTTTATGAATTCCCTGCATATTTTTATGCCTTGCCGCAATCTTTAGAAAACTTTAGGCAAAATCTTATGGTAACTGCTTGTTATTCTTATTCAACAAGGGCAACTGCAAACATTTGTGTTGATCCAAGGCCAAACAGCCAATCTAAAAAAGCCTGTATTGCAAGAGATGTATCGATGTCAGGAGGCCAGGGAGCTCCAATAACTGTAACGAGAGTTGAGCAGAGAGCTACAACAAATAAGGTGGTATTCATTATTTATATTCATCACAATAAAAAGAATGCATTAGATGATATCTATGATTTAAGGAACTTATGGAAATGCAATCCAGAATCAGGGGCATTAGTAAAAGAGACTGATAAGAATGTTGTGTTTGTGAGAAGAATTGCATTATCAGGACAACAGCTTGTTTGCAGCCCTGATTATTGGGTCAGGCTTGATCAAGCAGGAAATGGTCAGATCAGCTGCACTGCAATAACAGAAGGTGCTGAATCTGCACATAATGCTCCTCTTGAGATTGAGCTAGATTATGGTTATCAGAAAAATATTTATAAAGAAATAACAGTAAGGCAGATTTAAATTCAATTAAAATAAATAAAATAAGGTGATATCATGAAAAAGATTTTAATCTTTGTATTATTGCTTGCAGGATTAGTAATTTCTGGTTGTGGTCCAACCACTACTTCGGGCCAGACATTTATTGGGGGAAATAAAGGTTTGGAAACAACATTTCTTCAGGGAAGCCCCCCACCAGAGACATTTGATGGAGGACAATCAGGATTTGCAATTGTTGTTGATCTGAAGAATATTGGTGAAGATGATATTAAGGCTAATGAGGGATATGTCAAAATACTAGGATTAGATCCTGGAGCTTATGGTGGCACTAATGATTTCAAGAAGCCTTTTCCAGAAGATATAAGAGGAGCTAAAAGGCAGTTTGATGGGACAGTACTTGAAGGTGGAAGAGTTCAGGTCGATTTTGGTGAATTGAAATATGCCCCTGTGATTCAAGGAAATATCATACAAAAAGTATGGGCAGATACATGCTATATTTATACCACAAAAACAACAGCACAGCTTTGTATAAAGAAGGACCCCCAATTAATGGTTGGAAATCAGAAGATATGTGATGTTGAAGGCGAAAAAAGCCCTCAGAATTCAGGAGCCCCAATTGAAGTATCATCATTAAAAGAGACTTTTGGAGGATCAGAAAAGTTAGGGATTACTTTAGTGTTATCACATAAGGGAACAGGTGATGCTTTCTTTGATCCTAGAGAAGCAGAGTGCGATGATTCTGTTACAAATATTAAGAGAGGAAAAGTAAAGGTCCTAGTTAAGCCTGTAAAGATTGGTGGAAGAGATGTTACTCCTGAATGTTCTGGATTATCTGATGGAAATGGCAAGAATGAAGGCTACATAAGGCTAGGAGACGGGACAGGAACCGCGCAGTATTCATTATATTGCAGCATAGATGTCAGCAGCATTGACAGCATATTCGAGGTCCCTATAGATATAGAGACGACATACAGGTATCTTCAGCATAATGAAGTTGACATGACAATAAGGCATGTTGCGAAATAATTTTTTTATATTTTTATCTTTTTAATTCTTAGAATTACGCAGACGGAATGTCAGATATTATTGTCCACAAAACCGAAACATTTATAAAAAATGTGGACAATACTATTAACATGGCGTATATCGACAGGGTCAAATCGGGAAAAAAAACATTCTATTACCTAGGAAAAACTATTAGAACAGGCCCACAAACCTGGAAAAAAATACGTATTAAGCTAGATAACACTGCGCTCTCAAAGGAATTGATTGCAAAAAAACTAAAAGAGTTAAAACTAGAGCAGTACAAAATATATAATGAAGATTTTATCGATGCTGACAAACTCGAGATTATAGATGATTTTAGGGAAGTATACCAGAACCATCAAAAAACACTTCCAAAAACAGTGCTTGAAAAGGAGGAGACTGATTTTGTTATTCGATTTACTTACAATTCAAATGCCATAGAGGGAAACAGGCTTACATTAAGAGATACATACTTAATCATCAAAGAGAAGCAAATACCCTCAGGAGCCCCTCCTAAAGATTATAATGAAGCAATAAATGGAAGAGAAGCCTTAGATTTTCTAAAGAAATACAAAGGAAAATTGGCATTAGAATTTATGGAAAAACTTAATGGCATACTCACAAAAAACACAGGTTTGATTTACCCTGGACGAATAAGATTTTTTCCGGTAAGAATAGAGGGGGCAAATCATATCCCCCCTGATGAAAAAGATATAAGACCCTTGCTTAATAAGATGATTAAATTTTATTATGCCGGAAGAAGGAAATATCACCCTTTTGTCATGGCCTGTCTTATACACGCACAATTTGTAGAGATACATCCATTTGAAGATGGAAATGGAAGGACAGGAAGAGCAATAATGAATTGGGCATTGATGCAGGCAGGTTATCCGAAAATGTTCATACCAGTAAAGTATAGAGAAAAATACTATAATGCAATCGATGTGCATAATGAGAAAAGATATAAAGAATACTGCAATAAATTATTCGAGGTAATGATAGAACAAATAACCTTAAAGAAATAATCCGTACAAATTAATTTTTTCTCAATTTTTAGAATTAATCAGCACTAATCTCGCTAAAAGACTTTCCAGCTGCAGGAATTCATCTGAGCCTTCAACCATCCTGAATTCTATCTCTGCACAATCCTTCATCATCTCTAGCTTTTTTAAGTCGTTGATCTTTAGTTTCCATATCTCTTTATGTAGTTGTTTTATTACATCCAGCCCTGACAAACCGTAGTTTAGCATCGTATCGAGCAGTTTATTTTTTGCTTTTACAAAATCATTCTTTATGACATATTCAAGTATCTCTGACATCTCTTTAGGCCTTGCATATCCTGCAACCTCAAACACAATATCTTCTGAGATCTTGTTGCTTAATACAGCGCATGCCTGCAATATGTTTTCAAGTTTCCTTACATCTCCATCTGAGACCTCTACTAAGGCATCTTTTGCGTTTGTATCAATATTCAGTTTTTCTCTTCCTGCAATGCCATCAATTATTTCAAATATATCCTCTTTTGCCAATGGCTTGAACCTAAATACGGCACATCTTGATTGTATCGGCTCAATGATCTTAGAAGAATAATTGCAGCTTAATATGAATCTGCATGTTGCAGAATAATTCTCCATTGTTCTTCTCAATGCTTGTTGTGCCTCTTTTGTCAATGCATCTGATTCATCTAAATGTATTATCTTATAGGGGACATCTCCTATTGCTTTTGTTCTTGCAAATTCCTTAACTTTGACTCTTATAACATCAATTCCTCTTTCATCACTTGCATTAAGGTCAAGAAAATTCTCATGCCATTGATCCTTATATAACTGCTTGACAACAACTAATGATAATGTTGTTTTTCCTGTCCCCGCGGGACCGGCAAACAATAAATGAGGCATATTCTTCTGGTCAACAAATGCCTTTATCCTCTTAACTATCTCTTTTTGTCCCTTGACTTCTGAGAATGATTCTGGCCTATACTTTTCAGTCCATAATGATGATTCCATGATTATTGGATTGACCTAGAATTTAAAAAAGTATTGGTTCAGCCTTGCGAATCTTTTAGTAAATAAACCATTACAAATAACAAAAATGTTTTACATTTTTGGAACATGAAAATCATGGATTTTCAGTTCAAGAAATCAAATGATTTCTTTGAACAAGAAATTGTGTGTACAATTTCTTTGTAACTCGATATACAATCTATGTAACATCTATATGAGCGCAATAAAGCTTATCTGTCTCTCAGCATTGCTGTCAGATAAGGCCAAATCTCATTTGGATTATTATAGATCAGGATTATCCCCTGACGATTTTTATTAATATTATAATCATAAGTCAATGGTTGGAGTGTTTTGTTGATATAATCTATATTCAGTGTATTGTCTGATGTGCCATTATAATCAATATACATGTATGTCATGATCTTTGATAAATATTCATCATATTTTGCTTCCTCGATTGCATTCACAGTCAATGAATTGTTCTTCAACAGATAAATCCTATCATAGTTTGCTGTCCTATTGATTATAGTATATGATGATGTTGAAGGTACCCTGAACAGTGTAAGGAAGAAGTTCTTGATAGATCCCCAAACTCTCTCTAAGAATGTCTGGTCAATTGCTTTTATTGCTCTATCAGATACCAATATATAGTGGGATTGGTTGTTGTAATAGATGAATAATCCTGGATTATCATCGCTTTTGCCTGTGTAATCAACACATAAGCGGTATTGACTATTAGATGTTTTAGCGCAATCATCCTGGTCATCAAATTGGAAGTGACTGGTTAAATGCTTATAAAGTTCTGCTTCCACGTCATCATCTGTAACTAAGGCTGCAAAGTTTTTAACCATCGTGGTTATTACATCTAATGAATGATTATTGCTCGTATTCTCTACATTAATTCCTAAAATGACTTGTTCTTCTTTAACATCCTCTTTGATTATCATTGTGCATCCATTGCCGAGTTCAATATTCTTTTGCACATCATTAGATATCCTCTCTTGAGTATCACAATATAGTATGAATGGTTTTTGAGTAAAATTCTGCATTGCGGTTGCAATGATGTGTGTTCTCGTAGTCCAGGAGCCATCATAACAATAATGATTGCCGTTTTCAATAACTCCTGAATCATTGACAAATGATCTGTTGGCAATACAGCTAGCATCATTTCCATAGGATTGACCTTTTCCAACAAAGCAGTCTGACTGCTTATTGCAATATCCTGATTCATTGAAGTCCCAATCATATTTTATCTGAGCAGGGATCCATTCAGCAATCCCATCATCATTCATCACACACCTATATCCTGTTGCATCTTGACTGTTGCTTGCATTAACATGAGCATTAAGCCATCGAATATTAAAGATATTATTCCATATAGGGGGATATTTTGAATTAGTGGTCCATAAATTGCTATTAATACAGCCTGTTCCATTCCAACAATAATCTAAGGGACAGCAGGATGAAACAGAAGATAATTCAGTAGGAAGAGAATATTCGATGCCATTAGTTATATCTTTTAATGAAATATCATCAAATGCGCATGCTGCGGTTGCTGTTATTCTTATTCGGACATCCTTAAGATAACCTGATACATTATGTTGATTGAATTTGATGTTTATTTGTGCACTTCCTCCTGTTACTGGCAATTCTGCATTAGGAAAACAACTTTTGTCTGTCCAATCCTTACCACTCAAACATTGCCCATTGTATAAATCAATCTTACCACAATTAGTGCCAAATATCTTTCCGCTGAAAGTGTAAGTCGATCCTAGTTTCAAATCAAAAGAATCTGAATAAATCACTCCTTGTCCTTTTGCCGTCAGCTGATTTTTATCAGAGATAAACCAAACATCATGGACAGTATTCCATCCCTTGTATCCGCAATCTGCAAGGCAAGACTTTTCAGTATTCTCATTCTGTGAGCATATTCCGTCTCCACACACCAGCGATGCAGGACAGACATTAATTTCACATGTATTGCTGCAAGATTTAGGGCAATCCCCGTTCCCAGATGACCCTTTATCACATTCTTCAGGGAGTTCAGGACTTCCATCTCCACATGTTGTACATTGATCTGTATTAAATGTGCAATCAACATTACATGCCAAGTTCCCGGCAGTAAATCCTAATCCTAATAATTGACATGTTTTACCATTTAAATTGGATGCGCTTTTTGGAATTGCTTCATTATAATCACATTGTTCTGCTCCTTCAATTATATTATTTCCACAAATCGCATTATTGCAATTTACAGTGCATGTAGCAGGGGATTTAGCACAAAAATTATTTACAATAACACAAGTCGGTTGATGAACCGGTTCACCATTTACACAATAGCATTCAGGCAATGCATAACTATAACTAATGGTAATTATCAACAATGCTAATAATAATATTATCTTCTTCATTTTGTCATCTTATATAGTCCTTGAATTAGATCTGTTCCTGCATAGCCTGCCAGCAATGCGATCCTATAATCTTCAATTGTCAATAATGCGCAAAAAGCGCCTATCATTGCTGAAATGATCATTGGAATCCAAAACTTTACATTGCTGAATTTCTTTTTTCCTGTAAATACTTTATTCTTAGCTAATCCAACAAGGTTTCGTACTAATCCTCCAAACATTCCAAATAATATTAATATCCATAGGTTCATGATTTCACATCGCCCAAAAATTTATCTCTTATAGGAGGTGCATCGCCTTCGAAATCTCCATTAATAATCAAATCAGCTCCTGGTGGGGCTGACTTTAATGATAAATTATTCCATGAATATATTCCCTGAACATTCTTCCTCCATGCCTGATCCATACAATAATATGACCCATTTACTGCACATTGATTATTCGCAAATGTATTTACTAACTTGGTTGTTGTCGTCTGTTCACCATAACTTACATTTAGGTAATTATATTTGCCGGTAGGAACCTGACATCCAATGAATTTATTTTGATAATACAAGATATCTTTATATTCAAAATCATTGAATGAATTTTGCGTTTCCTTAACATTATATGCATAGCTCACAGTCCAATCATTCAATATTTTTGTTCCATCAAAACAACCTTTTTCTGAATCACTAAAATATTCCTTATAATAATAACTATCATCTCCACAACAATAATGTCCTGTCCAATCAAAAGAAGCCTGGGCCTCACAAGCATACTTGTAAGGGCCTAATGTATTCGGATTATTATCTTGAATTATTTTTGGAGTCGGATCAAGATTATCAATCCAAGAAGTGTAAGGACCGGTACAATAATAATTCTTTGTATTAGCCGATAAGTCGATTTGTGTTGATGGAACAAGGACTATTGAATCTAATAATATTGAATAAGTAGAAGATGTACTTAGAGAATCATCCTTAAAGATTATTGAATCATATAGGCCTTTGATTTCTGCTAAAGGAATAACAACATGCTGCCATCTCCTTCCTGCTCCAGAACCTGTAACAAATTTTTTAACATTTCCTAAGGTGTGTGGTGTGGGGCCTTCTGTTCCTTGTGTATTTAAGATAACTTCGGGATTTTTATTAATAGGATATAATATGTCAAATTCTAAAAATGAGAAATTTTCCACACTTAAATCTAAATCATTAATGTCTGTATGACCTCTATTTGACCCTGATTTTCTTACCATGATTTTCTTAACTCTATCAAGCGATACTCCTTTGACAAACTCATCATAAGTTTTAACTGAGTGCAGTCTTGAACCCTGTGTATATATCCTCCTAGAAACAAGATCGACAGCTAATCTGTCACCCAGTTCAGGATAAAAACTTTTTAATGTTGGACCAGTAACATCATAAGCGCATTCTGATAGCAAATTATTTTTCTGCTCTTTATAGCAAATGTATGCTTCAGGAGTAAAACTATCAAATAATTGTAAATCAGAAGGATCATATTCAGAATACAACTCGTAAAAGCAGCACCTATTTTGGCTTCCAGGTATTGAAACATTTTCACCGAAACACTTCTGTACAGAATCATCATAAACTTTTCCTCCTAATTCAATGCATCTATCTTCAGATAAAACACTTGGTTTATCCTTACAGATCTCTTGATTTTCTGGACTGAAGCAACATTTTTCTTTCTCTCCTTCTTTCATAGTATTTATATAAAATCCTAAAACACAAAACTGTTCATCTTCACATGTTGTTCCTTCATTGAATTGACAACTTTCAGTATCATCGTATTCAGGATCATCTATGCATGAACCTCCATCAAATAAACACAAGCTCTTATCATACAATTGACCATCTTCTCCTGTAGGCATGATATGAGAATAATCCTCACAGAAATATTTGAGAATATCATCGTTCGGGTCACAATCAATATTGACATAGCTACCTGCTTTATCGCCATAACATTCTGATGTACAAGAGTATAACTCATCAATTTCATATGACACTGGTATGTTGTTTGGTGCTTCACAACAATTCTTCTTAGAGGAAAGAGGTCCCGAACAATCGCTAAATATTGTTGGTGAAAATATCGTAGTCATCAAGACCTTACATTCAATCTCATTACTTTGGGTAACAGGATCAAAGGATTTTCCTTCATCAATAGCTTTTCCTTTTAATCCTTGATCTTCTGCAATATAAGGCCAGGCATTACAATAATTCCATTCTTTAGAATTGGATATAATATCTACATTATACTCTGCTAATGGGTATTGTGACATTAAAGTTAATATTTTAAAGCTCTCTTGTGGATTTCTAGCATCAATCCATTTCCAAGAATCATCTTCGGTCGGAGCCACTAAATCATACTTTTGATTATAGCAGATATATCTCTTGTCCGGAGTAATATATCCGTAATCTTTTCCGAATCCACCGACAGCATTGCATGCTAGTGAATTAATTTGACAATCTTCTGAATTTAAAGATGCGCAATTAATATTAAGAGTTCCTGTACATTGTCCGTTAGGTGTATTGCCCCATGTACAGGGATTGAATGATCCTCCAGGAGTAGGTACGACATAAACTGCTTGCTCACAGGATGTTTGGGTAGTATAATCTGAACAATCTCCCCACACGGTGCATCCAGAAATCATATTAAAACCTAAGCAAATTTGACCTCCGGTACAGCCAAGACCTGGCGGCGTGTACCGACAACCGTAACTAGCAAAGTTAGCACATTCTGAGGGAGATATATTTAAACAAGCAGCATATTTATTGCTACATCCTGGATCATTACCACAGCACGCATCTGAACCATCCGAAGCATTATTCACAAAATAAGATTGGCTCACGATATCAAAATTAAAATCTGTATTTGACAATCCTGTTCCTGTATCAGGATCTATGCATTCTTTCTGCTCGGTTTTTAATTCATCCCAGCCAATATCTTTGCATATATATCTTTTATTGTCTATTGCTTTAATAATATACCCGAAATCACTCGTAGCATCATCACCACAACAATATTTATCCAGAGGCAAGGGGGTTGAAGCTAAGGGCGTGAAAACAGAATCATACCAAAATTTCCCTTGCAGGTTTACACATATTTCCTTTTGAACATCTCCATCCAACTTCAAAAAATCTGCCTCAGAAATATCTGACAAATCAAATGTTAATTCTTCGTTTCCGCTTGCAGCACTCCACGGGATTTCATTATTCTCTAATTCGCTATGGAATAATTGAAAATAATAACTAACAGCAACATTATTATTGTTTGAGTCTACAGGTCGGAAATTATATAGATATCGGTTATGATCTCCGGATCCGCCCTTATTATTGTGGTTTATTAAAAGCCTATAGAAACCCTTTTGAACATCATTAAATTTTATTGTAAAAGGAGAATGCTGCACTACACTAATTAAATCATTATACTTGATATAAGCAGCTGCGCTAGTTAATTTCTTTCCATCATAGCCCCCGCTCTTTATCGGATACAAATATATCTTCACACCATCATCAACTTCATCAAATCTAAAAAATATGCTTTTTGATTCATCTAGATACACAAGCGTATTCCACGAATAATCATCATCTGAGCTTGTTCCTGGTATTCCGGAAAATTGATAAGGAATATCAAGTGGAAAATTATCCTTACCAGAATATGCGCCAGAACCAAGTAATGAAATGCCACCGGGGCCATTGTATTTATTTAATTTATTGTCACCAATAGCCGCATATACAGGAATGGTCGCGAGAACTATTAGAACAACAATTATCCCTATCTTCCCCTCTTTTATCATTTTACTTATTTCTCGACTTTATTCTTTTTAAATGTTTTTCTTTTATGCGCGTTTTGTGCGGTTTCCTGTTTGAGATGTTCTTATAGAACAAGCTGTTGATTCATCTGTTATAGAATGAACTGTGTTGTTCCAAAATGAACGTGTCAAGAACCGCCGGTCAAATGCACAAAATCACAGATTTTGGCACGCTGAAAATGTCTTCATTTTCATCGGACCGGTGGCATGATTGCTAGCAATCATGCTTGTTCTTGATCACGATCAGAAATACCAGTCCATGTA
>Ga0208373_1001257_pt1 | contig 35121 bp, 27 predicted proteins | sample RifOxyC2_FD_184036 | JGI IMG/M metagenome (GOLD analysis project Ga0208373, IMG submission 184036) | Soil microbial communities from Rifle, Colorado - Rifle Oxygen_injection C2 (SPAdes) | ecosystem: Environmental > Terrestrial > Deep subsurface > Rock core/Sediment | place: Rifle, Colorado... | reverse complement strand
CCCGCGGTCTCAAAAGGATATGAAGCCGCTGTGCTCAAATACGGGGCAGACGTGCTTCAATATGGGCATTTCACCGGGTTTAAACCTTTGCGGGAGATCATCGGCAATCTCCACGGCGTGGATGCAGACCGGGTGGTGGCCGGCAACGGCGGGCTTGAAGTCATTTCCCTGTTTTTTAAATCCCTTCCCAAACAAAGCCTGATCCTGGTGGAAGAGGCCTCCTATGACCGGGTCCTCCTTGATGCCCTGCGCTACGGACACAGGCTTGCCGGAGTACCCCTGACCCGTGACGGCGTTGACCTGGACCGGTTTAAGGAAATCGTCACCAGGATGAAACCGGCTGTTTTTTACGGCATCCCCTTTCACCAGAACCCCTTCGGGATCACCTATTCAAGAGATAATCGAAAGGCAGTGGAAGAGATCTGCCGGGAAAACGGAGTGGTCTGCCTCTGGGATATATGCTATCAGAGCCTGCGCTATGACGGCAAGGCCAATGACGGAATAGAGATTTCAGACTGGGGGCCGGTCCTTGCCAGTTCTTTTACAAAGACCATTTCTCCGGGAACCAAATGCGGCTATATCATTGTCCCCGAGGCCTATGTGAATCATTTCACCCGGGTGATCGCCAATACCAGGATCAACCCCAACCTGCCGACCCAGGGGTTTATTGCGGACTTTATCCAGTCCGGCCGGTATGATGAATATCTTCATTATCTGACCCGGCTTTACCGGCCGAGAATGGAGGCCTTGAATCATGCGCTGAAGACCCATTTCCCGGAGACTTCTCCCCATGTCGTCACGGGCGGATTTTTTGCCGTGCTGACCTTTCCCCATGTTGCAAAGGAAAATGAAACCGCTTTTGTGGAATCGGCCCGGAAAAAAGGGGTCAGCATTGCCCCGGCCTGGGATGCGGTGGCCCCGGACTTAAGGGCTAATTTTGAGAAAAAAGGTCTTTTTATCCGGCTCACCTTTCCGGCCCTGGACCCTGAAGCCCTTGAATTGGGAATTTTAAAATTAAAGGAAACGGCTGATTCATTCGGATAAACAGAGTCAAGATCTCCCTGCCTTAGGTTTGCGGGAACCCGTCAGGGCTTTTCCGGCCGGCAACGGCCCTGCCGGATCTCTTCCACAAGACCGGCAAGGGTGGTAACCGGATTATCAAATACGGTATAGGCCCTTCCCACCTTGCCGGGGCCATGGCAGTCGCTGCCGCCGATGCAGGGCATGCCGATGATCCCGGCTTTTTCGGCAGCGTTCACGGCTTCAACGGCATCAAACAGGGTTCTGTCAAAGGCCAGGTCCGCCATGGACTCCACAGGCCTGTACGGATGGGAGGGAACACAGATGCCGCCCTTGCTCCTGACCGACGCCACAACCGAACAGGTGTCCAGGTAAAAATCACGGTCCCAGATGTTCCAGGCATCATCCCTAATGCCGAAGACCAGCATGTGGCCGAGGGTTGTAGAGATTTCAACCCCGCGGAAAACCAGAAACCCCTCCGGTTTTTTGATTTTATCCACGGGCATGGAAGCCTCAACACTGAAATGATCCGTGATGCAGACCCCGTCGAGCCCCTTTTCATATGCTTCCAGGATCAATTGGACGGGGTCGAACACATTGTCCAGAGAATATTTTGTATGGCAGTGGAGATCGATTTTCATACCGGTGACTCAATCATTCCGTACTTTTTTCTGTTTTAATTCAACATACCAGTCATCTTTTCCATAGATTTCATCCATGCAGTTGGGGCACAGGCTATGGCTGAACAAGGCTGTGGAATGACTCTCAAAATAGCTTTCCAACTGGTTCCAGTATCCTTTGTCATCCCTGATTTTCTTACAGCTTGAACAGATGGGAATCAGCCCGCCAAGGGTCTTCACGTCTTTCAAGGCCTTATTGAGCTGCTGAATGAGTTCTTCCCTTTCAAATTCCGCTTCTTTCCGTTCGGTCACATCCTTATGGATTCCGGTCCGCCGGATGGGATTTCCGTTTTCATCCCATTCCGAAACCCGGCCCCGGGCATGGATCCATCTGTATTTTCCATCCTTGGTCCTGAGACGGAATTCCAGGGACCAGCCTTTTTTCTGACGGATCTGCTCATCCACAAAGGCAACGGCTTTTTCCCTGTCCTCCGGGTGCAGCAAACTTTTCCAGGTTTCCCGGCCCGCCGGCAGTTCATAGGGATCATAGCCCAGCATGGTATAATACCGGGGGCTGAAATAGACTTCATTTCGTTTCATATCAAAATCAAAAACCCCGTCATTGACCGCATCAATGGCCAGCCTCAGTCTTTCTTCGGAAGCCTTGATCCGTAAAAGTTCGTTTTTTAATTCCTGAATATGAAATTCAAGGTCTTCATATGTGGGTTTGGGTTCCATATCCTTCTTTTCCAAAAATACCGATCCAACCGCTTATGGATGATGGTGCAGGATCGCCCCTGAAACAGCATTCACAGAGGGTACGCCGGTCAGCACCATGGCCTGTTCAAGTTCCATCCGGATCTTATCAATATAAAGCTCCACCCCTTTTTGAAGGCCGCCTACGGCAGCCACACTAAAGGGACGCCCGATCATGACGGCATCGGCCCCCAGGGCCAGGAGTTTTAGCACATCCCCGCCGGTTCTGACTCCCCCGTCGGCCAGGATGGTAATCCTGCCCTTTACCGCAGCACTGATGTCCGGCAGCACTGCGGCCGCACCCGGCGTATCCTCCAGAACCCGGCCGCCATGGTTGGAAACCACAACGGCATGGGCGCCGGCATCCACGGCAAGCCGCGCATCCTCCACCGTCATTACGCCTTTTAATATGAATTTTTTGCCCGCTTGTCGGATGATCCGGGCCAGCATGTCAACGGTCTTGGGTGTCACCGGCCGTCCCATCTTCTTCAGGGTGATAAGGCCTGCCGCATCAATATCCATACCCATGATTTCAGACTTGCTCTGCTTTACTTTTTCAATCTTTTCAAACAATTCCCGGTCGGCCCAGGGCTTGATAAAGGGGATACCGTGGCCGTCGGCCTGCCGGATGACATTCAGGGCGGTTTCATGAATAAAATCAGGGACCCCGTCCCCGGTACATCCCATGATTCCCTTTTCCCGGCATCCGAAAATAATGGACCGGATATAGTCTTCTTCGGAAACAGCCCCTCCCATATTAAAGGACACCCCGCCGATGGGGGCGGCCAAGACGGGCAGGGAGAGCCTTTTCCCAAGAATGGAAACCGAGGTGTCCGGTTCGGTCACGTCATGGATCAAACGCATATTGAACCGGATTTCTTTTAAAGCGGTCACATTGGCCTTGAAGGAAGAGGCGGTCCCAAGGCCTCCCATACCGGGGACTTCCCCGGCGCAGGCAAAGCCGTCACACACTTTACAGACCCGGCAATAGCCTTTCATGTATTTTCTTGCAGTCTCATATATGTCTTTCATTCCTTTGCCTTTCTTTTTTCTGCACTTGAATATTATACGGATTTGGCGATTTCCTCGGCTTCGCTGATGCAATACATCAGATGCCTCGGCGACTTGGCATCGCCGATAAGATGGAATTTGGTCCGGACCTTTTTTTCCAGATCCTTTGCATCCCGGATGGGGCTATGTTTTTCAGAGATGACCACCGCATCAAAGCCCGTCAGGGTCGTATCTTCATCATTGGCTTTAAAAACCACCCCGTCATCGGTAAACTGCCGGATGGATACATTTTTATACAGGAAGACCTTTTCTTTTTTAAGGCGCTCCCTCAGATAATAGCGATCGTTGCTGGACATTTCCTCGGCAAAGCTTTTTTTCCGGTTCAGCACCACCACCTTTTTCCCCTGGTCTGCCAGGAAATCCGCCGTGATGAGGCCTGTCATACCGCCGCCCAGGACAATAATGTTTTCCCCGATATGCTCCTTGCCGCTCAGGACATCCACGGAGGTGACCAGGTTCATTTTTGTCTGGAAAAGCCCTTTGATCACCGGCATATCCGGCATGGACCCGGTGGCTAGGATCACATGGTCCGGGTTCACCTCATGGATCAGGTCAAGGGAAAGTTCCGTGCTATACCGGGTTTCGACACCCAGGGCATCCAGTTCTTTTCTGAAAAAATTCAGGATATCATTGAGTTCTCCCCGGCCCGGGGCCTTGGCGGCCAGGGACAGGAGCCCGCCAGGGGCCTCTTTTTTTTCACAGACCACCACCGTGTGGCCTTTAAGCGCAAATTGCCTTGCAGCGGCCAGCCCGGCCGGGCCTGCGCCTGCGATCAGAATTTGTTGAATTTGAGCAGGCGGTTTTTCATCTTTGAGCTTATATTCTCTTCCCACATCCGGGTTCACCACGCAGGACCCCGGCTCCTTGGCCAGCACGGCATGGATGCATCCGAGGCAGCACCCGATGCAGGGACGGATTCTGTCAAATTCGCCTTTTTGGGCTTTTTCGGGATAATGGGGGTCTGCCAGAAAAGACCGGCCAAAGGCCACCATATCGGCCTTGCCTTCCCGGATAATGGCTTCGGCATGTTCCGGATATTTGATCCGGCCCACGGTAATCACGGGAATCTGCACATGCTTTTTGACTTCTTCGGCCAGGTGGACAAAACACCCGTGGGGGGTATACATGGACGGGATGGTCAGTTCCGTGGACCCGTATACCCCGCCGGACACATGCAGATAGGCGGCCCCCGCCTTTTCCAGCAGGGGAGCAAGCCTTACCGTGTCTTTCAGTTCCCATCCGTTTTCAATATAATCGTTTCCATTGATGCGGATGCCGATGGGAAAATCCTTGCCTGTTTTTCTCTGGATATTTTCAATGATGTCAAACAAAAACCGGGACCGGTTTTCAAAGGCCCCGCCATATTCATCGGTCCGGACATTGGAATTGGGTGCTAAAAACTGGTTGATCAGGTAACCGTGTGCCCCGTGCAATTCCACAAAATCAAACCCGGCTTCCCTGCATCGCCGGGCCGAATCTCCGAAACAGGAGACCAGCTCTTTTATTTCAGGGATTTCAAGGGCCCGGACCTCACCCTTCACCACAGCCGGGGCCGGGATGGCGGAAGGGGCCACTTTTTGGGGCAGATATGACTGGCGGCCCCCATGCATAAGCTGGACCCCGAAAAGGATGTCATATTGTTTAACCCGTTGAACCATATCTCTCAAGGCCGGGATGCAGTCATCCGTATACATCTGGGGAAGATCCGGCAATTCCTGGCCGCCGGGGTGGACGCTGCCGCCGCCCACCAGCATCATACCCACCCCGCCCTTTGCCCGTTCCACGAAATATTCCACAAGCTGATCCGTAACGCAGCAGTTTTCGTCCACACCGAAATTAATGCTCATGGCCGACATGAGAAGCCGGTTTTTCGACGTCAGATTCCCGATCCGTATGGGGCTGAAGAGGTTTGAAAGCATGGAGTTTCCTTCCTTTTGAAGGTTCAATTGACTCATGAAGAAATCCAGGGCGCCAGTATAATCGAATTATTCATTCCCTCACAAGTTTTTTTATAAAAACATGAAAATTTTTACCGTTTATTTCCCTGAAAGGTCCTCCAGAACCGCTTTTATGAATTCTTCAAATTCCGAAACGGCTTTTTTGTCCCGGATAAGGGAACGGCCCGTAACTGCCTTGAAATATTTCGCGCAGACCATTCTCTGACCGGATGTGAACCCTGTGGAATATCCTTTTTTGGGGCCAGCCTTATTTTCTTTGATCTCTGTCATGTCCCTTCTGCCGTGGGGCCGGTGAATGATATAGGAATAATAGATCAGGGCCCGGTCGATCAGGATATACAGAAACTGAAGATTTTTAAGGGGTCCCAGCGAAAGCCGGTCACCTCCCAGGCGGATGCCGCGGGATCGGTTTCCCGTCATCTTTTTTCCGCTGAACAGGGCTGAACCGGCCCCCAATATCCCGCCAATGGCGGTAAAAATCCCAAAGGTATGACCGGCGGCGGCCGTATCAATAACGGCCCCCATGGTTCCGCCCAGAATGGCCCCTGCTGCGGCAAGCTGTTCCGTTGTCAGGCCCAGAAGCTCCCAGGTCTGTTTCGAAAACAGATCGTGGTTGAGGATGGAATAGTCCGGCAGGTGGTATTCAAACAAATGATGCTTGAACAGGGACCGGATTTTTTTAAACATTTGTTCCTCAAATCCCTTGATGTGAGCCTGGTATTTTTCATTGAGCCGTTCTTTGAGCGTATCAAGGTCGCCCTCCTCCGGCACAGGTTCGGATAGGGAAAAAGACAGGCTCTGCTCCAGGGCCCGGCAAATGGCGGCACAGGCCAGATCATTTCTTTTCCGCTGATCCGCATGAAAGGCCGAGATGACATCGGACAAGCGCTGTTCCCATTCCTGGTCAATGGCTTTCAGGCTTTCCAGCATTTTAATGCGCTCCATGAAATCGGCCGTATTGGAATTAAAAATACGAATGGCATTAAAATGCTTGCGGAATTCGTTTCTCCAGTCCAGGGTATAATCTTTTTCATGGGTCTTGGAATTGATGACGGCCATCCTGGGGCGGCCGGTGAGCCTTAAGATCTCCATTTCCGCCAGATCATCATCCCGGACCGGGCGGGACCCGTCCACCACATAAATGATGCCTGCACCCCTGGCCACGGGTTTTAGAAGTTCACAGTCATCGGCATAAAAGGGATCATTTTCAAAGGTTTGGATAAAGGATTCTACAATGTGTTCAGGATTTCCCTCATATTTTCTGAACCAGGCCAGGGTCTGTTTGGGCACCTGGAATCCCGGCGTATCCACAAACCGAATGATGTCTTTTCCGTCAATTTTGACCGTGTAAGGGGTTGATTCCGTGGTTTCCCCAGGTATCCGGCTGACCCTGATCCGGTCATCCTCGGTCAGGGTGGAGACAACAGATGATTTTCCTTCATTGGGATGGCCCAGTACTGCGAATTCAGGTACGGCATGGGGCTGGGGAAACTGATCCATTAGACCATCCTCATGACGGTGATGCCCGGATCTTCAAGCGTGACGACTGCCTTTTTCCAGGTTTCAAAATTAACATCGCTTTTTTCCACACCCAGGTTTTCCGGCCCGGCACTCCCTGTGAGCAGTATCCACAACTGCATTTTTTCCGGCATCACGGATTTAAGCGACCGGATATAATACAGAAGCCCCCGGATGGGCGGCTGCCAGACCTCATACACAATGACAACCTGGTCAACAGAACTGTTTTTGATCCGGGCGAAGATCTCCCTGTCCTGGTCCGGATCAAAGCCGGCCGTGATCCGTTCCCGGACATCCAGAAAAAGACCAGCCCGCAGGTGGCTTTCAATCTTTTCCATGGCTGCATCGGAATACACCGTCTGCGGGGCAAGGATCAAGGCGCTTTGAACAGGGATGCCGGCGGTCTGGGTGGAATCGTCGGCCAGGGCCGGATTCTGTCCGACCTGCGGCTCTTCTCTGTGAATCGGGGCCAGGGCAGGGCCTCTTATTCCCAAAAAGTCTTTCGGACTTTCTATATCCAGATTCCGTGATTGCATCCGGATCAGCAATTGCCTGAAAATAGGGCGGTCCAGGTCAAAGCGGCGAAGAACATGATGCTGGGCCAGGAGTCCGGTAACCAGCAACGCCCCCCTGGGAAGGACGGCATAAAAGAGGATGCCCAGGCAGAGAAAGGGCCACCAGGAAACCAGATCCCGGGTGGCCAGAACCGCAATCCCGTCCTTGAGGATGATCCTGGACCCTTCAATCTGGGCAAGGCTCGGGTGGGCAAGCGTTTCCGGCATGAACCAGGACCAGGGAAGGGCCATCCGGGAGACCAGGTCGTAGACGCTTTGACTGGTGGCCATGAGGGTGGACTGCCAGCCAAAGGCCATATCGCTGACAATAACCCTGAAAAAAGTACCGGCAAGGGCTCCAAGTATAAAACAAAAGGCAAACACCGAGGTCAGGATAAAAATCGGCCAGAAAAAAAGCGCCTGAAACTCCCGGTTTTTCATCCGGAAGAGGGCGGTGGTATATTCCAGGGAATCCTGCCCCTTTCGAAACAACTGTGAATTTGCTTTTTTCAACATCCCGGGCAGACCGTAAAAAAACAGGAAAGACACCACGGTATGCACCATTGAATTTTTGAACCCTTTTTCGGACCGGATCTTCATACGCCGGCGGAAAAGAAAAAAAACCGTGACAAGGATGAGAATCCCCTGGAGGACAATAAACAGGAAAGCAAAAAGCGCCACATTGACGGGTCTTGTACCGTGATAGGCAAGAAATGACCAGGCCAGGGAAAGACCGGAAAAAACACCCAGAAAAATCAAGCCGGCCACCATAAACGAATAAAGGGAAGAGAAGACGGTTCCGGGCAGAAGGATCACTGTTTTTTGCCCATCTTCCCCGTAAATTTCCTGTCTTCTGGCTTCAAGCCATGCGCGCAACACCGCCTCAGGGGTCCGGCAGGTCTCCCTGCATTGCCTGTAGATCCTCCGGTCCCGGTCATCCCTCAACCGGATCTCTTTTTCCGATTCAAGGGCCTCATCCCGGCTCACCAGATAATCCAGATCAATGATATCTTTTAATGTGATGGCCATGGTTTGGTTTCGTTTTAAACGGATCAGGGTTTGATATTCGGGTTCCGGATCTTTTTATAATAGGAATCGGCCTGGTAAATCGCTGCCAGGGGGTTATGGCCTGTTACCCGGTCCTTTACCGCCAGAACCGTTGTCGGGATATCGGTAAATTTTAAAAACAGGGTATCATGCCCCACACACAGACCTAAAAGAATATTAAAATCCGTCTGTTCATAGTTCAGGGCCTTGGCCTGGAAAATAGGATTGCACATGGCCTCATCGGTTCCCTTAAAAATTTTTTCATCATCCGAGATGCCGATGATCTCCTTGGAGGTGTTCCCGGCCTTGCAGCAGACAGAGGCCACCTCAAATCCATAGGCTTTCAATACCTCTTCAACGGTCTTGGCTTCCTTTGAAAGCCCCAGGCAAAAGGCAAGACCGATGCGCTTGTATCCCATTTTCAAGGCGAACTCACAGGTTTCAACCATCCGGGTCTTGCAGGGTTGCATGACATAGGGCTGCTGGTCCCGGTTGGCATAGCATTCCGCCTCCTGCAAAGAGGCATTATACGCAAATTTTTTAACATCCGCCGGCCCATAGGCCTGGTTGGCTTCCGCCAGTACCTCTTTTCGCGTCAAGGTGGGACATCCCTTGTGCGCCTTGCCCTGATCCGAAAAACAAAGCCTCTCCGGAATATCCAGTTCACAGGATGCACAGGCAGGCGACAGTCTCTTTTTTTTATCCGTCATTGTTTCCTCCCATCATTAAATCGGCAAATCCGTTTTAAAAGATGTATGCGAACTTCTCCCAACCGTCAAGAAAGGATTTATAAAATCATAAGAATGCCTTGCGCATTTCTGCCCGGCACTGCAGGTTAAAAGGTATATCCCATGGAAAAATGAAAGCTGCCCGGGCTTTCATGGGGCTCGGGGTCAAGCTTATGGCCGTACATAAATCCAATGGGGCCCACCGGGGTCATATATCTCAGGCCGATACCCACCGAATCCCGGAAAGATTCCGAAATACCGGCGTCCTGGGTCATGGCCACGGTTCCGATATCATAAAAAAGACTCAGATCAAGGTTCATTCCAAGATCATACCGGGCTTCCAGGGAACCGAGGACGGCTTCCCGCCCGCCCTTTGCCTGTCCGGCGACATCGGTTCTCAAAAGGTTTTCATCAAATCCCCGGACCGTGGAAGCGCCGCCCAGATAAAATAATTGATCGTCAGGAATACGGGTGTTGCCGCCATAGGGCTGGATAAATCCGTATCGGCCCCGGACGGCTAATGTGAGGGATGGAACAGGCGTATAATAATACCGGCCTTCCACCTGATATTTGATATAATCATCCAGGTCATTTTCAATTCCCTTGGAAATATCCAGGTTCAACGTTGAAAAAATCCCTGCCGTTGGCCTGACATGGGAATCCGTTGTTCTAAAAACCAGGCCGGGACTGGTGATAAAAATAGTTCTGGCGCTGTAGGATTCTTTTTCCGCTTCCGTGAGGACCCGGGAGGTTGAAGCATATTGTTCCCTGTATTCGTAAATGAACCCCAGGTTGGCCGTCAGTTTCCGGTCCAAAAACGGCCTGGAAAAGTCCTGAGAAACCCCGGCCATACGGGTTCCAAAATCTTTGTTGAATTCTTCCCGGTCCTCGGCAAACAGCCTTGTGGTTGAGGCGGTCAAGGTCGATAAAAACCTTGGCTCCGTGAGGGATGCATCTAATCTATAACCGACCTGGCTCATCTCGGCCTCTGCTTTGACATCCAGGTTTCGGCCCATAAAATTCCGGTCCCCGGCAAGGGCGGTGACATAAGCATGGCGCTCCGTATCATATCCGGCACCGGCTTCAACGGCATAGGGCTTTTTTTCCGTTGTTTCCACCACAATATCCACTTCCTCGTCTTTGCTTTTAAGTCCGACGGGAATCAGCCTTGCAGAATCAATGGCGTTAACGGCTTGGACCTTTCTTTGGCTTTCAAGCAGGGCTGAAAGCAAGAGGGGGTCTCCTGTGCGAATTTCCATTTCATTGGACAGGATCTTCTCCTTTGTCCTGAAATTGCCAGAATAAAAAATTTGTCCAATTTTGACCATGGGACCTTCCGTGATGTCATAGAAAAGACTGACCCCGGACCCGTCCGGGGAAAAGGTGGTCTCTGCTTTAACAACGGCATGGGGATAACCGGCCTCGGAAATTTTCTCTTGAAGTGCTTTTTCATCGGTTTCAACCATGGCGCCAGCAAAACCCATATCCGGCCCTAACTGCATCAGCGACAGGGCCATATCCTCGGAAAAGGCCGTCAATCCCCTGATATCAATTTTATCCACCCGGGTTTGACCTTCTTCCTTTATCAGGAGCCGGATCTCAACGGAATTCCGGCCTTTTTGATCAAAAGAAGGGTTCTTCTGAATTTTGATCTCTTTTTCCACACGGATTTTATTAAACCCTTTGCCATGATAAAGCGCGATAACGGCCCGGATATCTTCATCCAGGAGGTCAGGCACATAAAAACCCGATCTGACCATGCCCTCCGGTCGGGTCAAAAGGGTTTTCAGAATTTCATTTTCCGGAACAGCCTTATTCCCTGAAATTTCAAGCTTTGTCACCCGGTATGGACGACCTTCCTCAATCTTCAGGGTCACATGGCGGGTCAATGGGGCCACAGGGTCGTCATCCTTTACCTGGAATTCAACAACGGCATCCGGATATCCGTTCTCCCCATAAAGCCGTTTCAGGTTACGGACAGCCCTTCTGATACCGAAATTACTTTTATTGCCGGTTTTAAATATATGCCGGATCTCTTTTTTCAAGGTAAAATCAAAGAAATGATCATTGCCCTGGAAGGAAACATCGTATTTAGGGCCTTCCTGAATATGGAAAAGAATATCCAGTTTCCTTCCGGCCTCATCTCTGACGGTTTCGGCATCCACCCGGACATCGGCAAATCCCTTCTGCCGGTAAGCCGAAACAATGGTCCGGATATCCTCATTCAAATCTTTCCGGACAAAGCGGCTGGCCCCGGCAAACAGGACCGAGGCCTTCCATGTCTTGATGCGCAGTTTCAAGACGGTATCGGAAATATTCCGGTTCCCTTTAAATTCAACTCGATCAATTTTAAAATAGTCTTTTTTCTCGATATCCATCAGGATCGTATAATTCCCGTCTGCTTCATCCTTTTGGGCAAAGAGTTTAACCCGGGGGTCTGTATATCCCTCTTCCTTGAACAGATTTGTCACCCTAAGGACCTGCTCGTCCAGTTTTTCCCGTGAAAAGGCATCTCCCGTCCGAAGGCTCATGGCATTTAAAATTTCCCGGTGAAACAGGGGAAAGGCGCCGCGGATGACAATATCCTTAACCCTTCCAAAAGGTGTCAGAAGAAAAGAAAGCCTCACTCCCCGGGGAGTTTTCACCGGATCTTCAACATGAATGGATTGAAAGAGATTGGATTCCACCAGCCGTGAGACGGCCCTTTCAATCTTTTCAAGACTATAGGTGTCCTGGACGTTGACGGATATGAGATCCCTTGCCTTCTGTTCCCAGGAAAGGGGATCTCCTTTGATCCCTGAAATTTCAATGGTGATTTCAGAAACGGTCTGCCCTGCGAGCAGTTCATCATGATCCGCAGCCCCTGCCGGACCCGGTCTGGAATGAGGATACAAAAGCACCGTGAGGGTCATAAGGATCAGGACCCTGATCCAAATCCTGTATTTTCCTTTATTCTGCATATCTTTTTATTTACCGGAAAGGCATGGATTCGTTTTACTCATCGGAACTCCAGCCGGTATTTCAATTCCCCTCCTATCTTCCCGCCCGAATCCTGATACCCTCTCAGCAGAAGATTTTCCATGAGTTTATAAAAGGTGGTGACCCGCTGAACCGTATTCCCATCCCGTGTATCCACATCATAGGTCACACCCATCTGCCTTGACAGATCCTTGCCCACGGTCACCTGAACCGCCTGGGACCCGGACACGGTCTGTCCGTCCACTTTGATTTCCAGTTCATCCATACCCGTGGCTTCCTTCAGATTTTTCTGGAGGGCATCGGCCAGAAGGCCCGACACAAAACGGCCCGAGGCGGCCTGCCCGTCCTCCCCGACCTTTCCCATCTCCTGAGTGGTTTTACCAAATGCAATAAGGGAAATGATATCGGCATGGGATTCGGAAGGAGAGGAATACAATTGGATATCCAGATTGTCCAGGAGTCCTGAAACCACCAGATAAATGGTCCAGGAACGGATATACATTTCTCCTTCCATATGGATTTCAGGTTCTGTTCTATAAGGATTGATAAAATCGATGGACCCCTTTTTCACATCAAATTCCGATTTATGAAAATTAATGGTGCCGGCGTCCGCCACGGCCCTGCCGGCAAGCACCGGCGTTCTTGCCGTGCCCCTGACGGCAAGATCCGGACTCAATTCAAGATACGCCATATTATTATCCACCAGAAAAGGCTCCCGGCTCCTGATATGAATGTTGACGGCCATGCCGTCCAAAAACGGATTTTCTTTTTTCAGGAGAGGCGGTTCAATTTTCCGTCTTCTTTGCGTCACTGTTGTCACCAGATCCACATCCTTGTAATACCGGCCTTCCAATAAACTCATATCGCCTGAAAGCTCTGATTTCTCCAGGGTTCCCTGAAGGGTCAACCGGCTGTCCAGGGTCAATTCCATGGTATCCGGGATATCCAGGGGCAGATGTTGGGCATTCAATTTCAGATCCATGGTGCTCAAGGACCCGGCCGTCAGCCCCAGGCTGCCGCTAAGTTCAACCCGGCCTCCATCAAGGCGGCCGGTGAATCCAAGAATTTCCAGTTTTTCCGGTGTCGCACGGACTTGGCCGGAAATACCATGGAATTCCTGTTCCACATCATCCAGGGTAACTGCAAGGTCCTGAAAGCTCAGGTCTGCATACAAAACCGGGCCTTTGGCCTTTCCTTTGACGGAAAGGGTTCCGGATTTGACGGTCAGGCTCCCGGCAGTAAGGGGATCCTCCATGCGAAGGTCGGCCTGAAGCTCCCCTGTGCCCAGATGATACCTTCCTTCCAGAGCCGACCCGGCTTTGCCTTTGAGGGACAGCTCTTGGTTTTCCAGGTCAAACCTGAGATCAACGGGCGCCATGGACTGGTCCGCCACCCGGAGGTCCCGGATATGGATATTTCCTCTCAGAACCGGATTTTCAAAGCTGCCTGTGGCCTTTGCATCAAGGGATACCTTTCCCTGAAGCCGAATTCTGTCTTTCATCGTTGGGATTATGTCTTCAAGGAAAATCCGGTCTCCGGCAAGGACCAGGTCCATGTTCGGATGAAACGAACTCTTTTGGGAACCCGGTTCAAACAGGACAATCCGGCCATGAACCCCCAGCCGGGAATTCTGATTGGAAATTTTTGCTTGCTCAATATCCAAAACCCCTTTGCTGAGTTTCAGGACAGCCGTCACATCCCCTATCCTGATTTTTTCCACTTCAATGTCTTTTCCATCCAAGGCAACAACAGCGGTCGGGTTTAAAAGGTTTCCGTCCACCGTTGCCGTCAGGCTGACAGGACCCTTGACGCTGATGGGAACAAAATTTTCCAGCCAAGCCGGATGAGCTGCGTCAAACTGAAGCCGGCCGGACACCGTCATGGCGGAAAGATCAAACCCCGGCATGGCCAGATGCCCCTTACCGGTCAGGTTCATATCCCCGGACCGGATATCCAGCAAAGGGATATCGGCAACGTATCCGTCAAGGCCCGCATTGAGATTAACCCGGACATCCCGGGCCGGGTAAAGGGGATGGCCGGTAAACGCTTTGGCCTCAAGCGCCATAGAAATTTCAGCCTTTATCCTTCCCGGAAAAATACCCCTGCCCTTCAAGACCAGGTCCGACGAAATCTCGCCCTTGAAATTCCCTTGAAGCAAGGACAGGGCTGACAAGTCCAGTTGGTCCTGGTTTATCGTGACGTCATACCGGATCTGGTCCGGATTCCGGTTCCCGGAAAAAAACCCTTCAGCAAAAGCCTCTTTCAAATCAATGGTCCCGGCCAGTTGGAAACTTCCAAACCCGGATTCAAGCCTGGACGGCAGAAGGGTCAATACCCGGTCCTTTAAGGTCGATTGAAGATTCAGGCGTTCAACGGAAAAATGCCGGAATCCTCCCAGCCCATAGGAAATGGAAAGGCCTGCCTCAGGATTCCGGAGCGTGCCCTTCACCCACATCTCTGCCACGGCCGTACCCGATGGAAGATCCATTGCCTTATCCCATTTTTTCAGGGCGTCCAGATCCAGAAGGGCTTTCAGGGTCAGGTCAAGGACGGGTTCGGTAAAAACCTGATCTGCTGCGCCGGAAAGATCCAGGTCCATGCCGCTCGCAGCGGTCCGGATTTTGATATTGGACACGTTTTCCCCTGAAATATCGGCCCGGGCAAGGAAGGGCGAAATCTCGATGGAATCCTCTTTCCGTTGAAACCGGCCCTTTTCCATTCCGATCTCCACAACAGCCGATAGCGTCGAAAGATCAATCCGGGTAAGAGAAAGATCAAGACCAACAGCAGAGGCGTCCACCTTTTCTTCCGCCATTTTAAAATTAAGGGTGCCCTTGCTCAACCGGACCTCATCGATCCGGACATTCATGGGCAGAATAAGCGGCCCCTCTCTTTTGTCCCCGGAATTTAACGCCGGGTCCGCCAGGGCGGACAAAAGATTCAACCGGCCGTTTTCATCCAACTGAAGATCCAACCGGGCCCCATCCGCCTGAACCGCGGAAATATGAATTTCTCCCTTCAGAAGGCGGCGAACGGAAAAATCAACAGACAGGCGAGGAATATCCAGCACAGTTGTCTTATCGTGCCCCTCAAGCCTGAGCTCCCGAATCGTCAAGCTCCCCGGAAACAGAGAAACAGAGATCCCCTTAAAGGACAGATGACCCGGAATCATTGTATGGATCTTCTTTAGTACAAAATCCTGGAGGATACTGCTCTGAAAAAGAAAAACCGCTGAACAGAAAAGAAGCGTCAGGGCTCCTGAAAGGATGATGATGGCAAGACCGGTTTTTTTTCTCAGAATGACCCTCCTTTTTGCCCCTATCCCTGATCCTTATATTTTTCAACCAGAGCTTTCAGCGTTGCATAGGGCTTTGCCCCCACAAGCCGGTCCAGGCCCATTTGAAATGTCGGGACAGCCGTGATGCCTATATTTCTTGAACGCTCCCAGTCCGCATCCACTGCCTTTGAAAACAGCCGTTGATCAATTACCCTTTCGCCTGCCCGGGGATCAAGACCTGATTTTTTGATCAGATCCAGCAACACCTCTTTTTGCGCAATATTTCTGCCTTCGGCAAAATAGGCTGCAAAGGCTTCCCTGTGGAATTGGTGCCCGCAGCCCACTGTCTCGGCCCACAACCCGATTTCCTGGGCCAGGCGGCTGTTATAGGTCATTTTCCTGTCCCCCAGGGGCAGTCCGAAACCCGCGGCTGTGGCTTTCAACTGCATCATCATTTTGTCCACATTCACCGGGATCCCCTTTTGTTTAAACAGATCCGCCAGGGACAGGCCCTCCAAAGGCGTATCCGGATGCAGGGGGAAAGCCCGCCATTTGATGTGGATATCATATTCCTGCTTCAGTTTTTCAATACTCCCGGTAATGAAATAGCACCAGGGTCAGACATAGTCTGAAAATATTTCCAGCACAAGGGACGACATCGTATTCCTCCTTCAGGCCGGTCCGGCACTTCGGATGACCTATGATGGTTCAATTTGATCGTTCAATTCATATATTCGAACACCTTTGCTGAGTTTACCACAAATCCTGATCAAGGGTCATCTCTGAATTAAAATTTATGGATTTACTTTAAGGATGAAATTTTTTATCTTACGGATTCAAAAATTCGAACAAAGGAGATCTTCGTGCTAATTGCATTTTTAAAAGGATTCGGGGCCGGAAGCGGGCTGATTATCGCCATCGGGGCCCAGAATGCCTTTGTCCTGAGCCAGGGGATTAAAAAAAACCATTATATCGTTATCCCCTTGATTTGCGCTGTTTGTGATGCCCTCCTCATCACCCTGGGGGTAACGGGCATGGGCCTTTTCCTGGCCTCCAGCCGGACCCTTTCCCTGGCAGCCGGTATGGGCGGGGCTGTTTTTCTTTTTTTATACGGGCTCAGATCCTTTAAATCCGCCCTTGCCGGAGGCAACCTGTCTTCGGATGAAAAAACCGGAACCTCTTTAAAAACAGCCGTCCTGACCACCCTGGCTGTGACCCTGCTCAATCCCCATGTCTATCTTGACACGGTTGTCCTTTTGGGCAGCCTTTCCAGCCAGTTCCATCCCCCGGGCCATCTTTATTTCGGCGCCGGCGCCGTCATGGCCTCTTTCTCCTGGTTTTTTGCCCTGGGTGTCGGCGGAAGGCTCCTGGCACCGGTATTTACCAGGGAAGCCTCATGGAGAGTATTGAATTCCCTGGTGGGGATAACCATGTGGGTCATTGCCGGTTCTGTTTTAAAGGCATTGTTCCTCATCTGAATCTCTGCCGCACCCGCCTGATCCATCTCATTATTTTTTTTTAACAGGGGGTTTTTTACCCATTGTTTTTTTCTCTCAGATCAGATAAACAGTGTTCTAAAATTACTCCAGGTCCCATGCAGAAATCCGGAAACCCATAAAATTAACCGTTTTCAGACGATTATAGGCTGATGATACATAAACTTCTGATCGTTGATGATGAGCCCCATCTGACAGAATCCTTCAAAGTCCTCTTTGAGGCAAGGGGCGCTTTGGTCGAAACCGCCCTCAACGGCCCCGATGCCCTTGCCCGCTTCAGAAAAAGCCCGTTTAAAACAGTCCTTTCCGATATCCAGATGGATGAAATGGACGGCATTCAGCTCCTGAATGCCTTAAAAGACATTGATCCCTTTGTGCAGGTCGTCTTTCTTACGGGATATGCTTCCGTTGAAAATGCCACCGAGGCCTTGAAACAGGGCAAGGCCTTTGACTATCTGAAAAAGCCGGTCAAAAATTTTAATACCCTTTATGACACCCTGGACCGGGCTCAGGACAGATATGATCAGCTTCAGCATCAAATGATCCGAAAAAAGGAAACCGAGAAAAGCTTTGCCGTCTTCAGGAGTATTTTTGACGGCATGGAAGCCCTTGTCTATGTCGCAGACATCAAAACCCATGAACTCATTTATGCCAACAAAAAATTCATGGAAGGGGTCGGCTATGATGCGCAGAAAGCCATGGAAGGGGGAAAATGCTGGGAAGTTATTCAAAAAGGCCAGGCAGGACCCTGCTCCTTCTGCACCAATGAAAGGCTCCTCCTGGCCGACGGCAGCCCTGCACCCCCCTATGTCTGGGAATTTTACAACAACCGGAACAACCGCTGGTACAGCATTGTGGATAAGGCCATCGAATGGTATGACAAACGAATGGTCAGGCTTGAAACAGCCTTTGATATTACGGAAAAAAAAGAACATGAAACGCTGTACCGGCAATTTGAAAAAGCCATTGAAACCTCCAAAAAACTTGAAAGCATAGGAACCCTTGCCGGGGGGGTCGCCCACGATTTCAACAATACCCTTTCCACCATCATCGGAAATATCAATCTGGCCCAACTCGGCAATCTTGACAAGGAAACCCGGAAATTTCTGCAGAATGCAGAAGCAGGCGTCATGCAGGCCAAAAGGATTTCTTCGAAACTGATCACCTTTGCAAGGGGCGGGGGTCCCCACAAAACCCAAACCGATATTGTCGATCTGGTCAGAAAAATCCTTGCAGCGAAACTGGATACCAAAGGTATTCTTTACACATTGGATTGCGACAGGATTCCGGGTCGTTATTTTGCAGACCAGGAACAACTTAAAACCGCCATCGGCAATATTCTTCAAAATGCCGTGGATTCCATGACCCAAGACGGCCGGATGGGGATTTCCATCCGGTATATGAAAGAGGACCGGCAGACCCCCCGCATTGCCATATCCATTTCCGATACCGGTTCAGGGATTTCACGGGACCATATGGATATGATATTCAATCCCTATTTTACCACCAAACCCCTGGGAAGCCGGAAAAGCACCGGACTCGGCCTGAGTATCGCCTGGTCCGTCATCACACGGCACGGCGGAAATATTCATGTGGAATCCGAAAAAGATCGGGGGACAACGGTCCACATCTTTCTGCCGGTCTTTAATAATGGCGACATTGAAACAGGGCCTGAAACAGCCAACGGCCCAAAAATAAAGACGCCCCCTTCTTCCTCTGCCCTGAAACAGGTCCTGGTCATGGACGATGACGCACTGACCCTGGATGTTGTTTCCCAGCTTTTAAAACGCCTGGGATATGAGGTGACAACGGCTTCAAACGGGTTCCAGGCCGTTGAAGTCTATAAAACGGCAATGCCTCACGGCCGGAAAACAGATATTGCACTCCTGGACTATGATGTCGTCGGCGGCCTTGACGGGTTTCAGACCCTAAAAGAACTCAAGAAAATGGATCCCGGAATCATCGGGATTCTCATGACCGGCCACTCCGACTACAGCGAAATTAAGACATACCGGCAACACGGCTTTTCCGGTCTCCTTGAAAAACCGTTTTCCATGAACCAGTTAAAGGATAAACTGGCCGGCCTTTACGCCTAAACTTTCAGACAAAACATTCCCCGTCCCGGACCCTGATGGTCCTCCCGGCATAGGCTTCCATGTCCGGGTTGTGGGTCACCACAATCACGGTATGACCGTCGCTGTTCAACGATTTCAACAGCCCCATGATATCCCCGGCGGTTTTTGAATCCAGATTCCCCGTGGGCTCATCCGCCAGGATAAGGGGGGGCTTGTTGACAATGGCCCTGGCAATGGCCACCCGTTCCTGCTCGCCGCCGGACAATTGATCCGGCAACCGAAGGGATTTGGCTGTCAGGCCCACCCGCTCAATGACGTCTTCGGCCATCCGGTCCTGGACCTTTTTCTTTCGGCCCGTCACGGCCATGGGAAGTTTGACGTTTTCCAGAACCGTCAGGTAGGGAATAAGCTGGAAAGACTGGAAAATAAACCCGATATACTCACTGCGGAAATCTGCCCGCTGTTCCGCCGTCAAGGCATAAATGTCCAGGGAATCCACCAGGACCTTCCCCCCGGTCGGGTGGTTGAGAGCCCCCAGAATGGACAAAAGCGTGCTCTTGCCTGAGCCGGACCGGCCCATGAGGGTAACGAATTCCGCATCATCAATAAAAAAATCCATATTCCGGACAGCCTCAACCCGGCTATCGCCGCTCTGATAGGTCTTTTTTAAGCCATGGACCTCAATTAAATGCTTCACACCCGTCATGTCGTTCCTCTCTTTTTTACAGCGCTCTCAATGCTTCGCTGGGATCCATATTGCCGGCCTTAAAAGCCGGATAAAGGCTTGCCAGAAGACTTAAGGCAACTGCCATGAGGATGGAGACCGCCCCCAGGCGTAAATCGATTCCGGCAAAGGTCCCGTCTTTGATGATCATGGGAACGAGTCCCCAGGCCGTCAGATTGCCCGCGGCAAAGCCCAGGATGCCGCCGATGATCCCCAAAAGAAGGGCCTCCAGCAGGATAATCTGCATGACATGGCTCTGCCTGAACCCGATGGCCCTGAATATCCCGATTTCCCGTGTCCGTTCATTGACGGACCCCATCATGGTGACAAAGACCAGCAATGACCCGATGAGGATCACAATCACGGAAACCCCGAAACTGAAGGATTGAAACATTTCAATGGACTGCATTTTGGACAGGACGGCCTGTTTCATGGCCGTCACCTTTGCCTCGGGAAATTTTTCCGCAATCTGGAGGGTCAGCTCTGAAATGGGGCATCCCTGGCAAAAGGCCGATATCTCCACCATGGAAATCTTGCCTTCTTTTCCTAAAAGCCTCTGGGCCGCCCCAAGCTCCGCAATCACTGTATTGTCCTCTGAAGCACCGGTGGGGCTTAGAACGGCCGCCACCTGAAAGGGTGTTCCGGAAACCAAAAGGGAATCCCCGGTCTTGACCCCGAGCCGGGCCGCCGCCTCAGATCCCAACATCACCTCGTTTTCTTTTTGGGGGAAAACCCCTTCGCTTTTATGCCACCAGGTTTTGAGGGCGATTTCCTCTTCAAACCGGACCCCCATCATCAGGACTCTTTTTTCATTAATGATCACAGGCCCCAGGATTTTCGGGGCCACAATGGAAATATTTTTACTGTTTTGGATGGTCCGGATTTCGGTTAGTTTGGCTTCCTCCAGTTCAGGGACGTTGTAATTGACCCCTCCCACATCAATGCCGCCGTAATTGAGGGCCAGGTTTTCAGTCTTTGGAACCATGACGATATTGGCTCCGAACTGGTTGAGTTTTGCTTCAATGTCCCTTGTCATGGTGTCCGTCACGGACAACAGGGTCACCACCGTTGAAATGCCGATGACCAAGCCCAGGACAAGGAACAACATCCGGCCCTTCCGGCGGCGGATATTGCTGAAAGAGATATTATGGAGTTTCACCGTCTTCCTCCTCATCTTTCATGGTGGCCTGGTGTCGGCGGTGGTTGACCTCGTTCAGCAGGATCACCTTCAGGCCCTGCCGGGCAAAGCCTTCCATAACGGCATCGGTTTTAGCCTTGCGGTGATCATAGGTGACCACGAGGCGGGAACCGTTTTTATCCTGAACAATCTGTTTTACCCCCTCCATGGCCGATAGTTCCGAAATAGCGGTTTTTGGCCAGGATGAGCCGGATTCCAGTTTGAAGATGGCATCCTCCAGATTCCGTGTGGCCATATAAGAGACGGCCTGGGGAACCGTTACCGCTCCCAATCCTGCGACGACGAGAACGGAAACGATCACGGCCAGGGTCCCGAAGCCGATCCCCCTTTTTTTGATGCCGAGAACCTTTTCTCTTTTTTCCCGGTATTTTTTCGGATCATAGGCCATGGGACCTTCCTTATTTTTTATACTTGCAATACCAGGCATTGGCATTGATCTCCTGCATGGAAATGACAAGATGGTCCCCACGGACTTCCCGTTTCAGGGGAGCAGGGTTGCATCCGCCCTTGACCTCATTGATCCGGTCCGCGGCAAACCGCATGCCGCAGTTGGTGCATACCATGAAATCCCCATCCTGGACATAGCCCTTGCCGGAACGGTAGCACACGTCACAGCTATCCACGGCGGCCCGGATGACTCCGTCGGCACTCTGGATCAGGAAGAATTCCACCATGACCCCGTCATCGGCCCTGACCTTGAAATAATGGGCTTTTCCGTCCTTCACGGTTTTTACGGGAATCATCACATTCCCGTCTTTGGGGGTCAGAGTTGTCAATTTCCCGCCGAAAAGCGCAAAAGCTTGGGACCCTGAAAAAAGCAGGATGGAAACGGATGCTATAGCAACAATGATCTTATTGAATGATGTCATGCGTATCCCCTTATAATTCTTCTGCCGGTTGTAAAACATTGGGAAGGATGCAGCAGGAACCCTGGCCCGGTCCGGCGCCGGCTCTTTTTTGATCCGAATAGGCAAAGGATTCTTTTTCCGGAACAGATTCAACGGTTTCAAGAACTCCCGGATATCCGACTTGAGACAGGGTCCGGGTGATTTCTTCTGCGGTCAAGGGCTCGGTAAAATCAACGGCAATGCGTTTTCTGAAAAGATTCATCCCCATGCCTGCATACCCTTCCAACGGGGAAAGGCCCTGGCTGATGGTATTAAAGCATCCGCCGCAGGACAGGGTGTCTATCTTGATGACGGCCCTCTGGATGGCCCCTGCTTCGGCTCGTTCAGCCGTGACCCGGTCCGCCGCAAACAGAATGAAAACTCCGACAGCCCCCAGGATCAAATATTTTATGGATTTCACGATTTCCTCCTCTTGAATGATAAAAATGGAATCTTTCCTTTATGCTGCATTTGCATAATCAAGACCTGTGCCAGGTCGGAAAGGAGGGATCAAAAAAATTTCAATAGGCTTGTTTTATAAGAAGAATCCGGGGTGAGGGAAAAGAGAACAGACCATAGAAACCAACCCGGATTGCAGACTATTCTACATCTCTTTACAGAATAGTCTCTAAATCCCGTATTTTTCCAGGCGGTATAGAAGAACATGTCTCGGGATTTTTAAGAGCCTGGCCGCTTCCGAGCGGTTCTGGTTTGCCTTTTCCAGGGCCTTTAAAATATAGGCCTTTTCAACATCCTCCAGGGCGATCCCCCCGTCCGGAATTTCAGGGGAAAGAGCGGAAACAGAGGGTTTGTCCACCAGCAGGTGAAGGTCTTTGAGCTCGATCCGGTTCTGTTTTCTTAAAATAATACAGCGTTCGACAATATTTTGGATTTCCCGGATATTTCCAGGCCAGGAGTAAGCTTTCAATACTTCCAGGGCCGGGTCGGAAAAATACACCTCGGCCGGGGCATTGAATTTTTTCAAAAAATGGGTGACCAGGGCCGGGATATCTTCTTTTCTCTCCCTCAGGGGCGGGATAGACAAAGGAATGACACTCAGCCGGTAAAAGAGATCTTCCCTGAATTCCCCGGCAGCGATTTTCTTTTTCAGATCCAGGTTGGTGGCGGCAATGATCCTGATGTCAACGCGTTTTGCCGTGTCGGAACCCACGGGTTGCACCTCTTTTTCCTGGATGGCCCGCAGGAGCTTGACCTGGACATCGGTGGTCAATTCACCGATTTCATCCAGGAACAGGGTACCGTTGGAAGCTGTTGAAAAATGTCCTTTCCTGTCCTTGACCGCACCGGTAAAGGACCCTTTTACATGTCCGAAAAGCTCGCTCTCGATGAGGCCCTTGGGAATGGCCGCACAATTGACGGCCACCATGGGGCCGTTGCTTCTGGGACTGTTCTGGTGGATGAGCCGCGCCAATACTTCCTTGCCTGTGCCGGATTCACCGGAAATCAGGACCGTGGCTTCGCTGTTGGCAGCCCTGGATGCCGTATCCAGCAACTCTTTCATCGTTGTGCCGGCAGAGACAATGCCCGCCGTACCGGTTAACTGGTTGATTTCATGGACCAGCAGCTTTGTTTTGGTGTGCAGCCCCTTCAATTCCAGGGCCTTTTGGCAGGATAAAATCAGGGTGTCCCGGTCAAAGGGCTTGGTGATAAAATTAAAGGCCCCCTTGTGCATGGCCTGGACCGCCATTTCAATGGACCCAAAGGCGGTCATCACAATGACAGGCGTATCCGGGGCTTCTTTTTTAACGGTTGAGAGGATGTCCAGCCCACTCATATCCCCCAGCTTCACATCCGTCACCACCAGGTCCGGTGCCTGGGCCTTAAACTGGTGCAAGCCTTCCCGGCCCGAGGCAGCTGTCACAACCTGGAACCCTTTTGCGGCCAGGTTATATTCCGTGACCCTTCTGAGGCTCTGATCATCATCGATCAACAAAATCACATCAGACATGCTTGATCTCCCCATTCTTCGCCATTTAAATTTCCCTCAAGACTGCCATCTTCGAGCGGACAGGACCCAATCCCGCTCCCTTCCCCACAGAACCGGAATTGCTTCACATTAGGGTATGAAAAAAAAAATGTCAACCAATGCCCCGATACCTGGATTCCACTCCCGGCGGATAAAAAAGAGGCCCACATTTAGCGTTGACTTTATATTTTTGTTCTTTTATTTTAACGACATTGCCTAAAACTAAATTTCAATAAAAAATAGTGTGAAAATTCTCTTAGCACGTTCGCGTTTATTGCGACGAAACATAAGAGGGAACGATATTCAATCTGAATTTTAAGGAGTGCATCATGAATTTCAGGGATTTTGGTATTAAAAAGAAATTGTATGCCACATTTACCGTCTTAGCCCTTGTTGCATCCATCGTGATTTATATTTTTGTGGGCGCTCAACTGAATGCCATGAAGAATGCCGAACTCCTGAAAACCAAAAAGCTCTTGTCCGACGCGCTTGATAATGACCTGAACGCCAAAAAGGACACCTGGCTCAGCAATGCTTTGCAAATCGCTTTTAATAAAAACGTCATTGACGCCCTGGATGCAGGTGACAGGGAGAAAACGATTGAAATCCTGAAGCATTACGGGAAAACCTTTAAAGAAAATACAAATTTTAAAAATGTTGAGATCCATGTCATTGATTCCGAACTGAATTCTTTTGTCAAATCCTGGGACATTAAAAGCCATGGGGAAAATTTAACGTACAGTGAAGCCTATAAGGAAATCAAAAAAAACCGAAAGCCCTTGATTACCATGGAGCCTTCTTCAAAGGGATTAAGGCTCAAAGGTCTGTTTCCGGTTTTAAAAGAAGACCGGTTTCTCGGCATTGCCAACTTTGAAGGCGGTCTGAATTCCATTAAGATTAATTTAAAATCAAGGGATATGGAATTTTTATATTTTATGGATGGGAAATATCTGGATATTGCAAAAAATTTAAAATCCCAACCCAATTTTAAAAATTATTATCTGAGCCAGAACGATGTGGATAAGGATTTTTTAGCCTATGTGTTAAAAGACTTGGATCTTGAAACCGCTCAAAAAGAAGGGGCCTTTGACCGGCATTATTTTACCGTTGCCCTTCCGGTTAACGATTTTTCAGGCCGGCCCCTGGGGTTTTTCATCCTGGGTAAAAAAGCTGAATTGGTGACGGAAACCATCCATGCGAGTGCGCAGACCATTTATAAGGTCATCGGCATTATTTCGGTGATCATGCTGGTTCTCATTATTTCCATCATCACCATCATCAATATTTATGTCACCAGGCCCTTGCGCAGCGTTGTTGACGGCATCAAGGATATTGCCCAAGGGGAGGGGGATCTTACCGTAAGCATCAAGGTCACCTCGAAGGATGAAATCGGCGAACTCGGCCGCTGGTTTAATATCTTCATCCAAAAACTCAACGGAATTATTTTGGATATTACAGAAAATACCCATACGCTGGGCGCTTCATCCAGTGAGCTGTCAATCGCATCAGAGCAGATGACAGCCACTGCGGGCCAGGTTTCAACCCAGGCCGCCGGTGTAGCCGCAGCTTCAGAAGAGATGAGCGCCAATATGCATTCCATTGCCGCGGCAATGGAGCAGGCCTCCATCAATGTGAGCCAGGTAGCCTCGGCCACGGAAGAAATGACGGCAACCATTCATGAAATTTCCGCCAATACGGGAAAAACAGGTTCCATAACGGCCCAGGCCGTTGCCGAAGCTGAAAATGCCTCAAAAAAAATCAATGAATTGGGGATTTCGGCCAAGGATATCGGAAAAGTCACCGAGACCATACAGGATATCAGTGAACAGACCAATCTGCTGGCGTTAAACGCCACGATTGAAGCAGCCCGGGCCGGCGAAGCAGGCAAGGGATTTGCCGTGGTTGCCGGTGAGATAAAAAATCTTGCCGGCCAGACCGCCGAGGCAACGATTGATATCCGGCAAAAGATCGAAGGCGTTCAATTCCTCAGCAGCCAGACCGTAGAAGGAATCAAGCGTGTGACGGAAATTATTAACGATGTCAACAAATTGGTCGGCAGTGTAGCAACCGCCGTTGAAGCACAAACTACCACGGCCGGTGAGATCGCCGATAATGTACACCAGGTTTCTTCAGGATTCAGCGGCGTCAATGAAAATGTTGCCCAGGCCACTGCTGTTGCGGGTCAGATAGCCAAAGAGATTGCCTTGGTGGACAGTGCATCCACGTCAATGACAGGCAATAGCGATCAAGTGGCTGAAAGTGCTGCAAATCTGAATACACTGGCGCAGAAGATGTCTCTCTTGACCGACCAGTTCAAGCTCAGCGATGAACAATTCCGTGTCGGTCCCATCAAATTGGCGCATAGCCTATGGAAACAGAAATTATCAGATATGCTGGCCGGAAGGATTCCGCTATCCCCGTCGCAAGTCACGGATCACCATGATTGCGAGTTCGGCCGATGGTATTTTACTGAAGGTCGTGACAAATATGGACAAAGCAATACCTTCAAAATGATTGACGACCAGCATGAAAAAGTGCATACAACTGCCCGACAGATTGCCCTGCTTTTTAATGACGGCAAAAAAGAAGACGCAAACCTTCTTTTTTCAGAATTCAAGAGCATAACCGGCAGGCTTTTCGAGATGCTGGATGACCTGGAAAAAGAAGTTAACACTCCTAAATAAACAGTGTCTCCTTTAGGTGCAAAGCGGCTGATGGACAGGTCGGCCTTCTCCTGTTACGCCGAAGCTATCCTTTGATTGTCGGAACCGGTTTGTTCCGGCAGGACAATTGTAAAAAGGGCTCCGCCCAGATTGGATGTCCCGATCTCGATTTTTCCGCCCAGGCTTTCAATCATCCGCTTTGAAATGGAAAGGCCAAGGCCTGTACCGCCTTCCTTAAAGGTGACAAAGGACTGGAAAATATCTTCGGCCTTGGCGGCATCGATTCCGGGCCCGTCATCGGAAATCTTGACGAGCCGCATGTTTTCGCGCCGGCCGACCTCGACCCTGATCCTGCCCCTGGTTCCCACCGCATCCACGGCATTCAGGAGGATATTCATCAGGACCTGGATCATGGAGGGCTCGTCAACCCAAAAATCATCCTTGGGGTCAGCCTGGACGGAAAGGGCTATGGATTTCTCTTCAAACCGGGCTTCCAGCAGGGACACCACCTGGTGGATAATCCCGGCGATGGATTCCTGTTTGCTTCTGCTCTCCTGCTGTTGACCCCGGCAATAGTTCAGGACATCTTCCACGGAATGGTTCAACCGTGAAATTTCCGAGCGCATGATATCGATGAATTCATGTTTGGGGTGGCCCTGGGGCAATTCATCGGCCAGGATTTCCGCGGCCCCCTTGATGGAGGCCAGGGGATTTTTCAGTTCATGGGCCAGGGAGGCCGACACATGGCCCAGCATGGACAATTTTTGACTTTGGCCCAACTGCCGTTCAGCTTCCAGCAGCCTGGAAGCCTGCTCGTGCAGGCGCTCATAGGAGGCGGCCAGCTTTTCGGAAAGGGCCTTGTATTTTTCTCTTAACCGGTTTTCCCGGCTTGAAATAAGCCCGATGACGATTCCGGCCGCAAGGTAAAACGCAATTTCCGATAATTCGCTGTAATAGGCTTCCGGCCCCCTTGCCCAGAATAAAAACAGATGGGGGACAAAGGCGAGGCAGGACAGCACGGCAAGGCTTACCCCTCCCCAGAGTCCGAAAACAACGGCGCCGATGGCAATGGGAAAATAACTGAGCCTGCGGTAGGTGTCATGATAAAGGGACAGATGTCCGGGTGTGAGGGCATGAAGCAAACCAATGGCGGCCACGGATGCCAGGAGAAGAAAAAATACAATCCATTTTGTCTTTGGTTTCATGGTATGAAGCCTTGATTTTGAATATTCTTTTCCCCATGATATCGGATTCCATTTTTCAAATCAAATTTTTAAATTTAAACCGTCAAAACCTCTGGAATAAAAACGCAAAGACTGGTACATAAGAAAACACAAAAGGACACCAATCCTCAAAGGAGGCCGATTATGAAATTTTTAAAACCAAATTTAATCCTGGTTATGTTATTGCTTCTGACATTTCCCTTAACCCCTGCAGCGGCAGACGACTATACAGACACCATTGAAATATTTATCAAATCCGATGCCGTAAAACCGTTTTTCAATGAAGCCTACGGATATGCCGTCTTTCCCCTCGTCGGAAAGGGAGCCATTATTCTGGGCGGGGCCTATGGGGCAGGCCGGGTGTACAGGCAGGGAGATATTGCAGGCACGGCAACCCTGTTTAAGGTCAATTTCGGCTTTCAACTGGGAGGCCAGGCTTTCCGTGAAATCATCTTCTTCCAGGATAAACGGGCCTATGATGAATTTACAAGCGAAGGGTTTGAATTTGACGGCTCTCTTTCCGCCGTCGTCATTACACTGGGAGCCCAGGCCCAGGCCGGAACCCAGGGCAATACGGCCGGTGCAAGTGTGGGGCCTGCCACCGGAGCCCAGGCTGAAACCAGCTATACCAAAGGAATGGCCGTATTTGTCCACACCATCGGCGGCCTCATGTATGAGGTCTCCATCGGCGGACAGAGGTTCTCTTTCTCACCCATCAACTGATATCTGATTTCACCGCGCCTTATCCCGGCTTTCTATCCGGATAAGGCGCGGTGCTCTCTCCGGGACAAACCGCCATCCATCCGTCACAGATCATTCAATTCAAAAAAAAACTCCTGGCCTGGTATGAGCTGAATCACCGGAAACTGCCCTGGCGGGAAACCCGTGATCCTTATCCTATCTGGATATCCGAGGTCATGCTCCAGCAGACCCAGGTCAAAACGGTAACCCCCTATTTCCTGAATTTCATGGACCGGTTCCCAACCCTTGAGGCCTTTGCAAGGGCCGATCTTCAAACCGTTCTGAAAATGTGGGAAGGGCTTGGATATTATGCCAGGGCCAGAAATTTCCACAAGGCGGCCCGGATCATTGTCGAAGAAATGAAGGGGGTGATCCCGGACGATTTCCATGGATTTCAAAAACTGCCCGGCATAGGAGATTATATCGGCTCTGCGGTTCAGAGTATTGCCTTTGGCCGCCCCCTGGCAGTTGTAGACGGCAATGTCAAACGGGTCATGGCAAGGCTTTACAGCATGGAAGCCCCGGTCAACAAACCAAATTCCCATGGGCAATTCAAGGCCCTGGCCGATCTTCATCTGGACAGGCATGACCCGGGAACCTTTAACCAGGCCATGATGGAACTCGGGGCTCTGGTCTGTTCCCCCAAAGCCCCGGACTGCAATGCCTGCCCGATGTCTGAATTCTGCAAGGCTTTTCTTTCGGGTACGGTGGATCAATTTCCCAAACGGGCGGCATCCCGAAAGGTTCCCACCGTCCATATCGCCGCAGGCATTGTCCGGAAAAACGGCAAGGTTCTCATCACCCGCCGGAAACTCAACGGGCTCTTGGGCGGGCTATGGGAGTTTCCAGGCGGAAAATTGGAAAAAGGCGAAGAAGCTTCTTTGGCCTGCATCCGTGAGATAAAAGAAGAAACCGGGCTCACCGTCGGGATAGACGCCCACCTGACCACCATTCATCATGCCTATACCCATTTTAAAATCAAAATGGATGTTTATGATTGCCGATATATTTCCGGCAGGATCCGGTTAAACGGCCCCATGGACTTTAAATGGATCCGGTTAACGGATATAGACCAATTTGCCTTCCCCAAAGCCAATTTAAAATTTATTCCCCTGATACGGGAAGAATCCGTATTGATTTGGAATAAAAAAAAATAATTCTCTGTCATAAATTCAAAGATCACATTCAAACAGATAAATACGGAAAGGCAATTGAATTGATCCATAACCTGATTAATATATGAAAGGAGGCGGAGTCAGGAAATGGTGACATGATATTTAAAGAAAAAACGTCCAGGGATGAGTTTAAACAGCTCACCTACCCCCACATGAAATTATTGTATAATGTGGCGTTGAGGTATTGCAGCAATGTGTTTGATGCTGAGGATATCGTCCAGGAAACATATCTGGCGGCCTTTAAGAATTTTCATCAATTGAGGGAGAAATCAAAATGCAAATCCTGGCTCCTGAAAATATTAAGAAATAATTTTCTGAAAAGCTATCATAAGAACAAAAGCATGCAGAGACTGAATGAAACAGATTATATCGAATTTCTGGAAACCGGTATGGCCGATAATGATGCCGATACCCTGTTTTTTTCAGAATCCGGCCGGCAGACAGTGCAACAGGCCATTGACCGGCTGCCCGTAAAATATAAGGAAGTTCTGACTTTATACTACCTGGACGAAATGCTGTACAAAGACATTGCAGATTCCCTTGACATACCCATCGGCACGGTCATGTCCCGGTTGACACGGGCCAGGGAAAGACTCAAATCAGTGCTGTTAAAACAGACAAATCCAAAAAAGAAAAAGATACCGGCTTTGGACTTTAAAAAACCATTGATAACCGCATAAACAAATGAATTGTGACCAATTTCAACACTGGCTTTTGACAAGGGATGTGTTCGTAAAAAACGAACCTTCCGAAGTTCTCTCCCACCTTAACATCTGTGCCGCGTGCAAACGGCTTTATATGATGGATACGGGCATTGAAAAAGACATCCAAACCGGTTTTATCTGTAAGGAAATCCCCAAACATCTCATGGACCGGATTGATACGGCCCTTGATGGGGCAAGGACGCCGCTCCGTCTGAATAGACCCGTCATTGCGACACTGACCGCCGGAATCATCCTGATGGCCGTCTTTTTCTTTATGAACTCAAACAGGCCCTTCCGCTACCCTGACCTGTACCATCTGGGTGAAAATGCCGTACTGACCCATCTGAAGGGAAATACAACCATGTCTTTTACACCGGACAAACTGAATGAAGCCCTATACATGATGAGAAAAGAGCTTGAATTTGATGTCATTCTCCCTGATTTACGGGAAAAAGGCTATACCCTCCTGGGCGGAAGGCTTTGCTTTATCGGCAAATGCAGAACCGCCTATCTTTTTTATCAAAAAAGCGGGCAAACCGTTTCGCTTTTTATCCTGAGTCATGATCATCTGGGTTTTGAAATGGCCGAGGGCACGGAAAACCATTTTGAGATCAAAGACTGCCGGGCAGACATATGGAAAGAAAACGGACAGGTCTACGCCCTGGTGTCATCGTCCTGAGGCCCAGGATTCCAAATTCTTCCCATGCTCTGTGATTACATTGAATGCCGGGGATTTTAAACGGACCCGAACCGGGTTTGGTATTGACAAGCTACTACCCTTTTGTGGTATAAAGAATATCACAATGTAGCATAGGAGACTATAATAATGATGAAAATCGTATCCATAGCTGTAAGCCACAAAAAGGGAACCGTCAAGCACTGTATCGAAACTGCCGAACTCATGGAAAACCACGGCATCAAAGGGGATGCCCATGCCGGGGACTGGCACCGGCAACTAAGCTTTCTGGCCGCGGAAAGCATTGAAAAGGCAAGCTCTGAAGATTTCAAGCTGAATTTCGGGGATTTTGCCGAAAATATTGCCACAACCGGCATTGACTGGAAAAACGAACCCGTTGGAAAAATTTTCAGACTCGGAGAAACCGCCCTTGTGGAAATCACCCAGATCGGGAAGGAATGTCATCAAAAATGCGCCATATTTTACCGGACAGGGGATTGCATTATGCCCAAGGAAGGTGTATTTGCTAAAATTCTGAAGGGCGGCTTCATCCGGGTCGGCGACCGGATTGAACCGGCCGGCCTTTAGGGGAAAATCATCGGACCGGAACACGAATCCCAAGGAAGAAGAATGACATATACCGTTGAATTGAAAGATGCCTTTAAAGGCTATACCTATGACCAGGACAAAATCATGTCCCCGGAAGCAACCGTGGCCGGATTTAAGGAAAAAACCGCCCGGCTGAACCTTGACATCCTGAACCGGACAAGGCGCATTGATAACGGCAGGCTGGATATCCCCGTATTTTTCAGCGAATGCGGCACTGATGCCGTTGATGTCATCGGCACCAAAAAACAGATGGGCAAGGGCGGAACCCCGGCCCAGTCCGAAGCCAGCGCCGTCATGGAACTGGCCGAACGGTTCAGTTTTTTTTCCTTTGTTCAAAATGAACGGAATTTCTTTTATGCAACCGCAAAAGAACTCGGTGATAAGGCCCTTTCCTTTGATCAGATCATCCAATCCGTCCATGACAATGAAGCCGATGCCCTGGCCGTCAAACCCGTGTTTGAGGATCTCCCCCTGAAATGGACCCGGGGCTATAACCTGACCCGGCAAACAGAGGTTCTGATCCCCTTTGACTGGTTTTATATGATCAATGAATTCAATGGGCCCAGCGCCGGCAACTGCACGGAAGAAGCCTTGAGCCAGGGCATCTGCGAACTGGTCGAACGCCATACCTCTTCCCTGGTCAGTCACGGCGGATTAAAGGTGCCGGGTATCCGCCTCGATTCTTTTACCGATCCTTTGGTCCGTGAAATGCTGGAAAAATATAAACGGCAGGGCATAGAAATCCATGTCTCGGATTTTTCCCTGGACACGGGCATTCCCACGGTGGCGGTTCTGGCCTATGACCCATCCACCTTTCCGGCCATGAGTGAAATCGTCTGGACCGCAGGAACCTCTCCTGACCCGGAAAAGGCCATGAGCCGTGCTTTGACCGAAACCGCCCAGCTTGCCGGGGACTTTAATTCAGGCTCCAATTATGTGGCCAGCGGTCTGCCCAAATTCACCCGCATTGAGGATGCACGATTCATCACCCATCCCGAAACCCTGGTTTCCGTCAAGGATCTGCCGGACCTGTCCAGCAACAATATCCGCATCGAGGTGGAGAACCTGATCCGGGCCCTGGCCGAAAGGGGCTTTGAGGTTCTGGTCATCCGCACCACCCATGACCGCCTCCAGATCCCGGCCTTTTATGCCGTCATTCCCGGCGCCCATTTCAGGGAAAGGGCGGTTTCCGCCAGTGTGGGCATGTTTACGGCCCGGCTCATCACGGAAAGTTTTGATCCGGCCCCGGCCTTGAGAAAACTCAGCGCCCTGGAAAAAGCCCTGCCCGGACAATATTATACCAGCTTTTACCGGGGTCTCATGCTCCATGCCCTGGAAGACCGGGAAAAAGCCTTAAAAGAATTTGAGACGGCCCTGAAAAGACAGCCCGTGCGGCTGAACCTGCCCGATATCTATTCCCATATGGGGGCCTGCCAAAAAGATCTTCAGCAATATGAACAGGCTGTTGAAACCTGCCGCCTCGGTCTGGACATCGACCCCCAGCGGCCGGATATGTTCAATACCATGGGCTTTTGCCGGTTTATGCAGAAAGACCACAAGGCGGCCCTGGCCTGTTTTGAAAAAGCCCTGGAAATCGACCCCTCCCTGGCCCTCAACTATGCCAATATCGGGTCCTGCTACCGGGAACTGGGGGAGATCAAACTGGCTCTCCAATATTATGAAATGGCCCTTGAAATAGACCCTTCCATTGAATTTGCAAAAACCAATATTGAAAAATTAAAAGCCGGGTAACCCTTGCGTAAAAAGGGACGGCCCTCTATCCAAAGAGACTGATGAGGACAGCTCCGGCAATCATGATGATCCCGCCGAGAAACCCGAGTCGCCGGATGCCTTCCTTTAAGATCATGACGCCCATCATCATGGTAAACAAAACGCCCAGCCGCCTCACCGAAGAAACATAGGCCACGGGCCCGAGACCGATGGCAAAATAATAGGACAATACCGTGAGACTGCTGAGGAATCCGGGAAGGACTGTTTTTTTCAGGGACACCCAATGGGTTTTCCCGGCCCTGAGGGCAAAGGGCGACAGGATCAGGGAAATGAGGCCGATCTCACATACCCCCCAGAACAGGGCATTGGTCTGCCGTATGCCCATCTTGTGAAAACTGGAGGTGATCCCCCACAAAAACGCAGCCCCCAGCATCATCATGGCGCTTTTGTCCCGGAAGGCCGATCGGATGGGGGACAGGATGCCGTCAAAGGTGTCCACATAGAGAAGATAGGACCCGGACACCACCGTAAAAACCCCCATCATCCCGATGGCGGAGAGGTTTTCATGGATCAGCACCGGGGTGACAAACAACTGGATGACCGGAATAAAGCAGAGCATGGGAATGATTTTTGAAAGATCTCCGGTTTTGATGGAGGAAAGATAGAGCAGGGTGGCAAGGGAATCCAGGATAGCCGCCGTCATCAGAATCCCGGCAAAGTGAGGCGTAAGCGGATGATAATTCCGGGAGAGAACATTCAAAACAAGAATGATGAGAAACATGAAAAAATTCATGCCGAAGCTCATGACCGCGGATGGAATATTTTTCCCGGCCCTTTTAACGGAAAACTCCCTCAGACTCAGGGTAATGCTGGATATGAGGGAAAAAACAAACCAGTTCATGGGGTTTTTCTATCATTTCTTTCATGGAAAAGAAACCTTGGGCCGGGAAATCTTTATGGACAGTTCCCCCATATTCCATTATGAATAGGAAGGTCCGGCAAAAAATCTTTTCCCGGCCGGAATACTGAATAACAAAAGGGGAACCCCCATGTTTCTTAAAAAAACACCTTCATGGAAAAAAAAGCTGGTGAGTCCGGCCGATGTATTAAAAAAAATCGAACCCGGCATGAATATCTTCATCGGTACCGGGGCTGCTGAGCCCCGGACCCTGGTGAACTGCCTCATGGATGAAAAGGGATATGCCCTCCAGGATCTGACCCTGATCCAACTGGTCAGCTTCGGGGATGCCATTTCCTATAAGGCCCTGCAATCCAGACGCTTTCGCCTGAAAACCTTTTTTTCCGGCTGGGTGTCGGCGGAAGCCATTGCCGCAGGTCAGGTAGACCTGGTGCCGTCTCGCTTTTCCGCCATTCCCTCCCTCATGAAGGACGGGCAGATCCCCATTGACGTCGCCTTTGTCCAGATCACCCCGCCCAACCGGGCCGGGTATTGCAGCCTGGGCGTGGGGGTGGATGTGGCCCGAAGGGCCATGGACCAGGCCGATCTTGTGGTGGGCGAGATCAACCACGATATCCCCTATACCATCGGGGATACCTTTGTTTCCTTTGATGATTTTGACCTGGTCATTGAATCCATTGACCCTCCCTTTTATTTTCCCCGGTTTCCCGTGGAGCCCGTGTTTGACAAAATCGCCGCCAATGTGGCCTCGGTCATCGAAGACGGAAGCTGCCTGGCCTTTACCT
>Ga0208373_1001254_pt1 | contig 35139 bp, 35 predicted proteins | sample RifOxyC2_FD_184036 | JGI IMG/M metagenome (GOLD analysis project Ga0208373, IMG submission 184036) | Soil microbial communities from Rifle, Colorado - Rifle Oxygen_injection C2 (SPAdes) | ecosystem: Environmental > Terrestrial > Deep subsurface > Rock core/Sediment | place: Rifle, Colorado... | reverse complement strand
AGTTACGTCTTACAATGGAGCAACTACATCATTATACCTTTTTTTGACGTAACTGTTAGTGTTTTATCTTAGACTGTCTTAAAATGGTACTCATTATAATGAATTACCCTATAAAATCAAAAAAAATACTCTTTTAATATCTTCTTAAGGTTGGTTTAAAATACTCTGTAGAGATCTATACCCATTCTACCTCAAGAAGCGAAGTGAGCAAATCACCACTGAAGGGAAAATAATATCGAAGAGGAGTGAGGAGTGTGGAGTGAGGATTAAGGGATAGCATCGCTTCGCGATTTTATTTTTTAAAAATAAAATTTTGTAGAGATTCATCTTTTGTAAGTTCGCATTTTCATTAGAAAAATTAGTCACAGAAAAATTTCGCCCTGAAAAATAGTTGGTATAAAAAATCTTTACGCCACAGTAATTTTTTTATCGAGATAAACAGCTTGAATGGCATTCAATAATTCAACACCTTCTTTCATGGGCGTTGAAAAGATTTTCGTCCGCAGATTAATCCCATGCCGCCGGCGCGTTTATTAATTACCGCAGTTCGTACAGCTTGTTTTAAATCATCTTTGCCGGAAGCGCCGCCTGAATTAATTAATCCTGCGCGTCCCATGTAACAATTAGCCACTTGATAACGTGTTAAATCAATTGGATGATCAGTCGTTAATCTTTCATAAACCAGCGGTGATGTTTTGCCGAATTTAATCGCATTATAACCGCCGTTACAAGTCGGCTGTTTTTGTTTGATGATATCGGCTTCAATCGTTACGCCTAAATGATTGGCTTGGCTGGTTAAATCGGCAGCGGTTTCGTAATTCACACCGTTTTTGGTGAATGCTTCATTTCTGACATAACACCATAAAATGGTGAATAAACCTAATTCATGTGCGCGTGCAAAAGCATGAGAAATTTCTTGGATTTGGCGATGCGATTCCGGCGAGCCAAAATAAACGGTTGCACCAACACCTCGCGCACCCATGTTGTAAGCTTGATCGCTTGATGCAAATAAAATTTGATCGTGCGAATTAGGATATGATAATAATTCATTGTGATTAATTTTTACGATGAAAGGAATTTTGTCGGCATATTTTTTGGAAACCATACCGAGTACACCTAAGGTTGAAGCAACACCATTGCATCCGCCTTCGATGGCTAATTTCACGATATTTTCTGGATCAAAATAAATAGGGTTCGGGGCAAATGAAGCGCCGGCTGAATGTTCGATGCCTTGATCTACCGGCAAAATAGATAAGTAGCCGGTATTTTTCAAATGACCGTGATTAAATAATTGTTTTAAATTTCCGATAACTTTTGTTGAACGATCAGATAAAGAAAAAATATCATCCACAAAAGTTTCGCTGGGCAAATGCAGTAAATCTTTTGAAATGGTTTTGCATTCATGGTTGAGTAAATCATCTGCTTCGTTGCCGAGTAGAGTGGAAATATTAATGGTCATCGTTATTACTTCCTATATTAAATTTATGGATCAAATATTGCTTTTCACTTTTCTCCTGTTTACCCTTTAATCTGATTTGCCACTGCTTCTGCTTTTTTCTTAGCAGCTTCTGCATCGCCTAAATAGTAATGACGAATAGGTTTTAAATTTTCATCGAGTTCATATACCAATGGAAGACCTGTTGGAATATTGAGTTCGGTAATTTCTTCTTCTGATACATTATCTAAATATTTAACTAATGCACGTAAGCTATTACCGTGCGCAGCAATTAAAACTTTTTCACCTTTTTTAATAGCTGGTGCAATCACGTTATGCCAATCCGGCAGAAACCGTTCAACTGTATCTTTTAAACATTCGGTAAGAGGAAGTTCGCTTGATTTTAAATTTTTGTAGCGCGGATCATGACCGGGATAACGCGGATCATCTTTGGCAACAGCTGGCGGCGGGATATCATAACTGCGCCGCCAAATTTGCACTTGTTCTGCACCGTGTTTGTCAGCCACTTCTTTTTTGTTTAACCCTTGAAGTGCGCCGTAATAACGTTCATTTAAACGCCAAGAGCGATGCACAGGAATCCACATTAAATCCATATCATCAAGAATAGTCCACAATGTACGAATGGCGCGTTTTAAAACAGAAGTGAAAGCAATAGTAAAATTAAAATTTGATTCTTTTAATAATTTAGCAGCAGCATGTGCTTCTTGTTTTCCCGCTTCGGATAAATCAATATCAGTCCATCCAGTAAAACGATTTTCAGCATTCCATAAACTTTCGCCGTGTCGAACGAGCACGAGTGTATATTTGTGCGGCATGTTTTTTTTCTCCTAATGTTGAGCATGATTTTAAATCATTCTAAATTAATTAGGCGATTCATGAAAATCGCCCCTGCAAAAAATTATTTATCAGTTGGTTTTTGAACAGTAGTTGTGACCAAAACGCTATCTACTTTAAATTTTTTATATAATTGATACTGATCCTGTTTTGCCTGATTAAGATCTTGATAAGGACCTGCTGTAATACGATACCAGGTGTTACCGCTTTGATTCAAGGTTTTTATAAAAGCAGGAAAATTCTCTTTCACTAATTGTGCTGTTAAATGTTGTGCATCATTCAGACTTTGAGTCGAAGCAATTTGCAGCAGATAATTAGTTTCAGTGTTTGCTGCGACAGCCGTGCTTTGATCATCAGGGATTGAAACAGTCATGCTCGGTAGCATGTGGTAAAAATCAAATTGAGTTTTATTTTTTTGAATTTGTTTTTTTTCTAAAGTTTTTTTAGTTGGAACAACGGCATTAATTTTTTTTATTTGTACTGCTGCAGCAGTTTGAGTTTGATGCTGATTGGATTTTGTTATTTTAGTGAATAAATGATCGTGATAAATTTGCATCAATAATAATGCCATAATTCCCAATGTTAAAATGACCATTGTTTTAATCCAGAGAGTCCTTCTGAATTTTTTTTGTTTCGGTGATGATTTTGCGTAGTCTTTCATTACATTTTTTCCGGAGACGATAATCCTAGTAATGATAATCCGTTTTGAATCACTTGCTGTATGGCTTTGATAAAATATAATCGTACATCACGTAAGTTTTCATCTTCTACTAAAAAATGAGTGGCATTATAGTAAGCATGAAAATTTGCCGCTAATTCCTGTAAATAATGCGCGACATGATGCGGCGCATATTGTACAGCCGCTGTTTCGATCAGCGGCGCATAATGAGATAATGTCTGCATTAATGTTTTTTCAATCGGTAATTCTAAACGATTTAAATGTTGAGGCGCATTCGAAAAATCCCAGTTTAATTTTTTTTCTTCTAATTGACGGAACACGCTGCAAATTCTGGCGTGAGCATATTGAATATAATAAATAGGATTTTCATTGGATTGTGATTTTGCTAATTCTAAGTCAAAATCCAAATGCTGTTCTGGTTTTCGCATAATATAAAAATAACGCGCTGCATCATTACCCACTTCAAGACGCAATTGGCGAAGCGTAATGAATTCACCTGAACGCGTAGACATGGAAACTTTTTCTTTGCCGCGATATAAAATGGCAAACTGCACTAACAGAATTTTAGTTTTATCTGGATCTTTGCCGAGCGCTTTTAAAAATCCATGAATGCGTCTGATATAACCGTGATGATCTGCGCCGAATACATCAATAATCGTACCGTAACCTTGATTGTATTTATATAAATGATAGGCTACATCAGAAGCAAAATAAGTCGGCTGTCCATTTGCGCGAACTAAGACGCGATCTTTTTCATCGCCAAATTGTGTAGCTTTAAACCACAGCGCATTTTCTTTTTCATAAACAGTGCCGTGTTTTTTAAGTAAATTAATGCCTTCCTGCAGCCAGCCTTTGTCCATTAAGGTTTGTTCTGAAAACCATTCATCATATTCCACGCCAAATTCTTTTAAGTCTTCTTGAATGTCGCTTAAAATTTCATCGATGCCGTAGCGCAAAATAATTTTAAAATTTTCCATGCCCAATATTTTTTGCATTGCCTCAATACAGCCATCTAAATAAACTTCCATGTCTTCATTTTTTTGAATAGAGAGCCATGAAAGAAAGTTATTTTTATCTGCGAAAAATTTTTTATCATTTTCTTTTAAGATTTTTTTAGCAATGTCAATGATGTAATCGCCGACATAGGCTTTAGCAGGTACTTTGATATCTACGTTTAATAGCTGTAAATAACGTATCCAAATGCTCAATGCTAAAATACGCATTTGACGTCCGGCATCATTCACATAGTATTCACGATGCACAGAAAATCCGGCTGCTTTTAAAAGACGAGCCGTACACCGCACCGCGTCCGTGTCCGACATGCAAAGGACCTGTTGGATTGGCTGAAACATATTCAATATGAACTTTGTGAGTTTTTCCCATCGTTGAAAGACCAAATTTTTCTTTTTTATTTAAAATGGTTTGAATTAATTCTTCATAAACCGTTTGAGATAGTTTGAAATTAATAAAACCTGGTCCTGCAATTTCTATTTTTTCAATGTGCGGATGAGAGGGTAAGTGTTCGATAATTTTTTGCGCAATGTCGTGCGGATTTTTTTTAGCCGATTTAGCTAAAATCAAAGCAATATTACAGGTAAAATCACCGTGCTTTTCATCACGTGCTTTTTCAATCTGCACATCAACAGTTAAATCCGGCGGCAAAAAGGATTGTTTTTTTAATTCATCAATAGATGCGCTCATTAATTTTTCAATGGTGGTTTTCATGACGGCTTCTTGATTGTTATATATTGTTGTTAATTTATATGCTTTAGAAAAACTTTTTTAATTTTTGATGGCAGATAAAAGAGAAAAGAAAAAAGAAAAAAGAAAAATATTAAAATAAAAACTCATTTACTTTTCCCTTTTATTCCCCCTTTTTTTTCCTTAAAAAATCAGTCATTAAAGATATTATATTTTTTCCTGCAATTTTTTTCTGAGTTGAATGCCCAATTCTCTTAATTGTTTATCATCCACAGGCGAGGGCGCATGTGTTAAGGGACAACTGGCCGTTTGTGTTTTTGGAAAAGCAATCACATCGCGAATAGAATCTGTGCCTGTTGCTAACATCACAATACGATCAATGCCGTAAGCAATACCGCCGTGCGGGGGCGCGCCAAATTGTAATGCTTTTAATAAATGGCTGAATTGTTTTTCCGCCATTTCTTTTGTGAGTCCTAATAATTCAAACACAGCAGACTGCATCGCTTGATCATGAATACGAATAGAACCACCGCCGATTTCATGTCCGTTTAAAACCATATCATACGCGCGTGCTAAGGCTTGATCCGGATTTTTTAATAAAGTTTCAGGATCGGTTGTCTGCGGCGAAGTAAAGGGATGATGTTTAGATTGTAAATGACCTTTATCATCTCTTTCAAATAATGGGAAATTCATAATCCAAACAGGCGCCCATTTTTTATCGTATAAATTTAAATCTTTGGCTAATTTTTCACGCAGCGCTCCCATCGCATCATTGACAATAGAATCTTTGTCTGCGCTGAAGAAAATAATATCATCGTTTTGCGCGCTAACTCTTTCTAAAATTTTCATCACAATTTCTTTGGGCAGGAATTTTAAAATCGGTGATTGCAAACCCTCGATGCCTTTTGTTAGATCGTTAACTTTAATATAAGCCAAACCTTTTGCGCCAAAACGCGCAACAAAAGGGGTTAAGTCATCTAATTCTTTGCGTGTTAATTTTTTTGCACCCAGCGGCAAACGCATGGCAACCACACGTCCGTCTGAACGATTGGCAGCGCTATGAAAAACTTTAAACTCAACGTCTTTTACAAGGTCAGCAATTTCAATAAATTTTAGAGGAATTCGTAAATCTGGTTTATCTGAACCATAATCGCGCATTGCATCTGCGTAATCTAATTTTGGAAATACGCCTAAATCAACGTCCAGTATTTTGTTAAATAAAGTGCGGATTAATTCTCCATTTAAATTTTCGATATCTTGTTCAGTGACAAATGCCATTTCCATATCAAGCTGTGTAAATTCCGGCTGACGTTCAGCACGCAAATCTTCATCGCGAAAACAGCGTGCAATCTGATAATAACGATCGAAACCTGCGACCATTAAAATTTGTTTAAACACTTGCGGTGATTGTGGTAATGCAAAAAATTCACCCGGATAAGTTCTGCTCGGTACTAAATAATCGCGCGCACCTTCGGGGGTGGATTTAGTCAGGATCGGTGTTTCGATATCAATAAAATCACGTGCATCTAAAAATTCTCGGATAGCGCGTGTAATTTTTGCGCGCATTTTAATGCGTTGTGCATTTTCAGGACGACGCAAATCTAAATAACGATATTGTAAACGGACATCTTCATTCACCGGCTGATATTCATCCACGTTAAAAGGCAGCGGTGCAGATTTATTGAGCAGTGTTAGTTTTGTCGCTTCCACTTCGACTTCGCCAGAGGGCAAATTGGGGTTAATCATGCCTTCTGGTCGTTTGATGACTTTACCCATGACTTGAATCACATACTCGTTGCGAAAAGTTTGTGCTAATTCATAAGGTTCTTTTTGTTCAGGGTCGCAAACGACCTGCACTAGCGTATCGCGATCGCGAAGATCAATAAATACTAAGCCGCCATGATCTCGTCGGCGGTGAACCCAGCCGCACAAGGTAACGGTTTTTCCCAGTTGAGATAGGTTAATATCTTTGCCTAAATGAGTACGCATAGGATTATCTCTTAGTAAAAAAGGATGTCGATTATAGCGTGATCATAAGTGCTATTCTAGTGATTCTTCTAAGAACCCGTTTAAAATAGTATTTAAATTAACTTGCCTCAAGGAATAAAATTGCATAAAATGCGCGTTCCTTGACAGGATAGTTATTTTTAAATTGAGGCAATTTTATGTACGCAATTATTGAAACAGGCGGTAAACAATATCGAATCACAGAAGGGCTTATTTTCAGAGTTGAAAAGCTTGAAGCTGAAGCAGGCGCTGAGATTATTTTTGATAAAGTTCTGATGACGATGGAAGAGGGCTCCGAACCTCAAATCGGAACACCTTATGTTGATGCTAAAGTCACGGCAGAAGTGTTAAAGCATGACCGTGCAGATAAAGTGGAAATTATTAAATTTAAACGCCGCAAGCATCAAATGAAACATCAAGGACATCGTCAGCATTACACCGAAATTAAAATCAAAAAAATTGGATAACTGTAGGGGCAGACCTGTGTGTCTGCCCGATGAATGGCAGACCTGTGTGTCTGCCCGATGAATGGCAGACCTATGTGTCTGCCCGATAAGAGGAAACATCATGGCACATAAAAAAGCAGGCGGCAGTACAAGAAATGGCCGCGATTCTAATCCAAAATATTTAGGCGTTAAAAAATATGCCGGACAAAAAGTACGCGCAGGCAATATTGTTGTCCGTCAACGCGGTACCAAAATCCGCGCAGGTAAAAATGTGGGTGTAGGCAAAGATCATACTTTGTATGCATTAACCGATGGTGTTGTTTCTTTTGCTTCTAAAGGACGTGAACAGCGCAAGTATGTTTCGATTGTAGAAAAAGCCTAAGAACCTATTTAAAATCTCTACTATACTACTATACCCTTTGTCTTTTGGTTTTCCGCTTTGTGTTGGCAAGCTTCCGCTTCGCCTTCGTCTTTCATAACAGTTATGTATGACTTATATATGACTGTTGCTCTCTTATCAAAGCCTCGCGAAGAAACCAAAAGACGAAGGGTATATTCTTAAAAAAATTGCAAGGATACTTAATATTAATTTAGAGTTACTTATTTAAAAAAGAAGTTATCATGTCATTCGTTGATGAAATTAAAATTCATGTACAGGCAGGTAAGGGCGGAAACGGCAGCGCAAGTTTTCGCCGTGAAAAATTTATACCTCGCGGAGGACCGGACGGCGGTGACGGCGGTGACGGCGGCAGTGTATTTTTAAAAGTCGATACAGAATTAAACACGCTGGTAAGTTTTCGTTTTCATCCGCGTTTTGAAGCACAAAATGGACAAGCAGGAATGGCGCGTCAATGCTCTGGGAAAGGCGGCGAGGATCTAATTATTCCCGTTCCATTAGGCACAACCATTTTTGATTTGGATACCGGTGAATGTTTGGGTGATTTGATTCAGCCCAATCAGCAAATTTGTATCGCTCAAGGCGGGCGTCATGGATTAGGCAATGTGCATTTTAAAAGCAGTACGAATCGCGCCCCGCGCCAAACAGTACCCGGCGAACCGGGTGAATCGCGCAATCTTCGTTTGGAATTAAAAGTATTGGCTGATGTGGGTTTGGTGGGTTTGCCGAATGCGGGTAAATCGACTTTAATTCGTGCAGTTTCCAATGCAACACCCAAAGTAGCCGATTATCCTTTTACCACATTACAGCCGCACTTAGGTGTTGTGGCAGTGGATGAACTGCAGTCTTTTGTGATGGCAGATATTCCGGGTTTAATTGAAGGTGCGGCTGAAGGTCAGGGATTGGGCATTGAGTTTCTTAAACATTTATCCAGAACAAAATTGCTTTTGCATGTATTAGATATCGCACCGATTGACGGCACAGATCCTGTTGCTTCTTTTCGCACGATTGAAAATGAAATGAAAAAATTCGATCAAAATTTATATGAGAAACCGCGCTGGCTTGTATTAAATAAAGCGGATTTATTATTACCTGCTGACGCTCAAGCGAAACAAAAAGAAATCGTGACTGCCTTAAAATGGCAGGGACCTGTTTATTTAATTTCTGCGGTAACGAAAGAAGGCACAAAAAAACTTTGTTATGATTTGATGAGGTTTTTGGAAAATAAACAAACATAGCGGACAGGTCTCAACCTGTCCGCCTAAATTATTTTTTCGCCGCTTTTTTCGCGCGTGCATTTAAACGGCTTTTAAGACGCGCGGCTTTATTTTTATGAATACGTTTTTTATTTGCCATTTTATCTAAAGTAGAACAAGCGGTTTTTAAAACGGTAGCTGTTTCTTTGCCGGATTCAATCGTTTTAATCGCTTTTTTGACTGACGTGCGCATCTTTGAGCGCTGAGCTTTGTTGCGCGCAGCGGCTTTTGCGTTTTGACGAATTCTTTTTTTGGATTGAGCAGTATTTGCCATAATGTATTCTCTCATGTTTATTAAAGGCGGCAATATGCCGTTTTCTAGTTGATTTGTCAAGCGTTTTGAAAGGAGCATAAATTTACTCTATTTGTTATAATAAACACGTCAGATTTTTTTAGTTTTTTAGAAAGAGGATAAAAACCATGCGCCGTAAAATATTATCAGCCACGTCTACTGTATTGCCTTATGCCATGATGACTTCAAAGTATTCTTATCTTCGCGGCGTATCCAGTATTTCATTAATACGCAGAATGAGTGCAGCTAAATTTGATCCTGTCAGTTTGGCGCAAACAGAAAGCAATATGCAAATCATCAAAAACTTGGTGGCATTAACCGCTAGTGAAATTATTAATCCCACCTTGAGTCAATTAGCGACTAAAAAAGATCTTGAGAGAGTAGAAGGCTCATTGCATCAAGAGATTGCAAGAGTAGAAGTCTCATTGCGTCAAGAGATAACTGATGTTAGAAAAGATCTTGAGAGAGTAGAAGGCTCATTGCATCAAGAGATTGCAAGAGTAGAAGGCTCGCTGTGTAGAGAGATAGATGAAAAGAGTAAAAGAGCAGATGATAAAATAGATGAGGGTTTTAAAAGAATGCTGACCAAAGAAGACTTCTTTAGAAGCAGAGAAGAAGATCGCCGCGAAAAAGAAAAAAGCAGAAGATGGGCAGTAGGCACAGGCGCAACATTGATAATCGCTTTATATGCGGCTGGTTTTTTTAATCGGCAACAACAGAAAACGGATCATCCAAAATCCGATCATATGGTTCAAACTTCGGCAACGCAAACTGGCGCTGAAAATTCTTCTCAAAATGGATTTTGGCCCTTATCATGGTTTCAAAAATCCCCGTAATAATAGATAATTTCATGTGTTATTCATGTAATTTTTACAGTATGATTATGCCATGTCTAAAAAATTACTGAAATCAACTTCTATCTTTTCCGGTATGACCTTGCTTTCGCGTGTTGTAGGTTTTGTGCGGGATTTAATTCTGGCACAAATCTTTGGTGCGGGTCTTGCATTTGACTCATTTGCTGTAGCTTTCAGGCTGCCGAATTTTTTCCGCCAGTTATTTGGTGAAGGCGCTTTCTCACAAGCGTTTGTGCCGGTGCTATCTGAATACAGCGAAAAACGTTCTAAAGAAGAAGTGCAGCATTTTTTAAATCATATTGCTGGGGTTTTAAGTTTAATTTTATTTTTAGTTGTTGCCCTGTTTGAATTATGTGCGCCGTTTATTGTGATGATTTTTGCACCGGGTTTTATTGAACATCCTGAAAAAATTCATTTGACGTCTCAATTACTGCGTGTCACATCACCTTATCTTTTATTTATTTCATTGACAGCTTTTTCAGGCGCAATTTTAAATACGTTTGGACGTTTTGCAATTCCTGCTTTTTCGCCGACGCTGTTAAATCTGGCAATGATCATGGCAGCTGTTTTTTTCAGCCGTTATTTTCATCCGCAAATTATGGTATTAGCATGGGGTGTGTTTGCCGGCGGTATTGCACAATTAGCAGTTCAATTGCCTGCTGTTAAAAAATTAGGTTTATTTCCAAAGTTGCGTTTGAATTTTTCTGATCCGGGCGTTCGGCGCGTTTTAAAATTAATGCTGCCTGCTTTATTTGGTGTATCTGTTTCACAATTATCTTTATTCTTAGATAATTTCTTTGCTTCTTTTTTACCGACAGGAAGTATTTCATGGCTTTATTATTCTAATCGTCTCACGTATTTTCCTTTAGGTTTGATTGGCGTTGCTTTAGCCACCGTTGTTTTACCTCAATTATCTCGCGATCGCGCAAAAGCATCGGTGACAAGTTTTTCGGATACTTTAGATTGGGCATTAAAAATAGCATTTATGGTAGGGTTTCCTGCGATGATTGGTTTATTTATGTTGGCAAGTCCTATTTTGGCAACGCTGATGGAACATGGAAAATTTAACCGCTTTGATGTGATGATGAGCGCGCGAAGTTTAGTTACATTTTCTTTAGGTCTGCCGGGTTTTATGGCAGTCAAAGTGTTAGCCTCTGGTTTTTATTCGCATCAAAATATTAAAACGCCGGTTAAAGTGGCAGCGGCTGCCATGATGGTTAATTTTATTTTTAATATTATTTTAATTTTTCCATTAAAACATGCAGGATTAGCTTTGTCGACTTCAATTTCTTCTGCGGTCAATGCTGGCTGTTTAGGTTATTTTTTAATTAAACAAAAAATTTACCAGCCTAAAATGCATTGGAAAAAATTTATTTTGCAATTATTGATTGCTTCTATTGTTATGATTGCATTTTTATTTTTTGCAACACCGCCAGTTGCGCAATGGCTGCATTGGGGAATTTTTAGCCGCGTGTGGCACTTAGGATTTTTGATTAGCGTTGCTTTTATTTTATATGTAGCATTTTTATGGATAGTGGGTATTCGAGTGAAAGATTTTAAGGCATAAAAATGAAACTCATTCGCGGTTTAAAAAATATTCCTAAACAGCTTAAAAATACGGCTGTCACGATTGGTGATTTTGACGGTGTTCATTTAGGACATCAATCCGTTATTCGCAAACTTCAGCTTGAAGCTGCTAAAAGAAAATTAAAAACGGTTTTAATTTGTTTTGAACCGCAGCCAGTTGAATTTTTCTGGAAAGAAAAAGCACAAGGGCGCATCATGCGTCTTCGCGAAAAATTAATGGCATTTAAAAAATTAAAATTAGATTATGTGCTTTGTTTGCCGTTTAATGAAGCGCTTGCTGATTTAAGCCCAGAAGAATTTGTGAAAAAAATTTTAAGCGATGCTTTAGATTGTAAATTATTAGTCATCGGCGATGATTTTTGCTGCGGAAAAAAACGTGCCGGCAATGCAGATGTATTGAGAGGCTTAGGAAAAAAATATCAATTTGAAGTTGAGCAGTTACAAACTTTTGTGGTGGAGCATGCCCGCGACAGCAGCACGCGTATTCGTGCAGCATTACAAAAGGGAAATTTTCATTTAGTAGAAGAATTATTAGGACAGCCGTATTTTTTAAACGGCAAAGTGATTCACGGTGATGCTAGAGGAAGATCGCTTGGGTTTCCAACAGCTAATATTGCTTTGCAGCCGTATCACATGGCATTAACCGGTATTTTTATGGTTGAAGCAGACGGCGTAAACGATAAGCCTTTATTAGGCGTTGCGAATATCGGTATTCGCCCGACGTTTGAAAACAAAGGATTTATTTTAGAAATTTATTTTTTAGATTTTGATCAGGATATTTACGGCAAGACGTTGACGGTACGTTTTTCGCATAAAATTCGCGATGAAAAAAAATTTAATGCATTAGAAGATTTAAAAAAAGAAATGGCAAAAGATGTTGAAAAAGCAAGAGCGTTTCAGAAATTAAATAAAAAATAATTTTGGTTATTTGGGTTACGGCGCACCTTGCCCGCCCTCAGGTATAGTGGGTTGATTTTCTAGACAAATTTTTAATTATTTTAAGACATAATTTTCTGTCTCTTTTTTGCGAGAAACGGTTAATATTTCACGCGCCATTTTAATGCCAATTTTGGCTTGTAAATTCCCTGTTTGTGCAGCACCGCAGGGACGGCGATGACTGCGATGTGATCAGGGGTAACTTTGGTTGCCCCGATCTTTTTATGTCTTAGAGCCTGTTCAAAGTCTTTAGTAATTTGTTAAAATTGGCGCTTTTAAATTTCAAAAGGGAATTGAAATGCGAAAACGCTATCCGAGTGATATTACACGTGCCCAGTTTGCAGTAATTGAGTTGATTCTTTTAAGTGCTAGAAAAAGGACAGCACCAAGAAAACTAGATTTGTACGAAGTTTTTTGTGCCGTTTTATATTAACTGAAAACTGGCTGCCAATGGCGTGCGCTGCCAAATGATTTTCCAAAGTGGCGAAGTGTTCATGCTTACTTTCAAATTTGGTCTGAAAAGAAAGAAAACCAACCAAGCATACTCGAAAAAGTATTAAAAAAAATTAGTTGGCAAGTCCCGTATCAACATTCGCATTTTGAAGTGGAACGGATATATAATATTATTTTTTAAACGAGGAGAAACAAATGAAAGTTTTAATCATCAATGGTTCGCCGCGCGGAAAGTCAAGCTGTACTGGCTGTATACTCACTTCATTGTGCGAAGGCATGAAACAGGCAGGCGCCAAAGTGCAAACCATTCATTTAAGCGAATATCAAATTCAGCATTGCCAAGGCTGTTTTGCCTGCTGGGAAAAAACGCCGGGAAAATGCGTCATAAAAGATGACATGGGAAAATTATTAGAAAAATTAATTGAAGCAGATTTAGTTATTTACGGCACGCCTTTATATTATTTTAACATGACGGGTTTAATGAAAGATTTTATGGATAGACAATTGCCTTTAGCATTGCCGGATGCTGAAGAAAGCAAAACATTAAAAGGTGTCACAAGACATCTTTCAAGATATTCAGACGGAAGAAAAAAAATATTTTTAGTTTCTCCCTGCGGATTTCCAGAAATCTCGCATTTTCATTGTTTAGTTGCCCTTTTTAAATATATTGCAAAAATGATAGAAGCCGATTACTTGGGTGAAATTTTAAGACCCACTGCAGAAATGCTGAAAATGCCTGCATGCCAGGATCAGTTATGCAGCTATCATGATTTGCTTAAAGTGGCAGGCAGGCAGCTTATCGAAAAAGAAAAAATTGATGATGATGTTTTAAAAAAGCTACATGAACCTTGGATGAGCGCGGAAGAATTTATAAAAACATTGAATGAATGGAGTGCAAAAATTAAGGAAGAAACTTATGAAAAAAATAATGCTTAGTTTTTTAATATTCAGTTTAAGTTTTACTTGCGCTGCCAGTCCGCTGAGTCAATATCAGCAAACGCTGCAGACTTGGAAGACGCATAAGTTTGACGTCAATCAAATCCGTTTTTTTGTTTATCATTGGTTTGGCTTGCACGATAAGCATGTGAACATTCAGCAATCTTATGCATTATTGTGCAGAAAAAACTTGTACATGAAATTCCCTGAAATTACGGTACACAATAAAAGCGATTATAAAAAATGGTATGACGGTGTTGGCAAAGATATTCAAAGTAATGTTCATCACGTTAAACAAATTTATATTACTTTTTTACCTAACCATCAATATCAAGTGGATGTGCTGGTAAATTGGCAGGCGATTAACAGACAAGGAAAATTTATTAATATGGATGCTAAACAGCAATGGCTATTAAACGACACACAAAATAGTACTTATCCTTGTGTGCAAAAATACGTAGTGCTGACGTTTACATCTGCAAAATAAAAGGACAAACAGATGCTGCTTTCAAATATTCGTCAACCCCTGACTTTGTGAATCAAATAAAAGAAAAAATTAATTTAGATACTTTAAATCTATTGAAAGAAATGGCTGCTGATTTTCAAAAGTGTGTACAAGAAGAATTTAATTCTAAATCACATCTTTGGCAGGAAAAAACTTCAGAAGGAAAATTTAAATCTCAAGAAACGAATAGTAGCGATTCAGAAGAAATAGAGAATCTTACCTCATTATTTGATTAACATGGCTACAATAAGAAACAAATCCATGCAAGACACTTCTCGTATTAAATCTAAATCCAAACTGAATGTTTTAATACCTTTTCCATGGTAATTTTTATTGATGCACTCGGCATGACATTAATATTACCGATTTTTGTGCCGCTTTTTTTAAATTGACTGCAGTAATTGAACAATCTGCTGTTTGTCTAACAATTGAGCCAGCATCAGCGGTGTTTCGCCGCTGAACATTTTAATATTTGGATTAGCGCCTGCGGCAAGCAGCAGTGCAACAGCTTCAGGAAATTCATTAGCAACAGCATAATGCAAAGGTGTAATGCAGAAATAATCATCAATGTGATTAGGATCTTGTCCCTGAAGCAGACAAGCGTAAAGCGATTCCAGACTATGTGCGCGAATAGCATCAATAACATCCATAACTTCGCCTCCTTTTTTTTGAATGAATGAATCATATCACATCAATATGAAACTACAAACCTGTATGATTTTTTCTTAGCTTTTTCTTACGCTTTATATTAGGATTATTTCGATAAAATTCAGAATAAGGAGTTTTGTATGTTTTATGCCGTTACAGATTTGTTAAAAGGAAAAGTAAATCTAAGTGAAAATATTTTAGTGAAAGGCTGGGTGCGTACGCGCCGTGATTCAAAAGCAGGCATTTCGTTTATTGCTTTATCCGATGGCTCTTGTTTTGATTCACTGCAAGTCGTCGCGTCAAATACGTTAGCGAATTATGAAAATGAAATTTTAAAATTAACAGCGGGTTGCTCGGTTGAAATCAAAGGCGTGTTAGTTGAATCGCCTGCGAAAGGACAGGCATTTGAATTGCAGGCAAATGAAATTAAAGTGCTGGGATTTGTGGAAGATCCTGATACTTATCCGATGGCAGCCAAACATCATACGATGGAACATTTGCGTGAGTACCCTCATCTTCGTGTGCGTACCAATACTATTGGCGCAATGACGCGTGTGCGAAATTGTTTAGCGCAGGCAATTCGTCGCTTTTTTGATGAGAATGGTTTTTATTGGATTCATACGCCGATTGTTTCAACGAGTGATTGTGAAGGTGCAGGTGAAATGCTGCGTGTAACGTCTTTAAATTTAGAGCAACTGCCGAAAAATGAATCAGGAAAAATTGATTACACGCAGGATTTTTTTGGTGTGGAAACTTTTTTAACCGTGTCAGGTCAGTTAAATGTGGAAGCTTATTGCTGCGCGCTTTCAAAAGTGTATACGTTTGGACCGACGTTCCGTGCCGAAAATTCCAATACCGCACGGCATTTAGCAGAATTCTGGATGGTAGAACCTGAAATGGCTTTTGCTGATTTAAATGATGATGCAGCGTTGGCTGAAAAATTTTTAGTGTACTTGGTAAAAGCTGTGCTGAATGAGCGTCAAGATGACATGGCATTTTTTGCAAAACAAATTGATAAAGACTGCATCACACGTTTAGAAGCGTTATTGCAGAGCCAGTTTGAACGCATGGAATACAGTGAGGCGATTAAAATTTTAGAAAAAGCCGATTGCCGATTTGAATTTCCAGTGCGGTGGGGAATTGATTTGCAGTCAGAGCATGAAAAATATTTACTGCAAAAAATAAATCGTCCTGTGATTGTGATGAATTATCCGAAAGAAATTAAAAGTTTTTATATGCGCCTAAATGATGACGGCAAAACCGTGGCAGCAATGGATGTGTTGTCGCCCGGCATTGGGGAAATTATCGGCGGCAGTCAGCGTGAAGAACGTTTTGAAAATTTAAAACAGCGCATTTGCGAAATGGGATTAGATGAAAAACGTTATGAATGGTATTTAGATTTGCGCCGTTATGGCACAGTCAAACACGCGGGTTTTGGTTTGGGATTTGAACGCATGGTTCAGTATGTCACAGGATTACATAATATCCGTGATGTGATTCCTTATCCAAGAACGGTGAAGCATGCATTGTATTAGAGAGAAGATAAAAGGGAAAAGATCAAAGGGAAAAGGGAGAAGAGGAAAGTTTTTGTTGTAGGAACAGGTCTGTGTGTTTGCACAAAATATATTATTCGCCTCTTTAAGTGTGAGAGGGATACATTAAATTTGAATTTTCATTGATAAAAATAATGTTGACTTTCTTAAGATTTCTTTAATCTTTAGCAGTTAAACTGTTTGACAGGATAAAAATAAATCTTAAGAGGTAAAATTTATGTCAAAGAGAAAATTAGATTCAGATGCATTAGATAGATGTACAGATAAAAGCAAAGCACCCAGATTACCACCCATGTTACTTCATGAAGAGACGGCTCTACAAAGGTTACAAAGCATTGTTTCGCGGAGAAAGATAGATAACAAACAAGTTCAAACCGTCATTGAGGATCTGCAGCTGATTCTCTCAAGTCCAACTATTTATCAGAAGAAAAAGCGTCAATTTATTTGTCGCATGCTATACTGCCGAAAGTCGGCAGTAAGCCAGTATTTGGTCAACTCTGGATTTTTTAAATTAATTTGTTTTGATGACACACTGTCCTTTGAAGAAAAGTATTCGATTATCACCACTTCAATACAGTCATTAAATCCTTACGTACGTTCTGCCTTATTGTGTTCACAGTTTTTTAGAAATTTGCTTAGTGATGAAGCACTCTCGTTTACGCAAAAGAAGTGGGTAAGAGATTATTTAAAAAATTATTTATCCGAATACCATTTTACATTTAAATTATATTATAGTGATAAGGAACAAAAAACGTATGTTGAAGCTCTTTTTAAGGAGCTTGATATTCCGCTGAGTTTTAAGCACGTAGAACCAGCAGCTCCCCTCGAAATTTCATCAGAAACAGGCACGATGACTTATTCTTCAACAGAAGTTTGTGAAAAGTCAACAGAAGAAACCCATGTCTCTTTAGCCGAAGCAGAAAGTGCTGCTTTAGGCTTATTAGCATTGCATTGCGGAGTTTTTGCAGAAGTGAAGGCTTCTAAAGAAGAGGAAACCAAACCTAAAACTGAAGAAAGAGACAGATTCTGTTCGCTTGGATAGATAGTTTGCTCATGAAAAAGTTTAAAATGTCTTCAAGAAGAAAAGAAATGCAAAAAATATTATTTAGTTAGCCAAGATAAAATTAAAAGAAAAACTGATAATATGATAATTTATCCTTGGCAAAATTTTTTAGAAGATCTTTGGGGTGGAAAAATTATTTCATCGTGAATTATTTACTCGGCAAAATTTCTTTGCGGATATTTTCTAATTTTCCAAAACAAATTAATTTATCTTCAGGAAAAATTTTTTCTTCAGGTAATGGATTTGGAATGACTTCTTTTTTACGCTCAATCACCAGCACAGAAATATCATGTGCGCCTAAATTATTTTCTAATAAAGTTTTATTTGCAATGGGACTTAAGCTGCTGACAGTTAATGTCATGACGCCATAGCCTCCTGTTTCAAGCAGTAAATCTTCTGAAGAGATTCTCTGAATGATTTCTTTTTTGATTAAGTGATTTCGGATATAACGGGTTAATTTTTCCATGAATCGGGAAGAGGTGAATAAACGGTAAATTAAATAACTGCCGATAATAATGATAAGCAGATTAACGATGGGCAATAATGCCGAAGGAAAAAGAAAATGCAAATAAGGCACGGTTATTTTAGGCACGTCCACTTTATCGCGAATTGTATTAGCAAAGGTTGCGATTAATGTTACTAAACCTGCATTGCCTGCTATCATGAGAATGGAAGCGATTCGCCGACGTTTTGGATCATGTACAATTAATTCAGATTCCTGCGTGGTAAAACCTGTACCGCTAAAACAAGAAAGCGCCTGAAATTTTGCAACGTCCCAATCTAATCCGGTTATTTGAAAAGCAATCGCGCCGATTCTCACGACAACAAAAATAACCGCAAGCGTGACCAAAAAAAGCAAGAGGTTGATGCTCATGAATGTCTCTCCTTGACTGAATTTAATTGTAACTATTCACCGCTTTCCTTTTAAGCGTTTACTTTTTTATTTTTTTCTCTGTCGATAAAAATAATGCAGCAAAGAGATAAAATTAAGCCGATTGGCAGTACAGCTAAAGCTATTTCATAATCAACAGGCGTTGTGCCTAATTTAGTTAACAGCCAGCCGGTAATGGGCTGGAATAAGACGGCACCGAGTAATGCTAAAGCATTACAAAAAGCAATGGCGGCGCCTTTATAAGTTTCATTTACTTCACGTTTTACGAATAAAAAGGCTAACAAATAACAGCTGCCGAAAAAGCCGATCACAAAAAATAAGACACCTAATTCAAAATCAGAAAATACCGGATAATAAATAACCGCGCCTAATAAAAGAAAAGTCAGTAAGGTCGCAATAGAGGCTACAGCTTTGGGATTAAGTTTGTCAGCTAATTTTCCGATGCTGGGACCGCCAATAGCAATGCCGACTAAAACCCACGTGATAACTTGAGAGGCGCGTAAATAAGTTAAATGATAAACTCTTTCTAAAAAGGGAAGCGCCCAGATATCAGTAAATCCCGTTAGAATAGCAAAAGTGCCCAAACAAAAAAAACCGCTGAACCAGACAGCGGGCATTTTAACCACAGCTAATAACGAATTACAAAGAGTGGCGAATAAATTTCTTTCTTCTAATAAATAAATTTTCCGATTTTCCAAAAAGAAAAACATAATCAGTGTGATGATAAAAACGGCAACAGCAACGATGTAAATTAACATACGCCAGCTGGTGGCTAAAATTAAATAAGGTGCAAGCGATTGTCCAAGACTCGTTCCTGCCATGCCGACTAATTCACCTAAGCCGACCATTAATCCGAACTTGGAAAAATCAAAATATTCTGCAATAGTAAATACCATGCCGATAAAGGCAAAACCTGCGCCGGCTCCCATGATGATGCGTGCAACAATAGCGGCTGCATAAGTATGCGCTGATGCAAATAATAAACACCCCAATGCTAAGAATAAACTGGCAGGGATTAAAACTTTTTTGCCGCCGAAATAATCTAATAAAATTCCAGCAGGCACTTGCACAAGTAAATAAAGCCAAAAGAAAATAGAAGAGAGGAAACCGGTTTGTGTATAATCAATATGGAAAGTTGTCATCATGCTGCTGGTAATTAAATTACCGGAAACCTGCAAAAAAAACTGCAGCAGCGAAAACAGACTGACTGCCAACCAAACAATCCAAGTTCTTAATCGGGAAGGTTGGTGCGCTAATACCATTTAATATTCCTTTTTATGAAGCAGGTAGTGTAGCAAAAAAAAGAGGGAATGAATATTCGTACTTTTAAGCGCTCGATTTTTTAGGGATAAAGGTAATTTTTACACGATAACCTAATGCGTGTGCATAACGTCTTAGCGTTGAAAGTGTGGGTGAATGTTTCGTTGAGCTGTTAACGCTTGATTCTAAGCGAGAAACGGTAGATTTGCTTGTTTTCATTAAATCCGCTACTTCCTGCTGTGTTTTATTTTTTGCTTCTCGCGCTTGTAGCATTTCACGCAGCAGTTCAAATTCTTCTTCGAGTTCGTCATACTGCTTTTTAACTTCAGGATTGCTTAACAGTTTTTTGATAAAATTTTTATGTGCTAAAGGTTCACCCATGTTTAATTTCCTTTAATCTTTTTAGAGCAAGTTTTAACTCTCTTTGAGAAGTTTTCTGTGTTTTTTTAATGAAGGCGTGCAAAATTACAATTTTACTTCCTGTTTGATAACAAAAGAAAGCGCGCCCTATGCCTTCTTTTGCTTTTACTCTTATTTCAAATAAACCGCCGCCTAAAGGTTTTGTTAAATGAGCATCCAGATGAGGACCAAAATCTTCTATTAATGCGGTAATTTTAATATATTTAGCGAGTAAATTTGATGGCCATTTTTCAATATCTTTCTGAACAGTTTCATTAAAATAAAAAATCTGCCAGTTTTTCTGATCAAAGGTTACCAAGTTTGAGAACTCCCTGTCAATGTTTTCTTTGCAAGGTATATAAAAGCACAAAAAATAGATATCAACAATACAGGGATTTTAATGTACTGCCAGCCAATGTGTTGCAGCGAGATAACCGTCTGCATCGAAAGTATATTCTTTAAATCCAATTAGCGTACGGTCGTGATGATCTTCAAATTTATGATTAAATTGGAAAGAAGTAGAAGGAGCAGATTCTAATGAAACATGTTCTTTGCGTCCGGAATAAGATTCATGAACGTGTCCATAAACAATTAATTTAATTTGGTCGTAAGCACGAATCACTTTCCAAACTTCTTTTGCATTAGTAATCGGATATTTATCTACAGCAGGAACGCCGACAGGAAATAAATGATGGTGTACGACAATTGCTATTTGCTGTTTTGGTTTAATAGTTTTTAATAGCTGTTTTAAAAAATTAATTTCTTCTTCGGATACGTATCCTTCAATACTGCCTTTCTTGACACTGTCAATAAAAATAAAAGTCCAGCCGTCAATGTTAATTATTTTTTCAAAATGAAAATTCTGATGAGTGGATAAAACATTTTTCATCATGACTTCATCATCATGATTACCGCCGATAAAGTAACAAGGAATTTCAATTTTTTTCATCGCATCACAAAATAACTGATAAGCATTTAAATTTCCACCTTGTGCAATATCGCCAGTGAAAAAAATTGCTTGATAATTTTTAGGATCAATCTGCTGTATGATTTTTTCAAGACGAGAATAGGGATAAACACCGCGAAGTTCGCCTTGCTTTGAAGCGGGTAAGTGAATATCAGAAATATGTGCAATTTTAAACATGTGCTACCCCTTCTTCTTCCGCCGTAACCGATTGCAATTGCGCGGGCAAAATAATCATCTGCATATTATGATAATGCAATTTTTGCTGTAATTCTGTGGGAATATCGCTGTGCAAGAGGCGTGTGAAAATATTTTCTATTTGATACACAATGCGCCCGCAGTAAAAAACAGTATTAGGATATTCTTTGTGAACTTCATCGGCTAATTCATATAGTTTCTGCACAGCATTCGTATCAAATTCAGCATATGCTTTAGCAGAAAATCCAAATGATCGCGCATAAGAAACAAAAAATTCTAAATTCTTTTCTACTTTTTTCTTCATAAAACTTAATTTACGCTGTGCGCCTAAACTTTTTGCATCCACAACACCGACTTGAATGAAAATATAATTTTTATAATGCTTAGGGAAAAGATTATTGATATTTAAAAAAGTATAAATGCCGACGCCTGTATCTTCGTTAACAAAAATAGCAGCTGTGGGTGCATTTTTATCTATTTCAGTAGGTTCGGCTGGTTTAATATCCGTTGGTTTTAAAGCGCGTTTGACTTGACTTAATTTTCTTTCTAATCGGCGGTAATATTTTTTAATTCGATAACAGAGAGCAAAAATAGCGGCAATAACAACCACGCATAACCAAGCGCCTTGGAAAAAGCGGGTAGCTAATAAGGTAATTAAAATGGTTAAGCAGATGATCAAACCAAAAACAGATAAAATAATATGAACAATAGCGCCTTTTTGTGAATGTTCTTGAATCCAATATTTTCCTAAAGCAAATAAAGTAGTCGCAAACGTTAGAAAAACGCTGGTGCTGTAAACGATCACGAGAAAATCAACATGACCATCCGATAATAATAATAAAGCAAATGCACCGATACCAAAAAATAAGACACCGTTTTGTTTGACGAGACGGTTTGAAATGTTATTAAACTGCGAGGGCATCCATTGATCCACTGCCATGTTTGCCAGCACAGCAGGACCGCCTAAAAATCCGGTGTTTGCGCCTAACAGTAAAATACCTGCTTCAAAAGCAAGTGTGATAATTAAAAGTAAATGATGATAGGGAACGGTGCTTAAAATTTTAGTAAAGACAATAGCATTAAAAGTTTCGCCCGGTACAGGATGTATATTCCATAACATATACAATAATATAATACCGCCAGCCGTGATACTTAAAGAAAGCGCCATGTATAACATAGTCCACTTGCCGGTTTGTACGCGCGGTTCTGCCAGTACGTTGACGTTATTAGAAACTGCTTCTAATCCGGTATAAGTACCGCCGCCCATGGAATAAGCTTTTAACATGAAGGCAAATAAAAACCATAAACCGTAATGATGAATAATACTTGCTGTTTGCAGGTGAATATTGGAAGTGATTTCAATGGCGCGGTGTGCATGCAGCATGGTGCCGTAAATAATCAAAACAAAATGTGTTATCACAAAGCCTAAAAAAATCGGCATTAACACTAAGATAGATTCTTTCATGCCGCGTAAGTTTAAAGCAACCAAAATGATCACCATCATTAATTTGCAGGGCAGATTTAAAAATTGATCATGTGCTGGCAATAAACTGAATAAAGCGTCAGAAGCAGCAGCGACTGAAATAGCAATCGTTAAAATATAGTCAACGATTAAAGCTGCACCGGATAAAACGCCCGCAATCGGATGAAGCAATGCGTTAGCCACTCGATAACCGCCGCCGCCGTTTGGGAATAAACGCACCACTTGGTTATAAGCGGCTGCAATCACGAAGACAGTGACCGCAATGGCGATGGCAAGATAACCGCCCAGCATAGGATACTGCAGTAATGTTCTGAAGGCGGTTTCTGGACCGTAGTTAGCGGAGGAGAGTCCGTCAGAACCTAAGCCGATCCACGCGAAGAAAGCAATCAATGCTACTTTTCGCCAAGTTTCGGTACTCAATGGATCCCTGGGTCTGCCCACGAGCCAATGCCAAATTTTCCTAATCATTCGTTAGCCTAAAAATAACAAAGGGTGACTATTATACTCATTTTGTTTCGAAATGCGAAATTTAAGAGTGTATAATTTTCGAACAGTACAGAGGAGTTGTTTTTAGACGGCTTGTGGTGTAATATAAAAATCGTAAATTGCGCCACAAATTGGAGAATATTATGACAACAGAAATCAGTTGGAAGAAAAAAGGAATTGTCCTTATTAGAAAATATCGTTGAATCAAAAGAAACTTCATTCTTAGGAACGTGCACGAAATAACTTCCGCAACATAAATCACTTGTGAATGCCTTTTATCCAGAAATGCCATTAAAAATGCCTAAAAATTTGGGCTAAGAAATTCGCTCGCTTCACTGCAGCGGTTTCTGATGAAATTTCGGCGGAAATTACTGTTATGGGTCATTGTAGGAAGACAGCTTTAAGCATATTTTTAAATACGAAGTGTAATTTACGATGTAAATATTGTTATGTCGGAGGGAGTAATAGTAATTGCATACAAAAAGTAATCAACAAAAATTTCATTAGGTGTGCTGTTCTTGATTTTTTTAAACAGTATTCAAGTAGGCATATTAGATTTTTTAGCACCGGTGAAGTAACCACTTCTTTCTCAGCTTTAAAAGAAATCACTGATTGGATTCGGACAAAATCAAAAGGTGTTAAATTTGAATTGCAGACAAATGGATATTTCTCTAAAAAAATTGCTGAATGGATTGCTGAAAACATGGATGTTATTTGGATTTCTTGTGACGGATCTCCGGATGTGCAAAATTATTATCGCCCTACTGTCAATGGGTCAACATCTTCAGAAATTGTTGAGCGAAATATTAAATTTTTAGCAGCAACACCTCTCGTATTAGGATGCCGTTCAACAATTGGTGCAAGAAACGTATATAGACAAAAGGAATTGATCGATTATTTTTCGTCTTTAGGCGTTGAAGCAATCATGTCTGATCCTATATTTGAGCCAGTTAGTCAACTATGTAATGCTACTCATAATAAAGAATCAGTAAATCTTATGGATTATGCAAAGTTTTTTTTGCAGGCACGATTATATGCTGAAAAAAAAGGCATATTTTATGGAAGTATTTACACCGTTAATTTTGATGAGAAAACTGAACATTTTTGCCGAGCTTGTATCCCCTATCCCCATTTAACTACGGATGGTTATGTTTCTTGTTGTGATATGGCTTATTCAGGAACTGATCTTAAAATGAAAGATTTAATTTATGGACGATATAACGAAGAAGAAGATAGAATAGAATATGACTATAATGCAATTAAAAAAATTAAATCACGCACAGCAAGTAATATGCCCGAATGTCAGAATTGTGAAGTTTTATATAATTGTGCGGGAGCTTGTTTAGGAGAAGCATTAAATGAAACAGGAAGTATTTTTGGAATTAAGCCAGAAGTCTGTGAAGTCATTCGGTATTTAGCAAAACATATGCCTCTAAATAGAAAATTACACCCTTATCTTCATCCGTGATATATTTTTAAAGAGAGTGTAAGAAAGATTGTTTAGATCAGAGATACAAACTATGCCAATTTCGGAAGATAAAGGAAAAATTAGTTTATTAAGTCCATCAGAAATAACGCATCTCGTTAGTTATCATTTCCAGGGAAAATATTTATCAGCTTTAAAAGCTCAAATAACTCGATATATTTTTATTTCGCTTGATAGCGGAGCAGTATTATGGCTTTATGTAAATCCCGGCATCCGAGCAGGGAGAGGAAACTTGCCGTTACAAATTGCTCTAGTCGGTGGTTCTTTATGGGTAAATTTTGTTTTTACCGCATTAGCGGCAGATTCTATTTTTGAACATTTACGTGGTTTTTCTAAACCAATAGCAGTTCAACGGTTTACCAAACAGAAAAGAAGTTTATTGACTGTTTTGGGTTATACGATTGGCATAACTATTGGAGGAATATTTTCCTCAATTGTACCAGCTGCCGCTGCTATGACAGTTGGAGCTGGATCAAAATGGATGAAAGCAGCAGAAGCTTTTAGCGTATTAGCTGGGAATTTACCGATTAATATGTACGGAGTATTTAATCTTATTCATGAGAATGGTAAATCTACTCATGATTTTTTTGAAAGAATCCTTTGTCTTTCTTCTGGTGAAGGACCGCTTAGCTTGGAAAAAATAGATCGTCAAGAACGCGCAAACCTTTTACGTTTATGGTTTTTAAGTACTTTGCAAAAAGCTACACATACAATAATTTCTGAAGAAAGAATAGAAGATTTGGAACAATTCAATGGGCTTTCTTTATTATTGTATATTGCCAAACAAATTTCAGTAAAAGAAAAGAGCGCATTAGAGGTTGAATCCTCTAAGTATAAAAATAATATGCGCAAAGCTTTTGGTTGGTTTGGTGCTATATTTGGAGAACTTGAATTGACAGGTTATTTTATGTCTACTAAGTGTCTTATGGATGCTTTTTTTTCGCCTTTTGGGTTGAGTTGGGTAAGTACTCCAATAATTTTAGCAATACCTGCTTACTTGAGCTATTTATTTGGTTATAAAACTTTTACTACTGTTTGGGACATGATTGGTGACTTATTTCATGGTAAATTTACAAAAACATTTTCTATGCAATTATACCCTAAAGCAGCGACAACGCTTATTGTCATGACTGCGATTTGTGCTTGTTTTGCATGGGCCACTGGTACTCAATTAGTAGAAGATAATTTTAATGAATCAACCGCAGATATTTTAAAATATTTAGTAGGCGCTAGTGCAGTTATGTTTAATGGATTTAGCGCTGTTATTAGTGTGGAGTTTTTTATTAAATTATATGCTAAAAAATTTGGTCAACCAAGAGAACGGAAACTTGCTAAGTTTGCAGATTCAATGGAAACACTTTTTTCGGATATTGAATTGATTAATGATGAATCCTTGTTACTTGCTTTTTATTCTATGACAATTGAGCAACGAGTAATTTTGTTAAGGCACACGTTAGAAGAGATTATGCCATTGCTACCATCCAGTGAAGAAGGTGACTTAAGAAGGTATGTTAATGATTCAGTTTTGGTAGGACAATCATCCTTTTGGGGAAGGCACGATAATGAAGATACGTTAGTGCCGGTGGAGGTTGAAACTTCCAGAAAAGATAGCGAAAGTACGCTAGATTATCAGAGAATGAGTAGCTAAGAAAAAAATCAGTGTTGAAGTATAATGAAACAGGTCGATTTAATTTTTTTGCAGTTGTTTTTAAACAAAAGTTCTATTTCGAAGTTTTGTTTTATTACGGTTAATTATGCGCAAAAAAATAGATTAATAAAAAACCAACAATTGAAGGAGAACAACATGCTAGAATCAAGTACAATAGTCACCTATCCAAGAGGTGATGTTAGAGGTAATTCAACTGTTTTGATGGTTTCTGCATTAAGAGATGATCCCGATAATGTAGCTATTTTTGTTAAAGAAACACCTTTTCATCCTGTAGATTATGCTTGGGCTGATCAGCCTGCAGATAAAGGTACATTGTCAATCAGTGGAGTAGAAATATGTGTTATACGTTGTTTGACTGCAGCAATTAAAGCAGGTACAGAAGAAGTATTCATTGATCATGAAATTACTGCTAGAAGAGGTGATCCGGATTGGTATTTTTTAGTTGCTCATATTGTAGAAAGAAGTACCGTTGATACGTTAGGTGATATTATAGGTGCGCCAGTAGAACTAGCGGTCAACGAAGAGTATCGTCGCAAGTTAAGTGAAACCCATACTGGTTGCCATTTAGCAGCGCTTGCTTTAAACAAAGCAACATCTGGATTTTGGAGTAAAGAAATTAAAAGAGATTCACTAGGGCATCCTGATTTAGATAGCATGACAATTGCCAATTCTAAAATAGATGATATCTGTAGTACAGATACTTATCGCTTTGGAAAATCCATTCGTAAAAAAGGATTGGATGTTGCTGGCTTGCTCAGTGGCATAGCTGATATTCAATCTCAAGTAAATGGATGTTTGGTGGAATGGTTATCTGTTCCTCTGGTTTTTAAAATAGTACCCCTGTTAGCATTTTTAGCAGAAGCGAGAAAGTGGCAATGTACATTACCAGAAGGGTTAGCTGAAATTCCATGTGGTGGTACACACCTAGATGAACTGCCTGAGAGATCAGGACGAATTGAAGTAGACTTGGAAATAACAGATGATCGGCAAGGGATGGTGATGAGAACAACGTTTTCTAGCTTAGCGGCTGGTAAATAATCATGAGTTTTTATATAAATTGTAAATACTGTGCAATGAAATACCAAAAAACATAATCGTGCCACCAATGATCATATTTAATGAAAGATGTTCTTGATGCATGATGATGGCGAATAGACTAGCAAATATAGGTTCAAAGGAATAAATAAGAGCAGCTTTAGTTGTATTCACACGACATTGATATTTTGTTTGTAAGAGTAATGAAATACTCGTTGCAAAGATGGCACAAAATAATAAGCTTATAATGACGGAAATTTTGGTTAAATTATATAAATAATCGTTGTGTATGGATAAAAAAATTGGAAGAGGGATAGTAAATAATATCTGATAGAAAGCTAAAAGTTTGAACGATGAAAAATATTTTATTGTAGTTATTCGTTGCAGGACTACAATACTTAAAGCGATACTCAAAGCTGAAATAAAACACCAAAAACTGCCGATATTAAAATGCATGGCAAAATGAGTAAAAATAAATAATCCAATTAAACAAACTATAGCTGCAAAAAAATCAATTTTGCAGGTTCCATGTAGTCTGAATATAGGAGCTAATAATGGCACAAGTACAATATTTGTTCCTACTATAAAAGCAGATTGTGCAGCACTAATAGTTTGCATTCCTATAGTTTGTGTCTCGTAAGTTATGCTGTTTAATATGCCTAAAAGTAATCCAGTAAAAAGTATCATTTTGGAAATTTTTTTCAGTATGTTAACGACGAACGGGAATAAAAACACAGTGGCTAAAAAAAATCTTATTACAACAAATGATGTTGGAGTAATGTAACTCACGGCACTTTTGATTAATGGGAAAGTAAGCCCCCAAGACAAGGTGACGAAAAATAACATTAAAATTGCTTTATTTTCTTTTTTCATAACTTAATAAGAAATAACATGGTGTTATATTGGATTATAGCAACTCTTGATTAAAAAGAGTTAGTATTATTGTGAGATCTTTTTTAACGCACTATCAATGGAAGGCGGTATGTTTTTAAAACAACTTATGCATTTATTAGAATGCAATGAAATAACAATAATTAAATTGTCAACTATATGTAATGTAAATCCTGAAGCAATAAATACCTTACACGGGCATGAACATTATGTAGAGAGCCTTACTGTCATTGGCGAAAGGTTTGTTTCTCTTAGTCCAGATAAAACTTTGCGCGTGTGGGATGGTCGTGATGGGAGAATGCTTGTTGTCAAAGAAACGGCAGAGGGACTTAGTTCAATTACCTTACCTAATGGTAATTTTGCTTCTGGACACGGCGATGGGAGTATTAAAATTTGGTGTTCTGACAATTTAACCTGTCTTAAAACTTTAGCTCATTCTAGAAAGGTAGTATGGTGTTTCGATATTTTTAAAGATGAATTGTTAGTATCTGGCAGCATGGATGGAATTATTAAAATTTGGAATTGGAGAACCTATGAATGTATAGACACTATAAAAATAGAGCCAGTGAAGTCTATAGAAAGTATTGCTGTTATACAGGGTAATAAAATAGCTACTGGTTGTCATGATGGATCTGTACATATTTGGGACAGTGAAACACGGAAATGGACGAAAGCCAAAGAACCACATACGGCAGAACATATATGGACGCTTCTTGCTTTGTCAGGGAATTGTTTTGCATCTGGAAGCGACGATGGAACTATAAAATTATGGAATGCTGACACAGGTATATGTTTGCGAACAGTGGAAGCGCATCATGGTGGAGTGCCCATATTGAAAAAATTACCTACTGGATCTATTGTATCAGGAGGAAAAGATAATAGTATTAAAATTTGGGACAAAGCATGGTCATGCTTATATACTTTACAAGGGCATGCTGGGGGAATACCTAGTTTAGCATACTCCGAAACTTTGGGTACTTTGGTATCAGGCAGTTATGATAAAACGATAAGGCTTTGGAATTTAAGAGCTGCGTTAACAGATGAAGATATTCAAGATATTTTTAATGCAGCAAAAATCTGTGGGTCTTTACGAACTATTGATTTAAGTGATATTACACTTAGCAATGCATCAACGACTACATTAATTGATCTCATCATGAGTCGCCCTTCATTAAATATCCATGTGATAAACCTTCATGTCCCTAAAGAATTACAAGATGGATTACAGACAGCTTTAGCAAATGCTTTAAGGCGTATTTTACCGTCTTCTATCGCATTATCTGTAGTTGCTAGAGAGTCGTCTGTTGAACCTTCTTTATCTGAAATGCTTGATAAAAAATTGATAGATGCAATCACTTACTTAAGTGAAATAAATTTATCAGAAAAACCAGTTCCTGAGCTTCTGATAGAAACAAAAAAACTTGATGAAAAAATATCTGAACTAAGTACTCATTTAGAAGGGGCAGTTCGATTATCGGAAGGTCAAAGACAGTTATTAATAAAGCAGTTAAAACAAACACAAAAACAACAATTAATTATTTCACAGCAGACTGAAATTCAGAAAGAGCCAAAATTATATGCTTATTATTCTGCTTTTCAGTTATATTTTACTCGTATATATTTAGGTGCCCAAGTGATCAGCAGTAGCTTGACAAATTTGTCTGAAGATGAATTTGATGAAGGTATGCATCTTGTCAGTCGAATTGTTACAGCAATTCCATTAATTGGACATGTACTTTCTATCGCTGCTGATGCTGCAATGACTATTCATGATTATAGGAGAGTGCTAATATTTAAAAAATTAACATGGTTAGCAGTGGATATAAGAGAAGCAGGGCGTTTATTTGAAGAAGTTGCTCGGCTATTAACATTAGCACAACAAGAAGATTTAATGAGAATTCGAGAAGCGCCCTCTGGATTAATGACCAAATTAAGAGAAAGAACAATTGCTGTCGTAGATCGTTTAACAGGCACAGACTTTCAGGCACCATCAGAAAAATTAGCATTAAAGCATGCTGAAACGATTGTCGATGTAATACTTCATGATAAACAGGATAAACGTAGCAAAATTGTTAAACTGACTCGAGGACGATCTTTAACTGCACGAGAGCTTGCTTTAATTCTTATAGAAGAAAGCACATTAGCTTGTGTATTGTCATCCGATGATACTTCTTATACAGATGTTAGTCCCAGTGTGTTATTGACAGAAATCGGTTCTTTTTCTGGTGGTGGTGGTGCTGATGACAGTGGTGTTCCTTATGTGACATCAGAAAGAGTGACTGCCTTAGAAACACAATTGGCTAATATGCAGCGTACACAAGCTGAAACGCTTCGCCGGTTACAGGCTTTAAAACCAGAGGCGGATTTAACTGTGAGCGGCGGCAGAGAAGCGCAACAGTTTCAATTACCGGAAGAGACTCCAGTCGTAGTATCAGAAATAGAAAATCTTAAAAAACAAGTCGCTGAGCAGCAGCAAGCTATCAGTCAATTAATTGCAATAGTCAGCACTCTGAAAGATGAATGGCATCTGACTCCTGTCAGAGCAAGAGAGGATAGGGAAGCAGATGAAGAAAGGCGCGATGAATTATTTGATGTTAAGCCAAGGATGCCTGACTTAAGATAATTTTTTTATTTTTAAAATTCTAAAGAAACATCCTTCACTTATATTACTATTTTTCCCGTTATTTTTTATCCAAAGAGGTTGTTGTGTAAACAATAAAAATTGCTGCAAAGTGAATTTTTAATTTTTTCGACCACGTAAAATTTACAAGTTATACTCATCGCGGATGACTTTGCCATGCGAACGGGAGGGCAGGGAGCAAAGCGAGTGAACGCAGCTTTGCAAGTCCGACCTGGTAATGAGAAGAACACGAAAATGGAAACAGGGATGGAAGGCACAACGCTTGTTTCGTCTGGTAACCAAGAAATAACAGGCGTGTATACGTCATACATGACTGTTGCGAAAGACGAAGGCGAAGCGGAATTTCACGTGAAGCATCGCTTCACGCCGCTGAGCGCCAAACTCAAGGAGAGTTTGGCTGGTTGGTTAGCGACGCAGGAAGCGGAAGCTTACCAACACAAAGCGGAAAACCAAAAGACGAAGGGTATAGAGCATTAAAAATGGAAACCCAGCAGAGAAATTGGCGCGCTATCATGCCGTTATTTTGTGTCTTGCTGCTCAATGCAGCAAGCATTGGGTTTATTATGCCCGAATTAGGACCCATGTTGCTGAATCATACGGCTGCCAGCATTGTCAGCGCTCATACGTCGGATTATCTGCGTCATTGGTATTACGGCATCACGCTGAGTTTGCCGGTGATTTTTATGTTTATCGGTTCACCTTTTTGGGGCGCAGTGTCAGACAGCATTGGCCGCAAAAAAGTTTTGCTGGTTGCTTTGTTGGGTGAAATGCTGAGCTGTTTAATTTCTGCTACGGGTATTGGTGCTCAAATTGTTTGGCTGCTTTTTTTAGGACAGGCATCTGTCGGTTTAATGGATGCCAGTGAAGCAACAGCGCAAGCAGCGATGGCAGATTTAAGCGAAGGAGAAAACAAAGCGAAGAATATGAGCGTGATCAGTTTGGGATTCACCGTTGGTTTTGTTATTGGTCCTGTTTTCGGCGGTTATTTTTCAGATCATCATGTGGTTTCTTGGTTTACGTATCAAACACCGTTTTATTTTGCGGCTGTGTTAGCGGTGCTGAATATGATTTTTTTATCGCTCAGTTTTAAAGAAACTTATCAGCCGCAAAAGCATGAACGACCTTCGCTGAAACAAAGTTTTCAGGAATTAGGTTTTGCTTTTCAGTCTAAAGCAATTCAGAAGCTCGCTTGGATTTTTTTGTGCATGGAATTAAGCTGGGCATTATATTTTCAGTCAGTTTCATTAAGTTTAGTGGAATGGTTTCATTACACGCCGAAACAAATCGGTTTGTTTATGACAGTGATTGCCGTTTGTTTTTCTGTCACTTTGCTCATGATTTTACGTATTTTGCTGCGCTATATCAGCCGCAAAAAAATTATTTGTATCGGTTTTTTAATTGCCGTCATCACGCCAGTCATTGAATTACTGCATTTACGGGAAATTTGGGTGTGGATTTGTATTTTTCCCATGACAATAGGTGTCGGCTTGCTGTATAACACGCTGCTTTCTTTATTGTCTGATGCCGCTTCAAAAACACAGCAGGGCAGAATCATGGGCATTGCTACGGCTATTTCTGCTATTGGATTTGCTTTATCTGCTTTGCTGATCGGTCTACTCTCATCAATCAGCTTATCCCTTATTTTCTGCGTTATTTTAAGTACATTGTTGATAGGGTTTTTCTTGATGCTGAAACAGAAGGCGGAGCATTAAGCAAGATAGAAAAAAGGGAAAAGGGAAAAGTAAAAAGAAAAAAGGGAAAAATTTGCAGGAAGAAACTGCCTTTTGTCTTTTCTCTTTTCCCTCTTGGTTTGTTTAGCTTTGCATTATCCGGATGCTACTGTATTGACTCAAAAAAATTCGCATCTTCATTGGCGAAGGGTATGCACACTCACTGTCCCATTTTTTTTCTGATCATCACGTGATTTCTCGTTCAAAAATAGTATAATGCCTTCTTGTTTAATTAAAATACGATAGTTAAATTTGGTACATTAGTAGAATTTTTTTGCGATGATTTTTGGTGAGGAAAAAGATCTAAAGATAAAAGATAAAACGAAGAGCGGGTTTAAAAATTTCCCCCTTTTTTCTTTTTACTTTTCTCTTTTCCCTTTTCCCTTATTTTTATTTTGCATCAGATAACCATTCAAAAGGCTAGCAATGTCCATTATCAATGAAAAAATTATCAATGAAATACTTTCTCAAAACATTCATCCATCAGTTTCCCAAGTACGGGATATTTTGCAAAAGGGGGGAATGGGTAAGGGATTAACGATAGAAGATGTTGCGGTTTTAATGGCAGTTGAAGATTCATCATTACTCGAAGAAATTTTTAATACGGCGAAAAAAATCAAAGAAAAAATTTACGGCAATCGTTTAGTGCTGTTTGCGCCGCTTTATATTTCCAATAGCTGTTCGAATGAATGCACTTACTGCGCGTTTCGTGTTTCCAACCAATCACTCAAACGCTGCTCGCTCACGCAAGAACAAATTGCACGCGAAACAAAATTGCTGATTGATTCAGGGCAAAAAAGAATTTTATTAGTTTCAGGTGAACCTGCCAGCCAAAAATATTTTGATTATGTTTTAGATTCTATTCATACGATTTACAGCGTTAAAAGCGGATGTGGCAATATCCGCAGATTAAACGTGAATATTGCACCGCTCAATGTGGAAGAGTTTCGCCGCTTAAAACAAGCCCAAATAGGCACTTATCAGTTGTTTCAGGAAACTTATCATCAGCGTACTTATGCAGCAGTACATTTAAAAGGCGCAAAAGCCAATTTTGATTGGCGGCTAGAAGCGATTGACCGCGCAATGGAAGCGGGCATTGACGATGTAGGCATCGGTGTTTTATTTGGATTATATGATTGGCGTTTTGAACTGCTGGCATTAATGCAGCACGCAGCGCATTTAGAAAAAAAATTTGGCGTAGGACCTCACACCATCAGCGTGCCGCGATTAGAACCAGCCTTTGGTTCGGATATTTCTGAAAAACCGCCGGCAGAAGTTTCTAATTTAGATTTTAAAAAAATGATTGCCATTTTGCGTATCGCGGTACCCTACACCGGTTTAATTTTATCCACGCGCGAAAATCCTCAAATGAGACGCGATGCACTAGCGCTCGGCGTTTCACAAATTTCAGCAGGCAGCCGTACGAACCCGGGCGGATATTCCGATGAAGCATTTAATGCAAGTCAATTTTCTTTAGGCGATCATCGTTCACTCGATGAAGTCATTCGCGATGTCGCTGCACTGGGTTATGTGCCAAGTTTTTGCACAGCTTGTTATCGTTTAGGACGCACAGGACATGATTTTATGGATTTAGCAAAACCGGGCGAGATCAAAGACTTTTGCACGCCGAATGCGTTGGCGACTTTTGAAGAATATCTCATCGATTATGCCTCCGATGAAACTAAAAAAATCGGTGAAGCATTGATTCAAAAAGAACTCAATAAAATGTCGGAAATACGCCGTAAATTAGCGTCAAAATTAATTGAACGAGTGAAAGCAAAAGAGAGGGATGTGTTTATATGAAAACTTATCGTAAAGAACTTTTTTTTCACACCAAAACACGCATTGCTTTTATTAATATCACCGATCAAGTGCAGCAATGCATTGATGAAAGCGGCATTAAAGAAGGATTGGTGCTGATTAATCCAATGCATATTACCGCGTCTGTTTTTATTAATGATGATGAATCAGGACTGCATCATGATTATGAAACTTGGCTGGAAAAAATAGCGCCTCATGCACCTATCTCGCAATATCGTCATAACGATACCGGCGAAGATAATGCCGATGCGCACATCAAACGTCAAATCATGGGACGTGAAATGGTAGCGGCGATTACGCGCGGCAAATTAGATTTTGGCACTTGGGAACAAATTTTCTACGGCGAATTCGACGGCAGACGACAGAAAAGAGTACTGGTAAAAATTATGGGAGAGTGAAGTTTGTATGCTGGTATTGCTTTGAAATGTGAATCGAAGTAAAAAAATTTTGAATCTTTAAACACCGATTTTCACAGCCTAGTTTAGCGTCATAATCGTCCACACAAAATCGACCTCGCGGCAGTCATTTTTTCCATCCGCCGAAACAATAAAAAATCATAAAATACCTTATTTTATAGCGTT